>MDTE01183999.1_pt1 | contig 85262 bp, 50 predicted proteins | sample 811231 | NCBI WGS metagenome assembly MDTE01 (sample SAMN05326651, study PRJNA326480) | marine metagenome | isolation source: seawater | place: Indian Ocean: Red Sea | collected 2010 | reverse complement strand
GCCGCAATTCATATCGGATCGACGAATCGCTTCATCTCCGGCATCCCATCGAACAACACAAGACCATAGCGGATCTCATTCGCGTCATTCACGGCAAAACGTCAGACCAGACTGTCGATACCCATAGTCATCCTTGGGTGGCGTCACGGAGCACATGATGGACTTCACACCAAACAACTACCCGATTCTCATTCCTCTCGCCCCGCTGGCCGCAGCGATTTTCAGCGCAGTTCCGCTGGAGAGCGGGAAGGACAGGAAGTACGCCTTCGGCGTGCTCGCACAATTCATAGCCTTCGCCGCGGCACTCGTCGCGTTCGTTGACGTGGGTTTTGGGAGCGCTACCACCCGCAGCGTCGTCGTCTGTGAGACACCTTGGAGTTTTCTGCCGTCGATTGAGCTGTCCATCGACCGTCTCAGTGCTGTCATGATGCTGGTCATCACCAGCATTGGCCTGGTGCTGTATCGCTATTCGATCCGCTACCTGCAATCGGACCGAGGACAGTCACGCTACCTGGCTCTGCTGGCGCTCACCATCGCGACGCTCCTGGTGATGGTCTCGAGCCGTGACTTGGTACTGCTCTTCCTGGCGTGGCAGCTTCTCAGTTGGTTGTTGTGCCTCCTGGCCCATAATCATGCGCACTTGCCGACCGCTCGCAGTTCGTTCCGAACTTTCATAATGCTGAGATTCGGAGACGTCGCATTTCTCGCGGGCATTGTCCTTGCGTACCGGCTATACGGAACAGTCGAGTTTGCCGCACTTTTTGAGCGAGCCGCAACGACGTCTGTCACTCTCGAGCTATTCGGTGGCGCCGCCTCAATGAGTGGTGCGACGGCCGTGACGGCGCTGATCTTCATCGGTGCCATGAGCAAATCCGCTCAAGTCCCCCTTCACATGTGGTTACCGGATTCCCTGTATGCCCCCACGCCGATCCACGGGCTCTTGCACGCGGGGATCATCAACGCTGGCGGCTTTCTTTTGACTCGTCTTGCGCCACTTTATGTGTTGAGTCCCGCAACGTTGCACATCGTCTTCTTCATCGGGTTGGCCACCGCAGTGCTCGGAACAAGCATGATGCTCGTCCAAAACGACATCAAGAAGACGCTGGGTTATTCGACGATCGGGCAAATGGGCTACATGATCATGGAATGTGGTCTTGGCGCATTTTCGCTCGCGATCTTTCACCTCATCGCACACGGGTTTTTCAAGGCGTCGATCTTCCTCAACTGCGGGAATGTGATTCACGAAACACGCCAGGAGCCAAAATGGCCCTCGAAAACGTCTGACGGTCCTGGAATTGGTGCTCTGAATTGGGTGATCGGATTCTCGCTGTCACTCGCATTGCCGTTGGTGATTGTCTACTTCGTCCACGAGTTTCTGCATGTCCCGCTACGTGATTCCCAGGGACTGATCATTTTTCTGTTCTTCAGCTGGGTCACTGCTTCTCAGGCGATGTTGACCTTGTATCGCCTTCAGAAAGGTCACTCGCTGAAGCTGCAGAGCATCCTGTTGATCCTGGTGACACTGGTCACGTTGACTTACCTGTACTCGGCAGAACTCTTCACCAGTTTTCTCTACCCTTCGCCGGAAACGGTGGCGTCTTACTTCCAGGCGGCTGCCTTGCCGCACGCACTGTTCTGGGTGATCGTGGCGATCGCAGCAACGGTCATCACGATCGGCTGGGTCATCGGATATGCCAAGCGACAGGGGCACGCAGCCCAACGGTCACATTCCATTGCCTCGATGCGAACGTCGTTGTATCTCTTCTTCGTCAACCGTCTGTACCTGGATGGCGTTGCACGGCGGCTACGCTTCGTCGTCAAAAGCGTCGGCGAGTCCCTGGACCGAAGTCGGTACTTCTTTCCAGTTTCAGCGGTGGTTGCGATGGCATTGGCAGCCTCCAGGTGGACGTTGCCTGTCGAGGCTTCCCTGGAGGTCGGCCTGACGCTTCTTGCCACCGGCCTTTTGATCCCGCTCTTCCCATTCCACTCAGCCTATGTGGCCGCATTGACCAGGTTGCCCCGACTGGCTGCTCTTGTGGCGGCCGTGGCCCTACCGCTCGCGGGGCTCTTCGGACTGACACAGCTGGCCCCGAGTATCCCTGCTGGTGTCCAGCAGGCTGTCTCAACGCTGGCTCTTTTCGGTGCCATCTACGCTTCGATCAAGGCCGTTGTCCAGAAATGCGTGCCGCACCTGATTTCCTACGCGGGACTGGCCCTGTACTCAATTCTCTGGTGGAAGATCTCGAGTGGCGGCAAGGTCACGGGTGAAGTCATCGTCTACGCCTGCTCCGTCACAGTGGTCCTTGGCGGCATCCTGTTGGCCTGGGACCGATTGAGAGTCCGCTATGGCAACCTGGCGATGAGCCAGCTCGGAGGCTTGGCGCGTCCGATGCCCAGGTTTTCCCTTTGCCTGGCATTGTTGGTGATGGCGGCGGTTGGGCTGCCGCCGTTTGGCCTCGCATTCAGTTTTCTCGGGATCATGTTGGGATCCCCTGGCGTGGACGCTGGCACGTTTGTCGTTCTGCTGACGTGGCTGGGCGCGTCCTGGTACCTCTTCAAGCTGATGCAACGGCTCCTGTTCGGCCCGCACAGAAATGACATTCGCTATGTCGATCTCCGACCGATTGAGATCGCGGCTTTTGCAGCCGTCCTCGTGTTGTTGATCGCCTTGACGATAGTTCCCCAGGAGATGTTCGACACGATCCAGCACGTAGCGGCTGCAATTGAGATGGAGATGAAATGAACGTCGTAACTGAAAGCACTTCGGAATTGAGCACAAGACACGGGCAGATCCGCGAACTCGTTTCACGGGCGAGTGGAGTTATTGCCCACTACTGGCCCATGTCGATGTTCGTGCACCACAATCCGCTGCATAACATCGAATCGCTGCACTTCGAAGAGGCCGTTCGCATCGGAAGACGATTCGTCGGCGGAAACGGCTATCTCCCCAACGAGACTTACCGCGAATACGTGAAATCCGGCAGGATTCAGCCCGAACACATCGACGCGGCATTGGAAGTGAATGCCGAAGACCAAGGTGTCTCGCTGGGCGAACGGACAATTCACCACATCGACTTGCTGCGGGCACACCTGCTCTTCGGCAACACGCCGCCGGCGGTTGACACGCTTTCGGCATTTGTCGAGCGATCACCGGATGCCGGGACGATCGTCAAACTTGCAGACCATCTCGCGTCCGTTGTCCAGACACCGAACACGATCGGACCGTCGCCGGGTAACGACCTCAGTTTAGCGGCATGGTGCGACCAGACACTGAAGACCGACCTGACCGATGTCATCAACCGCGAGATGATCAAGTGGTGCGAGGCCTTTCTTGATGAAGGGCACGCGGTCTGGGACATGCCTGGACGCGAGACTGGACTGTACCACGCATGGAAGTCTCTTGCGGCTCTCGAATGGTCTCCATGTGGCATACCGAGCAGTGGCCGCAAAATCGACCAGCTTCCCGATTCGCCCGAGGATGCACTGCTTGAGCATCTCGATGTGCTCGGCATTCCCGATGAACTTCGGCAGGACTATCTGTCAGTGCAATTGACGGAATTGTGTGGCTGGGCCAGCTTCATCAATTGGCGAGGTGAGCTGAGCGAGGGATACGCATGGCAGGAAGCCTGTCCCGTCGATCTCACGCAGTATCTTGCCGTCCGAGTGTGGTACGAGCGAGAACTGGTCAAACAGGCATGCGCCTGCGAACTGGGGATCGAAGCTACATACGAACGCATCGTGTCCTGGCTTGAGAATGAGCGGAATGCTGCAGATGTCGAGAGTCACGCACGCTCCGCACAACTTTCCGCAGCCATTCGACTGCGAGAGCTGGCAGTCGCCCTGGATATCGATCCGGACAGTCTCGCCGACGCGTCGACAGAGACTTTGGGAACATTGCTCGACTGGCTCGAGGCCTTTCCACTAACCGAGCACGGGCCGACCTGGCTTAGAGCGCTCGAGGCCGGCTACCACCAGGATGTTCTCTCTCAGATCGGGGCGAGCGCAAGAACCACGGCTCAAGCTGATGAAACGAGTGGTCGCCCCGACGCCCAGGCGATGTTCTGTATCGATGTTCGTTCTGAGCCATTTCGGCGGAGTATCGAAGCTGTCGGGAATTACGAAACGATCGGTTTCGCCGGATTCTTCACGGTCTTCATCCGTCACCAGGCCCTTGGTGACCACCATTTCACGGAACAGTATCCCGCGATTGGGAAAGCCCAACACACGACAACAGACGTCGTGCGCGACAACCAGCACAAGGAACTGGCCAGACACCAGGCCGGGAAAGATTTCTTTCATACGACACACGAGTTGCTTCACGACCTGAAGGCGCATGTTCTTACACCATATGTCACGGTCGAATCTGTGGGCTGGTTGTTCGGTGTGCCATTGTTCGGCCGCACCTTGTTTCCAACGCTGTTTCGCAAGGGACGAGAAGCCACGGCACAGCTGGTGGCCCCTCCGGTGGCCACTCACGTCACCTTTGACGAGGCGCCAGGTGACGACGGCGTTCAACTTGGACTGACGCTCGACGAGCAGGTGGCCATGTTGGAGACCGCACTGCGCTCGATCGGCCTGACCGACAATTTCGCCAGGCTCATCTTGGCTTGTGGACACGGCAGTTCCTCTGACAACAATCCGTACGAGGCGGCACTCAACTGCGGTGCCTGTGGTGGCAATGCCGGCACACCCAATGCACGGGTTTTCGCTGCGATCGCCAACAAACCTGAAGTGCGAGCACAACTGTCAGAACGCGGCATTGTCATTCCGGAGGACACACACTTCCTGGCGGGGCTTCATGACACCACGACGGACGGAGTGACGTTTTACGATCAGGAGGACATTCCTTCGACACACCAGGACGACATGGCGCGTTTCACCAAAAACCTCCGTGAAGCGGCCATCCGCACGAACCGTGAGCGATGCGGCAAATTGCCGCTCATCGCTGACAACCCCAGCGACGCAACCGTTCAAAAGGAAATTGACCGCCGAGCCGGTGACTGGAGTGAGGTGCGTCCCGAGTGGGGTCTCTCAGGTAATGCCGCATTTATCATCGGGCGCCGTAGTTTGACACAGGACATCAACCTCGAGGGCCGTGCGTTTCTCAACAACTACGACTACCGCGAAGATCCGACGGGTGCTCTGTTGCAGGGCATCCTGGGCGCGCCATGTGTTGTCGGACAGTGGATCAACAGCGAGCATTATTTCTCGGCCACCGATCCGGAAGTCTACGGCGCGGGCAGCAAGATCTACCACAACGTCGTGGGACGTATTGGCATCATGGCAGGTCCTCAGAGTGACCTGCGTACAGGCCTGGCTCGTCAGTCGGTCATGAAGAGCACAATGCCCTATCACGAGCCCCTCAGGTTGCTTGTCGTGGCAGAGGCCCCTCGCGACCGCCTGACCCAGGCTCTGGAAAACTTGCCGCACGTGCAATCGCTCTTTGACAACGAGTGGATCCATCTCGTCGCCGTCGATCCCGACGAGGAACACCCATTGTTTCGCTATGAACCCGGCCTCCAATGGACCCCCATTGCGTAGACGTCACGACGGCCAAAGACCTGTCATCAGGTGGATGTCTCGCACTTTCACGGTCGCATCTCGGCGCCGCAGGCCACGTGGCCCATCGCGTCAATCGCACCGCATCCCGTCATCACGGTGTGCCCGGCGTTTTCATTGACGGCGGAGCCTGAGGTGGCCGAGGCAGGATCGTGAAGCCGAGATGGCTCTTGCCGTCTTTTTCGAAGAGCACAGCGACACGTCCGTCCTGTAGCACCGCGATATCGCTGTAGCCGCTGCCGCCTTCGTAATAACGAAGTGTCCACGGCCACGTCTTGCCCTCGTCGTAACTGCCTCTCAGCGTACCCTGAGCACGCGCCCCTTCAACGCCAGGCCCGGAATAGAGGAGGAGCCCAGGCCTTCCACGTGACGGAAACGAATGCCGGACAACAGCACCCTGGCAGCTTGCGTGTTTTAGTCCGTCTGCGTGCCAGAGTGTCTTCGAATTCTGACCGCCGCCGTTGGTGAGAATTGTGAGCCTGCGGCGGGTCTCGGGTGGGCCAGGATTTCCAATAAACAGGACGGAGCCGTCGGACAGTTCCGCACACTTGGATTCTCCTATGTTGCCATGCAGGGCTCCGCCAAGACGCCATGTGTTTCCGCCATCATCGCTGTAGACGACGCTTGGTCCCCACGCAGCCCCATGGTTCATCGGGATGACCATTCTCCCCGCATGCGGTCCTCTGGCGAGCGTGATCCCGGAACCGGGCCCTGGTATCACAAGCCGACGGCCATCCTTGACCTGGTCTGCCAACAACTGCGTCATCTCTCGCGGCGGACTCCACGACTTCCCGTCATCGTCACTGAAGACGAGATGCTGAGTAGGCGTGTTGCCGTCCCAGTGCCCCATGAACAACCAGATCCGACCTGTACGTGGATCGACAACGGGGGAGGGGTTGTTGACTGAACGAGGCCCGTCGTCCCAGGCAACGATCTCGGCCCCCCACGTCTTGCCCCCATCGACGCTTCTGCGAAGGACCGCATCGATATCGCCAATGTCCGCTCCGTTGACACGCCGCGCCTCTGCGAATGCCAGGAGCGTCCCCGCCTTGCTGATCGTCAGTGCCGGAATCCTGTAGCGGCACGCCTTACCGTACATGGGAGCCCTTTGAACACCCGAGCCTCGGTAAATCTCGTCGATCGGTGCCGCGGAACGAAACTGGGTGCTCAAGTCCTCGGAGAGCCTCTCCGCTGTCAACTTGATGCTCTTGATCTTGATCTGAGTTTTCAGGGCGTCGAACCAGAGGTGGAGCCTCACATCCGCATCAATGGGCTGATCGTTGAGTTTCTTCCCGTCGTAGAAGCAGGAGAGCCTGCCTCCGACGCGGCGTATCGACATCGCATGGAGTTTTCCATCAAACGGACCGTTGGCCACCTTGGCCTGGAAGTTGCGAAGTGGCAGCGACATCCGCTTGTTGCTCAGCAACACGGGGCTACCGGGCTTCCAGAAGTACAGTCTCGCCCGATCCGTGATGGTGATGTTCGGCATCCGCCATTCGGGTCTGTTGACGGCACAGGAAAAGACGACACGAAACTCGCAGTCGCCAATGGCAGACCTGGCAGTCGTGAAGCGAGCCCAGTTCTCACGGCCTCCAATGCGTGTCGGCACCACGTACAGGCCATCGACCGTCTCCCCGGCACAGCCGATGTGATTGGTGCCGACCTCGACTGATGACGGGGTCAGGGATTTTCTGTCAAGCACCCCTTCACGAATCACCCACAGTTCAGCTCCGCTTGCGGCTTCGTTCACCCCGATGGACAGAGCCAGCACAAGAAGGATCGGACGGACGGTTCGCATTTTAACGACCTCCTGATCACCGGCGCGACTGAACTTTTTGGCTTCTGAGCGATGAACGCAGGCCAAGAGGAAAGTCGGTCAACACGGCATCCAGCCCCACGGATTGGGAATGCTGCCAGTTCTTTGGCTCGTGGCCGCTGACGCTGCTTCCGGCAATGAAGACTCGCTTGTTCGCCCGATGCACAGCCTCAACCTGCTCACGTGATGGCAGAAAACGCACGTAGACCCAGTTGGCCCGGGGAGCAGCCAGCGCCCGTGAAAACTCGGACGCGTCGTTGGCCACGGCGGCCGTGTGCGACTTGGACGACGCGTCGCGGATGGACCGGCGTACACGGGCATCCCGGATGGGGCGGCCAATAAACAGCACCTGGTCAAGCACCTTGAGGCGGTCTGCTATCCGCACCACGTCCTGGCCCACGTCCTGCGTCTTCAAATCCGCTGCAACAAGCACCCTGTGTGCGTGCTCTTTTCGGTAGCTGGCAACCAGTGCCAGGACCTCTTCGATGGTCGGGATCCGCTCACCAAGAAATACCGGGTCGAACCAACTTCCCGCGTCCAACGCCCGCAGTTGCTTCAACGTCATGTCGGACACTCGGCCCGACCCGTTCGTCGTGCGATCGACAGTCGCGTCGTGAATGCAGACGAGATGCCCATCCTTGGTCTTCCCGACGTCAAACTCGAAGCCGATTCGCAATTCCAAGCAGGCACGGAAATTCGCCAACGTGTTCTCTGGCGCGTGGCGGATCAGGCCCCGGTGAGCCACGATCAGGGGCTGTGCAGCGTCACTCGTTTCCCAGCTCAGGAGGCACAGCACACCCAGCAAGAAACGGCCAGGCCACCGTTCCACGTGCTGCGAAAGTCTGACGAGCCAATGGGGAGCACTGCCGACTGAGGTCGAAGCCCGTACGGGATCACGCCTGTTGCACATCCCCAACAGCACAGCCATTGCGGTCACCATTGGCTCACTTCTTCTTGGCCGTTCCGGTGAGCCAGATCGTGTCAAAGGCGTTGCCCAGCTTGACGGGCGTCCTTGCGATCCGCTGAATCTCCGCTGGCTCAGTGCACTTGCCCACGATGCGGATGGGGCCCGAAAATGCCGTCCCATCGCTGGAGATCTTCAGCGTCACTTTTTTTGACGCATCGCCATTGGCCGGCGAGACGACAGGGGCGGCAGTCAGCCCCTTCGGAAGCCCTTCGATGGAAATGGTAATGGGCCCAAGGGTTCGGCCGCCCGCATTGCGACGAGCGACAGTCACGGCCACATCCAGCGGTTTGGCCGGTGTGACGAGCAGCGAGTCGGCACCCACGCTCAGTTCATAATCGGTCTCATCGGGAACCACGGTGACCTGGTAGAAATGACCGGCCCCATGGTGACGATAACGATCGAACACCTGGATCTCGTGTGGACCATCGACTTTGGCTGCAAATTTCAGCCGCGTCTCCTTGCCGCTACCCGGATCCTTCGTGACGGCCGCCTGCTTGCCGTCCGGCGCGATGATCCGCATCAACGGCACTGATGGAAGGTCAAAGGTCGAGGACTCAGCCGACAGCGCGTAGCTTGTGCCTTTTTTGAAGTGGAAGACATGCCTGGTAACATGACCGCTCGTATCGAGACAGCCCGTCACAGCGGCCGGTGGCACCACTGCCACTCCAGGACCGCCCCCGGGTCGTACGACACCGGAGGACTTGAACGGCAGCCGCCTGATGCGTGCCTGGCCAGCGAATCCCGGTTGATGGATATAGCCCACTTCACTGGAGCCGGGGATCTGCTTGTCGAAGGACGATTCGACTTCCTTCAACCCGTCCACTCCCCCTTGGACCTTGAGACGTGCTCCCTCCGGAATGTTCCATCCGAAGACGGGAATGGTCGCCGCGCCGGTTTTGACTGAAACCGGCGTTCCGTTGGCAATGAACGGCCCTGTCGTCATCGTCAGGCGATAAACGTACGTATTGGCTCCAGAAAACCCGATCGTGGAGTTTGGTTTCGAAGGGAATCCGAAGGCGCGAACGACATATGTCCCCGTCTTTCTCGCGGTGAATATGACTCGCGGATCGAGACCGACAGCATCGTGATTCTCGGCAACAACAAAACCCGTGGGAGTCACAACCTGGAGCACTGCATCGACTGGTGAATTCAACCTGGCATGGGCTGCCATATCCGCTACCAGTGTGGTCCCCGCCTCGACGTGGATGGCGTAACCGTCGACGTCCCCGGAAGATTGTAAAACCCCATTGGCCACGCCTTGCGAGCCAGGACGCATCTTGCCGCTCTTGGCTTCGTCGGCCTTTTCCGCATTGCGCGAGGACTTGTCCGTCGTCGTCTTGGCGCTGGGAATCGGTTGCGCGTTATCCAGGCGGTTGTTCGATTCCTTTTCGACAAACTCAGGCAGGTTGCTCAGCAAAAAGGGCAGGGCGGGTGAGACACCTTCTGCGTCGTACAACCGTATCCACACACGGTCCACCGGCACGTCACCGGGAATGGTTAGCTCGATCTTCCCGGAGTCCTTCAAGGCCACGGCCTTCACGCCGGGTGCCCAGATCTTGGCGGGCCACTTGAACTTACCGGAGCACTCGACGATCACCGTCGTACCACGTTGGCCGCCTGCCGGGAAGAGCCGAGTCAGTGTCGGAGCAGCCGCCTCCGCCAGTGCAACTGGCCAGAGGGCCACGCACACAAGAAAACAGCCAAGCCCCAAAGGGGACCGCCCCTGGGTTTGCCTGCGCCAAGACGCGTGGCGACCCGACACCGCGTGAAGCTGCGTCGGAGTCACTTCGGAATTCTGCATGTCTTGCAGTACGACTCGTGACACCAACCGCTAGCCCATCAGTTCCTTGATCGGACGGTCGTCGCTGACGAGATGGATCGGACGTCCAACACGGTTGTAGACGATCGTATTCGGATCGATGCCCAGCTTTCGATAGATGCTCGATGTCAAATTTTCCGGGCCGTAGATGTTCTCGATCGCGGTATACCCGTTTTTGTCGGTGGCGCCAATAATCTGCCCAGCCGGAGTTCCGCAGCCTGCCACCAGGATGGACATGGCACTGGACCAGTGGTCCCGGCCCGGAGTCTTTGACCCGGGAAGCGTGGAGATCTTCGGAGTCCGACCGAATTCGCCCATCACGACAACCAGCGTGGTGTCGAGCATCCCACGCTCTTCGAGGTCCTCGATGAGCGTGGCAACCACCGACTCGAGCTCGCGTCCCTGGCTTTTGAACCGCGGGAAGATGTTCGAGTGATGGTCCCAGCCACCGTTGTTGATGGTGACGAAGGGGACGCCGGCCTCGACGAGACGCCGTGCCAGAAGCGCCCGCTGACCCAACGCGTTACGTCCGAACCGATCTCGCACAGCGTCGGGCTCGCGCTGAATCTCAAACGCCTTTTGCGCAGCTGCCGACGTGACAAGCGACAGCGCCTGGTCGTAATTCTCGTCGGCACCCAACACAGGGTCGGCCGTAGCGCGGTCGCGGAACCGGACAAGGGAATCGAGGTCGGCTCGGATCTTTCGACGCCTCACGGCTCGCGCATCCGTCAGCACATTGGGGATCGTCACATCGCGAACGCGGAACGACTTCTTGTTCGGATCGTCACCGACCACGAACGGTGCGTGTCGAGCACCAAGGAAGTTCGGACCGCCGGAGCGTGTTTGCGAAGGCATTGAGAAGTAGGGCGGGAGCCCATTCTCGGCACCACGCTGTGACGACACCACAGACCCCATGCTCGGGTGAAAACTTACGAACGCGCCGCAACTGACTGGGATACGCGTCGGCGAGCCGGTCATCATGTAGTGGTTTCCGGCGCCATGGTTGTTCTGGTTGTGCTTCACGGAGCGTACAACCGAGAACTTGTCCGCGATCGCGGCCAGCCGCACCATGTTCTCTGAGAAGATCGTCCCAGCCACTTTTGTCTTGATCGGCTGAAACTCGCCTCGGATCTCCGCCGGTGCGTTCGGCTTCGGATCGAACATTTCGATATGGCTTGGGCCTCCATCCAGCCAGATCAGGATGCATCCAGTGGCCTTCTTGGGAGCGTTTGCAGCCACGGCCTGCAGCTGAAGCGCGCTGGCGAGGCTTCCTCCCATCAGGGCTCCCAGTCCCAGCTGCAAGCAGTCGCGTCGCAGCACACCTTCGCAGTTTCGGCGGAGAGTCATATCTGTTCCCTGGGTAGCCAGGAGCTACCAATCCTTGTCAGTCAATGAACAAAAACTCGGGCGTATTCAATAATGCCCAAAACAGGTCCTCCACCGCCAGTCGTCGATCCTTCTCGGGCAAACTGACGGCTGCCTTTTTAGATTCTTCGGCTGTTGGAGGACGTGAAAACATCAACAAGTAAGCTTCCTCGATGATTTCCGAATTCGACTTTTTGCCAGCAGCCAGCCTCGCCACTCGCCCCTTGTCATTGGCCAGCTTGGCGTTGAGTTGCGGCGAATTCATCAGGTGCAGGATCTGCGGCGTCGTGGAGTCTGAGGATCGCTCACAGGGTGGATCCTGGTTCGGGTCCGGCCGCCCAAACGTGTCGAGAAACAGCGATGACGATCGGTGCGTCCAGAGCTGAGTGGCCCGCGAGCCGGCCGGCATCGCCGCAAATGACTCCTCGGTGTCCAGCACATCATTCACCGCGTCCAGGAGGACCTCGGCTCTCATCCTGTGCCGATAAGCCCGGGCGAAATTCCGTTGGTCGCCCACATTCCGTTTGACGGGCGTGGAACTGAGCTCGAAGACGTGCGACTTCATGATAGTCGCGATCAGTTTTTTGATGTCATAGTCGTGGGATCGAAAGTCCTCCGCAAGGAATTCAAGCAATTCCTCGTTCGTTGACGGGTTAGTCGCCCGGATATCATCGACCGGTTCCACGAGACCGCGGCCCATGATTTCGGACCACACCCGGTTGGCCATAACCTTCGCAAAGAACGGGTTCTCCGGAGAGGTCATCCAGTCGGCCAGGACCTCCCTCGGATCCTTATCCGCCCCGATCGTCAGAGGCTCTCCGAGCAGGACCTGCGGCAAAACATTCGCTCCAGTACGACCATGCCGTAGAGAACCGGAAGGCTTCGTGTAGATGAGTTCTTCGCCACCGGAGATCGGGGGAGACAGGCCGCCGTTGTGCCCGACTCGCGAGAAGAACGCAGCAAACCCGAAAAAGTCGTCCTGGCTCCAAACCTCAAACGGATGGTGATGGCACTTGGCGCATTCAAGCCGAACCCCGAGGAACAATTGGCTCATCGAAGAGCCGATCTCAACAGTCAGGGGTCGGTCGCGGTGAATGACCGTCGCACCGTTTTTCCAGGTACTCCCCTTGGCAGTTACCAACTCCCGGGCGAACTGGTCATAGGGCACGTTGTTGCGGAATGACTTCCGCAGGTACGCGTCGAGTGTCCAGACGGCCTTGATACCGACCCGGTAGGGATTGGGGCGGAGCAGGTCTGCCCACTTGTTCGCCCAAAAATCGCCGTACTCCGGTCGCTTCAGGAGCGAATCAACCAGGCGGGACCGCTTATCCGGTTCCGAATCCGCCAGGAAGGCTCGCACCTCAGTCGGGGTCGGCAAGCGACCGATCACCCGCAAGTGCGAGCGTCGCAGGAACTTCGAGTCGCTGGCCACTCCGGACGGCAACATGCCGAGAACCTTGAGTTTCTTCCAGACGAGCCGGTCGATTTCGTTGTTGGCCGGAAGATTCTCATAAGCGTCCGCAGCAACGTCCCCCGGAATGGGTAGGGCGATACGGCACACCGCGATGTTGTTCATGTACCTGGCGAGGACAGCTGTTTCCCCCGGGATCGGCCCCCCCTTGACCAGACCGTCGTCGGTGACGCTGGCGATTGTCCGATCGTTGGACTGGTAGGCCGAGCTCTCGGTCACATCCCGTCGTCCTCCATCGGAGTATTCCGCGAAGACCTTCAAGGGCGTCGACTGGCCTGCCACCAAGCTCTGCGACGGTGGTTCGACCACCACTCGCACCAGCTTGGGCGCATCGGCGGGGGTTCGCGGATAGCCAGCTTGCACCCAGCGAACAAGCAGTTGGAACTGCTTCGAGTCGGAAGCAAACCTCGCGCCACCACCATGCGGCAGTCGCCCGGTCGCCTTGGCGAGCAACAGGCTCGACGCCGGTGCGGCCGGTTGGATTCTGCGACCTCGCCCTTCACGCGTGATTGCCGCGTAGTCAAAGTCAGAATCGAAACCCAGCAAAGAGAGCGCAAACCCGTTTTGGCCGCGTGACTTGCCGTGACAGGCACCCGCATTGCAGCCAAACCGGGTCAGCAGTGGCTGAATGTCGTGCTCGAACGTCACCGATTGTTCTGCCGCGTGCAGATCAACGGACGGTGCCCCGAGGCACAGTACGACGATGAATGCCAAAATGCGAAATGACATGCGGAGCATCGGACCAACAGCTTGCACGGGCTTGACGACGTAAACCATCTAGCAGAAGCGTTTTACCTCATCCGAGTGATGAAATCAAGATGGACTTATGCGACGCCGCTCACACATCATCGCAACTGGTCGGCACCTTATTGATGTGGTCGGAATCCAAGCAGGTCCAACTTGTGCAGTTGGCTTGGTTTGTGGACATTCGGAGCCGGTTTGATGGCGAGCAAATCTGTAGAAGCTCCGACCCAATAGGCTTCATGTGCATGACACGTGTGTTCATTCTGACATCGATCGCGATGATCGCATTTGCGGGAAACTCGCTGTTGTGCCGCCTCGCTCTCAAGGAGACGCAGATCGACCCGGCGACTTTCACGTCGGTGCGGCTGATCTCGGGGGCGCTCGTGCTGTGGTTGATCACCATGCGACGCCGATCATCCACCCGGACCACCGGTGACTGGCTAGCGGCGGTCACTTTGTTCATTTACGCGGCGGCTTTTTCGTATTCCTACGTGGACCTACCCGCTGCGACAGGGGCCCTACTCCTGTTCGGAGCCGTGCAGGTCACGATGATCGGTTACGGACTCGCAACAGGTGAGCGTCTGGGGCCAGTGCAGTGGCTCGGAGTGACACTGGCATTCGGCGGCCTCGTGGGCCTTCAGTTGCCGGGTCTGTCTGCTCCTCCCGTCGTCGCCGCCGCATGGATGCTTGCCGCCGGTGTCGCCTGGGGGGTCTATTCCATTCGGGGAAAGGGAGCGAACGACCCCGCGACCTCGACAGCAGGCAACTTTTTACGAGCGGCGCCGATCGCGTTTGCGGCCAACCTGATCGTCGTGTCATCCAGCCGGCTGGATCCAGGAGGGATTGTCTGTGGCATCGCTTCCGGGGCAGTAACATCCGGCATGGGCTACGCCATCTGGTACTCGGCGCTTCGTGAGCTGCCGGCGACTCACGCGGCGACGGCTCAGCTGAGCGTTCCGGTTCTGGCGGCAGCCGGTGGCGTCACTCTGCTCGGCGAAGACCTCTCATTTCGTCTCGTCATTTCCTCGGTGGCTATTCTTGGTGGCGTAGCGATTGTCTTGCTCGCAAAGGAGAGTCGCAGTTGATCTCTGAGCGACGCCTCTGCTCCACTGTCACCACAGCAATATCACCACTTCGAAAAAGCCTCTTCACCTCTCAAGAGACTCAGTATGCGACCTCACCAACTGCTGTTTCGCCTGTGCGTCCTGATCATCCTGGGCTCCGGCGTTTCCCCAAGCATGGGACAATCGATCCTGTCTCGGCCGGGCAGCCCATCACTGGCATCGTCCCGCCGACCACTGCATCGTGGTCATGCTTGGGTGCGAAAGCATCCCTTCACGCTGATGGGCCTGGTACGGAACTACCCTCGGCCGTTTGACGCTCCGTTGTACAGGCGAGCGGGATTCACGTCTCTGCTGGCATGGGAGCCCGGATCATACAAAGAGCTCCTCCCCGCTGTATCGGCTGCGAAGATCCCCTTCCACGTGCACCTGGAACACTGGGGGGGAGACCAGGTGAACAAGGCGGGCGTGACTGAGGACATCCTGAGCACGGCGATCAGCAAGATCGACAGCCCGAAGAACAGGGCCTACATCGACCGTGTGACTCGGCATCCCGATTGCCTGGGATTTCTCGCTAATGACGAAGCGGTCAATCCGTACTACCTGCGTTACACCCGCCAGCTATTGCAGTGGTTGCGCCGTCGTCATCCCGACAAACTGGCCTTTGGCAACGCCCACCCGGATCCCTGGAACGGCGGTTACGACCGGTACATCGACGAATTTGCCGCGATTGTCGAGCCGGATGTCCTGATGACCGACGTGTACCCGCTCGCTGACCCAGACGGCCTGGCCTACAACTATTTTGCGATACTCTCCGACATCCGTAAGACAGCTCTCGCTCACGGGATGCCGTACTGGATGATCATCCAGTCCTTTCATTCCACTGGTGCATTTGACCGCCGCCTCCCAAGCGAATCTGACATCCGGTTGGAGCTGTTTGTCCCACTGACCATGGGCTACACGGGGATCATCTACTTCACCTACGACGTCGCTTTCGAGAGCGGAGTGATTGACAAGAATGGCAAGCCGACTCGGCTGCACGCCGACGTCGCGTTGGCAAATCGCGAGGTCTCGCATCTCGGACGAGCACTGAGATTCCTGACGAGCACCAGCTTTGGTTGCATCGCGGGGACGCATGTCGAAAACGGAGAAACGGTGTCCAACCCGATTCGACGCAGCACTCGGGCACTTGACCTCTCGGCCCAGCCCGTCCGCGAGGTTGTGATCGAGTCCAGCGGAAAACGCAGGGATGCGCTGATCGGTTTCTTCCGGGACGACCAGGGGGGACGCTATTTCATGGTGACCAACCTGTGGCAAAACGCCGGTGCGACGGCTGCTGAACGCGCCGTCCCACTTTCAATCCGGCTTGCCCCCGACGTCAAACAGCTTCACCGGCTGAACCGACGTTCCGGCCGTGTCGAGCGGCTGACAATCGACAATCACACCCTGCATGTCACACTGCCCGGTGGTACCGGCGACCTGTTCAAGATTGATGACGGTCGTTTTCCCGGACTCAAGGAATGAGCGTCACGCGGGTGCCACCTCGACCCGTGATCTGGCGAGAAGGCGACCGACACACACAAGCTGGGAGAAGCCTGCCCCGACATCTCCGCCGCGACCGTCAACGGCATTCGCCACTTTGCATATTTCCAATGACGACACGCCATCATCTCCCGCACCTCGAAAGGCATTCGATGAAACAATTCACAGCACCGCTCATCTGCCTCTTTTTACTCGGAACTGCCAACTCTCTCCGAGCTGGGGATCCCCCCTATCTCACCACACAGACGCCGCTCACGTTATTCAGCACCAACGACGGCGAATACAACCAGCTCTTTCAGTTGACCGTCGATCAGAAGACGGACTGGGAACTCAAAACCAGGGACTCCTTCACAGTCATCCACCTGGGCCCCAATCACCCACCGGTCATCCGGACAGTTTATGACACAGTCCCATGCACGATTTACGGGACTCCCACGATGGGCATGTCGCCGGACGGTCGTTTCGCGCTGGTGGCCAATCACGATTGGCGTCCTGAAAATGCCAAGAAGCTCATCCTGCCCAGTGGGCCACAAACCAACGAGGAATTGACTCCGAAGAGTCTTCGTGGCCGCAAAATGACCGCACAGCGTGTCAACATGCTCTCGCTGATTGACCTATCCACTCCGGATTACCGTGTCGTGGATCGCGTGTTGCTTGAGGATCGTCCGCTGCATGTGCTGACGCATCCGGACGGCAAGCGGTTTATCACCGGCGGCGACAAGTTCTTTTACATGCACCGAGCCGAAAAGGGCCGGCTGCGAGAAATCAGCCGGAGCCCCCATCCACACGGCATCACATGCTTCTGGATTCACCCAAAAGGCAATCGATTGATTGCCACTCAGGGAAGCCCGGGCAGCGGAGAGCCAGCCACCGTTCAGTGGTACTCGATCGGCCGCAAGAAGATCGAGCATCTGAGCCAAGTGAAAGTGGCTCCCAACGTGCCCACCGAGCTCCTGGACGTCTCATTCATTCTGAGAATTACTCCTGATGGGAAGAGAGCCCTGATTTGCCAACGGTCTACCTACAACGGAGTTGACCTCTCGGACATCCTCTTCGCCGACCTCACGCAAAAGAAGCCAGTGATTGACCATGTGATCAAGCAGGTGTCAGACGGGTCCGAGAGCTTTGCCTTTCACCCCAACGGCAAGATGGCCGTGGCCACCGCACTTGGGAGCGACCACAACTGTATTGTTGTTCTGGACATCGCATCCAAGCCGCCGCGTCTCCTCTACACCATGGACGTCAAGGGACGCAGCCAGGGAATCGAATTTACACCGGAAGGTGACAAGCTCTTTGTCGGTTCAGGCATCGCCGGGCGGATCGAGGTGTTTGACGTGGTCGGGGATTACCAGCTGCGGAAGAACCCCAAGTTCCTGAAAATCGGCTTCGGGCACAACAGCCTTACCATCGGCCCCCGGTATCGCCCAAAGAAGGATCGCTAGGCACTACCACCGTTCGCAGTGGTCGGTCATCAAGCGGATCCCCATTCGGATCCTCGGGCCGCAAACGGCTGTAGTGGACTGGGAATTCACACGCCTCAAAGCCGAAGCCTCGGGGCCCCTCCAATCGTCCGAGTGCTCAATCACGATGTTGCCATGGTCGAGCTGCTGTTCTACACGCCGCGTGCTGAGGACATGTCCTCGAGACCGTTTTCCTTTGCAAAGCTCGACTGGTTGCCCGGAGCATGGGAAGGTCCCATAGGAGACGCGGTGCTGGAAGAGTCCTGGCTGCCGTCCAGGACAGTTACGAAGACGCCTGTTGTCAGGTTGGCCACATCCGGAATGACCAACTTGTTGAGCTCATCAAGAACCATCAGACGCAAGGTAAGCTGGACCTCAGGCTGAATCTGTTTGACACCAACCTGACGGCGAGGTTCACCATGCGACTCCAACGGCCCGCCTCGCCCAAATCACCCGACAACCAGGGATCTTGCCTCACGACGCCGTCGTCGGGGCTCCCAACGGACAATTCCTCATCACGAGCACGCCCATGGCCATGAAACCCGGGGATCAACTTGGCCGCTTCGTCATCCAGTCGACACTGGGTTCCGGGGGCATGGGGACAGTTTATCGAGCGACCGACGAGCACTTGCGCCGTGATGTCGCGATCAAGGTGCTGCATGATGACAGCCAGTCCGATGAATCGGCAGCTGCCCGGTTTCGCCGAGAGGCCAAGTCTGTGGCAGGACTTACACATCCCAACATCGTCTCACTCTTCGACTTCTTTGAAGAGGACGGGCGTTGCTGTGCCGTCATGGAGTTCCTCGATGGCACCACGCTGGCCGAGCGGCTGACAGATGGACCGATCGATGATGCCGAACTGAGGTCGATCGCATCCTCGGTGGCCCGTGGTCTTGCAGCTGCCCACAAGAACGGAGTCGTCCATCGGGACATCAAGCCCAGCAACATCTTCCTGACTCGAGATGGATCGGTCAAATTGCTCGATTTTGGTCTCGCGACGGCGCGGGTGACTGGCTTCGATGCCGAGACCGCCACGATTTCCGAGAACTTCCAGACCCAGATCGGAACCGTCATGGGGACGGTCGGCTACATGTCACCCGAACAGGTCAAGGGTCAGGAGGCCGACGCGAGAAGCGACCTGTTTTCACTGGGGGCTGTCCTGTACGAGATGGTCACGGGACACACCGCATTCGCCCGTGACACCGCGATCGAGACGATGACGGCCATTCTCAACGACCCGATGCCCGACCCCTTGCGTCAGGAGCTGTCGACTGGGCATCACATGTACGCTGTCATTCGGCGATGCCTGGCGAAAGACCCGTCCGATCGATTCACATCGGCAGACTCCATGCTGGATGGATTGGGCAACTCGAAAGTCACGTCACCATCGAAGCGGCTGTCGATCGCGTTGCCGATTGGCGGGGCCGTTGTCCTCACGGCCCTCTTCACATGGGGCATCGTGCATCTCACCAGGCCCGTGCCGGCACGCCAGCCCCAACGAGCTGAAGCATCGTTGGAGACCATTCCGGGTGCACAAAACACAGAAAGCACGGCGACGCTGCAGGAATTCCACAGAATGCGCCAGTATATGCAGGGACGATGGACGGGCAGTGTGACAGCGACGATCGGCGAGACAGACGTCACACGGGCTGACAACACAAAGCAGAACCACTTTGTCGAATTCGAACCCATGGCCAATTCCACGTCTGTAGTCATTCGTGATTTCGGCGGCACTTCCAACGGAACCGGAATCTTGTTCTATGATCCGACCTCCCGGCAGGTGCGATGCATATCCAGCCATTCGGACGACACACTTGTCGAAGAGGTTTTCTTCTACGACGACGACGACCGATTGCAGCGGCTGACACGTCAGACTGCCTCCAACGGAACTATCCGGCACTTCCGATCCGAAATCACATATTCCGACGATGGAAATTCGCTCGCAGTCAGGATCAGGACTCGCGACGCGAATGGTGCCCCACGCGAGCAGACAAACGTGATGAAGCGAATCGGGAAATAGCCACAGTCGTGCACACTTGGCAGCGTCACGCAGCGCCGATTGCCAGGGCAGACCGCCTAAAACAGGTGCGGAATCGGAGCCCCGGAGGTAACGAAATCGACGAGGTCCGTCGGCAAATCGGTCCGCAGGCGCAATTCAGGCACATCGATCAGCGCATGAAGGATCGTTGACACCAGGTGCTTGGACTCGACGCGGCCAGCAAGCGGCTCTCCACCATCTCGCGTGGATTGGCCAATCACCTGGCCGTCGGTGATGCCGCCCCCATAGAGCATCAAGGGCCCGAGGCGGGCCCAGTGATCGCGACCACCCTTCTTGTTGATCCGTGGCGTCCGGCCCATTTCTCCGACGCACACAAGGAGAATGTCGTCACCCAGCCCACGTTCTTCGCAGTCTTCGATGAAGGCTGAAACCGCGTGATCAAACGGTCGCCCCACGGCTTCCATTCCGCGGGTGACGTCCAGGTTGTTTCGATCCGCGTGCATGTCCCAGACGAAGCGCGTGGCCACCGTCACAAATCCGCAACCTGCCTCACAGAGCCTTCTGGCCAGCAGAAGCTCTTTCCCGAGCGTCTGGGCATTGTTCTGGTACCAGCGTCTCGCGGAGTTGCCGTTGCTCACATGGCTGTATCGCGTTTCGTCCACAAATTGCGACGTGTCATAACGCGCAACGGTCTTTGGGTCTTCGCGAGACAGGTCAAACGCGTCCGCGACGCCTCGCAAGACGATCTCAAACGCCTGTCGACGATACTTGTCAAATCCCTCGGCAACGCCCGCACGATCGATATCGCGGCGGACACGATCGAGTGACTCCAGAAGCGACGCGCGATCGTCAAACCGTTTCGCCGGCAATCTTAGCGTCATGTTGTCCTGGAGTGCGGACCCGCCACCTGGCGTGAATGGCGCAAACGCGGAACCCACCTCCCCGGTCTGGCTGAATTTCCCGAAACGTTCATCCGGACCGAGCGCTCGGGTATCGATCGAGTTGGGGAAGAGAGTCACGTTCGAGGGCAATCCTGTGCCGCTGTCGTTGGCCCCGGCGATTCGAGAAAACAGCGAGCCGATGTTGGCCTTCCGAGACTCACTGCTGATGAGCGGCCTCAGGCTGTGGTTGGCACTACCGGGGTTATACGACCGAACGACCGCCATCCGATGAGCCCAGCGGCCGAGGTGTTGCAGTGTCGCACCAAACGTCAGGCCGGGAACACTCGTACGAGTGACACCTCCGACAGTCCGGATCCGCTCGGCCACGCTGAGCTTCGGATCAAACGTCTCGAATTGCGTCGGGCCTCCGTGTTGCAACAGGAAGACCACCGACTTGCCAGTTCGAAGCGGGGGCCGTTGACCAGCCGCCTGCCCGTTCACCGCCAGGAGGTCCGCGAGTGACAATCCACCACACGCCAGGCCACCGACACGCATCGCCATTCGGCGGCTCATGTGTCCAGCGTTGTCGATCAACGAGAGCATGCTCAGAGTCTACTGCATTGTACGAGCGGGCCCGAGGCGGAATCCTACTTCTTTGTGCCAGTCGTTGCCGTTACAGGCTGCACAGTAATCCCCAACAGAAACGGCGAGGCATCACCCTCCGCTGACTCGAAGTCGACATGGGAAATCGCCACACCGGGCTTGGGGTTTTTCCATGTCATGAGGTAGCAGCCCAGGTCACGATCGGCGTCGCGCTGGCTGGGAATGGAAAAAGCCAGTTTTGCCTGCGGCACCTGTCTGATGTCCGGCAGGAACCAGTTCAGGAGATGCTTTCCGTTCCTGACCTCAATCACTGTTTCAGACTCGTCCACGTAGTGCACCCGGTACTTCGCCACCACCGCGTCGTAAGTCACTTCACCGGCACGGGCTGCCCCGTGCAGGAAGTGAACAGCCTGGGCGACCCGTCCCACCTTGATGCTCTTCGCCTGAACACCAATTTCCGCTCGCGATGCGTCATAGCGAGTCTTCCTTCCATGCAATGCCACAACGCCGCGCAGGTCAAACAGCACCCCGTGCAATTCGGTGGGTCCGGCGACCAGGCTATGCAGTCCGTCGTTTGAATCCGGGTCCCGCTTCGGCAACTTGTACAGATCCTCGTGGAGAGCGAGATTGAAATGCGGCGTCAGGTCGAGTTGTGCATCCCCGAGGGTCCTGGCCCGAGCCGTCAGTTGTTCCGCCAGTGTCCTTTTCCTCGCTTCGTGGCGCGACCGCGCGGCATCGCTCAAGTCACCCTGCGCGACCTGGATCCTCTCGAGAATGCGATAGGACTCTCCTGAGCGAGGGTCGAGTTCGAGTGCCTGTTGAATACTCTGCAAGGCGTCCTCATAACGCCCCAGATGCCTAAACGTCTCGGCTTGCAAACGCCGTACGTGCCCGTTCCGGGGCGCACGTTCGACGGCTCGCCTGGCAAGCGCCTCGGCGTGCCTCGCCCGCTTTGTGTTGCCTGCTGAACGCTCAGCGAAATAAACAGCCTGTTTGGCCAGGTCGCCTGGCGTCAGCGACTGATCGACCAGCTGATCTGCGTCACTCGTAACAGTCAGTGCGACCAGGTACGGATCGACGCGGTTAAGAGTCGACAGGAAGTCGATATGCGAAATCGCCTGGTCGGGAGCGGGATTCTCCCAACTGGCCAGGTACAGCGCCGTATCACGTTGTTGGTGTGTGCCCCCGGCTCCCGACCCTCGCCACACCATGATTGGGTCGTCCGGGGCGTGACCGCCCAGCAACGAGTTGCGGACGTCTACTTGGAATCGCACGACGAGGTCGCGGGATTCACCGTTCTCGTAGACGACCCGGTAGATCGCCACTGGTGTACCGGCTGCGGTCTGTCGGTATCCGCCGTGCAACACATGGAGGCGATCCGCCTTTTTGCCAACAACGATTTTTTGCACCGACGGTGGAAAGGGGATCGCCGATTTCCTGCCGGCGGACAGGCTGACAACTCCGCGCACGTCAAACGGAATGCCTCGAAACAGGCGTAGTCCGGGTTCCAGCGTACGAAGCGGCGGCGTCTCGACCCTGGCCGTGTTGCTGCCGTCGCTGAGCCACGCCTCCCGCAATCCGGCGTTGTAATGCGCCGACAGATCCACGGTCGAGGGGTGCGCTGATTTAGGTCGAGCCGGAATCTGCGCCCCCAGCACGAAGGCACGCACCTCGCCCCTGTTGTCATCGGAGGAAGCAAACTGGGAAAGGCGTTCTCGAAAGTGGTCATGAAGCCCAATGTGCTCGCCAGGGCGATGTGACGCCGACTCGGCGGCCAACGCATATTGGCGCATCGCCTCTTCGAAGTTTTCCGTCTGAAAGTGCGCCTCGCCTCGAACATATCCCAATGCAGATTGCACCTCGCGGTCGCGGGACGTGAGTGCCTGAGCGACCTCGAGGGCTTTCTTGTGCTGGCCGCGACTCGCATGCAATTCGGCTCGCCCCAGCGCAAGCCGGACGGCGAGATCGTCGCGTCCCTTGGCAAGTGCCTCGGCCCGCGTAAGGAGTGTTTCAATGTGTGTGAACGTGACGTCCGTCGCGCCGTTGACCATGGCCCTCTTCAGGCGTGCGTCTTCGAGAAGCGATAATGCATCACGCCCCTCAGCCGGGGTGTCAGCCATCTCGAGTGTCATCGCCACCAGGAACAAGCAATTGTCTGTGTCGGCCGCCTCCAGCGAGATCGCCGCGATCGTCTTGTCCGGATGCGGGTTTTCCCAAATGCAATGGTTGAGTGTGCGGGTCTCGTCAAAATCGCCTTCGCGCCACCCGAACAACGCTCGCGTAGAGACGGCGAACGGGTTGTTCACCCACGTGACCACGTGCTTCCCATATTGGATCGGCAATGCCGCGTCAGTACCGTCATCGTAATGCAGGACATATCGCCCCAGGGGCGTGCCCCAACTGATCTTCTCAGCAAAGGAACATCCGTGCATCACGTGAAGCCACGTCGCCTTTTGCTGGACCGGGATTTTTTGCACCGCAGTCGGTGGCGGCAAGGCGAGTGAATTGGCTGATTTCGTCCGCCCACGAACACGAACCATCCCCCGCACATCGAAACTCGTCCCGTTGAAGTCTGACACTCCGAGTGGCAGCCGTCGAAACACCCGCCCTTTCGGAGTGCTTCCATCCCTGGGCCGGAACGGGATGCCAAACAACGACTGGTTGTAATGCTGATCCAGCGCAATCAGTCGCGACGTGGCTTTCGCCGAACGCTTGGGAATTCCCAACGACAAATACAACTTTTGGGCCTTTTCGAATTCTTTCTGCTCAATGAGCGCATCGACAGTCGCACGCAGCACCGTTCCCAGCTGTCGAGGCGGCAACTGGGGATCTGCCGACATGCCAGCGGCACGTGACAACGCCTTGACGGCCTCGTCCTTGCGATCGGCAAGCATCAGGGCATTGGCACGCATTTGCCAGGCCACAGGCTCGCTGGGGTGACGCTCGACCGCCACTCTCGACAGCCAGTCCAGTTCACTCATTCGGATCGTCAGTTCCGCAGCGGTATCCTTCATCCGCTCTTCGCCAGCCTTGGCCAGACCACGCGGAGTTTTCACGTCCCTCAGTGCCACTTCGTGGAGGATGCCAGGCAGGAATGGCAGTCCAGCCGTCCAATCGTATGGCGACCGCACACCCGGCAGCTTGTTGAAGGCGGCTCGAAACGCCTGATAGGCCTCTTCCTGCTTTCCGTGATGTTGTAGCGCCAACGCCTTCGCGTAAGCCGTGAGCAAATGGCCCTTCTCGATCGCCTGGCATTTTCGGATCGCTTTGTCCATCTCATCAAACCGCCCGCCTCTCTGCATCACCAGCGCTCTCAATGCCCAGGCTTCGACGCTGTCGGGCGCCAACTCCACAGCCTGGTCGGCATGCCATCCCGCCGTTTCCAGCCAGTGGCGAACCGCGTGCGGTTTCAGTTTGCCAATCCGATCTGACACAGATCGCACGTATGCGATCCTGGCATGAGCCAACCCGCTGTTGGGTTCAAATTCCAAGACCCGGTGCAGTTCGTCCAGAAGCCTGGATGCGAGCAACCTCTCGAGCTGCTCCTGCCGGGTCCGCTGGCCCCACGGTGATGCCGTGCGCCCCTCCGTCGGGGCCATGAACCATCGCCCCCACCGAGCGTACGGGTCGTCTTCGGTTGCGACAGCGATAGCAGATCCAGCGGCCTTCATCTCCGAGGCATCCACGGCCTTGGAGTCTCCGTTCTTGTCGACACGCTGTTTGGCCACGACTTCGGCGAGTGAAGCCAACCACGTCGGGGCCTCCTGGCCCACGGGCGGCAGATCCAACATCGTCAGCCGCCTGGACGAAGTGCGGAATAGAAAGCTGGAAACAGCGAGTCTCGTATCCGCGTGATCGAACGCAATCGAAATCACGCTCGACTCGTTTTTCGGCCCTGTCGACGTCTTCAGGAGACGTTTTCCTGACGGAAACTCCCAGACGTAGATTTCGCTCTGCGGATTCCCGAGCGCCAGCATCCGGCCATTGTGGCTGAAACACATCATATCCCGGTTTGCCTGGCCACCCGTCATCAACGGTTCGGTCAACTGCACCTTCTTTTCAATGTCCCACAGTTCTACCTTGCCCCATTCCAGATCGTGGTTCGGGCTGTATGCCAGAGCAATGACCTCGCCATCTGGATGAAACGCGCCGCAGGAGTAGTACCCGACATCCGGCGTTTCAAACAGCATGTTTTGCGTGTTTGTCTCCCACACCCGTGCCCGCCCGGAAAACACCGCCGACAACACGCGATTCCCATCTCGTGACAGCTGGATTTTCTGCACGGGTGCGTCTGATGCCGGAGAGAGTGCCTTCAGTTCACCGGTCACCATATGAATCAGATAGGAGACCCCAGTCATACTCCCGACTGCGAGCCAAGGCCCATTCACAGACACGTCGGTTCGAAATGCACTGAGCCCGCGAAATTCGTGCAACCGGTATCCGGTTTTCGCGTCAAACACGCACATCGTCCCGGAGTCCATACGCGCGGCAATGAGCTTCCCGTTCATGGCATATCGCAGCCAGATGACCGGTTCCCCTGCCATCATCGCCACCCGGAGTCTGCCTTTGGCAATGTCCCATGTACGGATGTGCCCATCGTAGTACCCCACCGCCACGGTCTCACCGTCCGGCGAGAAATCACTGAACATGCCGGGGCCGGGACACGGGAACGACTTCACTGTCCTCAAGCTGTCGACATCCAGCAGGCTGGATGTGGGATTGCGCCCAGAGGACTTGTGAGCCACGATCCATTTGTCGTCGACACTGAATGCGAGGTTTCGAAAGCCACCTGGCAATTCAACAGTCGGAAACACCCTCTGACCACCGGGCATCCTCCAGGCACGCGATTCCCCCTCACGCAGCTGACCACCACCGCCGTTGGAAAGAACCGACTTGTATCGCGTCAAGACCGTCGACCGATCCGCCAACGAATCGAAGGACGCCACCACCGCGAGCGACAGACGATGGCCTTCCTGCAGTCTCTGCCCGGTCCTCGTACTCCACACGTGGATTTTGCGGTCATCTTCGGTGCTGATGAACAGCCGCTCACCATCATCCGTGAGTCCCAATGTCGGATCGAGCGAATGGCGGATCGGCGGGATGATCGGTTTCCCAGTCATCAGATCCCAAATGTGCACCGACTGATCTGCGTGCTCGGTGATCAAACGCAATCCGTCGGGAGTGACAAATGACTCGCCGCTCTCATTACCACTAAAATCGAGTTGGGAAATGGACTTACCGGTCCACAGGTCCCGGCAATCGACCCGAGACGACGTGTAATACGTCACCATCCAAGGTTCTGCGGATCCCTGGCCCGATGTGCGTGTGTTGATCCGAGGTCGGAACAGAAAGGGCCCCCGACCATTGGCCGCATATCCTTCGAGCGTAAATTTGCAGCTCGGCGCGGCTGTTTCGAGATCGACCACGGTCGTGAACACGTCCTGGCCCTTGTTGCCAGTCGCATACATTTGCGGCGAATGAGAGTGAAAGCCGAGATCGTAGGCGGGATAGTCGACGTCGATCGTCTTGAGCGACATTTCCTTTTCGCTGGTATCCAGCCATCCGATCCGCGTTGCGGAATCAGACGCTACGGCAAAAAACCGCCCCCTGGATCGTGAGAAGTAGGTCGGCTCATCGCACAGCTTCCCCTGGAACACCAGCTTTCCGGACTCGGTCGACCACACTGCCACGGTCCCATCATGGTAGGTGCACACCATATGTCGTTCATCCGCCACCAATCCGTAGTGATAGAGGCTAGCGGACGACTTGAGCGTCAGCGGTTCGCCCACAGGCTTCCCGGTGGAGGCGTCCATGATGCGGAACGCCCCCGCCGCGACGTCGAACGCCACAATCCGCTGCACGCCTTCTCGTGGTTCGGCCAGTATGAACTCCTGGATCGTCCCATCTTTGAACTGCACCGTGCCCGTGGCCACAGCCCCGTCACTGGTCCGAAACCCCTGCACTTTCCCTCGTTCGTCGAGCAGGCGGGCGAACAGCACAGAGCCGTCGCGTGAGAAGGTCAAGGTGTCAACACGGGCGCCGCCAGCAATCAGGCCAATACCTTTCCGATTCTTCACATCCCAGAGTGCCGCCTGACGACCTCCCGTCAACGTCCAGTAATACGCCTTCGTCGTCGGGTCGAGCCCCGCCTTCTCGATCGGATCATCCATCTCGATTTTGAACGGTGTCCCGAGATAGTGATTCGAATCGGCCAAAACCGATGTAATCTGGTTGGCGGCCGGCCAGAAGGTGCGATCGGTCCTGAGTGTTCTGGCGAGGTAGGCCAGGGCACTCGACTGGTCTCCCGAGTCCAGGAACTGGTTCGCCGTCAGAAAATAAGACTTTGTGAGCGTGTCATTCAGGGAATCGCGTGCAGACTCGGCCTCTTTTTGTGCCGTTTCTGCCTTGCCCTGTTGCCGCGTGGCTTCCTCCGCATTGGCAGTTGCCTGGGTCTCGGCGTTTCTCGCCTTTGTCTCATTGGTCACAGCCGTTTCGCGCGCCTGGAAGGCCAGCACCGAGGCGATCACAGCGAACACGGCGACGAGCGCCACTCCGCCCGACAGCACCCGCAGCCGCTTCACGGACCGCTGTTGCAACTCAGCACGGTCGCGTTCCGCCTCCGCCAGCGCCTTGGCCTGTTCCAGTTCTCGCTGACGCTGCTCCTCGGCAGCCCGCTCCGACGCGTGAGACTCGGCTTCGCTGGCTTGCAGGAACTCAATCGCGAGATGAAATCCGGGCCGATACCGCTCGCCCCAAGCGGCCGTGGCCTGTGTGTCGTTGAGCCATGCCAGCGCCACCTGGAGGTCCGGCCCGCGATAGAGGCCCGCCTGGTCCGCGCGATGCAGCTCCGCTGTCTCAGACAGCCGTTGATAGACCTGCGCAGACTGCGATTCCTCATCCACCCAGCGTCCCAATCGTCGCCAGACCCGCATCAGGCTCTCGTGCGAGATATCAACGATCGTCTCGGGCTTCAGTTCGACGTCCCCAGGAGGCATCAGGAACGTCACACCCTGGCTCCGGTAGGCGTCCACGACACTGGCAATTTGCTCGGAGCCTGTGCCTGCGATCTGTCCGAGCGTATCCATCCGGGTCGGGCGACGGATGCCGCGGTTGTCAGCTTGTCGCTCCGTCAGCGCCTTGAAAACTGTCTCCGCAACTGCTCGCAATTCATCGCCTTCCAGCGACTCAAACACCTCGTCGGCATGACGCGACAGCGCCTCCTCCATGCCCCCCACATCCTGGTAGTGCCTGAGATCCATCGGCTCATCATCGCCACGGTCGGACTGCCACTGGTCGAAGGTGCGCATCAACGCGTGCTGGAGGATCGGCAACTGGTCCTGGTTGCCGCTGACGCCGTTGAGCAGTTCCTGCAGCAGCCGAAACGAGATCTCGGCACCACCGACCTGCACGGGTCCTTCGATCGCCATCTTGATCTGAGACCTCGTCAGCCGGGGAATCAGGTACTCCCCCTGGTTGACGGCAGCCGTCAGGCCTCGGAACTGCGTGCAATCACCGAGATAATCGCTTCTCATGGTCAGCACGACGTAGATGGGCAGATCTCGCTGCCTGGTTGCCTCAAGCAGCAGCTCCACAAAGTCGGCAGCCTGTGCGGCCGATTCGTCGTCGTGCTGACGGAATCGGAAGATCTCCTCAAACTGGTCCACGACAAGCAGAACATTGCTGCCGGGTTCAACATCTGCCTGCCGGACGGCCTCCACGAGGCCCAGGCCGCTGCGTGTCAGCGTGGCATAAAGGTGTCCCTGGACGGTCGGGTCGTCCGGATCATAAAGGTCAGCCTCCTGGATGGATGTGCTCAGATTTTTCAGGGGCGATGCGCCCGGCCGTAGCACCACGACTTCCCAGTGTGACCCGGCAGCGGTCACGGCGCCTCCCTGTAACTCCGGCAGCAGGCCGGCACGCACGAGCGAGGACTTGCCGCTGCCGGACGTCCCGACCACGGCCAGGAACCGTTGCTCCCGAAGGAGCTTCAGCAGTTCGGCTGTCTGCTGCTCGCGCCCGAAGAAGAGATAGTCCTCTTCGGCGTCAAACGGACGCAGGCCAGGGAAGGGATTGAAGGGATTTGACATGAGGGCGGTTGGCCGGGTCGGTTTCGCCGGCTGTCACGGCTTCACTTTCGACAGGAATTCGGCAAGCACGCTGGAATCGAGCGCTTCTCCTCCATGGATCACGTCGGCAGTATGCGAACGGAAGCGTTCCTTCCGGCGGTCGATCGGTGGTGCGATCAGAACGGCCTGGTGGGCCAGGTCTGTCGCCCGACCATATCCGCGTGCCTTCAGGAGGTTTCTCAGTTTGATCTCAACCCAGCCCTTACGGCCTGCGCCGTAGTAGATGATCACCGCATCGCAATCCACCAGGTTTTCACGGTGAAATTCCAACGCCTCCTCTTCATCCATTTCAAAGTCCGGTGTCGTCACCTCAAATCCCTGGTCGAACAGGAAGTCCTCCAGGGGCTCCACCGCCTGTTCGTCCTCCTTGTCGCAGATCAGGTAAATCCGCTTGATGCCGTCCAGCGACACGGTGCCGGTTTGCGGCTCTTGGTCCGGCTTGATGTCGAGAATGTCGAGGACAAACTCCTTCATCTCGACGTAGTGATCCTCGATAATCTCCGCGCCGGCATGCAGTTCTGGGGATGTTTTCAGCTGGTCAAGAAACTCCCGCTGACGATCGTCCTTGACCTCGATGTCTCGCGGGATCCACACAACGCGGGACAAATCTCCATCGGCGGCCTTGTTGGCCGCCAGTCTGTTCTGGATCTCCACGATCGACTCATCGCAGCCTTCAGGGATCATCCCGTAAGACGATCCCACCACATGGATCGAAAGGTCGCTCTCCTTGAGGTACTCCTCGACCTGCGGCGTCAACTCGTCTCCCACCATCGCCAGTACCTGGTTGGGAACAACAACGTGTCCGCGCCCGACCAATTCCCGGCGAATCTTGTCCACCTCGGACTGTAAATCCGACGTGCTGTTGGCCAGGAACACGGTCTGCGAGCCATCCGCCTTGACGCTCGAGAGCTGCAGCCGACCGCTGCGCAGGTGAAGCGGTTTCACCACCCCCCAGAGTTGCTGAGCGACGTCGTAGACCCGCTGGAAATACTTCTGATGTGCCTCGACGCCGAATCGCTCGTCGAATTCCATGACACCGCTTTGACTCGCATCCTCCTCGTAAAACGTGCAACTGATCAAATGACCGAGACGCCGTCGCAGCTCGAACGGCATCTCGCCGTCGTCAACCGGTGTCTTGACAACCTTGACCACTCGAGAGCTGGCATCTCCGGATTCCGGATCATTGGCCTCTGCCACCCGGATGAATTCCTCAACAAAGCGATGCACCTTCTCGTCGCGCAAGAATGCCGGCGTCAGCACACAGACCACGGCATCGACAGCCCCCAACGCGTCGGACATCTTGGCGAAATCCGCCTCGTCGTCCGGAAACGCATTGATATTGGCAATACGCAGGTTGTCCCCGGAAAGCTGCTGCAACCGAACCTGTACGTGTTCGGTCAACTGGCTCACCCATCCCGCCTCACCGGGCATCATCGGCAAATCATCCACAGCGGCCGACACCACAGCCACACTACAGCCCTGCAATTCATCGGCTGCCATCATTGCGGTGGAATGGCTCGCGTCGGACACGACGGTCTGCCCCATTTCCATGGGATCCACTTCATAGACAGCATCTCCAGCCACCGCCCCGTTCTGCTGTTGTTCCTTGAGTGCAGCCAGCAGATGGCTGGGAGTCTCGTAACGGCTCTCCGGGGTCTTCTCCAGGCATTTCAACACGACGCGTTCCAGCGCCGGAGACACGTCTGGATTCTGATCCAATAGCGATGCGGGGACCGCGTTCAGGATCTTGTTGAACACGTCTCCGAGACTCGTGCCCGCGAACGGGTTCTTCCCGGCCAACATTTCGTAGATCACGATCCCCAAGCTGAAGATGTCGCTGCGGTGGTCTGCGTCGGCACTCCGGCCGAGCACCTGTTCGGGGCTCATGTAGTTCGGAGTCCCGATCACCTGCCCGGCCATCGTCTGTTGGGTCATGGTGGCCTGATTGGCCTCTGCCTCCGGATCCGCCAGTCTCTTGGCCAACCCAAAATCCAGGATTTTCGCCTGGCCTCGTTCGCCGACATGGATATTCGCCGGCTTCAGATCCCTGTGCACGATCCCTCGCTCATGCGCCGCTGCCAGGGCGTCGGCCAATTGGATGGCCAGCTCCACCGTCGCGCCCACGTCGAGGCGTTTCGAAGCCAGCAGCTCGTCAAGAGGTGAACCAACAAGCACTTCCATGGCGATATACAGCCGGCCGTCGGTCGTCTCGCCAACCTCATAGATCACGCAGACGTTGGGGTGATTGAGTGCCGACGCGGCTTTCGCCTCGGTCACAAAACGTCGCCGGTGATCCTCGAGTTCCGAGAACTTGGCCGGGAGCACCTTGATCGCAACCTCGCGCTCCAACCGCTTGTCTTCACACAGGAAGACCTCGCCCATGGCCCCGGCACCCAGCTTGCGAATCACGCTGTAGTGTTCTGTTAACTCTACAGTCATTCGAGCGATCGCCTGAGGCAGTCAGCTAACGTCGCGCGAGTCTACGACAGATTGGTCGCTCGAGGCAAGTGACAGGTTGAGAACCGCAGATCGAGCAGTCGGGCTCAAGCTAACGTCCTGCGACGCGGACCACTACAATGGGAGGATAACCGCGAGGACGGGACCGTGGCCCACATCGCCCCAAGGGCGGCCGGACCAGCTTTCACACCGCAACGGCTCAGCCAGGCCACCATGTCTGCACCAGCGACTGACCGACACGAAGCGTCCCGGACGACTTATCGTGTGGCTTCGTCGCCTGATCCGGCGGCCGTTGATCGGCTCATGCAATTGCTCGACCGCGTGGTTTCAGAGCAGGTGGGCGCGGACCTCGCGAACACCATGCAGACGATCCGCAACCTCTCGATCGGACGTCGCACCGGTGTCCCCGCTGCAGAGTCGCGTCTCATCGACGTCCTGCATGGACTCGACACCGCCGGCCTCAGAGCCGTGATTCGCTGGCTGAGCCTGTTTTTCGATCTCGCCAACGTGGCTGAGGATCAGCAGCGGATCAGCGTCCTCGCGCATCGCAGTGCCAAGGCCCGTGCCAGCGGCCTTGAGCGATCCGAATCCATCGACGCGGCGATCCGGCAGCTCCATGCCGACGGGATCGACGCGAGTGGCATGCAGAACTGGCTCGACCGGCTCTGGATCGAACCGGTCTTCACCGCACACCCATCGGAAGCCAAGCGGAGGACCACGAGGCAGCTGCTGAGGCGGATCCGCCAACTTTTGCCAGGCCTCGGAGGTCCCGATGAGCGTGACGTGGTGGACGAACTGCTCGCCAACCTGACCGTTCTTTGGCAATGTGACCTGGTGCGTCCCGACCGCCCGCCGGTCATGAGCGAGGTCAGTCGCGGTGTCTATTTTGCCTCAACCTTGTGGGATGTGGTCCCCCAGACTTATCGCGAATTCCGTCGTGCACTCCAGACCGCCTATCCCGAGCACACGTTTCAACTGGGGCGATTCCTGTCCTTTGGCACCTGGATCGGGGGTGACCGCGACGGGCACCCGTTCGTCACCAGCGACATCACGCACCAGACTCTGTCACGACTACGCCGCTCGGCACTCGACGCCCACCTGCAAGAATGCCGCCGCGTGTACAACCAGCTCGTGATGTCTGACCAGCAGATCCCTTCTCACGAAGCCCTCACCGCCACCGTCGACGAGTGCAGCGAGCGATGGCCTGAACTCACAGCCCGTCTCGCCTCCGTGTCTGAAGCCGAAACCTACCGCCAATTTCTCAGGATGGTCGAGTTTCGCTTGCGGCAGACTCTCGCCGGGCAGGAGCAGTCGACTCCACTCGACGGCAGTTACTTACGCTGCGACGAATTCCGAGCCGACCTGGCAACGCTCCGGGCGAGCGTCCTGGAGCACAGCGGCCCGCTCGTCGTCGAGCAATACCTGCAACCGTGGATCGATCTCGCTGATGTCTTCGGTTTTCACTTCGCGAGTCTCGACATCCGCCAAAACGCCAGCGTTCATGAGGACTGTGTCAGAGAACTGCTCGCCGTACAATTCGCCGACGAGGCTTCCGGCCCGACGACTGTCGAAGACGTGATCGGACAGCCCCTTGAGGCTGACCCCGTCGCCGGTGAGAAGTTGTCCGACGCTTCGCGTGAAGCCTTCGAGACCATGCTTCTGCTCGTCGACGAGCACGAGCGGTGGGGCGGTGAGTCAATCGGCGGATACGTCATCAGCATGACACACTCACCACGAGACGTCCTCAACGTCCTGTGGCTCTGGCGTACCGCATGGACACATCGCCACGGATCAGACCGGAGCCTGCCGCCACTCTCGATTGTGCCGCTGTTTGAAACCATTGACGATCTGCGAAGCGCCGCCGACATTCTTGACTCGCTACTCAGCGTCCCGGCCTACCAGCGTCACCTGGACCTCTCGCCACACCGGCACCAGATGGTCATGGTGGGATATTCGGACAGCACGAAGGACGGCGGCTACCTCACCGCTTGCTGGGAGTTGCACCTGGCCCAACAGGAGTTGGCAGAAGCCGCCGAAAAACATGGCATCCGCCTGACGATATTCCACGGGCGGGGCGGGGCCCTGGGTCGAGGCGGTGGTCCGGCCGCACGGGCCATCCGCTCGCTGCCACAACAATCGGTGGGTGGACGCCTCCGCGTGACGGAACAGGGCGAGGTGTTGTCAGAGCGGTATGACGACCCCGATATCGCACACAGGCATCTCGAACAGATCATCAACGCAACACTCCTTGTGAGTGCCGAGTCGACTCGCCCCCCGGAGCCGGAGTGGATCGACGCCATGCGAGTGCTCTCCGACGGTGCATTCCAGTCCTATCGCGCACTGGTCGAGCATCGCGGCTTCATCCACTATTTTGACCGAGCCACGCCGATCAGCGAGATCGAGACGCTTCCCATCGCGTCACGACCCGCTCGACGGAGCGAACGAAAGTCTCTCGACGACCTTCGAGCCATCCCCTGGACTTTTGCCTGGACACAGTCTCGCCACATCCTCCCGGCCTGGTACGGACTCGGCTCAGCAACGCAGGCGTTCATGGGCACCGACGATGAACATTGTGGACTTCTGAGAGAGATGTACGCCCATTGGCCGATGTTCCGCGCGATGATTGACAACGCCGAGTTGGCCCTGGCCAAGGCCGACATGCAGATCGCACACGCGTATGCCGGCATGGCCACCGACCCCACGAGTGACCACATCTGGCGGCAGATTTCTTCTGAGTTCGACACAACCCACGACACGATCCTGTTGATCAAGCAGAACACAGAGCTGTTGTCTGACATCGAGTGGCTCAAACAGTCCGTTTCGCAACGAAACCCCTACGTTGACCCGCTGAACCTGTCTCAGATCCAGCTCTTGACGCGGGCCCGAAGTGCCGAGCCAGACGACGACATCGTTGACCTCGTCCGGCTTTCGATCCAGGGCATTGCCGCCGGGTTGCGGACGACCGGATGACTGCCTCGTGTCGCAGAGAACCATCATGCCGTCAGAAAATCAGCCGCCTAAGCCAGTCGGTCGTGACGCGAGCTGTTGGTCCAGGCGCCAGGCCTTGTCCACCTGCGCTGTAGCTGCGATTGGAGGTGCGACAAGCTGGGGGCTCGCTGGCACCATCAACGCCCCGGTGTTGACAGCGCGCGGCCGCGGTGGCGTCAAGACACCGACGTTTTATCGGCACGACATCGGGCAGGCGCCGGGACGGATGCACGAACCAACAGCAGGGGCAGATGGGAACATCTGGACGAGCCCGTTGGATGGGTCGCTCTGGCAGTACAATACAAAAACAGGGGTCACAACTATCCACGATCTGGGCAAGCTGACGGGCTTTTCGTGGCGAAGCAAACACCTCTGGCCGGTCGCGTACGGATCGCTCGTCTACCTGTGCACGCCAACCCTGGGGACACTTTACGTGTGGGACCGGGCACGCAATCGCGTCACATCACACGCGTTCCCCCACAAGCGACCGTCTGTGTATGGCGGATTCGTGATCCCCGAATGGCGGCACGTGTACTTTTACGACACCAAGCATGCGAGCGTTCTGAAGTGGGATCCGGTGACGCAAATGGGTGAGAATTTCCCGTGTCCCTACAAGCTCTCGGGCACATTGTACATGACGTTCATCGCCCGGGACCGGAAGGAGATCTGGGGAAGCACCTACACCGGCAACGACATTGTCCGATTTGACGTGGCCTCAGAATCCTGGACCGCGCACTACAAGTGCCCTGAAGACGGAGCGACCCCCACACCTGGTGGCCGCGTCTTTGATGGCACGCTTTTTGTCAGTGATCACCTCAACGGCAGAATCCACCCGCTCGATGCCGACACAGGCACGTGGGGCAAACCGATCCCGGTGCCCGGATACAAGAAGTGGTTTGGCTACATGAGCGGCGGATGGCACTTCCGCGACACGCTCTACATGTGCCACTCCACCTGGACCGGCGGCACCAGTTCGCTCGACGGTGAGCCTCACCACTTCCTGGGCAGCTGGACGGTGTTTGACCCAGCCACGCATGGCTTCTCTCGTCTTGACATTCCGACCCGTCGGAACGAGACGCTGGGACACCTCATGTCCGACTACTGTGCCTCGACCGGCGACGACTTGTTCATCCTGGCGGTCAACAAGAATTCGCCACGGACGGCCATGGTCCTGCAGACCCGGCGCTGAGAGAGTGGCCGTTGGCCTCACCTGGCTCGCACGTCCACTTCCATCACGAAGACGTCCTTCCGATGATCGGCCACGGTGAAGTAGACATGCGACTTCCCCACGGCAAACTCGGGCCTGGCTGTTTCCCGCGTCGGATCGTCAAATTGAATCAACTTGCGAGCCACGAGATCTTCTGAAGGCGCCCGCCAGATCTGGGTCTGACCCTCTGCATCCCAGCCCTTGATGTAGAGGTAGGCTCCATCAGCTGACCACTGCACCATCGGTTCGGACGCGAACACCTGCTCCAGACCTCCGACGTCTTTCTGGGCGCCCCCCTTGGCATCGATCACGCGCACGAGAGTGTTGAAGCCGTAGGCAACCTGGTCGTTGACCGGCGACCAGTCAGCAGGCCCAGAATTTGTCTCTGTCAATTGCCGCTCACGCCCCCACTTTGAAGAGTTACCATCCTGGCTGATGACCCACAACTGCCGCTTTCCCACATCAGCGCGTTGAAACACGATGTGCCTGCCGTCAGCGGACCAGGACGGATAGCGTTCCTGCAGTTCCGAAGTCGTCACCTGCGTGACCCCCGTGCCGTCGCTGTTCATCACGAAAATGTCACGGTTGCCCGTCCGAAATGAATGGAACGCGATCTTCGTACCGTCGGGTGAGTACCTGGGGATGAACTCGGCAGCGGGGTGCACGGTCAGCTGGCGCTGCTCGCCATCGGGCAAACCGAGCGAAAATATGTCCTGGCTCCCATCCCGGTTGGAGTCAAACGTCAAAAACGCACCGTCTCGCGACACTCCCAGTCCTTCCACCACCTGGCTGCCCGCGGTCACCTGTTGCGAATCACGATTGGACCCCACGTCGCCAGCCGGCGGCACAGGTGTCTTCCAGACATTGCCGGTTGCGGTGGCTTCACAGAACGCGATGAGCTTCCGGTTCATGGACATCGTGAAACTCTGAGCATTCAGACCCGCTGTCGTCCGCTGTGCGGGCCGAGCGGGTGTCCCATCCTCGTTGAGTTCCAAGAGGTACAGATCAGTCCCTCCATGACGATCAGACAAGAACATCAGGTGACGGGCATCCAACCACGTCGGGCACATGGCCAACGAGTCATTGGGAACCAGGACGCGCGACTCGCCTCCTTGCACATCAACAGCGCAGATCGCCGAAGGGGCGATGTTGCCCTGGTAGAACCGGGCAAACAGATAAGACTGATTCCCCGAGACGTAAGCCACCTGTCGACCGTCAGGTGAAAATGCCGGTGACGAGGGTTCATGGCAGGTCACCAGTACCTTTTCCTCCGTCCCGTTGACATCACGCAAGATGATCGAGGAGTCACGCACGAAGACGACCTGTCGCCCATCATGCGACCAGTCCATCCCACCCGAACCCTCGCACCCTTCCAGCGGTCGTCGATCGTCCGGGAATGGCGAAGTGGTCCATCGTCGCCCCTTCGACTCAAACGAGATCTGCGACTCGTCAGGAGACCAACGCGGCCACAGGTGGTTGCCCTCGTACTGGGCGGTCAGGGCAACGGCGTGCCCGCCACCGACATGCTTCACATACAGCTTGTACTGCCCCCGTCGTCCTCTCACATACGCGACCATTTTCCCAGATGGTGACACGGCGGGGTGAAGTTCCGACTCAGCGGTCCCGGCCACCCTGGTCATCTGGCCGAACGTAACGACCGTCGAGACTTCCGGACCTTTTTCCAAGAACGGCACCGCCGCCAGGAACCCAAGTGCCACGCCGGACAGCAGCCCCACCCAAAGAGGCTTTTTCGCCCGGCGAACAGGCGCCACCGGATGGATGACCTGCGACTGTGCTTTCAGCGATTGCAACTGATTTCGCAGATCCTTCATGCTCTGAGTCCGTGACTCAGGGTTTTTCTCCATGGCCAGGAACAGCGCGTCCTGGAGAAACGGCGGCGTCTTGGGATTCAAATCCACCAGCGACATGGGATTGTCGCGCAGGATCGATGACAGCACCGAAAGCGTTGAAACGCCTTTGAACGGGTGCTGCCCGCTGGCCAATTCAAACAGCAAAATGGCCATCGAAAAAATGTCACTCCGATGGTCGACGTCACGCCCTTCGGCCTGTTCGGGCGACATGTAGTCCATCGTGCCCATGATCACGCCATCTTGCGTGATCCGCCCTGGGTCAAGTAACCGCGTCTTGTCGTGACGTTCCTCCAGGAGCTTCGACAGGCCAAAGTCGAGGATCATGACTCGGCCATCGGGCGTAACCAGGATGTTTTCCGGTTTCAGATCCCGGTGAATGACACCATTCTGGTGCGCTGCCGCGACGGCATCCGTCATCTGGATCGCAAGATCGAAGAACTCGTAGCCAGCGGCGCCCCCCTGGTCGATGCGGTGCCGCAGGGTCTCGCCGGCCACCAGCTGCATCGTCAGAAACTCGACCCCGTTTTCACGTTCCACGGAGTAGATCGTGACAATGTTGGGATGTTCGAGCTTCGCAATCGCCTGCGCCTCTCTCTCAAACCGATGCACCAGCATCTCACGGTCAGGCAGATCCGACGGCAGCACCTTGATGGCCACCTCACGGTTCAGTTGGGGATCGTTGGCGGCATACACTTCGCCCATGCCCCCCTGACCGAGTTTACGCACGATCTGGTAGCGGCCCAGTTGGTCCCCCGCACCGAACGACCCTGTCTCTTGAGACGTGTCGGAATTCACGCCCGCCTCCACCGTGCCTCACATTTTGCCTGGCCAGCACCCGTTGCTGCTGTCTCGTGTCGCAGCCATCGTATCGTCCACGCCCCGAGGTGTCTCACCTGGCACACAGCACCGGTCACGTGCCCGGATGGCCTGGTGCCCGGCTGGCCCGTTCCGCTGGCAGCTCTGCGGGTTGATTCGTAGTGTGATGGAGACTCTTGCGCCCCGGGCGAGTTTCCGGAGACGCAAAACAGGATTGCAAACGATGACGCTGGTTGCCTGGTCTTGGCTGTTCCTGCTGCTGTACATGCTCCTCATGTTGGGCATCGGGTGGATCGGCCAGCAGAAGGTCCAGCACGCGGATGATTACGCGACGGCACGGTCTTCATACGGACCGGTGTTTCTCGCCTTCGCTTTTGCCGCCACCACGGCCAGCGGTGCGACATTTCTCGGAGGCCCGGGGCTCGTCTACGAACTCGGGCTCGGCATCCTCTGGAGCAGCATCGCCTATCCCTGCGGCGTGTACGTTGGAGTTCTGATCTGCATGAAACTGGTGGCGACGGCAGGGAACCGGTTTGGCAACCGATCGATCCCCGAATTCCTGGGGGATCGCTTCCAGTCCGACGGGATCCGCCTGCTTGTGGCGTGCATCTCCCTGGTGCTGTGTTTCTACCTCGCCGGACAACTCGTCTCCGGCCTGGTCATGTTCGAGCTCATGCTCGGACTCGAACCCGTATGGGCCATCAGCATCACCGCTGCCGTTTTGCTGGGATATGTGCTGTTGGGAGGCGCTCACGCAGACATCATGACAGACGGCATCCAGGGGTTCATGATGCTCCTGGTTGCCTGTCTCGTGGTGGGCATGGCGGCCACTGGAGCAGGCGTTCCCGGGGGAGCAGCCGAGGCCTGGAAACGCCTCGGCACAGCCGACGCCAACCTCGTCTCCCTCTTCAATCCCACCGATCCGCGCACGGACTCCGCATGGGCCATCGTCTTTGTCTTCTTTTCACACATCCCCCTCGGATTGCTTCCGCATCTGGGCAACAAACTCTGGGCCCTCAAGAGTCTCGACCAACGAAAGACGTTCATCAGGCTGGCGTTTGTCGTGGCGTTGTCGCTCGCCATGCTCAGCGTCGGGGGGTTCCTGACACGTGCCATCGTCGGCGGCGCATTGCTGCAAGACGGCGCCAATCCCAATGCCGCACTGCCTCAGTTGTTCATCAGCGTGTTTCCGACATGGCTGGCGGCACTTCTTGGCGTCGGAGTCCTCGCTGCAGTCATGTCGACGGCTGATGGCCTCGTCGTCTCCTCGTCACAGATCATCGCCAATGATCTCTACCGGCGGACTGTCGCCCCCAGGTTTTCACCGCACATGGACGCCGCGACGCTTGATCGCCGTGTGCTTCACATCAGCCGCTGGAGCACATTGGGGTTTCTCCTCGGCTGCACGATATTGGCGTGGTATCTGCAGACCACGAACATCGCCATGATCGTGATGATTGCGATCGGAGGCAGTGCCTCGGCCTACGCCGGCCCCTTGGTGCTCGGGACGCTGTGGAAGGGTGTCACGAGAGCCGGCGCCTATGCTGGGATCCTCGTCGGGTTCATCGCGTTCTTTGTCCTTCACACACGAATCCTGAATCCCGACTGGTTTCCTCGCGGCGTGATCTCCGACGTCGTCGCCTGGCTAGACTACCAGGGGCCGAACCCGTTTGCCTGTGCCACTCTGGGCGAAGCCGCATCCGTGGTCGCCACCGTGGGTGTGTCACTCTTCACTTGCCCGCTCCCGGAAGACCACGTGCGGTTGTTGTTCGATCCCGCTGAGACTCATGCCTCACAGGGTGCGGAATCCCAATCGCCGGACTTTTCGGACTCGTAAGTGCAGCGGCACTCCGAAAAATCCACACAAGGCGCGAACACCGCCCGCGTTTTCGGGGTTCAATAGGGTGTGAAATTACAGGTTGCGTTCTGCGCCCGGATTCACGAATCTCTCAGCAGGACGCGGACGAACCCGACTCACAGGAATCTCACGTGGCCACGACACACCCCGAACCGTCCACCACCGGCGGATCACAACGCTCCACCCCCATCGCCTCACCCGACACTCCCACTGTTTCGACGGACGGCTCGCTCCGCAAGCCGTTGCTCTTGGGCGTCATCCTGCTGGGAGTCGTTGTCATCGGCTGGAGCAGTTGGGCGATTGCATTTGACGGGCCCGAAACGAATGCCGCACTTATTTTCTACACGGTCAAACGTTCCGACTTGCCGATCGAAGTGACCGAGAACGGCTCGCTGCAGAGCCAGAAGACAACCGAGCTTCGATGCAAGGTGGAAAACATCGGGCGCGACCGGAGCGGCACTCAAATCCTGACGATCGTCGAAAACGGGACATACGTCAAAGAGGGCGACCTGCTGGTCGAACTCGATTCGGCCCTGATCACAGACCGGCTCGACGAACAGGAGCTGCAGACCGAGCGTGCCCGCAACCAGCAGATCCAGGCCACGGTCACCTACGAGAACCAGAAGACTCAAAACGAGACAGCGCTCGCGGAAGCCAAGTTGCAGGTCGCACTCGATGAACTCGGGCTCCAGCAGTACGAAGACGAGGAAGGGGGCACCTTTCAGCTCGACCTGCAGACGATGGATCTCAACATCCAGACCGCCGAGGCCAACCGCCTGATCCGCCAGACCGACCTCAAGGGCATCGAGCAACTGGCCAAGCTCGGCTATCGCAGCAAGGGTGACCTTGAACAGGCACGCCTGGCTGCCCTGTCGGCCAGCAGTGAGGTGGCCCGCCAGGTCTCCAGCCGCAAGGAACTCGTCGACTACACCTACCGCAAGATGAAGATGGAGCTCGAGGGCAAGGTGGCCACCGCCAAGCGAAACCTCGAGCAGGTTGGACGGAACAACGAGGCCCAATTGCTGCAGGCCAAGGCCGCCAAAGACGCCGCCGACCGGGAGTTCAAGAAAGAATCGGAACGTCTCACCCGGTACAAGAAGCAACTCGACCACTGCAAGATCATCGCTCCGCATGATGGCATGGCGACCTACGCCATTGAACGAGACCGGAAGAGCCACGTCGGTGAGGGTCGCACCGTCCATGAACGTCAACGGATCATCACGTTGCCCAACCTCAGCGCGATGGAAGTCAAGACGGGAGTGCACGAGTCTGTCCTGGACTCCATCCAGGAAGGGCTTCCCGCCACCATTACCGTCGACGCATTTCCGAACCGCAAATTCAAGGGCTCGGTCAAGTCTGTCGCGGTTCTCGCCGACCCGGGCGAATGGCACAGCCCTGACGTCAAGGTGTACACGACCATTGTCACCATCGACGAGGAGGTCTCAGAACTGCGTCCCGGCATGTCGGCCGTTGTCGACATTCACGTCGAGCGGATCAAGGACGTGCTGACCGTTCCCGTACAGGCGATTGTCCAGATCGAGGAGGACAACTGGGTTTACGTCGATGCCGGGGGATCAGTCGAAAAGCGGCTCGTCACCGTCGGCAAGACGAACGAGAAGTTCATCGAGATCCGTGAAGGCCTCGACGAACGCGAACGAGTTGTTCTCAACCCCGAGTCTTTGATCCAAGCCGAAACCGCCACAAATGAGATCGATCCTGAAAGGGACCTCGACAGTGACACCGAGTACGGGGTCAAGGAGAAGGACACCTCGAAAGGCGGAGAGGACTCCAAGCAGCCCAAGAAGCAGAAGAGCTCCAAGCCGACGAAGCAGCCTGCTCCAGGCAAATAGAGCTGAAGGCCCACTGGGCCTGGTCAGCTTCTGCTCACATCGCTTCTCACGCAACACTCACCGCGTGCCACGCCCATCGCCGATAGTGGCGAGGAACCGACATCGTGTGGATCCAGACTCTGAAGCTGGGCATCAAGAGCCTCTTGCTTCACAAGCTCCGAAGCCTTCTGACCATGCTCGGCGTCATCCTGGGGGTCGGATCGGTCATCGCGATGTTGGCGATTGGTGAGGGCTCCAAGCGAGAAGCGCTTGAGAGGATCAAGCGACTCGGTGCCGCCAACGTGATCATCCGCAGTGTCAAAGAGAGCAACAACCAGTCCGAGGATGAGAGCTCCACCGAACAGGCGTCAAGCAGGGTCAACGAATATGGCCTGCGATACAAGGATCTTGAACGCCTGGAGGCCACCCTGCCGACGATCGAACGTGCCGTCCCGATCACGGTAATCCGCAAGCGGGCCCAAGCCATGCACCGCGTGATCCCCAACGCCCGCATTCTTGGCACAACCCCAGACTATCTCCAGGTGAAGAGCCTCACGGTGGCTCGCGGTCGTTTCTTTGGTGACGCGGACATGAGCCGAGGCAGCAATGTCGCAGTTCTCGCACACGGGGCGGCCGACAAGCTGTTCAATTACGAGGATCCAGTCGGGCGTTCGGTTCGCATGGGAGCCATGGTCTTTGAGATCATCGGTGTGCTCGCGGCGCAGGGGACCGGCAATGCGGTCGCCGGTGCGGCAGGCGGCCAGAACTTCAACCAAGATATCTACATTCCGCTGACCGCAGCCCAGAGTCGCTACGGCGAGCTCCAGATCACGGTCAAGGCGGGCAGTTTCGAATTTGAACGGTGCCAGCTCAGCGAGATCACGTTGACGGTCGCCGATCAGAACCTGGTGAGTCAGACAGCCGCGATGGCCCGTAAGATCATCGCCTCCCATCATTCGCGAACTAATGACATCGAAATCCAGGTGCCGCTGGAACTGCTGGAGCAGGCCGAAGAAGAAAAGCGTATCTGGAATCTCGTCCTCGGATCGATCGCCGGAATCTCGTTGCTGGTCGGCGGCATCGGCATCATGAACATCATGCTGGCCACCGTGACCGAAAGAACACGAGAGATCGGGATCCGGCGTGCATTGGGAGCCAAACGCCGTGACATCACCGTACAGTTTCTCGTCGAATCAGTGGTCCTGTCTTCAACCGGGGGCGTGGTGGGAATCGTCTTCGGCATCGGCGTCCCTATCGGCGTCACGTTTTTCTCGGACATCGATTCCTACATCCAGTGGTGGACAATGCCGGTCACGTTTCTGATCTCGGTGGGTATCGGTGCCGTCTTCGGAGTCTATCCGGCAAGGCAGGCCGCTCTGCTGGACCCCATCGAAGCACTACGCCACGAATAAGGCACGCGAAACATGAGGAGTCTTGTGCCCCCCCTGTGCCTGGTACTGTCCTTGCTGCTCCTCATCGCCGGATTTATTCTTGTTTCAATCGACAGACCAGAGCCGACCGTGGCACTGCACGCCGCCACAGCCGCCGACAACGAGAAGCAACGCGACCTGCTTGAAAAACAACTCGAGCACAAGCGGTTTCAACGACGAGTCCTGATCGGCGCGACGTTTGGCATGTCGCTAATACTCGGTGCCACGGGCTTTTTGGCCATGAAGCCCAGCGGCTGATCCCGCCAGGCCGCTATTCCTCAGGCGGTGCCACGGGCTGCGGCTCACCCGGCAGCGGCGCATCCGTCATTCGCCGCATCCGATCCGATGGCCAAACCTGCTGCGGGAAGTCTCCATAGGTTTTTCCGCCATTCTGCGGGAACACGCCATCTGGCTGGGGCTGATAGGCCTCGTTGTTCAATTCCGGCCACGTCCCCTCGTCGTCGAGCACCATCAGTTCCAGATCCAAGGCAAGCCGTGCCCGATTGACGATGTATCCCAAGCGTCCACTGGCCACGCTGCTCAGGTTGCTGCGGTAATCCCGTTGGGCTTCCAGGAAGTCACGAGCCGTGACCGTTGCGAGTCCCAGTGACAGTTCCAGCTGGGTGCTGTAGACCCGTTCGGAAGCCAAGGCGGCACTGATCACCGAGATGTTGTACTGCACGCGATCGAGCGACAGCTGGCGCAGGTCCTGGCGTGTTGAAAACTTGATGGAATCCTCCAACGCCATCAGCGACCGCCGGCCACGCTGGTAATTGATCAATGACTGTCGGTAGTTGTTACGCTGAGCCCGCCGGTTGAGGGGCAGGTCGAAAGTGGCACGCAGCTGCGTCTGGCCGTCGTCGGGGCTGAAGTCGAAGATGTCATCCTCACTGTTGTTGGACAGCGAATGGCCCACGTTGAGGTTCAAAACCGACTTCAGATCATCGCCAGCGATCTTGACCGCCCGCCAGTTGTCGGCGAGGAATCCTCGCTGGTTCATCAACTCGAAGCGTTGAACGAGCGCGGTCACCATGGCGTCATCCACGCTGATGGACATCGCCGGCAAACCGGCAGCGGAATCTCCACCGAGATCGTCAAGGCGTTTCAGCACCGTCTCGGCATCTGCTCGCGACTGGAGCAATTCCTGATCTGCGGCAGGACGTCGGGGAGCAGCCCCGACGACCCCTCGCGACACTGACTCCAACATCTCCAGCGTCTTGAGTGTCTTGTTCGCTTCCGCCTGCAGTGTCTCGAGTTTCTCGTCTGAGTCGCCGCTCAGAATCGCCGTCATCCGGCTGGCCAGGTCGTCTGCAATTTTGCGGTTCGCCACGTAGGCGGACAGCACCTGGTCACGCATCGGGTGCTTGGTGGCCAGCAAGTCATGAAGTTGCAGTTGTCGCGCTGTCAATTCGAGTCGGGCATCGATCGAATCCGCTGTCCCGCGAAACACCGTGATCGGGGCGGCCGGCGGGACAGCACGTCGGATTGTCACCATCTGCCTGGCCGCGCGGTCAATTCCGACATAGCCCTCGTCCACGCGCCGAGCGGACCTCATGACTTGCAACGCCACAAGGTCGGCGCCCTCACCACTGATCTGCTGCCGTAATTCCATCCAGACAAGAATCCGGTCGAGCAGCACGAGTGTCGTGCTGATCGTATCTTCCCGGTCCTGTTTCGGATTAGCCAGTTGCTCCACGACCCGTTCGCGTGCCCGTCTCACAAGTTCTCCGGCCACCTCCATCTCGTCCCGCAGCGTCAGCGTTTCCAGTTCGCGCAAGTCGATATTGAGAGGCGTTTCGGTCGGGAGTCCGAGCGTCAGCTTCAAGCGATCCAGGCTCGTCTCCAGGCTGTTGCACGAGTTGATCAGGCCTCTTCGGCCAGACAGCATGTTCTGTTCGATCTGGTCGATCTGGAAACGTGGCTGCGCGCTGTTCACACCCGAGCGAACTTCCGCCTCAGCCTGGTCCAGGGCGCGGACGACCCCAAAGTAGTTTTGGGTGTTGATCTCGATCGTCCGGTAGGTGCTCAGCAGATCCTGGTAGTAGGTTTGCGCCAGGTCAAAATAGAATTCTTTGCGGTATCGCGCAAAGGTGCGAGCCGCGTAGACGACGTCACGTTCCGACCGGACCAGTGGCTCCAGCAAGACGTCTCGCTGAAACACGCTTTGCGTGAAGTCAAACAGCAGCGTCGAGCTGACTTCCTTGGCAAAGCCCTGCGGGCCGTCAAACGTCATGACGACGCTGTTGGCAAAACGAGTCACTGCCGTACCGCCGAGCGCGACCATTCGATCCGAGGACAGGCTCGAGGGCACGCTCAGAGATCGCGCCCGGACACCACCGGCCCTGGTATGGTCGTGGTTCAACGACGTCCCATTTCCGCCGGCAGAGAACTTCGTCATGTAGTTGTAACGCTCGCGCGTCAGGGATAGCGCCGAGGAATACAACGATTCTTTCTGAGTCTGATATTCGCGGCTGTTAAGCCGAGCCAGTCGGAGGATGTCGCCAAACGTCAGTTTCCGCGCCTGGTCTCGCATGGACGCCGGCGGATCCATGCCAAAGGTCCGCCGGTATTCCCCACGAACGCTTTCGAACTCCAGCATGCGCGACAGACAAACCGCCGGGATGGCGTCCCAGTATTCTCGTGGAATGGGCTGGATGGTCAGCCCGACCTGAACCTCGGCATACGGCGTCTTCTGACCAGCCACTGTCGCTGATTGGAACGTGACGTGCCGTGATCCTGTCCGCCACTCCCGGTCTCCCGGGACGCGATCACGTGCCATCCAGCCGTCGTAGCTCTGGGCTGGAACGACCGGTTCCTCAGACCCCTCGCCCCCCAGACTGGTCATCGGACCGCCTGCTGGAAGCTGGTACCCGTAGAGGTCTGGCCCCGGCGCCGGCAGCTGCGGATCATTGGGATCCGAGTGGTCAAACAGCCGCGATCGAGGATCGGCGTTGACGCTATACCCCGGAGGCAATTGCCAGGGACTGTCTGCCGCCTTTTCCGAGAGGACAGCAAGAGAATCGCGATCTGCGGCGCGATGGTAGCGATCGCGTGTGCAGCCCGCCACAACCAGCGAGAGAACCCCGCTGCATACGAGAATTACCCATTGCCGGCTGTGTGACATCCCTTCCCTTGGCATCGCGGCCATCCTTGCCACACACGCCTTCGTCGCAAACCGCGACGAGCCCTGCCTTTTTTTGTCGGCCATTCCAATTGTGGCCCTTGAGCAAACTGGCCTCAGAGCCGCGGCTAATTGACTGTCTGTTTCCACTTGCCTAGATTGCCAAGGTAACACTTGCCACACTCCGGGCCATAAGCCGCCTGTCGTTGTGCCTGACGGGTTGACGCGTGGAAAACACGACGTGCCGACCGACCGAAGATCTGGCCCGCCGCTCGTAACGACACCTCCGGTCGTTACACAACCTCCGGAGCTGCGCCCGCCCAGTCCGTTACAGCTCTGCTTCGGCCTGTCCGACGAAGTCCCACGTGGCTTTTATGCCAGGACGGGTTTCGTGCTGATGCTGCTCAAGTACGCCGTCGAGGCACTGGCCACCTCGATGATATCCGGGCAATTCCTTTCCCCGTGGGAGTTCCTCACACCATTGGTGTCCGGACGAGAAGCCATCCTTCGCGACAGCCCCGAGTGGTTTGGATGGTCACTGCTCGCCTGGACTCTCCCGTTCGTCTGGGTGGCATTTTCGATGAGCGTCCGGCGGGCCACCAATGCGGGCTGGTCTCCTTGGATCGGCACATTGGTTCTCGTTCCACTACTCAACCTCGCGGTCATGTTATTGCTGGCCGTGGTCAAAGGAACCGCCGGCTCCTGGTCGCAACAGACTGCGTCCTCGACCAAGGTGACCACACAACCAGGCACGCCGCGCAATCTTGCAGCGTTCGCGTCGGCCCTTCTGCTGGGCATGACGAGCCTTGGGCTGGGGGTCTATCTGTTTGAATCCTACGGTGTACTCCTCTTCTTCACCGCACCAGTTCTGATGGGATGTCTCAGCGGTTTCGTTCAGAATCACCGATCCCCCCAATCGTGGTCCAGCACAGTCGCGATGGCTGTGCTCAGCATTTTCGGCATGAGCTGTGTGATGCTGTTGTTTGCGTTGGAAGGCATCATCTGCCTGTTGATGGCATTGCCATTGACCATCCCCCTGGCCATCTGCGGAGCACTCGTGGGGAAGGCTGTCGCCATCTCGACTCACACCTCGATTGAGAGCACCGCATGTCTGCTCGCCCTGCTGCCGTTGGTTGGCGCCACCGACCTCGCTCTCTCAAGACACGCGCCCGTTCATGTCGTCACCAGCAATGTCGTCGTCCGCGCGCCAGCAGAAGCCGTCTGGCAGCACGTCGTCAGCTTCCCGGACCTGCCCCCCCCAGACGACTGGTTCTTTCGATCCGGCATCGCCTGCCCGCTCCGAGCACGGATCGAAGGGGAGGGGGTGGGAGCCATCCGCTATTGCGAATTCACAACCGGAGCGTTTGTCGAGCCAATCACGATCTGGCGACCTCACGAGAGGCTGGGGTTTGACGTCACCAGCCAACCCGATCCGATGAAGGAGCTCAGCCCCTACCGCCACGTCCACCCGCCACATCTCGCCGCTTCGTCTCTCCGCAGCCTACGCGGCGAATTCGAGTTGATTCCCCTCAGCGACGGCCGCACCCGGCTGATTGGTCGCACCTGGTATACCTTCGACATGCACCCAAGAGGTTATTGGACCATGTGGTCACACTACTCGATCCACAAGATCCACGACCGCGTCCTCAACCACATCAAACGCCTCGCCGAGGAAGAGAGGGGAGGGGGCCAGAGCACGAACAGTGATTAGTGGTTCAGAGGACGTTGCGACACTTGAGAACGGCTCACCACTTTTCACTATTCAAGCTCCGCCCCTGCCGCGAACACATGGGCGAGTGCCCTGTCCAGCCTCAGACGCCGAAACGTCAAGCCAGACGCCTGGTCTTTGACCGGGACACCCGTCTCCTGCAGGATCTTCATCATCGCGTCAGGAAGCGTTGGTCCCTTGGCCTGCCACCGGTACTTGCTCACAATCATCGCCTCGCGCAACAACATCACACTGCCACAGACGATGGCATTGGACGACGAAGTGGCGTGAGCCGGAACCAGCAGGTCCACCTTTGCACTTCGATCCCTGTGCACCAGGTCTCTACCTGGCACGACCGCGCCGATGGCAAAACAACCCGGCTGACACGCGGGCCACGAGATGCCACCGTGGAACTTGTGATTGCCCGTCGGCGCACTGACCCAGACACCCAGCGACCGCAGCTTCAGAAGCTTCGCGGTGATCAGCCCTCCGACGGGCTTCGCATGCTCCAAGTCGTCAACCGGTGCCAGGTTGACCGTGGTGATTGAGTATTTCTTGTGATGGTCGATCACCCATTGGAGTGCCGCGGCAACGGTCTTGTCGTCACTGACATTACAGTGACAGCACTCGAGTGCCCGGATGACCGCCAACTGGTTGTTGTACGCCACCCCCCACTTGCCGGCGTGATTGAGTGACGAGGGAATCCCGACCGTCGTTCCGTGATACCCCTTACCCTCATGGCGAGGATCCTTGTCACCATCCACGCTGTCATAGGTCACAAGCACTTTTGGGCGCCCGTCGACCGACGTCGACCATTCGGGCCGTGACAACGTGCAACCATCGTCCACCAGTGCCAGCGTCTGGCCGCGACCGAAGCTCAGCCGATCAGCGAACCGCTGCCAGGACGACAGGATCCCGGCATGTCGAAACGGCACAGGCTGCGCCGGTTCGCCTCCGACAACAGGTCGTTCCGCCCCGAGTACACTGGCCAAGGCCAGCAAGCCTAACAGCCATCGGTCACAACAGACTCGCCACTTTCGCTGCGTCATCACCCCTGTCCTTTCCTATCAGCAACGGCCATCATGGTAGCGTCTTCGTCATTTGTCACTGCTCCGACCAGCCCGGGACCGTCACATGCTCCGGCATCAACGTTTTTACAGCCTTTTCCTGGTCGTGATGGCGATCATATCCGGATATGCGGCTGCTGCTGGCGCGTCCGCCCGCCGCCCCAACATCGTCGTCATCATGGCCGATGATCTGGGCTATGGAGACGTCTCCTGCTACGGCGCACGCTCCTTTCGGACGCCGCATATTGATCAACTCGCCCACGAGGGGCTCCGGTTCACCAGTGGATATTGTTCGGCGTCAACATGCACGCCCACTCGGTTTTCGTTTCTCACAGGGACCTATGCGTTCCGCCAAGCCGGCACAGGAATTGCCTCTCCCAACAACCCCTCGATCATCCCCCCTGGCACGACGACTCTCCCGTCCCTGCTCCACTCGGCCGGCTACCACACGGGCGTCATCGGCAAATGGCACCTCGGGCTCGGCGGTCCGATGGGGCCCGACTGGAACGGAGCCTTGAAGCCTGGGCCGCTCGAGATGGGATTTGACCACTGTTTCTTACTGCCGACGACCAATGACCGGGTTCCACAGGTCTACGTCCGAGGTCACCGAGTGCTCAATCTCGACCCGTCCGACCCACTGTGGGTCGGCAACCGCAAACCGACTCCGAACCATCCGACCGGCGTGACACATCGCCACACTCTGAAGATGAACTGGTCACACGGACACAATGGCACGATCCACAACGGGATCAGCAGAATCGGCTTCTACACCGGAGGCCACGCCGCCAGATTTCGCGACGAGGACCTGGCCGACGAGTGGGTACATCGTTCCATCCGATGGATGGAGTCACACCGCGACAAGCCCTTCTTCCTCTTTTTCAGCTCGCACGATCTGCATGTGCCACGGATGCCCCACGAGCGATTTCACGGGACGAGCGGCCTGGGCTTTCGTGGAGATTCGATACTCCAATTGGACTGGTGTGTCGGAGAACTGGTGGCCGCGATCAAACGGATGCGCATCGACGACAACACGTTGATCGTGTTTTGCTCGGACAATGGACCAGTGCTCGATGACGGGTACCAGGACGGCGCTATCAGCCGACTGGGCCAGCACCGCCCCGCTGGCCCATTTTCCGGCGGAAAGTACAGCGTTCTCGAGGGAGGCACACGAACGCCCTTCATCGTCCGATGGCCTGGCGTGATCCGGCCCGGTGAAAGCGATGAGCTTGTCTGCACGATCGATCTCGCCAGCAGCCTCGCCACGCTCACCGGCGCCAGCGTTCCGGATGCCGCATGTCTCGACAGCCTGGACATTCTGGATGCACTCCTCGGAGTCGCAGGTGCCCACGGGCGAGACCATCTCGTTCAACAGGACAACGGCCGCCGAGGGAATTTTGGCTATCGCAAGGGCCGCTGGAAGCTCCAGCGACATGACTCACGCCGAGCCAGGAATGTACGGCTGAGGCTGACGGCCGACACGGTCTCGCGTTTTCGTCTCTATGATCTCTCCAGCGACCCGCAGGAATCACGGGACGTGAGCAAGCAGCATCCCGAACGGACCCAGCAGATGGTCCAGGATCTCGCCAAGCTGATCGCCGACGGCCGGACACGGCCAATTGTCGAATCCACCCGACACAGATAGAGTTGAGATTCACGGCTGGCACGTACATCCCGGGAATCTTGTCATGCATCGCCCCACCAGCGTCACGGTTTTCGGTATTCTGAATCTCGTCTTTGCTGCGATGGGGATTTGCGGTCTCGGCGTGGCCAGCTTCGGGATGGCATTCGTTGCCAACCTTCCACCTGACCAGGCGCCGTCAGACCCCACATTCGAGCTGCTGGATAAAAACGCCGCATTCCGCGTGTACACGATAGCCACGATGGGACTTGGGGGCATCGCGTCCATCGTCCTGGCTGTTGCTGGCGTGGGTCTGCTCAAAATGAAGAGCTGGGCCAGGACGCTCAGCATTGGCTACGGCGTCTACGCCGTCTTGATGCAGATTGTCGGCATCATCGTTCAGGTCGTCTTTGTCATCAGGCCGCTTATGGAAAAAGCTGAGGCCGGAGGTGCCCCTGAAACCCAGGCACAGATGATCGGTTCCATCATCGGAGGGGCTTGCGGTGGGCTGTTCGGACTGATCTATCCCGTGCTGCTGATCGTATTCCTGACTCGATCCAATGTCGTCGCAGCCTTCCAACCCGAGTCGCCCGAGTTGATGGCTCTTTACGAGGATTCACAGCCAGTTGACGACTTCGAAAACCCCCACGCCCCTCCACCGGCCTGATCAGAGTGGCAGGCCGGTCGGATCCTGAGATTGCTTTCAGTCGTTCTCCTGAACCCGGGGCGACGACGCGGCTGACAGCCAGTTGCTGGCTCTCTGCGGGCATCGAAGAGGTCTTCGCGTTTTTCTCGGCCCCTGGCAACCTCAGGGAACTCACGCCTGAGTCTGTCGGATTTGAAATTCTGACGCCGGAGCCGATCGAAATGGCTGTTGGTTTGCAGTTGGACTACCGCATCCGGCTCATGGGTGTGTCATTGCGTTGGCAATCCGAGATTTGCCATTTATCGCCCCCGTTCGAGTTCGCCGACCGTCAAACCCGAGGCCCGTACCGCTACTGGTTGCATCGACATCTCTTTGAAGAATGCGCTGGTGGTACGCGGATCTCTGACGAGGTGGATTACGCCCCGAGGGGAGGCTGGCTCGTCGACCGTTTGGTGGTCCGTCGACAACTGAGACGCATCTTCGAGTTTCGCAGCAAGGCCATTGGTGCCAGGTTTGGTTAGGTGGGGACGAAACCTCGGGATAGACTGAACGGTACGATCACATCACTCGGTCGGCAATATGTTTGAATTCCACGCAGCCACGTCACGCCGGTCCTTCCTCAGCGTCGGTGGACCGGGACTCCTCGCTGGCACAGCCTGGGACTCACTCGCATCGGAGATTCCAGCCGAGCATCAGGCCAGGACCTTCGGCCAGGTCAAGTCGGTCATATTCGTCACGCTCTACGGTGGCCCTCCCCAGACTGACACTTTCGACATGAAACCCGATGCGCCGGTGGAGGCGAGAGGCCCGTTCAAGCCCATTCCCTCGAGCGTCGTCGACCTTCATGTCTGCGAGCATCTGCCGCGACTCTCGCGGAAAATGCACCTGGGAACGCTGGCTCGAACGCTCAGCCACACCGACACCGCACATGGTGCCAGTCTCTACACCCATCTCACCGGCTGGCCACACCGCATCAACAACCAGAATTTCCCCTCGTCACCCGACGACCACCCTCACTACGGCGCGATCGTCAGCAAGCTCAGGCCCCCGCAATCTGCAGGGGTCCCCGCCTCGGTCATCGTCGGTGGTCGCATCCTTCCCCAGTTCAAGGGCATCGGCCAGACCGCTGGCTACCTGGGCAAAGGACATGCTCCGTTTGTGTTGAATGACCAATTGCGACATCTCCTGGCATCTCGCCCCGAACTCACTCGAATTCGCGTGGACCGACGCCAACGGCTGTTGACGTCGCTCCAACAACAAGCCCGCGTCTTCGACCAACAACAACCATCGGTCAATTACGGAACGGTGCAGGAACGTGCGATGCGACTGCTGGGTTCCGAGAATTTCATACCGGCATTCGACGTGTCGCGAGAGCGTGAATCAACACGCTTGAACTATGGAAAGACTCCGATGGGTCGATATCTCCTTCTGGCGAGACGCCTCGTGGAGGCCGGCGTCCCGGTCATACAGATCAGCGACATCCCGGTTGGCGGTGAACAGCATTGGGACCTGCACTACGCCAACATCTTCGATCGACTCAAAAAGACACTCCTGCCGCCGCTCGACCAGAGCCTGTCAGCTCTCCTGGACGATCTCGAGGAACGCGGACTGCTCGACTCCACCCTGGTCATTTGCGGCGGTGAATTCGGCCGAACCCCATGGCTTGATCACATCAGCAATCCTCCGGCGGGCGGCCGTCAGCATTGGCCTCACTGCTATTCCCTGTTTCTCGCCGGTGGCGGGATCCGTCGTGGCCAGGTCTTTGGCAAGTCTGATGAACTGGCTGCCTACCCGCTGTCAAAAAAGGTTGGACCGTGGGATCTCGGTGCCACGACGCTGCATCTCATGGGAATCGACCCCCATGCCCAGGTGTCGGATCGAGACGGTCAGCCACGGGCCATTTGCCGAGGCGACGTCGTTGAAGAATGGATCGGATCGTGACCAGGTCCTGGCGAATCCATCTCCTGGCCATCTCGGTTTTCGTTACGCCGCTCCACTCAGCAGCCAGCGAGCCAACTCGGACCAAACTCCAGTCGCTCCAGCAATTGGCTCGTGATGCGAGAACCCAACGTCGTGCCTCGGCATCAGAACTCACAGTCGCACGTCGCACGGCATGGAAACACCTCCTGGCCGCTCGTGACGCGACTGCTGCAGTGGCGGTCGCCAGCAAGGAACTCGACAAGATTCGGAAGGCGCTCGAGAAGAAAATCGCTGCCAAGCGACCGCTCGAAGAACTCAGAAAGGCCAAGACGCAACTGGCAGTCGTCGAACTCTCGTTTGAACGGGCTTCGGAACGCAACATCCAGGCCACAGCGACCGTCGACGAGTCCTCCCGCTTGCTCCGTGAGAAAAGATCTCGGCACGAGATGATCGTGGAACGCCACGAAACGGCACGGCGATTGCGTCAACAAGAGGCCAAAAGGGTCGGCCGATTCGTGTCGTTTGCCAACGAGATCGCGCCGCTGCTCGTCGCCAAGTGCCTCGCGTGCCACAGTGCACGAGTCGCCAAGGGCCGGGTCGACCTCCAGACGCACCGACAGATTCTTGGGCGAGGCAAGAACGGCAGCACGGTCGTACCGGGTCGACCTGGTGATTCCCTTCTTGTCCATGCGATCGACGATGGACGCATGCCGCCTGAATCGCCACCACTGGCGCGACGCGAGCGGGAGTTGGTGCGGCGCTGGGTGTCGCTGGGCGCAGAACTCGATGCAGGCCTGTCAGAGGACGAACCACTTCGCACTCTCATCCCCTCTACCCCGGAACCGCCGGCGCCCGCAGCCTACCGCTCACCACTCCCGGTCACCGCCCTGGCGTTTTCTCCGGACGGCCGCCTGTTGGCCAGTTCGGGGTACCACGAAGTGCTCGTGTGGGACGTCGGCAGCGGTCGACTGATCCGTCGGATCGGTGACGTGGCTCAGGTCGTCTTTGACATCGACTTCCATCCGGACGGCAAGAGCCTCTTCGTCGCGGCAGGGCGACCAGGGCAGGCCGGTGACCTCAAGCAGTTCCGCACCGACAACGGGCAATTGTTGCGACGGCTTGTGAGAAGCACCCGCGAGGTGTTCGCTGTCCGCGTCAGCCCCGACGGCACACGTGTGGCAGCCGCTCTCGCGGACAAGTCCATCCGCATCGTGGACACCGACACGGGCCAGCCCATCCACAAGTTGCTCGACCACCACAAGGCCGTGATGTCGGTCGCCTGGTCACCCGATGGCAAGCGGATCGCCTCGGCCAGTCGCGACAAGAACGCCAAGGTGTTTGACGCCACCACGGCTCAGCAACTCGTGACGTACAACAAGAGCTTTGAACTCAACTTCGGCGGTCGCATTCTCGGCGTCGCCTTCACCCCGGATGGCAAACATGTCGCCTCATGCGGTAATGACAAGGTGCTGAGGGTCTGGTCGGCCCGGGATGCCAAGCTCGCACGTACCATCAAGGGCTTCGACGGGACAATTATTCGAGTGGAGGTCGATCCTGACGGAAGACTCTACACCTGCGGAGAAGATCGTGTGGTCCGGATCCATGGTGAGGACGGAAAGCTCCTGCTCGCCATGCCGCCCCACCAAGGCTGGGTTTATTCCCTCGCGATCGATCACAAGCGAGGCCTCGTGGCCTCTGGCAGTTATGACGGCGAGGTCCGGATCAGGTCGATGTTAAAAGACCATGCACCTCTGAGCTTCCTGGCATCACCCGGCTGGGACCTGAACCGGTGAGACCGGCGACCGCGAAGCCAGGTCGGCTGAAATTCAGCCACACCTACTGTCTCTCTACCGGCCAGCCGGATTCTGCTTCGACAAAGTCCCAGAACAGGGATGTCCCTCGTTTCGCCGGCGCGTCGTGAAGCTCGATCCTCGCCGTCGGTCCGTCGGGGACAAACACCACGACAAGCCGGGTCCACTTGTTCCATTGGGACCCGGTTCCCGCCCGGTGAGTCACCTGTTCACCGAGGACACGCCCCGCTTTCCCCAGCACACGGATTCCGGCTCCGTTGGCCGGCGTGGTGGAGTGGACCCACGCCGAGACCACGTGGGTTCTCGATGGGTCGAGCCCATTCAGCGATGTACTCACTCGATGGGGCTCGTCACCACGCGTCATCATCAGCCCGCGAGCCCCGTGACGAGCCCAACCGTTGCTGTCGTGATCGGACTCGACCCCCGGCACGTCCTTGTATTCGAAGAGTCTCACCGATTGGCCTCCCGTGGGAAGATGCCATCCCGTCGTGGTTTCCAGTTGAGGATTGGTCACAAGCTGTTCCCGACGACCATCTCCAAACCGTGACCGCTTCTCCTCATGGAAATAGTGCTGGCTCAGACGAGCGAGGTACTCGGGCAGGTACTCTGTCTGGCTTCGGTAATAGACCCAGAACATCACCCCTGGCATCAACCGCGCGCGGCGATCCTGTCGCATGACGTGAAACTGATGGTCCAGGTGAGCCAGGAAGCTCAACGAGGACGTGTCGTCAAAGAGGTATCCTCGCTGCGCGATACCGAGTCCGTAGACGGTCTTCGCCAGCAGTCGTGGCGATATCGCCTGGATTTGCCCGGCCCAATTGGCAATGTAGCCGTACGCTGGCCGCGACTCTCGCAGATAGACTTCGAGCATCAACACGTCCGCAAACGAGTCGACGGCCCGTAGCTGCTCGACATGGCTCCTGGAATTGCGACCGAGTTGCCAAGTTGCAGCAACGTAGATCTGCTTCTTGGGAAACGCCACCCTGGTCCGCTTCAGCGCCTCACAGACGATGGCCGATTGCTTGCTGCCATCCAGATCTGCTCGAAATTCATCAATGGCAATGGCGTCATAGCCGCCGGGCAGCTTGCCGCCGATGTCGTCGAGAAACGGAGCGCTCCATCTCCGAACCAGCTCGTCCAGCCCCGCTCCAGGGGGATTGTTGACGTGAGCAGCGTAGATGCACCCCTGCTTCCGCAATTCCTTGATGAAGGCCGCATTGCGGCTTGTCCCTTCGATGACGTTGATCCGAGGGACCAGTTTGCGAAAGGCATCCGTCACATCGGCATTGTCACTATGTCCATACATGCAAACGAACGGACGGGGTGGCCCCGACACGACTGTGCCGCCACAAAGAAGCAACGCGGCCAGGCAGGACAGGACTCTGGGCCGAAAGAGAGACATGGGACAGCGAGCCTCGCACTAGGCGACTTTTTGAAACACGGCAGCTTCGGTCTGCACCTTCGAGCATAACTCAATCGCGATTTCATGACCCGTCGATGCATGCGGTCCGGGGGCATCCCCGCTGGGATTCGCGTATCATCCATCGACGCACACCGCCTGCCATCTCGCCCCGGAGCCCCACATGCCATTGCACGAGTCCATCAGAGCCTCCCATGTCTTTTTCTGGGGCCTCTGTTTCACCCTCCTGCTGCCGTCAGCTCTCTTGGCCGCGGAGCCCAGCACAACATTGGGCATCCAGGTTCTCAATGCGAAGAACCTGCCCAGCAAGGGCATGGCCGCCAATCGCACGCCGCTTGGCGAGCCCAACGATTACAAGCCCTATCTCGCCCGCCTCAAGAACGGGCACCTCCTGGCCGTCGCATTCTGTTTTGATCCGATCGACGGCGTGAAGGGGTATGCCGAACGAGCCATTTTCTGGCGGTCCACCGACGGCGGCAAAACGTGGGGTCCGCGTGAGGAGCGGCTCGATATCCAAGGGCGGGAGTTTGGTCTGACGGTGTTTTCCGATGGCAGCCTCCTGATGACCTGCCACTGGCTGGCTCGCGACGTCTTCAACCCATCCAAACGGACGCACGGCAAGATCTTCCGTTCGGCCGACGGCGGCAAGACGTGGACGGAGATCCGGATTGGGCCTGACGGCTTTCCGGCGCGAGCTGAAACGGTCGCAGACTGGCAGGGCTTCGAAATCCCCGATCCGAAGCGGCCTGGCAAGATGCTCGCCTGTATCGGAGTCAGCATGCAGAACGGCGGCAAGAATGCACCGCGGGTTGTCCGCATCTGGAGATCTGCCGACGGCGGCAAGACCTGGGATCGATCGCTCAGGCCGGACACTCAGGGCTGGATCGATGTCGACGGCTTCTTCTCGCAGACGGTGACCTATCGCACCCGTAGCGGTCGGATTCTCCATCCCGTGCGAGTGGACCGAACCGGACCTCACTGGCATATCCCGGGAACACCAGAATCGCTCAAAAAGGAAAGCGGTGATCAAGGTGACCGGATGATGTTGTGGGAGTCCCTCGACAACGGCAAGACGTTTCACCGCCACAACAAGGTTGGGAACTTCGGAACCTACGGCGAAATGTACCCGAGATTCCTGACGCTTGCCGACGGTCGTATCCTGCTCACCTTCACCGTTCGCAGCAACTCGACCGACGGTCACCAGCTCGGCTTGCGTGCAATCCTCAACGACAACGACGGCAAGACGTGGAATTTCAAGACCGACCGCATGGTCATCAGTGATGTCAACACGGGGTCGAGCGGCGGCGGTTTTGGCAACACGATCCAAAATGGCGACGGGTCGCTTGTGTCGATCTACAGTTACCGCAACAAGGCCGGCAAAACGCAAATCGAGGCCGCCCGCTGGCGGCTGCCGAGCTCCAGGTAACCCCACGCCAGCCCGCTTTTCATACGAATTCGGAACCGACTGATGCCCACCACACGAAGACAGTTTCTCCACACGGCACTGGCCAACTCGGCTGCACTTGCTCCAGCCAGCCTGGCCCTTCAACCGGTATTGGCCGGGCGCAAACGAGGTCGACTGAAAATCGCAGTCGTCACATCCGCGTTCTACAAGTACTCGCATTCCCAGCACATCGTCGACCGATTCCTCGAGGGGTACGGCTGGGAAGGGCGACACCACCGTCCCGACATGGACATCGTCTCGATGTACGTCCAGCAGAAGGCGGCCAACGACCTGAGTGCCGAGCGATACAAGCGATACAGCGGCCTGCGGAAATCTGACACCATTGCCGACGCATTGACGCTGGGAACCGGAACACTCGCCGTCGATGGCGTGTTGCTGATCGGCGAGCACGGCAACTTCCCGGTGAACAAGAAGGGACAGAAGCTGTACCCACGCTACGAGTATTTCCAGAAGATCGTCGAGGTCTTCAAGAACTCGGGGCGTACGGCACCGGTGTTCAACGACAAGCACCTTTCCTGGAACTGGGACTGGGCCAAGGAGATGTACGACACCGCCCGCGCAATGGATTTCGGCTTCATGGCCGGTTCCTCTCTTCCCGTGGCGCGGCGACTTCCGTCTGTCGACCTCGAACGCGGGACCAGGATCACCGAATCGTTGGTCATGAGGCCCGGCTGGCTGGATGGCGGCGACATCCACACTATCGAGGCTCTCCAGGCCATCATCGAGCGGCGAGACAAGGGAGAATCCGGAGTGACCTGGGTCGAGGCGCTACAGGGAGAGCGATTCTGGACGGCCATGCAGGCTGGCTCGTGGGAAAAGGGCGGTTGGGACCGGGGGCTCGTCACAGCGGCCATCTCACGCAGCAACACGCTGCAGGAAGTCCGGGACGGATACGGCGTCGTCATGCCAACCCTGTCGGACATGAAACGCATGGCCCCCGGCTCATACGCCTATCGATTCCAATACCGGGACGGAACACGGGCGACGGCCATCGCATTCCAGGAGAAACTGAACAACGGCAGGATCTTGACCGACACGCCGGTTGCCATCCGGCAAAAGGACGGCAAGATCTTCTCGACCCTGATCTACCTGCCCTATTATTCGATGCGCAATTTCTTCAACCCGCAGGTGCATCACATCGAGACTCTCTTCCGCACGGGCAAGTCCCCGTATCCAGTCGAACGCACCCTGCTGACAACAGGACTGACGGCTGCGGGCGTGGAGTCTCTCTATCAGAAGCAGAAGCGGATCCAGACACCGCACCTGGCCATCAAGTACAAGGCGACGAAGAAGTCCACCTTCTGGCGTACTTGATCGTCCGATTCGTCACACCACACGCTGCAACGACGTGGAGCTTTCGCCTCATGACACGCCTCCTGCCGCTCTTGATCGGCATCGCCGTGGGCTGTCTGTCCAGTGGCCCGCTTCCGCGGGCCATGGCATCTGATCACTGGGCGTTTCAACCGGTGCAACGTCCCGAGATTCCCGACGGGAAACACCCCGTCGACCACCTCATCGGACTCGGGCTCCAACAGCAACGCCTCACGCCGACCCCTCGCGCATCGCTGGCGGTGCTCGTCCGACGTCTCTCTTATGACCTCCACGGACTTCCTCCCACCGACGCACAGCTCGCCTTCGCCGCCGAGAAGGGAATCACCGCCCTGGTTGACCAGCTGCTGGCATCACCCCGGTATGGAGAACGATGGGGACGGCACTGGTTGGACGTGGCCCGTTACGCCGACACGAAGGACGGCGTCCTGATGTACGGCGACAACCGCATCAGGCCCTTCGCCTACACCTACCGCGACTACGTCATCCGCGCCTTCAACAGCGACAAGCCGTTCGACAGGTTCATCCACGAACAACTGGCAGCCGATCAGCTGGAACTTCCGCCCGGCGCTCCCGAGCTGGCCGCCATGGGTTTTCTGACCCTCGGACGCATGTTTGATCGCAACCGCCACGACATCATCGACGATCAAATCGATGTCGTCACTCGAGGCTTCCTGGGACTCACCGTCGCCTGTGCACGTTGCCATGACCACAAGTTTGATCCAATCCCCACGGCCGACTACTACTCGCTGTACGGAGTCTTTGCGAGCAGCGAGGAGCCGGTCGACCGACCTCGCATCGAACAACCGGCGTCTGCCGCCGCGAAGTCCTTCGAAACGGCCCATGAGGCCAAACTGGCAGAAATTCGAAAGATGCTCAGTGACCAGCATACGCTGATCACGACCACGGCCCGGCAACGCACGACTCGTTACCTGTTGCGAGTCGCCACCACCAAGCCGGATCTCAACGAGACGGCCATCTTTTTTCTCTCCTTGCTGCCCAAACAACTGAGACCGCAGATCGTGCATAAGTGGCGGCGTTACCTCGCCACACATGCCCGTGAAGGTCATCCCGTGTTTGGCCCCTGGCACGACTTGCTCAGTGAGGGTCAGCGCGACCCCGACAGTCTGCTCTCCGACGCCACTTCCCTGCTTGAAAAGTGGGAGAAACAGAAGGTCGACACACGGATCGTGCGTGCGATCCGTCAGTCAGCACCCAGGAACGTCCGGGAACTTGCCGCGATCTACGGCAGCGTTTTGCAGGCCGCTGCCCAGGGGGGCTCGGCCGATCGAAAACGCGACGCACTCGCCGACGTGCTCCTCGGCCAGGACAGCCCGACATGGTTTCCGTTGCGACAGACCTGGTACTTGATGTCACGTCGAGACAAGGATGCTTACCGCGGCCTGGTTCGCGCCCTCGACATCCTCGCCGTGAAGCAGCCGGCCGCAGCGGCGCGTGCCATGGTGCTTCGCGATACGGAAGAACTCTACGATCCCGTCATCTTTCGACGCGGAGACCCCACGCTGCCCGGCAACCGGGTGCCGCGCCGGTTCCTCGAGGTCATTGCTGGGCCCCGCCCCCAGCCGTTTGCCTCCGGCTCAGGTCGTCTCGACCTGGCCCGGGCGATCACCGACCCGAGCAATCCTCTCACGGCCCGCGTTCTCGCCAATCGCATCTGGATGCACCACTTCGGTGAGCCGCTTGTCGGGACACCCAGCGACCTCGGCCTGCAGTCGGACACACCGGCCCAGTTGGACCTCCTCGACTTCCTGGCCAACACGCTGGTCGAGGGAGGCTGGCGGCAGAAGCCACTCCATCGACTGCTGTTGACCTCGCAGGCGTGGCAGCGTTCGTCGGTTGTTCCCGAGAAAGACACATTCCAGGACCAATTGAAGAAGGATCCCGCCAATCGCTATCTCTGGCGAGCCCATCGCAGGCGTCTCGATCTCGAGTCGCTACGCGACACCCTCCTGTACGTGTCAGGACGTCTTGACCTCAAGATGTTTGGCCGGCCCGAGCCGATCACATCACCGGACAACACACGTCGCACGGTCTATGCGATTGTCGAGCGGCAGAGCATCCCGGATGTCGTCCGGAACTTCGATGTGGCCAGCCCTGATTGTTCCACCGCCCGGCGTCAGGTCACAACCGTGCCACAACAGGCTCTCTATATGCTCAACTCACCATTCGTAGCATCGACGGCCCGTTCGCTCGCCGAGCGGACACGTGGCTCCTCGCCCCGCCCTGAGAAGCGTGTGGCGACTCTCTACCAGCTGGCACTCCGGCGGATGCCCAACGATGCGGAAACCCGGCTCGGCGTGTCGTTTGCCCAGTCGCGGGGCTGGAGCGAGTACGCGCAGGTTCTGCTCATGACCAACGAGTTCATCTTTGTCGACTGACCACGCCATGCCGACTCACCTCACCAGGCCCTCGCCATTGTCCCTCACGCGTCGTGACATGCTTGCCTCAGCAGGCACCGGACTTGGCTTGCTGGCGCTGCCGCACCTGCTTCCGGCAGCCAGTTCCTCGCTGTCACCCCGGCCGTCTCACCACGCACCGCGGGCCAAGCACATCATCCACATTTATCTCAATGGGGGTCCGTCACAGGTCGACACATGGGACCCGAAGCCGATGCTCGACCGCCACGGTGGCAAGTCGATCCCGACCGGCAATCTCACCACCGAACGAGAGACCGGAGTCGCGCTCGCTTCTCCCTTCCGGTTCCAGCAGTACGGTGACAGTGGCCTGTGGGCCAGTACGGTGTTTGAGAAAACCGCGTCTCAGCACGCTGACAAGCTTTGCGTCATCCGTTCGATGCATTCGAACACACCGAATCACGAGCAGAGCATGCGGCTGATGAACTGTGGCGACGAGCGATTGTCTCGCCCCAGTTATGGGAGCTGGCTGACATATGGCCTTGGGACCGAGAACCAGAACCTGCCGGGATTTGTCACGCTCTGCCCGGGTCTCCCAGTCGCCGACTACTCCAACTGGCGGTCCTCGTTTTTGCCCGGCATCTACCAGGGCACCTACATCGACACCCGCAAGACGGACGTCAAGTCATTGATCGCGCACATCCGGAACAAGTCCCTGGATCTCCCGGCGCAACGGCAACAGCTGGAATTGCTGGCCAAACTCAACGCCAAGCATCGCGCCAGTCGACGCGACGACCCGCTGCTCGAAGCACGCATCGAGTCGTTCGAACTGGCATTCAGGATGCAGATGGAGGCCACCGACGCACTGGACCTGGCCCAGGAGTCCCAGGCCACCCACCAGCTCTACAACACAGACACGGTCCACGGTCGCCAGTTGTTGATCGCGCGTCGCCTGGTGGAGCGTGGCGTGCGGGTTGTGCAGTGCTACCACGGCGACGTGCAGCCATGGGATTCTCATGAGGGGATCGCCGGAGCCCACGCTAAGCTCGGGCGGGAAGCCGACGGACCGATTGCGGCACTTCTTTCCGATCTCGAACAGCAGGGGCTCCTCGAAGAGACCCTCGTCGTATGCGGAGGGGAGTTCGGCCGCACGCCCGCGGTGGAAATCCCGCTCGATGCCAAGCGGACGCCCACAGGCCGGGACCACAATCATCATGGCTACACCGTGTGGATGGCCGGGGGCGGCACCCGCGGCGGGATGACTTTCGGACGGACCGATGACTTTGGTTACCGCGCCGTTGAGAACAAGGTGCACGTGCACGACTTGCACGCCACGATGTTGCACCTGATGGGGTTTGACCACGAGGAGTTGACCTATCACCACGCCGGCCGTGACTTTCGACTCACGGATGTCCATGGCCGTGTGCTGCACGAGCTGATCGCATGACCCAGGCCGCGCGACTGCGTCGTTGGCAGTGGGTCACCGCTGGCTCACTCTTTTCGGGGTATGCCGCCTACTACCTCTGTCGCTCGAACCTGTCCGTCGCCACGCCAATTCTCCTCCGGGAATTCGGCCCCCACGGGCTCACCAAGGAATCCATGGGGCTGGTCGCGTCGGCTGGTGTCGCTGCCTACGCTCTCGGCAAGGTCTTCAACGGCCTCCTGGCAGACCGCCTCGGTGGTCGCCGACTTTTCCTCGGTGGCCTCGGCGCATCGATCCTCTGCACGATCGTCTTTGCCCTGGCTGGCTCGGCCTGGGCATTCACGGGAGTGGCGATATTTGTCACCATCTGGGCCGCCAACCGGCTCGTTCAATCGGCCGGCTGGGTCGCCTTGGTCAACATCGCATCGCGCTGGTTCCCGGTCTCACGGCACGCGACGATCATGGCGTTCCTCTCGTGCAGCTTTCTCGTCGGAGACGCGGCTTCTCGAGCCTATCTTGGTGGTCTCATCCGTCTCGGCGAATCACAGTCTCAACTCTCAGCTCTGGCCGACTGGAGGACCGTCTTTGCCGTCTCGGCCGGCACGAGCCTCGTTGTGCTTCTTGTCCTGTTGAAGCTGCTCCGAGCCGACCCCGGAGACATCGGTGCCGAAGAACCTCCCGCCAACAGTGCCAACGTCTACGCCAACCAGGACAGCCCAGGTGTGGGCGCACCTCACGATCTACGCCAGATTCTCGGACCATTGATGCGGAGCCGGCTGTTTTGGACGGTCTGTCTCACGAATCTCTGCCTGACGCTCGTCCGTGAGACGTTCAACTTCTGGACCCCCACGTTTCTCACCGAACGGGTCAGCCTCAGCCCCGGTGCGGCAGCCGCGGCCAGCCTGACATTTCCGCTGGCGGGCGCGGCAGCGGCCTTGATCTGCGGCGTTCTTTCAGACCGACTCGGCGGTCGACACGGCCGGATCATGGTTCCATCCATTCTCGGCCTGATCTGCTCGCTGCTGCTTCTCGGTGCGATGCCGCTGGATGGCCGACCGGCCATGGCCATCTTCCTGATCGGCCTCGTCGCGTTGTTCCTCATGGGACCATACAGTTACCTCTCAGGAGTGATGGCACTCGATATCGGTGGCAAACACGGTAGCGGCACGGCCGCCGGCCTCAGTGATGCCGCCGGTTATGGCGGGGCGATCCTCTCTGGCCACACCGTCGGGCTCCTTGCCGAACGACTGGGCTGGAGCTCCGCCTTTTACTCTCTCGCCGGAGTCTCCGTTCTGGGCCTCATCTCGGCCCTCATGTATTCGAGATGCAATGAGAGCCTGCTCGGAAGGCGACACACCCTCAACCCGGAATCACAGCCATGACACCAGACAATTCGCGCCCTCCGACCCCGGACGATCTCAGGGACCAGCTCGCCGAATTGTTCGGCATCCACGGCGCCTCACTGTATGCCGGAGAGCCTGTCACTCAGCTCGAGCACGCCCTGCAGGCTGCATCGCTGGCCGAAGAGGAGGGAAGACCCGCCGTCGAGATTGTCGCGGCGCTACTCCACGACGTCGGACACCTGATTCATGACCTCGGGGAAGACTGTGCGGCACGCGGTATTGACGACACCCACGAAGTCGCAGGTGCCCAGTGGTTGAGTGAGCGTTTCGACGTTCCTGAGCGCGTCACGGTCCCGATCCGAATGCACGTTCCAGCCAAGCGTTTTCTCTGCGCCGTCGAACCGGCATACCACCAGTCGCTCTCGGCGGCTTCCCAACTGAGCCTCACGCTCCAGGGTGGGCCCATGTCCGACGACGAAGTGGCCGGTTTCCGCCAAACCCCCTACAGTGACTCCGCCGTCCGTTTGCGGCGATGGGACGACGCCGCGAAGGTTCCCGACCTGGCCACGCCGTCGCTCTCCCACTTCCTCAACCTCATCGACCGCGAGTTGCTGCAGCCGTGACTTCTCACCCAGACAACCCCATCCAACTGGTCATCTTCGACTGGGCTGGCACCGTGGTGGACTACGGTAGCCAGGCCCCCGTATTTGCATTCGACGCTGCCCTCAGCGGTCATGGTATTGAGCTCACGCATGAGCAGATCCGTGGTCCCATGGGACTTCACAAGAAGGACCATATTCGGGAGTTGCTTTCGCTCGAGTCTGCCTCACAGCAGTGGCAGCAGAACCACGGACGCGACTGGTCGGAGGAAGATGTCGAGATGATCTACGAGGCCTTTTTGCCCCTGCAAATCGAAGAAGCCGGGCGATTGTCTGACTTGGTCCCCGGAACGCTCGAGTGTTTTGATTCCCTCAAGCAACAAGGCCTCCTCGTCGGCTCCTCGACGGGGTACCCGCGAACTGTAGCGGAGCCGACGATTGACAAGGCGGCGGCGGCCGGCTTCACACCCGACTGCACCGTCTGCGCCGACGAGGTGCCGGCTGGCCGCCCAGCGCCCTGGATGATTTATCGGAATATGGAACAACTCGGCGTCTTCCCGCCAAGCTCCGTTCTCAAGGTGGGGGACACCGTGCCGGACATCGCTGCCGCCTGCAACGCGGGAGTGCGCAGCGTGGGGATCACCAGGAGTGGAAGCGAAGTCGGACGATCAGAGGCCGAACTCGAGACGCTGTCACCAGACGACCAGGCCTCCCTGATTGACCAGGCTGCCAAGGTCCTGCTCGGTGCGGGAGCCGAGGCCGTACTCGAATCCGTGGCAGACCTTCCTGCCTGGCTGGACTCCCAGGCCCTTTAGCCGGAAAACGGCACCGACGCCATGACGCAGCCCGACCAGGCCACAGGCACTCGACAGATCCTCCTCACGCCCGGGCCATTGACGACGACATCCCGGGTGCGCGAGGCGATGAACCGGGACGTGTCGACCTGGGACACCGATTACAACGACGTGGTCCAGGACATCCGTCGGCAACTCGTCGACCTGGTTGGACAGGCCGATCGAGATTCTGCAGTCCTGGTCCAGGGCAGCGGCACCTTTGGCATCGAGGCTGCTCTCGGCACATTTGTCCCTCGTTCCGGATCCGTCCTGGTGATCGACAACGGCGCCTATGGGCGCAGGATGCTCACCATCGCCGAGCGCATCGGCCTCACCGCCGTTTCAGCACACTTCCCGGAAACTGCGCCCGCCGACGCCAGTTCGGTGACCAACCTGCTGAACGCCAACCCCGACATCACCCACGTCGCGGCCGTACATTGCGAGACCACCAGTGGCATGCTCAACCCCCTGGAAGAACTCGGCGAGGCGATTTCCGATCGCGGAGTCACGTTTCTCGTCGACGCCATGTCCTCCCTCGGCGGCATTCCGCTCAGCCTCGATTCGCTGCACGCAGACATCGTCGTGTCTTCCGCCAACAAGTGCATTCAGGGAGTCCCTGGTTTCGCATTTGTCGTGGCTCGACGCCGGGCGCTGGAGGCATCAGAAGGCCAGGCCCCGTCACTCGCCCTGGACCTGCATGATCAATGGCAGGTCATGGAATCTCAGTATGGTAAGTGGAGATTCACCTCTCCGACACACACTGTATTGGCATTTGCCGAGGCCCTGGCAGAACTGCATGACGAGGGCGGCGTGTCGGCTCGTCATCATCGATATTGCACAAACCAGGCTCTTCTGGTTGAAGGCATGGAGTCCCTGGGGTTTGTGGCACTCCTGCCACGAGAACACCAGTCCCCGATCATCACGACGTTCCACAACCCGTCACCACCGTTTGATTTCGACACGTTCTACCAGGCTCTCAAGCATCGCGGTTTCGTGATCTATCCCGGAAAGGTCACCGATGCGGACACCTTCCGAATTGGCAATATTGGCGACATCCACCCTGCCGACATCCGCCGACTGCTAGCCGCGATCGAGCAAGTCGGGCGGGATGCCGGTTTTCTGCCGTCCCACAATGCAAGGGCACAGCCGTGACACACACCTCCCGTGTTGCGTGGTTCGACGGACCGGAGTCAGGCTTCCGGCTCACTGACGTGGAGCTCCCACCGCTGGCCCACGGCGAGGTTCTTGTGGAAATCTCGGCCGCCGCGATCTGCGGGAGCGATCTGCACACTGTCACCGGACGCCGGCCGGCTCACGTGCCGATTGTGCTGGGGCACGAGATTCTTGGCCGGGTCGTCGACGTCGCTGGTGATATCACCTGTCATGACGGGGAACCACTGGTGCCGGGTGACCGGGTCACCTGGACGATCATGGTTTCCTGCCAATCGTGCTTTTTCTGCAACTCGGGCCTGCCTCAAAAGTGCCTCTCGCTCATCAAGTACGGTCACGCCGACAGCACCCTCCCAGGCCCACTCGGTGGTTTTGCCACTCACTGCCGGCTGCTGCCCGGCACAGCAATATTCCGAGTTCCCGACACGCTGGCCGACGCAGAGGCGGTCCCGGCCAACTGCTGCACGGCCACCTCAATCGCCGCTTTTGAAGCGTGTGGCGATGCACCGCTTGGCAACCTGTTGATTCTCGGTGCCGGCGCACTCGGTGTCACGCTCTCAGAGATCGCCTTCGCCAAACACGTCGGCACAGTATTCCTTTGTGACTCCAACACTGATCGTTTGAATCGCATCACGCCGCAGCCGGGTCTGGTGGCCCTTGCAGCCAACGACTTGGTCGGTGGAATGCCCGAAACCATAAGTGACGCAACGCAGGGACGTGGAGTTGACGCCGTCATAGATGTCACAGGGGTCCCCGAGGCCATCGAAAATGGACTCGCATGCCTGAGAATTGGTGGCACAGCGGTGCTGGTGGGAAGCGTCTTTGCATCGCGTCCGATTCCTCTCAGCACAGAGCAGGTCGTCCGCAATCTCTGGACGATAACCGGAGTCCACAACTACGCACCGCACCATCTTGCGGCAGCACTCCAGTTCCTGGCCGAGCAACCCGCTGGCTCCATGTCACGATCACTCGCCACATCAGAGTGTCACCTCGAAGACCTCGAAGGCGCTCTGGAGACGGCCAAGTCCCTCGACCATTACCGCGTCATGGTCACCCCCCAAGCAGGCCAGGCTCGATGACTCAGCTCGCGCACAGGTCATTCCGTTGCTTCTCGCTCGCAGTTTCACTGCTCATCACGACGGTCCTGCTCACCCCTGCTTTTGGCGGAGAGGCCATCGCGAAGCGACCGAACTTCGTGTTTCTGGTTTCAGAAGACAACTCCACCCACTACCTGCGGCTTTACGGCGCCCAACATGGCCAGACGCCTCACATTGATCGTCTCGCACGTGAAGGCCTGGTCTTCGAGCATGCCTTCTCCTGCAGCCCTGTCTGCTCGGTCGCGAGATCAACGCTCGCCACCGGCCTCTACGCGCCACGTGGCGGCTTCCAATACCACCGAAAAGCCAAGCCTGCGAGTCTTCCCAAGGAATTCCTGCCCTGGTCCGCGGCATTGAAAGAGGCGGGCTATTACACGACCAATCGGAGGAAGACGGATTACAACTTCGTGTTCCCGATTCAACGACTCTGGCACGCTTCATCCAACAGGGCCAGTTGGCGGAATCGGCCCACTCAGTCGACTCCGTTCTTTCACATGCAGTCGTTCGGGCAATCGCACGAGAGCTCCCTGCATTTTCGCCGGGCGCAAATGGCAACCCCGACTCATGTGAAACCCGAGGATGTCACTCTCGCCCCCTATCACCCCGACACCCCGACTTTTCGATACACGCACGCTCGGTACTTCGACCGGATGAGTGTCATCGACAAGCAGGTCGGACAAGTGATCAACCAACTCCGGCAAGACAAACTGCTCGAGGACACATTTGTCTTCTATTTCGGCGATCACGGTGGTGTCCTCCCGAGAAGCAAGGGCTACGCCTACGACACGGGATTGCATGTCCCGCTCGTGATCCGCGTGCCTCGAAACTTTCGCCACCTCGTTGACCACAATCCCGGTGCGCGACTTGCTGGTTTCGTGAGTTTCGTCGACTTCGGCCCCACAGTGCTTCACCTCGCAGGAGTTGATCGCGACAGACGGCTCGATGGACGACCATTCCTCGGACCAGACGTCTCAGCATCGGAGCTTGCCAGTCGAGACATCGCGTTCGGGCATGCTGACCGTTTTGATGAAAAATACGACCACGTCCGCACGCTGAGAAAAGGGCGATTTTCCTACATCCGGAATTACCAGGGTTACTACCCCGACGGCCTGCACAACACCTACCGGTACCGCATGCTGGCCTTTGCAGAGTGGAGAGAGCTTCATCGGCAGGGCAAGCTGAATGAGATCCAGCAACAGTTCTTTCAACCGCGTCCTGCCGAGCAGTTGTTTGACCTCGACGAGGATCCTCACCAGGTCCACAACCTCGCCGCAGACAAGGCTCACCGAACCACGCTGCTCGAGATGAGAACAAGGCTGACTGCCTTTGTCACGGCGATCAATGACCTGAGCCTCTACCCCGAGTCGCACCAGGTCGCCGAGGCGCTCAGCGACCCGATCGCCTTCGGCGAGTCGCACCACGACGAGATCGTTCGCTTGCACGAGATTGCCGATCTCGCACTCGCGCCCCGGCAAGTGGCATCCGAACAACTGTCAAAGCACATGTCCTCGTCCAACCCTTGGCAGCGGTACTGGGCATGCCAGGCTCTGGCCATGCACCCCGCTGCCGCCCGAACACTCAAGCCCCAGATCCAAAAGGCGACTCGCGACTCGCATTTGCTAGTCCGACTCAGGGCGGCCGAATGCCTGGTGACAGCTGGCCTCGGCGATCCTCGCCCGACGCTCTACGACGTGCTCAACGAATCGAGATCCGAATCGGCCGCCCTCTTGGCCCTCAACAGTCTCGTCTTCATTCGCGACCATCGCCGGCTGGCCCTGGACGCCACACAACTCCGGCCGCGCATCACCGACGGCCAGGTCGCACGGCGTCTCGATTATCTCGCCGGACAACTCAAGCGATAGTACCCGCATCACGGAACCAGGCTCCCACGCGGTCCGCCACCTCACCCACCTCGGAGAACCGGTGGCCGTGCAGCAAAAACCCGTGCAACACGCCGGGCACACATTCGTACGTCACGTCGACACCATCGTCCTGGAGCTTCCGCGCATAGGAATCTCCCTCATCGCGCAGCGTGTCGTACTCGGCCGTCACGACGTAGGCAGGTGCCAGCCCATCCACCGCCGCAGCCTGCATCGGAGAGGCATCCGGCTGGGTGGCATCAGCGTCACCCATGTATTGTTCCCAGAACCATGCCATGGCGTCGCGGGTCAGCCCAAAGCCTTCAGAGAACTGCCGGTAGGAGGTCGTACCCAGGTCACTGTCAGTCACGGGATACAAGAGCACCTGTCGATCCAGCCGCGTCCCGGCTGCAGCGCAGGCCCGGGCCACGACAGCCGCAAGATTGCCACCTGCGCTGTCGCCGGCAACCCCCAACTGCCCGTTTACCCCCCACGTCTCCGATTGTCCGGTCGCCCAGGTCACGGCCGCCAGGCAATCGTCCACTGCCGCCGGAAATCGAGATTCCGGGGCGAGACGATAGTCGACCGAAACGACCACGGCATGGCAGGCCGCTGACAGCCGACGGGCGAGTCCATCGTGAGAATCCAGGCTGCCAATCACCCAGCCTCCACCATGGAAAAAGACAACCAGGTTCAGCGGCGCCTCTTCGTCGCGCACTGGCACATATCGTCTCACAGAAACCATGCTGCCTGGACCCGTGAATTCCTCGTCCACCACGTCGCCCACTTCCACGACGTTCTCAAGAGGATCACCGAGCCTTGCTCGCACCTCCGCCACTGATTGCTCGCGTAGATCTGGCAGGCCCAGTGCCGCCAACTCGTCGAGCATCTTCTGTGCTTCCGGATGGAGCGTCATCGTCAAAGCTCTCCGTGTCCAGGTCCCATCTTTCTGGCTCCCATGATAGGCTCCGTCGCATCCACCGGGCGACCAACAAGGACCACAACCTCATGACTGACCATGCCTTTGTCCGCCCTGCCGTCTGGCAGGTTGCCCTGGCAACTCTGATGATGCTGACGCCGCCGGCTCAAGCTGATCCGCCCGTCTACCCCAACCACCACAACCTGATGCAGCTCGTCTCGCGCGACGGCCATGTGCAACCGATCCGTTCTCTGGCCGGATGGCGGGCCCGACGTCGTCATGTGCTCGAGTCTTTCCAACAGGCGACCGGGCCCTTGCCCCAACCGTCCCGCCGGGTGCCGCTCGATGTGCGAATCCACGAGACGACCGCTGTGGACGGCCTGACCCGTCTGAAGTTGACCTACCAAGCCGACAAATCGGGCCGCGTTGCCGCCTATCTGTTTCTCCCCCGTCGCACAGTCCCGCCACGTCGACTTCCTGCGGTCCTGTGTCTCCAACAGACTCAACGGCTCGGAAAGCTCGAGCCAGCGGGACTCGCCGGGAACGGCGAATTGGCTCACGCGCTACACCTCGCCAAGCGAGGCTACGTGACCCTTGCCCCCGACTACCCGGGTTTTGGTGATTCGCAGTATGACTTCACGGCTCGCCACGGCTACCAGAGCGGCACGATGAAGGCCATCTGGAACAACATTCGTGCCGTAGACCTCCTCGCGACACTCAAAACCGTCGACCCCCAGCGTATTGGTGTGATCGGTCATTCGCTGGGAGGCCACAACGCCATCTTCACCGCCGTTTTTGAGTCCCGACTCCGCGTTGTCGTAACCAATTCGGGTTTCAGCACGTTTCAGAAGGACGACGTGCCGTCTTGGACCGGACCTCGCTACATGCCTCTGATCCGCACTAGATATGGCAACGATCCGAATCGTGTTCCCTTTGATTTTCCGGAGCTCCTCGGCGCCATCGCGCCTCGAGCGTTGTTGGTCATTGCCCCCAAGCGAGACCGGGACTTTGACTACAGCGGCGTGCTCGATGCCGTCGACGCGGCCCGCCCCGTTTTCCAGCTGCACGGGGCCGGGGCCTCTCTTCAGGTTCGCTTCCCTGACATTTCGCACTCATTTCCCGCCTCGTCGCGGCGAGAGGCCGATCGTTTTCTGGATCGCCATCTCGCAGACGAATCCGCTCCGTGACAACGACAACCTCTTCGGCGTAGAATCACCGTCGCCCGCGTCCCCCGTCGTTCACAGGAGCCTCCGCTATGACCGATGCCACCCGACGCCGCTTTCTCGCATCCACGTCCACCGCGGCCGCGAGCCTGTCCCTCGGATCGTATTTGCATGCCGGTGACGCAGCCGCCAGAAAACCGCTTTCTGTGGCACTTGTCGGATGCGGGGGACGCGGCAGCTATCTGGCGGGCCTGTTTCAATCTCAACCCGGCGTGACGCTTTCGTGGGTGTGCGACGTCGACACAGGGCGGCTGGCTCGTGGCGAGAAACTCGCACGCGGAAAGGTCAAGACGTCGTCCGACATCCGAAAGGTTCTTGCCGACAAAAACCTCGACGCCGTGATCGTGGCCACACCCGATCACTGGCACGCGCCGGCCGCAATTCTCGCCTGCAATGCCGGTAAGCACGTCTACGTGGAGAAGCCCTGCTCGCACAACGTTCGCGAAGGGCGACTGCTCGTCGAGGCCGCCAGGCGGAACAAGCGAGTCGTCCAACACGGCACCCAGGTGCGCAGCACGACGATGATGATCGACGCGGTCAAACTGCTGCGAGATGGGATTATCGGTGATGTCAAAATGTCGAAAGCCTGGAACATCCAGCGTCGCGGCAACATCGGCAAGGGGAGTCCCGGAACTCCGCCCGCCACACTGGATTACGACAACTGGGTCGGTCCGGCGGAGTTCATCCCGTACCAGGCCAACCGGACGCACGGCGGCTGGCACTGGTGGTACCACTTCGGGACCGGTGACATGGGCAACGACGGTGTTCACGACATCGATTACGCACGCTGGGGCCTGGGTGTCGACACGCACCCGTCGCTGATCAGCGCTGGCGGTGGCAAGTTCTTTTTTGACGACGACCAGGAGTTTCCTGACACCCAGTATGTGTCGTTTCAATACGACGGCGAAGGCAACGACCGCGACCAGAAAATCCTCGTCTATGAGCAGCGGCTCTGGTCAACCAATTACCCTCACAACGTCGACAGTGGCGTGGAATTCTACGGAACCGGCGGCCAGATGTTCCTGTCGCGGCGGGGCAAGATCGCCGTGTACGGGCCGCGGAACAAGCGGATCGAGGTGAAGGTGACACCGGAAGCCCAGAATGCTGGAAAGCATGTCGCCAACTTCCTGCACTGCGTGCGTTCCGGCGAAGTGCCCCACGGCGACATCGAACTCGGGCATTACACGACCTCCCTGTGTCACCTCGGCAACGTCGCTACGCGGCTCGGCCGCTCGTATCGATTTGCGCCTCTCACAGAGTCAGTGATCGGCGACACGGAAGCGCAATCCCTCATGTCTCGCAAGTACCGCGCCCACTGGGGCGCTCCCAAGGACGCCTGATGACTCGCTCGCATCGATGCCACACCCATCGCTCCCTGTTGATCGCAAGCTGCCTGGTCACCGGCATCGCCCTCGGGCTCGCTGCCCCTGTCGCACATGCCCGGAACAAGAATCGGCCCAACATCCTTTTCATTTACACCGATGACCAATCACATCGCACTGTCAGCTGCTATCCCGAGTCATTCGACTTTGTCAGTACGCCGAACATCGATGCGCTGGCCAAGGCGGGCATCCGATTTACCCACGCGTACATCGGCACCTGGTGCCTCCCATCCCGGGCGGCCCTGTTGACCGGACATCACCCCTACGGCGTGAAATCGCTGCGGATGGAGGGCAAGTATCCCGGCAGCGCCTACGATCCGAAAGAGGCTCCATTCTGGCCCTCCGTCTTTCGCAGGCACGGCTACCAGACCGCCCAAATCGGAAAGTGGCACACGGGGACCGATACCGGGTTTGGTCGCGATTGGGACTACCAGGTCGTTTGGAATCGACCCCGCTACCCCGAAAATTCCGGCCATTACTTTTACGACCAGTTGATCGAAACCAATGGCGGCAAGCCCAAGCTGACCAAGGGATATTCGACCGACAATTACACCCGGTGGGCGGTCGACTACATCACGGGGGCCCATCGCCAAGCGGACAAACCGTGGTACCTATGGCTCTGCTACGGCGCCGTGCACGGACCATTCACGCCCGCCAAGCGGCATATGGGACTCTATCCCGACATCACGGTACCGACTCCCAAGGACATCTATCCGCCGCGCCCCGGCAAGCCCGAATACATGCAGGCGGTGGAATTCTGGGTCAAGGACAAGAATGGCCACCCGGAGCTGAAAGGAGGCCGATTCGGCGGACAGACGGTCGCCGGAGCCCGCGGCATCTATGGCAACACGTTGACCGACTGGGTTCGTCAGTACCACCAGGGAGTCCGCGCTCTCGACGAATCGGTCGGCACACTGGTCGAGACGCTCAAGAAGACCGGGCAGTACGACAACACTCTGATCGTCTTCACGTCCGACCAGGGATTCGGATGGGGCCAGCATGGCTTTTGTCGCAAGATCGCACCGTATGACGGCACCATCCGTTCACCGTTGATCGTCAGCATGCCCAGCCGACTTCCTCAAGGGAAAGTCTGCGAGCACCCCGTCGCAGGAGTCGACCTCGTCCCCACATTCTTCGAATTCGCCGACCTCGACCTTCCGTGGAAAATGCATGGCCACGACCTGACGCCCCTGCTGGAAGACCCCGATGACGACTGGGATCATCCCACGCTCACCATCTACACGCAGCGCAAGTACGGAGACGACACGAACACGATCCCCCCCATGTCCCGCAGGCTCGACAGCGGTGGTGTCCCGTGGTGGGTCTCCCTCGCCCGGGGCCAGTACAAGTACATCCGGACGCTCGAGGCCAACCAGGTCGAGGAACTGTACAACCTGCACGCCGACCCCGAGGAATTGACCAACCTGGCGATCGACCCCAGGCATCGCAAACGCCTGCGTCGTTTCCGGCGCGACACGATCCGGGAACTCAAGCGGACCGATGCCGGCCTGGTCTCCAACCTCCCGCCAGTCCGCTCGCAAGCCTCTCGCTGATCAATGGGCCATAGCGATTTGGCTATGGTTTGAGACTCATCAGGTAGGCCGTGAGATCCGCCACCTGGCGTGGAGTCAACAAGCGATCAAAGGAGGGCATCGGCGACACCTTCTGGCTGATACGCTCGTCGATTGTCGATTTTCTGACGACCACAACGCGGCCATCTGGCTGCAGCAACGAGAGAGCCACCCCGGTCTCCTCCTTCAGGATGCCGGTGATTGTCTTGCCCTCGTCGGTCACCACCAGTTGCATCGCAAACCCCTCCTTGATCTCGCGGCTTGGCAGCAGGATCGACTCAATCACCTTTTTCGGGTCTGCCTGTTTGACCACGCTGGCAAGATCGGGCCCGAAGCCGGGCTGCTGAGACGTCTTGGTCCTGTGGCACTTGGAACAGCCGGCCCCGCCGGTGGCAAAAAACAGCGCCTTGCCGTCAGCGACGCTTCCCTGCGTCAACAAGGACATCGCGTCGGCAACGGTTGCTGCCTTGGCCTGCCGTGGCAACCCCGCAGGTTGCACAATGACGAGATAATTCGACGTCCCGTCCAGGCCGGACTCCGTGTTGCCTCCCAATAGAATTCGTCCGGCCGGGAAGTCTCGAAGATACAGGCGAAAACTAGTGTCGTTGGTCTTCACGAGATGCTCTGTCCGCTTAAAGCGAGGGTTGTCTCCGCCGAACAACCACCTGGGAATCGCTTTCGCACGAACATCGTGTCCGACGAAAACACGCGCGGGTATCACCGTATCGACCTCGAGAAACCCGTCACCCTTTGACGAGGAATCGTCGTTGGCCGTCTGGACGATCAGCGAACCGACCAGTTTCTCCGGAATGCCACGGAAGACATAGGAACGGTCGCTGTACACGGATCCGCCATTTACGAGCCCTCCATCCAACACACGGTACGTCAGCGCACTTTTTGCTCTGGCTGCCAACACGCCGCTGCGACTGGCCGCTTCGAGCAGCGAGAGTCTGGTGAACCGGTAGCTCCCAACCGGGCCGACCCGCTGCTCCCCAACGAAGACCGCCAACTTCAGAACGAGCGACTTGGAAAAGACCTTCGAGCCAGCCCAAACGGGAGATCTCATCGTCGGGACGCTTCCATCGGTGCTGTAATAGACTCGCCCAGGTTTCACACCCGCTTCGACCTGCACACGTACGCTGCTTCGAAATTCCCCGCCAGCGGGCGAAACACGTACAAGCGGGCTGCCTGACCCGCGCGCCATCCATAGCGCAGCCACCCCTCGGACTCGTTCATCGCCGTCTTCGACCAGAGGCTTGACCTGCTCGGCCGTGAGCCTGTTGTCCTCGGCCAAAGCCAGCAATGCCGACAGCCGCAACCCCGCGTGCCGAGACGTCAGTTGCCTCACAAGCTGTCCCCTCGGCGACAGTGCCCTCAACGTCTGCCAAGCCGCATAAAACACAACACGGTCCACCTCGACAGCGATCTGCCTCTTCAGCTCGCCGATCCGGGATGTGTCCCCAGATCGTCGGATCGCCAAGATGGCTGCCAAACGAACTCTTGGCTCCTTGTCTCCGACCGCCAGGGCGGCCGCGGGATGCAGCCGCCGCGTCTTCCCCGAGCCCCGGATCCTGTCGGCTTGGGTTCTCAGCGCCTGGACACGCCGATTGACAGGAAATCGCGCAGACGTCCATGCTGCCAACTGCTTGTCGATCGACCGATCTTGAGGCGCCAGCCGAGCCAGGGTCCAAATCAGCCAGGTTTCTCGTCGCCGTGAGAGTTGCTGAGCCGCGAGCGCTTCCATAATCACTGACCTCACCGACGCCCCTCGTCGTATCAACTCCTCCTGGCAAACCACGCGATGGGCTTCGATGGAACTGTCGAGCCCTGCCACCAGTTGCGACGGAGTCATCTTTCCAGGCAGCGGCAACGCCTGCGTCTGTGCGTCCTGTGGGTTTGCCTTCCAGCTCACCCGAAATATGCGGCCCTCATTGGACTGCTGCCCGGACTTATCGAAGGTGGCACCGTATTCGCGGCCCCAGCCCAGGATGTACAGGGCTCCATCGGGTCCCATCTCGAGATCTGTCGGTTTGAACAGATCTTTGCCCCCTCTGACAAATTCCGTCCACTCACCCCCCTCGGGGACAATCCGGGCGCCATCCCATGCAGGCCGATACATGAAAGTTGTTCTGCGGAGCCAGTCATTGAACAACCAGATACCTCGGTATGCCTTCGGGAATGCCGGATCGTCCACGAAGGTCATGCCGGTGCCCGATCCGTGAAAAACCGGGCCGCTGATCCTGGCCGTTGGCAGGTGGTCCTGCCCGCTCCAGTGTGCGCTCCACGGATGCCCCCATCCGTAGTGCGAGCCGAAGAACGGCGTAAAGACGCGATCTCCCTCGTTTTGGTCATTGTCCGTTCCCTGGAAATGAAATCCGCTGTCATATGCGATGTCCCATGGATTTCGAAAACCCCGCGAGACGATTTCGAGATTCCGACCTCCGTCATCGCAGACCAAAACCCCACCTTCCCGCCCCCAGTCGTCCGTCGGGTCGTGATAATTGCGCTCATAGTCACTGGCGGACGACACTCTTGGCGCAGGGAAGTCCGGCGCCCCCTTGGGCGACTTCACACCCCAGAGCTGTCTGAAGGGCAGGGGAGCCACTCGCCCCGGTTTTGTCAGCCCCTTGGAATTCCCCTTGGACATGTACATCCGGCCGTCAGGCCCCCAGTGCAGCCCGTGCAGGCCATGTTCGAGATTCCCCAGGTCGGTGTAGATGCGAACGTACCGGTCGGCCACATCGTCCCCATCGACGTCGCGGACAATCGTCAAATCAGGAGCGTTGGCCACCCACAGGTCGCGCCCGTGCCATGCCAATCCCTGGATGCTGTTGAAGCCGGTGGCAAACTGGTGCCGACTGTCTACCCGGCCGTCTCCGTCGCGATCGCTCAAGATAAACACGCTGTCCCCCGGCGTGTCGGGCTTGGGGCTACGGTACTGCGGCCCCATTCCAACGCACATGCGCCCTCGCGCATCAAACACCAGGGCACACGGATTGCGGACGAGAGGTTCGGTGGCAACCAGCCGCACCTGGAATCCATCGGGCGCCGAAGGGAGATCCTGGGCGGTGACCGCTGAACACGTCACCGCGCATGAACACGCCGCCCACAGCCAACACACCCTGGTCACTCGCTTCATCGGACTCGCCGCCGGTTGTCAAAGTGAATTTGCACCAAACCCTTGGGTTTCTTGCGAGATGCGGAAATCCGGTCTCGCAAGACGATCGAGAGCTCCGCCTGCACCTGTTTCAAGGATGCCTGGCCGGCCAGGTTTTCCATCTCGGCCGGATCCACGTCACGGTCGTACAATTCCGCACCTCCGGCCCCGCCTTCACCCCACTCGGTGTATCGGAATCGGCTGGTCCGCAGGCTGTATCCCGCCGCGTATTGGGTGAGTGCCGACTGTCGGATCGTCTTCCGAGGATCCACGAGTGCCGGAACCAGCGACTTGCCGGTCACCGTCGCCGGCGCCTGCACGCCGCACAACTCGGTCAACGTCCTGTAAAAGTCGACCATCTCGACCAATCCCTCGTGCCGCCGTCCGCGGGCCGTGACTCCCGGGCCACTGACGATCAGCGGCACGTGATCGGCGTTCTCGAACAAGGTGGTCTTCTGGTACCAGCCGTGTTCACCCATGTGATAACCGTGGTCTGATGTGAACAGCACCACGGTGTTCTCATCGAGCCCGGTCTCCTTGAGCGCCCTCAAGATGCGACCGATCTGTGCGTCCGCAAAGCTGATCGAGGCGTAGTAGGCCTGGATCGCCTGTCGTCCAAGTTCTTCGGGCAGGTTGACCTGGTCTTTCTTTCTAAGAAGTGTCGCTCGAGCCCCCTTGGGCAAGGTCTGAAGGTATCCCTTGGGCACCCTGGGCACCTTGATCGACTCCAAGGGATACATGTCGAAGTACTTTTTTGGCGCCACGTAGGGGGTATGAGGTCGGAAGAGCCCCACGGCGAGGAAAAACGGCCTTCGCGACCTGGCGTGAGACTTCAACTGGTCAATCGCGAGGCTCGCACCAATGCCATCCGTTTGCTCTTCGTCGGTTCCATCCGCTGCGAGCCAACTCAGAGTTCCCCCAAATTGGCCCTTTCGAATGCTGAATATCTTCGATTCCTCTTCCACGTCGCGTCCACGGGGATTGAACGTCTGGTTCCACGAAAACGGATCGTCGTGCCCACTGGTGCCGATGTGCTTTGGCACGTTGTAGTGGTAGAGCTTGCCGATTCGAGTTGCGAAATAACCCGCTTTGCGGAAGGCCTGGGGCAACGTGACCACGTTGGGTGTGTGCTCACGAACATAGATGGCGTTGCGTCGCACCAGCGTCTGGTCCGGATACATGCCTGTCAGGAATGACGCGCGGCTGGGCCCACACAGCGGAAACTGGCAAAACGCGTTACTGAACAGAACTCCTTCACGGGCCAGCCGGTCGATATTCGGTGTCTTGACCTGCCGATGTCCGTAACACCCGATGTCACAGTTCAGGTCGTCACAGACCAGGAACAGCACGTTGCGAGGTGTTTTTGCTCGCTCAGCCGCTTCGAGTCCGTTTGTCTGTGCCAGGACCGTCACGCATGTCACCAGCCACCGTGCCATCTGTGTCTTCATCATCCGAATTCTCCCGTTCGTCTGCGTGTCACGCGTAGTCTCACGCGACCTCACGCGCTGTCAAGCCAACAGGTCACCCAACAGCCAGATCGTGCCGGACCGCTTCGAGAGCATCAATCACTTCGAGCATCGATGCGAATCGATCCTCGGGGTCTTTCGCAATGGCCCGCATCACCAGACGATCCAAGGACGGGGGTAAAGGCTGCCTCTTGGCGACAGCAGACACAGGCGGTGGTTCGTCGTGCAGAATATTCTCGAACGTCTGCCGCACAGTCCTTCCGCGAAACGGCTCCCGAAAGGCCATCATCTCGTAGATCAACACACCCATGCTGAAGATGTCTGATCTTGCATCGAGCGATGCATGCCCGAGCACCTGTTCCGGCGACATGTACAGCGGAGTGCCGGGACGTTGTCCCACGCGGGTCAGCGGAGCCAGTTCCTGGTCGAGTTCATCGTCCGGCATGGGGCAGTCATCCCCGTCCACTTCAGAATGTCCTGCCCCCCACACTTTGGCGACTCCCCAGTCCAGGACCTTCATCTCTCCGAAAGCTCCCAACCAGAGGTTTTCAGGCTTGAGATCCCGGTGCACGACGCCGTGCGCGTGGGCATATGCGCACGCTTGGCAAGCACCAATCACGACTTCGATGAGCCGCTCAACTGGATACGCCTCCTCGGTCACCCGGTCGCTCCAGCTCAACCGCTGCAACACTTTGAACAGGTCCTCCCCCGCGATGCACTTCATGGTGAAGTACAACGCCCCACTGGGTTGCCGACCGATTTCGTAAACCGGCACCGTATGCGGATGCTGCAGTTGGGACGTCACGCGTGCTTCGCGGAGAAACCGACGGCGTTCTGTCGAGTCGTGGGCGCACTCGTCTCGCAAGGTCTTGACAGCAACGCGCCGACCCGTGATCGGGTCCCAGCAGGACCGCAATTCCCCCTTGGCCCCGCGAGCGATTGAGACGAAGTCAGTGAACCGTTCGAAACCCGTGACCATTTCGTCAGGCAGGTCGACGTCGGTCGCATCCAACGCGATCCGGGCCGGAACATCTGGAGGTCCAGACATCAGATGAATTCTCCTGTCCCCGCCAGCCAAAACACCTACCGGAGCGATTTCAAGGCACGGCAGGAGATGCGTGACAGGCGGACGTCCTCCTTGTTCACCGAATAGGCCACCAGCAATTCCTGGCCGACCACGAGGGCGTGCGGGTACTGCCAGCCATCCAGCTTGTGCTTGCCGTCAAACCGCCGCGAGGTTTTGGCATTTCGGATGATCACGGCTCGATCAAAACGCTGGCCGTCGCGACTCAATGCCAGTGTCAGGATGGAGCGATCCAGCCGCTTCGGACTCGGATTGTTGATCAGAAAATAGTCGCCCCCCGGAAGCCGCCCGGTGGCGTGCCGGGCCAACGAATCAGGAAACGTCGTCTTGACCGGTCGGCTCCACGTCCGCCCGCCATCGCGACTCTCACTCGCGTACAGCCGACCGCTGTAATTGCGGAACGGAGAAACCAACCGCCCCCCGCCCACCTCGAACGGAGCCGGTTCGGTGTATCCGAACACTGACAGGTCTGCTGGCTTGATTTCACAGGCCTGCCACCCTCCGAGCCCGGCTGCCTGTTCGGTTCGCAGCAGGGACATTCGCCCAGTCTTGCGAGCGTCACCCACATGTTCCCCGGCCAGCAACAACGAACCGTCTGTGAGTCGCAACGGTGCCGCGATAAAGAAGCCGGGAACAAGTCGCCGTGGTTCCGACCAGCCGTCCGCGCCACGTTGGACCCTGGCCCACAGCGCAGTCGCCGGGTCGAAGTTGGTCCCTCCTGTCACCGTATACAGTGCAACGACCGTTTTGCCCGCCAGCACCCAACCGGACGCCACACAGGCCCCTTTGCCGGTCGGATCCGTCGCCAGCACACGGGGCTTTGTCCACCGGCCCAGGTCACTCATGGATGCCGACGCGTACAGAATCCGCTGGCCCGGCTCGTCTTCTCCGATCCGCCCGTTGGACCACATGCACCACACGCGACCCGAGTGGGCGACCAGGTTGGGGTGGTGGCAGAAGCGATACGAATCTCGGGTTGCACGGTACAGCTCCACCTCCTGCACCGGGATCTGCTTCAATCCCAGCGAGTGACCGTCGGACGCATCAAATAGGCCTTCACTGGCGCCGAACGGGGCCCCGGTGGTCTCCTCGGCCTCGGCAGCCTCCGACATGACGGACACGATCATCACCAGGCCCCAGCACACGCCTACGCACCGCATGGTCAGCTTCTCCTTTTATGACTTCAGCACCACGCGGTGCGACCAACCGAGGAACTCGCGAATGAACTCCGACACCTCGCTGGTAGCCCGCTCGAGCAATTCCTCGCCCTTCTCGGGTGTCGCCAACTCGGGCTTCCCCATCGCACCGGTAGGCGTCAGACGGTTGAATCGGCCGGCCACGGTGACACGCCCTCCGAGTTCGGAGTGATAAGACGGCGAATCAATAACCGGATCACCAGCCCTGGCCTCATCCATGTGCACCGTCTCGCCGTTGACCACCAGCATCATCGAGGTCTCGTATTCACACGCGTGCGAGACCATCGGGGTTTCCAGTGACGTCGTCTCGGAGCTGAAACCCGCGAGTTCCCAGTAGCTCGAAAAGGCCAACAAGAGGTCTCCCACCTCTTCGCACTCGTTGGCCAACTCGGTGATCGCCACGGTTCCCGGAGCAATGTTACCACCGTGACCATTGAGCAGCAGGATCCGCCGGAACCCGGCCGAGACCAGTGAACGGGCCAGATTTTTGATCAGGTCGACGTACAGCGTGTTGGGCACAGAAATCGTCCCTGGAAAATCCAGGTGATGGTCTGAGGCCCCCAGCCAGAGCGTGGGGGTCAGCACGACCTCGTCCGGCAGACACGTCTCGACTCGCTCGGCCACCTCGCTGGCCAGGTAGGTGTCGGTCAATAACGGCAGGTGATGCCCGTGTTGTTCGAGTGCCGCAAGCGGACACACCACGACCACCCGATCCTTGTCCATCGCATCGATGTCCACCCAGCGACAATCGCCGTACCGCATACCACGCTCCTTGACCGCGCAGTGGCGGTCGGTCACTTTCGGATTGAACTGCGTGCATTCTACGAGAGAGAATCGGCATCGGTAGTCCACCGCCAGGCCAAACCTCATGACACCAGTTTCACCACTCCGGCAGTTCGCGATCTTATTGACGCTGTCCGCCACGCTCATCCTGGCCCGCGATGCCCACGGACAGCAGAACTGGCCGTACATCCCCCTCGTCGCTCCGGCCCCACCGCCGGTGGCCAGGGAGGCCTGGGTCCGCAACGACATCGACCGGTTCATCCTCGCCAGACTCGAAAAGGACGGTCTCGCACCAGCCCCCGAAGCCCATCGCCGTGTGTTGTTGCGACGCGTCTATTTCGACCTCATCGGATTGCCGCCGACGCCAGGCGAACTGCGAGCATTTCTCGAGGACACGTCTCCGTCGGCCTACGAGACCGTCGTTGACCGACTGCTCAAGGATCCTCGCCACGGTGAACGATGGGCGCGCTTCTGGCTCGATCTGGCCCGCTATGCCGACACGGCCGGCTACGAAGGCGACCCCGACCTTCCCCACGCTTGGCGTTATCGAGACTACGTCATCGACAGTCTGAATCGTGACAAGCCGTATGACCTGTTCATCAAGGAACAGATCGCCGGCGACGAGTTCGCCGAGGTCCTTGGTGCGGGTGAACTGCCTCTTCCGAATCCCGAACGTGTCGTGGCCATGACATTTCTCAGACTGGCGCCATTCACCGAGCCCAGAGGTGATGAGACGCGGCACGAGATGCTCAGCGAGATCACCTCTACCGTCGGATCGGTCTTCCTGGGACTCAGTGTCGGATGTGCCAAGTGCCATGACCACAAGCACGACCCGATTCCCACCGAGGACTTTTACCGGCTCAAGGCGTTCTTCGCGACGGTGGCGATTCCGCCCCCGCTTCGCGGCGATGGATTCCAGATCGGAGGCCCGCTGCCCGCTGCGTTTTACAGGGATGGGGAGGCCGAGTGGGCTAGTCGGAGTCTCGCCGCCCTGGCCACCGAAAAGCAGACGATCGCCAAGAAACTCGCGATCCTCACGAAGGAAATCACCAACAACGCGGACCAGTCCTCGGGCATCGGCCTGCAGTCCATGGGGGCCTCGTTCGGCAACAACTACGTGTTTTCGACGACCCCAGTTGCCGACAGCAAGCGGCACCTGGTGATCGCGTCCTCCAATGGGTCGCGTTGGCAATTTGAGACCGACGGGAGCATCTCACGTCAGACCGGCTCGCTGTCGGGCTCAAACCGCGGGCACTGGTTTGGACACATTGCGGCCCCGAAGCACGTGAGTCTCGGACAACACACCAGCGGCACAGGCACTCCGCGGGGTACCGGACATGCCGGTCTTGTCGGCGACCTGCTGATCTATGACCACGAACTGACGAAAGCTGAGCGAACGGCGATCGCCGCCTGGTCACGCCACAAGTACGACCAGGTCGCCAACGATCGTCCCAAGCCTCCGACGTCAGGCCTCCGCTTCTGGCTGGACGCATCCGACCTGGACGCCGATTCGGACACCCCGAACCCCGCAGTGAATTCCCGGGTCCCCAAGTGGACCGACCGCGTTGGCGGGATGGAACTGGTTCAGCAAGCCAGCACACTCCAGCCGAGGCTTGCAACACTGGGCGCACGCCAGGCTGCCGCCGTGCAATTCGACGGTTCGTTTCTCAAGGCTGCTGCCGCGGCCGCCTCCTTCCTGGGAGACAAATCCGGCAGCGTCGTCATGGTCCTGACGGCAACTCACCAGGACGAGGGATACGGATTCGAAGTCGGAGGCGATGGCCAGTTTCTCTCGACCGTCATTTATC
>MDTE01013207.1_pt1 | contig 85267 bp, 87 predicted proteins | sample 811231 | NCBI WGS metagenome assembly MDTE01 (sample SAMN05326651, study PRJNA326480) | marine metagenome | isolation source: seawater | place: Indian Ocean: Red Sea | collected 2010 | reverse complement strand
TGGAGCGCCGACCGGGAGCCGGGCAACCCGAATCGTCTGTGGGTCTCCAGCTCGCCCCTCTACGCCCCCGCCTGGTCGACGGCGGTCCGCGACAACACCGGCCGTCGCCTGACACATCGCGCGGTCTGCGTGACCGGACCGTGAGCCGCGGCCTCTGGTACGGCGTGGCCGCCCAGACGGTCTGGGGGCTGTCGCCGCTCTACTGGAGGCAGCTTGCCGACGTCCCCCCGCCTCTTCTGATCGCCCACCGCGTCGTCTGGTCGCTCGGCACGCTCGCGGTATTGCTGCTTGCCACCGGCGCCGTTTCGGCTCGAACGAAGGTGCTGCGACCGACCACCGTGCGGACCTGCCTGTCGGCGGCCATCCTCATCGCCATCAACTGGTTGACCTATATCTGGGCCGTCACGACCGGCTATATCGTCGAGGCGAGCCTGGGGTACTTCATCACGCCGCTGGTCAGCGTGGCGCTCGGCGTGCTCGTGCTACGTGAACGGCTTCGCCCGACGCAGTGGACCGCGGTCGGCATCGCCACCAGCGGCCTGGCCGTGCTGACCTGGTCAACCGGGACCCTGCCGTGGATTGCGCTGGTCCTGGCCAGCAGCTTCGGTGTGTACGGCCTGGTCAAAAAACGGGCGCCGCTCGGTCCGCTGGACGGACTCAGTGTCGAGACCGGCCTGCTGTTCCTACCGGCCGTGGGCGTGATTGTCTGGGGCGGACTGGGCGACACATCATCGCTCCAGACGAGTTGGACCGGCCTGTTCCTCCTGGGCTCGACCGGCGTGATGACCGTGCTGCCGCTCGCCCTCTTCGCGACAAGCGTGCAGCGGATCCCACTGGCGCACGCCGGCTTGATCCAGTATCTGGCGCCGACGCTGCAGTTCTTCCTGGGGGTGTTCGTCTACGAAGAGCCGTTCGGCCCGGCCGAGCTTGGTGGCTACGCTCTGGTCTGGACGGCGGTGGTGATCTTCGCCGGCGAGGGCCTCCGTGCCTCTCGACAGCACCTGGCTGACGGCGACGCCTAGCGTGTCACCTCGGCCTCGACCAGCTGTGCGATCGCCGCGAGCGTGGTCTGCGCCGCATTGAGCCCAAGCCGGAAGTCGTCGTCCGTGAAGGTGACATAGAGATCGGTGGGCTGGTGCCAGTGCGGGTCCCACCCGGCCCCGATGTGCATCCCCCGTTCGTTCTCCCTCAAGCTGATCGACGGGGTCACGTCCATGAACGGCGTGGAGTCGGTGTTGGTCATGTGCGGACCGACCGCGGCGGGATAGTCGGTGGCGTACATGTCGTTGGCCGCCTTGAAGACGAACGCCAGATCCCGAGACGCCTCGGCCAGTTCGGAGTTCGCCTGGAACTCGATGTTGACGTCCGCCTCAGGCCGTTGGTCAAGGCTGACTTCCCCATCCGGCCCCGGCGCGCCATGATCGAACAGCATCATGTCGTGCTGGATCATCCCGAGCCACCGCGGCTCGGGATAGCGCCCCGACCCGGGCGGATCCTCCCGGCCCTGCCGCTCGCGCCGCTGCTCCACATAGGCGCGACTGCCGTTCAGTCCGGTCTCCTCGTTGTTCCAGAGCGCGAACCGGATGGACCGCGCGGTCTGCACATCGGGCGCGCTGAAGATACGGGCCAGCTCCATGACGATAGCGGTACCCGAACCGTCATCGTTCGCGGCCTCACCGAAACCGTGCCCATCCATGTGCGCGCCGATGATGTACATCTCGCCTGGATTCGTCGTCCCGACCTTCGTGCAATAGACCTCTGACCGTGGACCGTTGGTCGGCTCCTCCCGGTTGAGCTCGCGAAGCCGCTCGTCGGGCTGCATCATCGGGTCGCGCACCACGCCGGTTCGGCGCCGGTATCCGAAGATCGAGCTCCCGCCCGGTCCCGACCCGTTCCGTCCAACCCGACCGCCGGTCGATGTCGGCTCGGTCGGATTGAGCGGAGGCCGCGTGCCGGCGGGACGACGCCCCGTCGGCGTACGCGGCGCCGGGTCGTAGGTGTAGTGAAGCCGCTCGGTCGGACAGCCGACCTCTTCGAGCCACGCCTCGATCCAGTCGACGGCATCCCGGTTCCGCTGGGTGCCCTGGCGCCGATCGCCGAACTGGGTCAGCCCTTTGATGGTGGCCTTGTAGCGCTCGAGATCGAGGCGAGCTACGAGGTCCTCGACCGCGGGACCACGCTCGGGCCGCGACTGGCTGTCGAGCGGCACGATCACCCCACCCAGCAGCGCGCCGACAACGACCCAGTGCATACCCTTCATCTTCGAGCCCTCCAGCCAGGAGCGATCTAGGCGATGCCCGCCCCCAACACCCCTACATACACGGAATACAACGACTGGCTGGCGGTCATGAACAAACGGTTACGGCGAGTGCCGCCGAAGCAGACGTTGGCGCACCGCTCCGGCAAACGGATGGCGCCGATTATGTCGCCGTCGGGGGCGGTCACGATAACGCCGTTTCCGGCGCCGGCCCAGACGTTCCCGTCCTGGTCACAGCGCATACCGTCGGCCACGATCAACTGGTCGGTGCCCGGGGCACGGAGCTCGGCGTGCCGGCGGCCATTGCGAAGCCGTGGGCCGTCGACGTCGAAGACCCGGATCTCACGACCGGAACCGGTGTCGGCGACATACAGCCGGCTGTAGTCGGGCGAGAAGCAGAGACCGTTCGGACCGCCCGGTTCGTCGGTGACCAGCGCCACCGCTCCGCTCTGCGGGTCCACCCGGTACACCGCCGGCGGCGTTTCCGACTCGGCCCGGAAGCCTTCGTAGTCGCCCCTGATCCCATAGGGCGGGTCAGTGAACCAGATGCTGCCGTCCGGATGAACCACGGCATCGTTTGGCGAATTCAGCCGCTTTCCGTCGTAGCGGTCGGCGATGGTCGTCACATCACCGTTCTGCTCGTATCGGGCGACACGTCGCCCCCCGTGCTCGCACGAGAGTTGCCGTCCCTCCCGATCGAACGTGTTGCCGTTGCTGTGCCCAGACGGGCTCCGGAACACCGTGACCCGCCCGTCATCCTTAATCCAACGATGCTGCACGTTGTTGGGGATGTCGCTCCAGACCAGGTACTGCCCCACGCCGTTCCAGGCTGGCCCTTCGGCCCACATCGTGCCGATGTGGAGCCGCTTGATCGGCGTATTGAACAGGATGTAACGCCGGAAACGTTGATCGAGCGCGATCAGATCCGGATCCGGATAGGGCAACGGCGATTGGCCAGACCAGTCTCTCGGTTCGTACGGAGGAACTTGCGGCGCCTGCTGCCATGCGCCGAGTGGCGCCGCCACGGTGCTGGCCACCGCGGCTCCCAGAAAGGTTCGTCGGCTCCAAGGCGTGGAGACGGTGCCCTGCGTGCGTTCTACCATGGTGTGCTGCTCCCTCCCGCCGACCGGCCACGGGCCGTGATGTGTCGCGATTATAGCGCCGCCCGGGCCGTCGGTCGTGCCGGGTTGACATTAATTGTTTAAACACTTATCGTTTACACATCTTATGACCACGGCCCTGCAGCGAGCCCTTCGTCGGGAGAAACCGTTCTCCAGTCCCGCAGAACAAGCGTTCCTCGGTCTGACCCTGGCGTCGCTGCGACTGGCTGAGCCGTGGACGGCCTATCTGAAGACCCACGCCGGTCTGACGCCGGCGCAATACAACGTGCTGCGCATCCTGCGCGACGCCCGTCCCCACGGCGTCACCTGCGGGGAGATCGCCGACCGGGTACTGAACCGCGACCCGGACATCACCCGCCTGATCGACCGACTTTCCCGAAGCAGGCTCGCCGAGCGGGAGCGGGACCCGGACGACCGGCGTATCGTCCGCGTCTCAATCACGCGCGCTGGACTCGATGTCCTCCGCCGGCTCGACCGTCCCGTCGTCGATACCACCCAGCAGGTCCTGGGCCGGCTGGGTCCGAAACGACTCAGCCAACTGAACGCGCTGCTCGACACCGTTATCGACTACCTCGACCCACCATCCCCCGACTCGCCGGGAACGTCATCGAAGGAGACGACATGACCGACCGAAACATCATTACCAACGTCGGCGCCACCGGCGCCCAGGGCGGGGGCCTGGCCCGAGCCATCCTCAACGATCCCGACAGCGGCTTCTCGGTACGCGCCTTGACGCGCAATGCCGGCTCGCACAAGGCGAAGGCCCTGGCCGATGCCGGGGCCGAAGTCGTCGAAGCCGACATCTCGAATCTCGACAGCATGAAGGCCGCCTTCGCGGGCGCGCACGGCGCGTTCTACGTGACGAACTTCTGGGAGCACTTCTCGCCAGACACCGAGGCGGCCTAGGCCCAGGCCATGGCCGACGCGGCCGCCTCGACCGGGGTGTCTCACGTGGTCTGGTCGACGCTGGATGACACCAAGAAGTGGGTGCCGCTGGACGACGACCGGATGCCGACGCTGATGGAGCGGTTCAAGGTGCCGCACTTCGACTCGAAGGGCTAGGTCGACCACGTCTTCACCGACGCGGGCGTACCGACCACTTTCCTGCTGCCGGCGTTCTACTGGGACAACTTGATCCACTTCGGCATGGGCCGAAGCGGCGGGAGGACGGCAGCCTGGCGTTCCCGCTGCCAATGGGTAACAAGCCGCTACCTGGGATTGCGGCGGAAGACATCGGGCGGTGCGCCTACGGGATCTTCAAGGCGGGCGCTGAGCTCGCCGGCAAGACCGTGGGAATCTCGGGCGAGCACCTGACTGGCGAGCAGATGGCGGAGGCGCTGGCCACCGCGCTGGGCCAGCCGGTGTCCTACGCCGCGGTGCCCCTGGGACGTCTATCGAGGCCTGGACTTCCCGGACGCGGCCGACCTGGGGAACATGTTCCAGTTCAAGCACGACTTCAACGACTACTACTTCTGGATCCGAGACCTGACTTCAGCCGCCAGCTGAATCCACAGCTTCAGACGTTTGCCGACTGGCTGGAAACGAACAAGGCGAAGATTCCGCTGGAGTAGGTCGTTGGTCTGGCCGCGCCATGGTCCCGACCTGGCTACAGGCTACCGGTGGTTCCGGCCCAACGCGGTCGGAACCACCTGGCAGTCCTGTCCTCACTCTTCCAGGACTGCCGGCTTCGGGCTACGGGCGCTGGACAGCCCACCCCTGGTCCCCTTCATCGGCGGCCCTCGGCAGGGGGCTCTCGTTCTCTAGAGCACCTGAAGCCCGAAGCCTGAAGCCTGCCGAGCACGCGCGATTACTGCTCGGCGATCCGATACAGCTTCGTCGCCGTACGGATGATCAGGCTGTCGCGGGCGATGGCCGGCGTCGAGAGCGTCATCTCGTCGAGCGTGTTGCGCCCGAGGACCGAGAACTCGGGGCCGGCCTGAATGACGAACGTGTCGCCGTCCTCGCTGAGAGCGAAGAGCTTGCCGTTGTAGGCCCAGGGGGAGGCAGTGAAGAGCGTCCCGGCGGTGATGCGACGCCGCTCGTAGACCTGGGCGCCGGTGCGGGCGTCGTAGGCCATCATGATGCCGCGATCGAGCAGCGTGTAGTGGGTGTCGCCGTAGACGATCGACGACGGGTTGTAAGACCCCAGCTGCGGGTGCGACCAGACGATGTAGTCGTTGCTGGTCGTGCCTTCAGGCAGCGTGATGTCGCCGCTGGCGCCGGGACGGATGGCATAGACCGGCCGGCTGTCGTCAGCGACGTACCCGGAGTTGATGAAGAGCAACCCGTGCTCGGAGAACGGCGTCGGGATGACCAGCGACGACATCCCGGTCAGGCTCCACAGCTGTTCACCGTCCAGGCTATAGGAGCGGACCCCGCCACGCCCCGTGGTGACCAGTTCGCTGCGCACGTCATTCTCCCAGACGAACGGGGTTGACCAGTTCGACGCTTCATCACGGTCGGTTCTCCAGAGCTCGTCACCCGTGGCGGCATCAAACGACGCCACCCACGACTCTTCTTCGCTGTCGTTCACGACATACAAGCGTCCGTTATGAAGCACCGGGGAGCTCGCCGCGCCCCACTCCCGTCGTGGCAACCAGTCGAGCGACTTGGACCACACCACCTCGCCCTCGAAGTCGACGGCGAAGAGGCCGACATCGGCCATGTAGACATAGATCCGCTCCCCATCCGTGATCGGAGTCTCGGACGCGAACGTGCTCTTCTGATGGGTCGGCAGCGACGGCACGGCCTCATGCAGCGTGCGCTCCCAGCGCACCGCTCCCGTCTCGAAGTCGACATCGTAGAGCACCCACCGGAGCGGCGCGTCCAGTTCGGTGATGTAGGCGGCCGTCATCGCGCCGCCCAGCGAGCGGGCGCGATAGTTCTCCACCGGCTGGATCTCGACCTCGGGGCCGGTCACGGCGGTGGACGTCAGCACGAAGACGTGGTCGCCCCACACGATCGGCGATGCCCATCCCCGCCCGGGAATGTCGATTTCCCAGGCGATGTTCTCGTCCGGCCCCCACGATTCGGGCAAGCGCGGATTGTCGGCCACGACTCCAGCCCGCTCGCCGCGGAACTGCGGCCAGTTCTCCTGCGCGACAGCGGCAGTGGCAAGCAGACTGCTGATGCCCAGAACGAAGGCGGTCGGGCGTATCCTCATGCAACGCTCCTCGAAAACGACTTGGGCGCCGGGAGACCGGCGGTTTTGGAGGTATTCTAACCGCCGATGCCGCCAGTCTCACGCCCGTGCGGCCGCTGGCTCGCACTGGGCGCCTTGTTGCTCCTGACGCCGGGCGCGGCCAACGCTCAGCCGTCGACCGAGACGCCGCACGTACGGTCCCTCCCCGACGCGGTCAGCTGGGGCTGGTTTCCGCTCGACAAGGCGCCAATCCTGACGATCGAATCAGGCGACACGGTGACGATCGACACGATCAGTCACGCCGGTTCGACGCAGTCTGACGCGCCGGAGACGTCGCTCGCAGAGCTCGGGGTCCAGGCCGACGAGATTCTCCCCGATGTGCTCGCCTTCTGGCAGTCGCGCGACGGTCGTCCGCGTGAAGGACGGAGCGGACACGTCATCACCGGTCCGATCGAGATCCTCGGCGCGGAACCGGGCGATGTCCTCGAAGTCCAGGTCCTCGCCCTGACGCCGCGCGTGCCCTGGGGCATAAACAACACGGGCCCGACGAGCGGCGTCTACGGCGCAACCTATCCTGGCTCGCGCCCCGGCGACCGGGTGCGAGAGGAAGTCGAGGCGGCCCGCCACCTGTATCGCACGCGCAGCATCGATGGCGACCTCGTGGCGGTGTTCTCCGACACCATCCATGTGCCGCTGGCGCCGTTCATGGGCATCATGGCCGTGGCGCCGGACCCGGTGCTGGGGGAACCAGGGGTCACCGTCGCGGGCGTCCAGGCCTCGCGCCCGCCCGGCCGATTCGGCGGCAACATGGATGTAAAGGACCTCGGCGTGGGCAGCACGCTCTATCTGCCGGTCATCCAGCCCGGAGCGCTGTTCTACGTCGGTGACCCGCACTCGGCCCAGGGGGACGGTGAGGTCAGCGGAACCGCCATCGAGCAGTCGCTGACCGGGCGATTCCGCTTCGTCCTGCACAAAAAAGACGAAGCGCTGACGATGCCCTGGGCCGAAACCGAGACCCACTTCATCATGATGGGCATCGACCTGGATCTGGACCGTGCGCTGCAACAGGCCGTCGACGAAGTCGTGGCATTCCTCGTCGACCTCAAGGGGTTGACGCCGACCGAGGCGACCTCGCTGGCCAGCATTGCCGTCGACTTCCAGATCGCCGAGGCGGTGGACCTGACCCAGTTGGTGACCGGAAAGATCCCCAAGAACATCTTCGTGGAGGAACCTCAATGAGACGCAATTTGCCCCTTGGCCTGCTGGTCGTCATCGCCATCGTGACCGTGGCGCTGGTCCCTGGCGCGGCCCAGGAGGACCGCACCGTCACCATCCAGTCGATGGACGTGCGGGAGAACCTCTACGTGCTCAGCGGTGGCGGCGGGCATACCGCGGCGCTGATCACCGGGGAACACGGGGTGGTGATCGTCGACACCAAGCTCGCCGGGTGGGGTCAGTCGATCATCGACACCATGGCGTTGATCACCGAAGAGCCGATCACAACGATCATCAATACGCATACACACGGAGACCACGTGGGTGGCAACGGCGACTTTCCCGCGACGGTCGAGATCGTCGCGCACGAAAACACGGCGGCCCGGATGCGACAGACAGAGGCTATCGCCGGGCTGGCGCACGCGCAGGCGGATCGGACCTACACCGATCGGCTGACGCTCTTCGAGGGCCGAGATCAGATCGATCTGTATCACTTCGGCGCCGGGCACACGGATGGCGACACCGTCGTGGTGTTCCCGGCCCTTCGCACGATTCACATGGGGGATCTGTTCGCCTTTCTCGGGCCGCCATACATCGATGTGAACAATGGTGGCAGCGGGGTGGCCTACCCGGACACGCTCGACGCGATCGTGGAAGCGTTCGACGATATCGAACGGGTCATCCCGGGCCACATCCCGCCTCCGCCCGGCAGTCCGATCTATGGCAGCAGGGCCTGCCAGCCACGCTGTAGCGGATGGTCGGGGTTTGAGGAATTGGTGAACTACGCGCAGTTCAATCGCGACTTCCTCGACTCGGTTCGAGCCTCTCACGCCGCGGGCCGGTCGATCGAGGAAGCGGTTGGCGCACTCGACCTCTGGAGCCGTTATCCGGAGTATGGGCAGGACCGGGCGGACGCCAACGTGCAGGCGATCTACGACGAGTTGAGTCGGTAAGTCCCAGGAGACAGGAGACAGAAGAAGCCGGAGGGCTTCGCCGTCTCATCTTTACCAAAGATCATGCAGACGATAGACGCAGGACGACGGAGTAGCTGGATTCTCACGCTCATGCTCGTGGCGGGCGCGGTCACGCTCTCGGCCAACGACTGGCCGGAGTTCCGGGGCGAGGGCCGGGACGGAGTGTGGCGTGAAACAGGCATCCTGGATCGCTTTCCTGAAGATGGGCTCGAGGTGCGCTGGCGCACGCCGCTTCATCACGGCTATTCCGGTCCGGCCGTCGCCGACGGACGGGTGTTTGTCGTCGACTTCGAACGCGGTCGGGGTCTCGAGGGCATCGAGCGACTGGTGGCGCTCGACGAGAATACGGGCGAGATCCTGTGGACAACGAGCTGGGAAGCGAACTACGCCGGCGTGTCCTGGGACGAGGGTCCCCGCGCTACGCCCACCGTCGACGGTGACCGCGTCTACGCCGTCGGCGCCAGCGGCATCATGACCGCCGCCCGCGTCGAAGACGGTGAGGTGCTATGGCGGACCCGTTTTCAGGAAGACTGGGGCGCCGAGATTCCCCAGTGGGGCTTCGCGGGCTCGCCCATCGTCGACGGCGAGCGGGTCATCACCCAGGTGGGCGGGACTCCAGACGCGAAGGTGGTCGCCTTCCACCGCGAGACCGGCGAAGAAATCTGGCGCGCCCTGTCTTCGGTCGAGGCCGGGGCCGGCGTCTCCCAACCGACCATCATCGATTCAGGTGGTGTGCGGCAGTTGATCATCTGGCACCCCCTGGCCGTGTCGGCCCTCAACCCGGAGACCGGCGAGGTCTACTGGGAGCAGCCGTTCGAGGTGACCTACAACATGACGGTTGCCACGCCCGTGCACCGAGGCAGCGACCTCTTCCTGACCACGTTCTACGACGGGCCGATGATGCTGGGGCTCAACAACGACCGGCCGGATGCCGAGATGGTGTGGCGAGGCAACAGCAGCAGCGAGATCCTGACCGACGGCCTGCACGCCGTGATCGGCACCCCGATCATCATCGGCGACCACATCTACGGGTTCGGCAGCTATGGACAGCTACGCTGCCTGGTGGCAGCCACGGGCGAACGTGTGTGGGAAACGCAGGACGCGACCAGCGAACGCGCCCGCTGGGCGAGCGCGTTCATCGTGCAGCATAAAGACCGGGTCTTCATCAACAACGACCGCGGCGACCTGATCATCGCGCGGCTCTCCCCCGAGGGCTACGAGGAACTCGACCGCACGCCGCTGATCGCGCCGACCTCGCGCCCCGGCAACCGTCGCGAGCTGACCTACGTGAACTGGTCGCACCCGGCCTACGCCAACCAGCACATCATCGCCAGAAACGACGAGGAGATCATCTCGGCCTCGCTGGCCGCGGACTGAACTCTCATGGGGCTTCGCCCCAAACCCCACGCGGTCCAGCGCCGGGCCAACGTCACCCAATCGGTGCGTTGGCTTAAGCCAAACCTGGCGTTGTAGGCTTGGCCGTGCGCGCCCGGCATCCTTCTACTGGCGCTCGCCCGTTCCGTTGAGGGTGAACTGCCCACCAGCGAGCGACATCGTCGCATCGACCGTGTCGTCGCCGGTCAGGGTGAGCGTCATCGAGATCTCGATCCGGCCCCGACGTCCTTCCCGCTCGAAGGCCAGCACCAGATCGTCACCATCCTTGGAGATATCGCTCACGCTGACCGCGCCGCCGCGGCCACCCTCGATGCGCGCCGCCACCATGCCACCGTCGTCACTGATGGCGATGGTCTGCGAGTTTGTGCCACCCCGAGGCGTCTCCATGTCGACGACCCAGGCCCCCATGAACTCGGACGCCTCCGAGGCGGCCAGCTCCGACGCTTGACCGGCCCACGCCGTTCCGGCGAGCAACATCACCCCGAAGACCGCTACCGCACATAGACCACGCCTCACCATTCCTTTGGCTCCTCTCGCGGATTCGTCCGCCCCATCATCCTGCTCGGCAGGACGGCTCCATCTTGTCGACCGTTTACGAGCCGTCATTATTCCGCCCGAGATCGCCCGAGACGGAGACGCTCAGTCCACGATGGCCTGATAGGTCATCGACGCCATGTCCGGGCGGACGTTCAGGTGCACGTAGGGTCGCAGCTGCTGCAGCACCATGCCGATCAGCTCCTCTTCGGGATCGATCCAGAAGATGGTGCCAAACGCGCCGCTCCAGTAGTAGGTCCCCTCCGACCGCGGCGTCGCCGCCGGGCCGAGGTCGGTCACGACCGCGTAGCCCAGACCGAAGCCATACCCTGGACCCGCCAGCCAGATCTCCTTGTCACCGGTGTGGTTGGCCGTGATCATCTCGATGGTCTTGCGGCTCAAGATCCGGACGCCATCGAGCTCGCCGCCATTCAGCATCATCTGGCTGAACCGGAAGTAGTCGCGCGCGGTCGAGACCAGTCCGCCCGCCCCGCTGAAATAGGTGTGCGGCTCAGTCACATAGCGGCTGTCCGCTGACGGCGCCTCGGACAGCACGATCTGGTTGTCGTCGCCGGGTCCATAGAGCGCCGCGAACCGGTCGAGCTTCGACTCGGGCAGATAGAAGTGGGTGTCCGTCATGTCGAGCGGCTCGAAGATCCGCTCCTTGAAGAACTCGTCGAGCGTCTGCCCGGACATCACTTCAACAAGGCGGCCCACGATGTCGGTGGCTCGGCCATACTCCCAGTGCTCGCCCGGGTGGAAGTTGAGCGGCAGCTCTGCCAGCCGCTCGAGCATGTCGCCGACGGTGTCCCCCGGCTGCGTCTGGGCCGACATCCGCATGAACTCGGGCTGGGTGATGCCCCGGTAGCTGTTGGCCAACCCGGCCGTGTGAGTCAGGATCTGCTGCACGTTGATCGGACTGTTGGCCGGCACCGTGTCAAAACGCCCCGTGATCCGGGCGCCGGGCGGCGCGGGCACCGCCACGCGCATGTCCGCGAACTCGGGCAGCCACTTCGAGATGGGGTCGCGCAGCTGGAAGTGCCCTTCCTCGTACATCATCATCAGCGCCACCGAGGCTATCGGCTTGGTCATCGACGCGATGCGGAAGATGCTGTCGTGGGTCATGGGCGAGGCGCTCTCCACATCCCGCTGCCCCAGGGCCGAGAAGTGGACGACCTTGCCGTGGCGCGCGACCAGGGTGACGACGCCCGCGGTCTCGCCGCGGTCGATGTACCCCTGCATCACCTGGTCGATCCGCTCCAGTCGCTCGGAGGACATGCCGACATCGGCGGCCTCTGCAGTCGGGACGCCATCCATCTTCGGCAGATCCGCTTCGGCGCCAGCCAATCCGGCGGTCACCCCGACCGCTCCCACCAACACCAGACCGAGCCACTTTGCTGTCAAGGTCCTCATCTCACTCCTCCCGCGCGCCTCACGGCGCGCGTCGCCATGTCACGTGCCCGCGATTATACGGCGCGGCGCCGACGCGGCCAGACGCGCGAGGGATAATCGCGCCATGCGCAGCCTGCTCGGAACCCTCCTGATGTCGGCGCTCGCTCTTGCCGCGATAGCGCTACCCCGAGCGCAGCCGGCCACCGGCCTCGACGTCATGAGCTCGGGCGGCTTCACCGCCGCCTACCAGGAGCTCGCCGTCGCCTTTACCGCAGCGACCGGCATCGAGCTACGCACCATCTACGGCGCCTCGATGGGCGACGCTCCCACCTCCATCCCGAGCCGGCTCGACCGCGACGAACGTGCCGACGTGGTGATTCTCGCTCGCGAGGGCCTCGACCGCCTGGTCGCGGCGGGTCACGTCATCGCCGGCAGCGAGGTCGACCTGGCGTCGTCGCTGGTCGGCATGGCTGTCCGGGAGGGTGACCCGCCGCCCGACATCAGTTCGGTCGACGCCTTCGTGGCGACCCTGCTCGCGGCCGAGTCGGTCGCCTACTCCGCCAGCGCGAGCGGCACGTATCTGGCCACCGAGCTCTTCCCGCGCCTGGGGATCGCCGAGGAGATGACGCTCAAGAGTACGCGCGTCGTAGGCGAACGGGTTGGGGCCGTGGTGGCGCGGGGCGAAGCCGCGATCGGGTTCCAGCAGGTCAGCGAGCTGTTACCGATCGAGGGCATCACCTACGTGGGCCCGATCCCGAACCGGGTGCAGAGCGTCACCACCTTCTCGGCCGGGGTGACCACCACCACCACGCGCCCGGACGAAGCGAGTCGACTCATCCGGTTCCTGGCTTCTCCGGAGGCGGCACCGGTCATTGCCGACACCGGGATGCGTCCAGCCGGCTGACGCATTTTCTTCGGAACAAAAGTAAACCACCTGACAGTCGAATGCGTCTCACCTTACAGACGTAAGGAGCACGCATGAGACTCGACACCTTCCTCAACGCCACCGACAGCGCCGCCACAACCCAGCTCCGCCGCGCGATGACCGTCGCGCTCGCGCTTGAGGTTCCTCACGACCATAACGGCTACACGCGGTTCTACCGTCGAGTTCTGGAACAGCTCGAGGCCGAGCGCCAGGATCCGAGACATACGCTGAACACCCATCTCACCTCGGCAGCGTGATCAGCGCCGCATGATCGCGTCGAACCGCCTGAGCAACCACCACACCACGGCCACGTTGACCACGAGGCCGACCAGCGCGCCCCCCCAGTAGGCCTCACCGGCCGCCGCTAGCCACAACGCCTTCATCGGCCAGTATCCGGGCACGAGCCCGGCCAGCCATTGCCACGGAGCCGGGACGAAGTACGCGAGCACCGGCAATGACCCGACGGCGTTGATGACCTTGGTCAGCGCCAAGCCGGTGATCTTGTTCTCGGCGAAGGTCGCCAGGAACAATGCCGCCGCTGGTCCCGCGAACGACGCCAGACCGGAGATCACCAGCAGATCGACGATCGGCAGCGGAGCGATGCCCACCAGTGGGTAGGTCACGATGGTGAGCACGAACGACAACGCCAGCGGCAGGGTGATCCGGTAGGCGAGGTAGCTGCCAACCGGGAGCGGGGTGACCAGCAGTGCCGTCAGCGTGCGATCGTCCCGCTCGTCCAGCAGAAGAAACCCCACGACCACACCGACGGTCCCGGCCGCGGTGCCGACATACATGCTCATGACCAGGTCGTAGTACGGCAGCAGGTCGAAGCCAAGACGCACCTGCAGCGCGGTCGTGAGGGCCGGCACGCCGTACCGGTACAGCAGGACCAGCACGGCCATCAGCACCGTCAACCCCAGCAACAGGCGCTCGCGCCGGATGTTCTTGATGTCGACCGGGCCGAACACCCGATACGCCGTCAACACCCAGCGAATGGTGGCGTCCATGTGCACGATCACCCATGCGCCCGGACGTAGGTCACGAAACGGTGGCGTGCCCACCGATAGGTGACCCACACCCACACGGCGGACCCGACGAGCCCCAGAACCAGTTCCGCGGTCACGCCGGGCGCATAGGCCGAACGCAACACGAGCAGGCCGGGAAGGATCGGATGCCAGAAGAACGCCCACCAGGCACCGACCTCGAAATGCGGCAGCAGTGGGATCTGGAGGAGGGTCACGAACACGATCGACGGCAAGAGGAACTCGTTGATCGACTCGTAGCGCGCCGCGGCGACCAACCCGAGCAAGGTGTAGGTCACACCGAGCAGCATCGCGCCTCCAACCAGCTGCGGCCATCCGCTCGCTCCGAAGAACCAGAACGCGATGGCCAGCGTCTCGACCGCCGCGAGCGCCGACAGCGACAGTGCCCGGGCGGACAGATACTCGCCGGTCCGGAGCGGCGTCGTGGCCAGCGCCGTGAGCATCCCCTCGCCCCGCTCGAACAACACCAACCCGACCACGAAGTAGAACGTGGTGGTAACCAAGTTCACCACCACGAACGCCGGCACGAGCAGGTCGGGGCTGGGCTGGAGGTCGGCCGGGACAAAGGCGAGGAGCAGAATCCAGAACGAGATGACGAACACGCTGACGGCGACCAGTCGGTAGCGGACCATCAACATGCCGTCGCGGTAGAGCGAAGCCAGAAAGCGCGTCACGACAAGGCGCTCCCCGTTACCCGGACGAAGATCTCCTCCAGTGTGGTTTCCTGGGTGTGGATGGTCTGCACCCGGCCGCTGCGCAACGCCTGGAGAAAGCCCGGATCCGAGCCGAGCCCGTCGAGCGCATGCTCCGACACGGACCTGCCGTCCGGCCCATCGAGCTCCACCCGCACCGTGCGTCGGCCGTGCTCCAGCTTGAGCGCCCGTGGGGCATCGACCAGAGCGAGACGACCGTCGACGATGAAGGCGACGCGATCGCACAATTCGTCGGCCACCACCATGTCGTGGGTAGTGAGGAACACGGTGGCGCCCACCTCCCGGCGCTCGCGGATCAGCTCGCGGATGGACCGGCTCGTCACCGGGTCGAGACCGGCGGTGGGCTCGTCGAGGAACAGGAGCTCTGGTTTCGACAGCAGCGCTCGCGCCACGTTCAAGCGGCCGCGCATCCCCTTGGAGAACTCGGCCACCCGCTTGTCCCGGTCAGCCTCGAGTCCAACCTGCGCCAGCACGGTGCGCGGGTCTTCGGTGGGGCCCGTATAGAGCGACCGGAAATAGTCGAGGTTCTCGAGCGCAGTGAGCTTGAGGTGATGATTGGGGAACTCGAACGAGACCCCAAGCCGCTCGTAGTAGTCGGACGACCACTCACCCAGGTCACGGCCGAACACGGCGATCCGGCCCTCGTAACCGGTCAGCAGACCGATGAGTAGCTTCTGGGTCGTGCTCTTGCCGGCGCCGCTGGGACCGAGGAACCCGAAGATCTCGCCAGCCGGTATCTCGAAGGCCAGATCCGTCACGGCCGGGGCGGCGCCCCCCTGGTAGGTGAAGCGAACCCCGTCAACCCGAACGACCGACTTTGCCATGCGTCGCCAGCTCGCCGGCGTCACTTCGCCAGCGGATCGGGCCGTAACTGAAAGCGCACCACCTTGCTCGGCGTGCCCTTCCCGGTCTCGGCATGGAACGGTGCCCGCGTGCTCCAGGTGGCGTACAGGCCGCGCCCCTTCCAGCCGCCATCGGGATCGTCAATCCTCCCGTCCAGCCACTTGGTATAGAACCCCAGCGGATAGGGGACCCGCATGACCACCCACTCGCCGTCCCGCAGCGCCAGCAGCCCCTCCGACGCGTTGCCCGTGCTGATCGGGATGTCGCGGCCCAGCCCGAAGGTGTCGAACTGATCCACCCAGGCATAGTAGGAGCCTTCGGCGCTACCCGATCCCTCGACCCCTTTCATCTGGGGCAACGGCTCCTCATAGAAGGTCCAGCCCTCGGGGCAGTGACGGCCCGTCGCGTCAGGTCCATTCAGCGGTCCGCGACACCGGCTCCGGTCGAAGCTGGCCAGGTGGCCGCTGGCGAGCGGGGTCCAGACGACGCCGTTTCGGTCGATGTCCATGCCGCGCGGCGAGTACACGTTCTGCTCGCTGGCTCCGGGGTCGTCGAACGGCACCTCGAAGATCTCGGTCAGCCCCGTCTCCGACGGGTTCTCACCCGGCACGAACCGCAGCAGGGCGCCTGGCATCCCCAGGGAGGACCCCCAGACGCTTCCATCATTGGGGTCGACCGACACCCCGTAGAACCCGGAACGAATCCGAGTGTCCTTGGTCGGCTCGACGGGCTCTCCCGGCTCGGTCCACTCGTCACGCCGACCGTTGCCGTTGGTGTCGAGTATCAGGGGGCTCCATCCCTGCGACGCCATCTCATCCCCCGACGCGAGAAACTGATTGGTGTCGAGCCAGCCGATCACCTGACCACCGCCACTCGTCCACAGGGTGTTGTTGTCGTCCTCCGCGAAGATGAGGTGGTGGGTCGAGTAGCAGGTCCCGATGAGCGTAATCTCGCCGTCGGCCGGGTCATACACCGCCAGGTGACGTCCGGCCCGGGCGTTTGGGAACGCCTGCGCCGACGGATGCTCGGACCCCTCCAGACACTCGGGCGGGTTGTCGGGTCCCCGCACTCGAGAGGTCAGCCAGACCCGACCGTCCTGGTCGAGCATCGGGTTGTGGATATTGGTCTGGCTGTTCCAGATGGCCTCGTCTCCCCAGTAGGGCGAGGACGCCATGGGGGGACCCGCCGCCAACGGGGTGTCGGGATCACGCACAGGCACCGGAATCTCCCGGATCGCGTTGGCGACCGGGTCGAGCACCGGCACGTAGTCGGCGCTGGCCTCCAAGGCGCCGTAGATCGGCCCGTTGGCGTTCACCGTGGGGTCCCGCTTGTCGGTCGACACCTCATCGTGGAGATAGGCTTTCGGGTCGGCCCAGTCCCACTGGGTGATGACCACATTGCGCTCGACGCCCTGCGGCCGTGCGGGGGCCTCCGTGGGCAGTTCGCCCGCCATGATGCGGCCGGTCCAGTCGGCATACATCTGAAGCGCGCGCTGCCGCCCCAGTCGTTCGAGGCCACCCACCATGCTGCCGCCCGCCTGGCCTGACTGAATCCGGCGGTCCCACGCTTCGACCAGTGAGTCGAACCCGCCCAGTTCCGGCGGGATCTCCCGAGTCGCCTTGTTCCCGAGCGCGTGGCACGCCGTACAGCCGCCCGACTTCAACCCGCGGAGCCAGGCGGCCTGACTGGTCACGTTCGGCGAGATGCCGTTGCCCTCCTGCCCGGTACCCGGAAACTCGTCGTGCCCCGGCGCCTCGAGCAAGGCGTACCAGTAGCCGGCAGGGTAGTACTGAGCAGCCGCACTGGCGTCGGGCGCCGCCACCGCCCGGTGCTCCAGCCGGTCCCCTGGCGAGGCCGGCAGCTTGGAAGAATCGATCAGACCGTACCCACGGACCCAGACCTCATAGGTCGCCGCGGGCAGGTCGGGAATCAGGTATCGGCCGCGCTCGTCGGTGACCACGGTCCGGTTGAAAGGGGTGGGCAACTCCGTGGTCTCGGCAATCACCCACACCCCGGCTTCGGGCCCGTCCGGCCCGGTGACCACCCCGCCGATGTCGTCGGCATCGATGGCGACCGCCGGTTGAGCGGTGAGCGCGGTGTCGCACGACACCGTGCCAACGAGCGCGAGCAGACCGACCACCGCGACGACTGCGTTTCTGGCCCTCATCGTTGCTCTCCCGTCTGCGCCGACTCGGTCGGCCTGTTCCTCTCTACGCCGATGGCGCCTGGGCATTCGACTACGGCAGAGCCAGCGCCACCCACTCGCTTTCCATCCCGGTCCAACCCACCGTCACGACGATGTACTGCTTCCCATCAGCCATGTAGGTGATCGGCGCGGCGCTGGTGCCGCCCGGCAACTCGATATCGGCCACGGTCTCGCCCGTCGCCTTGTCATAGGCGCGTAGCACCTTCCCGCCAACGAACTCGGGCAACACCACCATGCCGCGATCGACGCCCTCGCCCAGGAAAAGCAGCGTCCGGGTAATGAGCGGCGACACGCGACCGGCCTGTCCCAGGGGGGGCAGGTCGAGCCCGGCCAGCGCGGGATGGTCCTTCGGGCCCTCTCCGTTGGGTACGCTCCAGCGGATCTCGCCGGCGTTCAGGTCGATCGCCACCAGGCTGCCCCACGGTGGCTTGAGCAGCGGCAACCCCTGTGGTCCTTCGGCGACGTTCAGCGACTCCATGACGAAGTCGACGTCGGACCGCGGATGCTCGGAGCGGACCAGACCGACCACCGCGGGGTTGCGCACGGTGGGGATATACAGCCAGCCGGTGTCGGGGTCGATGCCGGCGCCGCTCCAGTCGGCCCCACCGACCAGCCCGGGCGCCTGCAGGGTTCCCAGCGTCCCCCCCGGCCCCTCATCGATGATGGTCGGCGGCGTGAACAGCGGCCCCGAGACGTAGCGGGCGAAGATCTCGCGCGCCTCGCGGTTCAGTTCCGGCGTCACATCGTTCAGGTCGTCGATGGTGACGCCCTGATGCTCGAATGGCGGCGGCTTGGTCGGAAACGGCTGCGTCGGTGCGTACCACTCCCCCGGCACGTCGCCGGCCGCGACCGGCCGCTCCTCGATCGGCCAGACCGGTTCGCCGGTGGCGCGGTCGAAGACATACGTGAACCCCTGCTTGCTGACGATGGCGACCGCCTTGATGTCCCGGCCATCGACGGTGATGTCGACCAGGTTCGGAGCAGCCGGAAAATCGTAGTCCCACAGGCCGTGGTGCACCGCCTGGAAGTGCCAGACCAGTTCCCCCGTTCGCGCGTCGAGACAGACCAGACTTTCCGCGAACAGGTTGTCGCCCGGTCGATGTCCGCCGTAGTAGTCGTTGGTCGGGGTCGAAAGCGGCAGATAGACGAGCCCGAGCTCGTCGTCGCCACTGGGCCAGGCCCACATGTTGGTGTTGCCGGTGTACTCCCAGGACGGCCGGTCTTCGTTCGGCGCGATCAGCCAGGTGTCGTTGCCGACCTCGCCGTCCTGGGGCACCGTGTGGAAGATCCACAGCTGCTCGCCGGTCCGGACGTCGAAACCCCGCACGTCGCCCGGCGCCGCCTCCTTGCGGGCCGGCTGGGTACGGTTGACGTAGTCGGTGTTGGCCGACCCGATGATGACCACGTCGTTGACCACGAGCGGCGCTGAGCGCCACACGAACCGCTCGACCGGTCGGGTGTCGTAGCCGAGTGTGAGATCGACCGCGCCGTCGTCACCGAAGTCGGCATACCGAGCCCCGGTCTCCGCGTTGAGCGCCACCAGATCGGAGCCCACGACGGCCACCACCCGCGCATCGTCGCTCTCCCCGTCTTCCCAGTAGGCGACGCCCCTGCTCGCGCTGCCAACCCGGTCGACACCCTCGGGCAACGGATCGAACCAGACCACCTCGCCGGAGGCCGCATCGAGGGCCGCCACCGTTCCGAGCGCGGTGCTCACGAAGAGGCGTCCGTCGGCCATCAAGGGCGTGTTCTGCACGACAGCCGGGGGCCGTACGGTGCTCGAGCCGCGGACGGCGTCGGGAATGGTCGACTGACGCCAGACGACCTCGAGCTGGTCGACGTTATCGGCTGTGATCTGGTCGAGGCCCGAGTATTTCGTGCCCGCCAGATCGGAGCCATAGGCGTGCCACTCGCCGGTCTGGCCGAGAGCAGGCGTCGCGATGATCGACATCGCGACGAGGAGGACAAAACCGCGCGTCATCGTCTATGCCCCTCGCGCGACGACCTTGTCGCGGATCGCTTCGGCATCCCGGAGCACGCGGGCCTCGAACTCGGGCTCGGGCTTCACTACGCTCTTGCCCCGCATGAGCAGCACCGCCCGGCCCCGGTCCGTCCGCCCTTCGCCGAGCGGAATAAGCCAGACACCGTAGACGTCACATTCGCGCCCCTGCAAACAGACGGTTTCCTCGCAGTAGACCACGTCGGTTGCCTCGGTCACCGAGGTGGTCTTCGGACAGTGGAAGGCGCAGGTCTGGTCCACCACCGGCAGCAGCTCGAAGCAATGCTTCCCGAACCACTGCGCGGGGACCAGTTCCCGGGCCGCCGCATTGGCATACACGAACTCCATCCGTTCGGAGACCACCACACACGGATCCGTCTCGGCCTCGAGCCAGTTCCAGTGCAACGCCACCTCGTCACGAAGCTCGTCCGACGCGATGCTCGACATCCTGCCCTCCTTCGACGATCGCTCGTCGCCTGTGCCCCCGGCTCAGCCGCAGTCTATAACAGCGGCATCCGCAGTCTTTGAGTTACGCTTTCTCCATCATGGTCAGATGCGTCCCGCTTCTCGCCGTGCTCCTCGTCGGCTGCCAGCAGCTGACCTGGGAGCAGTACATGGAGGCCGCGGCGTTCGCCTATCAGGACCAGGCGTTCATCGAGGTCGAAGAGATGTATCTCGCGGCGGAGGCGGCGGCTCGCGCCTTTCCCTCTGACGACCCCCGCCTGGCCTTCACGCTGGGGAACCTGGCCGACTTCTACCACTCGCAAGCCCGTGATGAGGAAGCCGAGCCGCTGTTTCGGGAAGCGCTGAATCGGCTCCAGCGGATCGACGGCCCGGATTCGCCGCGGGTCGCTCGATTCGTCGCCGATCTGGCCATCTTCTACACCGCCATCGACCGGCCCGAGCATGCCGAACCGCTCTATGTCCGGGCCCTCGACACGCTGGAATGGGAGCTTGGTCCGTATCATCGGGACGTCGTCGTGCTCCGGACGGCGCTGGCCGGCTTCTACCAGACCGAGCGACGTTACGCCGAGGCGGACCCGCTCTACCGGGAGGTGCTGGCGATCCTCCGGTCGTCCGATGACGCCGACGCCGACCAGTTCCTGACCGTGCTCGACGAATACGCCGCGCTGCTGCGCGCCGCCGGCCGGGCCACCGAGGCGGAGCCCTACGCCGCCGAGGCGCAGGCTATCCGTGACGCCCTCTGACCAATCAGGAGACGTGAACCCCATGAGATCCCTGATCGCCAGCCTGGCGATGCTTCACCTGCTCGTTGTCGTCCCGCAGGCGGCGACCGTGACGACCGTCATCGGCACCGGCGCTGCCGGTCTGTCGGATACCGAGGTCGCCAACCCGTACGGCGTCGTCATCGGCCCTGACGGGGCGATGTACTTCTGCGATCTGGACAACCAACGCATCCGACGCATGGACCTCGCCACCGGTCGCACGACGGTCATCGCCGGCAACGGCGAGCGCGGCTACAGCGGCGACGGCGGGCCGGCGACCGAGGCGGCCCTCAACATGCCGCACGAGATCCAGTTCGACGCCGACGGGCATCTCTTCATCGTGGAACGAGACAGCCATAGCGTCCGCCGGGTCGACTCCAGCACCGGGATCATCACCACGGTGGCCGGCACGGGCGAAGCCGGCTTCTCTGGAGACGGCGGCCCCGCGAACCGAGCCCAGCTCAACCGCCCTCACAGCATCGCGTTCGACCCCGAGGGACGTCTGATCATCTGCGACATCGGCAACCACCGGATCCGGCGGGTCGACGCCAACGGCCAGATCGAGACCTGGGGCGGCACCGGCGAACGCGAGCCGACCCCGGACGGCGCCCCGCTGGTAGGGACACCGCTCAATGGCCCTCGCGCCATGGCTAGCGACCCCGACGGCAACCTCTACCTGGCGCTTCGGGAAGGAAACGCGATCTACCGGATCGATCTGACCACCGAAACCATCCATCACGTCGCCGGGACCGGCGAACAGGGTTACACCGGCGACGGCGGCAACGCCCGGACCGCCACGTTGGCCGGACCCAAGGGGCTGGCCTATGCCGAGGGCCGGCTGTATATCGCCGACACTGAGAACCACGTCATCCGGATGGTCGACGTGGACGCGGGAACGATCTCGACGGTGCTGGGAAACGGCGAGCGCGGCGACGGCCCCGAGGATGATCCGCTCGAGTGCAAGACCAACCGGCCACACGGCATCTTCTACGCCGCCGGCGCCGGGCTGTATGTCGGCGACAGCGAGGCGCACCGGATCCGGCTGCTGAGCGACTAGGGAAGCTGGTTGCGGTGGACGACGGCGACGGCGTGCATGTAGCCGCCGGCGCCGGCGAAGCGGTCCTCGGCGGCAGCGAGGATGGATGGCTGCGCCTCGTCGTCACGTCCCATCGCCTCGTGATAGAGGCCGATATAGAGGTGGGCGTAGAACTGGGCGCGCGGCTGCTCGCCCGCCGCCGCCATCACCTCGTCGGGCGAGAGCCGCCCGGCGAACATCTCGTAGACCTGGGTCATCGGACGCCGTCCGTCCGGCCCGACCGGCAACAACGCCTCGAGGGCGGCCTCCGACGAGTCCGCCCGGGCCACACACATGAAGTGCCACGCGGCGTTCTCGACGTCGTTCGGGTTCACCAGCCGGTGCGACTCGAACATCTGCCGGCAGTCGTCGTAGCGCCCCACGTAGTAGAGCGCGATCCCCCGCTGCCAGAGCTGCGGGGCCGCCTCGGGCACCAGCTCGGCGACCCGGTCGAAGCCGGTCACCGACGCCTCGACCCGGCCCGCGATGAAGTCGGTCTCGGCCTGCCGCAGGATCTCCCGAGGTGTCTGCGCATTGGCGCAGGTCGTGCTGAGCAAGAGGGCGGCCAGCGTCAGCCGCCAGCGAGGATGGGCAACGTTCCGCATTGGCGTCGGGGTCAGAGGATTTCCAGCAGTTCGATGTCGAACACCAGCGTGGCATCAGGTGGAATGCTGCCCTGACCACCAGAGCCGAAACCCAGCCCTGGGGGGATGATCAAGCGGCGCTGGCCGCCCACACGCATCCCTCGCACTCCGGCGTCCCAGCCGGCGATGACCTGTCCCGCGCCGATGATGAAGCTGAAGCCGTCTTCGGTCGACTGGTCGAACTGCATCCCCTTGTTCTCGAGCGCGTTCATGTCGTACAGCCAGCCGGTGAAGGCGACAAGCACGGCATCACCGTTGTCGACCTCGGGCCCGGTGCCCACGACCAGGTCGATGATCTGGAACGGGATACTTATGCCGGGTTCGTCGTCATTGCCGCACCCGGCAGCAAGGAGGGCGGTCGCCAGGACGGCGACGAGCAAGACTGATCGAGATCTGAGCGACGTCATCTGATGCTGAACTCCCGTGGGCGGTGCAGGCACCGAGGTGGTGACACCGCAGGGCTACAGTATACGCGTGCCCTCGGCTCCGGATCCGGCCTGAGCGGCTATAATCGGTCCTCTCGGTGGACTAGATTTCTCGATCGGTTCTGGACCGTCGGTCCGGAGCCCCGAGCCCAAGGAGATTGAGGCATGAGAACCATCAAGATGCTCGGTGCGGTCGCGCTGCTGGCGCTCGTCAGCGTGTCGCCGGCGCAGGGGCAAGCGGCGGACATGACATTCTTCCTGACGAGTGCGGGCCCGGGCGACGGCGCCAATCTTGGCGGCCTCGCCGGCGCCGACGGGCACTGCCAGTCGCTGGCCTCGGCGGTTGGCGCGGGCGGCCGCACCTGGCGCGCCTATCTGAGCACGACCGGGTCGGGCGGCGTGAACGCGCGCGACCGGATCGGTCAGGGCCCCTGGCAGAACATCAATGGCGACGTCGTCGCCCGCGACCTCGATATGCTGCACTACGAGAACAACCTGACCAAAGAGACCGTGCTCAACGAAAAGGGCGAGATGACGCCTGGTCGCGGCGACGACCCCAACCAGCACGACATCCTGACCGGTTCGTATCTCGACGGCACCGCCGTGTCTGGTGGCGACGACACGACCTGCAGCAACTGGACGTCGAACGCCGGCAATGGCAGCGCCATGGTCGGCCACTTCGACCGGACCGGTGGCGGCCCGAACCCGAACTCCTGGAACTCGGCCCACGGCTCACGCGGCTGCGGCCAGTCCGACCTCCAGGGCACGGGCGGCAACGGCTACTTCTACTGCTTCGCGATCGACTAAGCGGTCCCAGGGACCGCTCTTTGTCTGAGGCGCCGGGGTGAGCACGGCCGCTCGCCCCGGCGCGTCTTCCCAGGCGATCAGCGCGGTCCAATCGGCCCGTGTCTGCCACATCTTCCGCCCCGGCCCCGCTCACCCGGACGCACGTGCGACTGGGATGGTGGTCCCTGGCGTTGTTCCTGTCGCTCGGCTTTCTGCTCGAGCTGCTCCACGGCTTCAAGATCGGGTTCTATCTCGACGTCGGTAACGAACACCGGCGACTGATGTGGACCCTGGCCCATGCGCATGGCGCGCTGCTGGGGCTGGTCCACCTCGCGTTTGGCTTCAGCCTCCAGGCGGCGCCGACACTGGGCAGTGGTCGCCAGGGGCTCGCCTCCGCCTGCCTGATGGGAGCGACCATCCTCCTGCCTGGCGGATTCCTGCTGGGCGGCGTCTGGGTCGAGGGTCAGCTCGCCGCGCTCGGATTCCTGCTGGCACCGGTGGGCGGAGCGCTGCTCGCCGCGGCCGTCTTTCTCGTGGCCACGTCGGCGGGGCGAACGCGATAGGCGTGACGACATGTCTCCCAAGCGACAACCACGTCCGACCGCCCCACCGCGCTCGGCTTCGCCGTCGCGCTGGCCCCTCGCGGTACTCATCGCCGCCTCGCTCGGGCTGGGCTTCGCGGCCTTCTCTAGTTTCGACCCGTCGACACCGGAGGATCAGGTCGCAGACCGCCCGGTCGCCCGACCCGACAGCGGCTATGTCTCGTCCGACACCTGTCAGTCGTGTCACCCGGGTGAGTACGCCAGCTGGCATGGCTCGTTCCACCGGACCATGACCCAGGTGGCCACCGAGGCGTCGGTCCGTGCCGACTTCGACGGCGTCGAGGTCACCAACACTCACGGCTCACCGATGCGACTGGAGCGGGTCGACGACGAGTTCTGGGCCGAGTTCGACGATCCAGGGTGGGAGGGAGACGACGCCGAGCGCCCACGGATACGCCGACAGGTCGTGATGGTGACCGGCTCACATCACCAGAACATCTACTGGTATGCCACCGAACATGAGCGCGGGCTGAACGTGCTCCCCTCGGTCTACCTGATCGAGGAAGCACGCTGGGCGTCGCGGAGCGCCGTCGTCCTCCATCCGCCGAACCAATCGCTGGCGATGCTCGACGGACACTGGAATGCCATCTGCATCGCCTGTCACACGACGCAGGGGAGGACCGCCTTCAGCACGCCGTTCAGATCGGAGGCGTTTCGCGATCAGGTGATCGACACCACGGTGGCGGAGTTCGGCATCGCCTGCGAGTCCTGCCATGGGCCGGCCGAGGAGCACATCGCGGCGCATCGCAACCCCGTGCAGCGGTATCGACAGCGGCTCGTCGACGCGCCCGACCCCACCATCATCCAGCCGACGCTGCTCGACCCTCAGCGCTCGTCTCAGGTCTGCGGTCAATGTCACAGCGTCTGGGAGTTCTACGACCTGGAGGGCGAGCGCCTCGCCAACGACCACGGGCTCCCCTATCGACCCGGGGACGAACTGCGAGACACCCGGTTCGTGGCGCAGCCGTCGGTCGATCGCTCCTCGGACGCCATCCGCGCCCTGGCGACGGCGGACCCGGACTTCATTCGCGGCTCGTTCTGGCCGGACGGCACGATCCGGGTGTCCGGGCGCGAATACAACGGACTGATCGACTCGCCCTGTTTTCGCGACGCCTCGACCCCAGAACGGACGCTCGGCTGCTTCTCCTGTCACACGATGCACAAGCCCGACGACGACCCGCGCTCGGTGTCCGAGTGGGCCGATACCCACCAGGTCGGAGCCGGCATGGACAGCAACGAGGCGTGCCTCCAGTGCCACGAACCGATTCGCGCCGATGAACAGGCCCACACCCGGCACGCGGCTGGATCGAGCGGGAGCAGCTGCTACAACTGCCACATGCCGTACACCAGCTACGGCCTGTTGAAGACGGTCCGGAGCCACACCATCTCCAGCCCGTCGGTGACCGAATCGGTTCGGCTCGGTCGTCCCAACGCCTGCAACCTCTGCCATCTCGACCAGACGCTGGCCTGGACGGCCGAACAGCTCGACGCGTGGTACGACATCCCCGCCCCTCCACTGAACGAGGACCAGCAGTCGGTGGCCGCGTCGTTGATCTGGCTGCTCGAAGGTGACGCAGGGCTGCGGGCCATCACGTCCCAGGCGATGGGGTGGGCACCCGCCCAGGCGGTCTCTGGCACGAGCTGGATGGTGCCGCATCTGGGAGAGGCGCTCGGCGACGGCTATGACGCCGTGCGCTTCATCGCGGCTCGCTCGCTCCGACAGATCCCCGAGGCGCCACCGCTGGCCTACGACTTCGACGGGCCCGAGCCGGAGCGGCGCGCCGCGGCCATCTCGTTTCTCCGCGCCTGGCGCGAAGACCCGGCCCGCGCACCGCGCCGCGCGCCGGAATTGCTGCTAGACCCTGACGGCGAGCTCCGCCTGGATGTCATGCGCCGTCTCGTCGGGCGACGCAACAACCGCCCGCTGTTCCTCCGGGAGTAGCCGCATGACGGACACCTACACCCGACGGCATCTTCGGCTCGGCTGGTGGACGCTGTTCGCCGTGGTCGGGCTCGGCCTCGGGCTCGCGCTGCTACGAGTCTTCGACGTCGAGGCCTATCTGCATCCAGCCAACGACACCCGGCGCCTGATGTGGACGCTCGCGCATGGGCATGGCGCGGTCATGGGACTGCTGCACATCCTGTTCGGCGTGAGTTTCACGCTCACCCCGGCCCTGGCCCCGCAGGCGCCCCGCCTGCCATCGCGCGCGCTGACGGCCGCCGGCCTGCTGCTGCCAGTCGGCTTCTTCCTGGGCGGGGTCTCGTTCTACGGGGGGGATCCCGGTCTCGGGATCCTGGGCGTGCCGCTGGGGGCGGTCTGCCTTCTGGTGGCGGTGGTCGCCACCGCGCGGGGCCGGTAGAGTCGGAGGCCGCAGAGATGCGGCCCCTCGCTCCGCGCTTTACTCGGTGACGGTGATGTCCAGGTCGGCCGTCGAAATCAGCATGGCGTCGCTCCCGAAGGCGCGAAGCCGGTAGCTGCCCGGCTCGTCGAAGGTCACCGTCGCTTCGAAGGTGCCTGACGTCCACCCGTCGCCCGGCATGCCGTCTTCCCACTCCTGATAGTCGTCGGGTGCGATCGCGCCACTATCAAGACCGCGGAAGACGACCCACAGGACCGCCAGGTGGTTTCGCGGCGGAGACGGTCGCTGGTACTGGCGGATGTTGTCCGGGATCTCGGGCGCATCCTCCGGCGGCGTCAGCGCCGGATACTGGCGGAGCGGGCTGCCAGAGCGTTCGGGCAGCTCAGACGGCAACTCGTCGTCCTGCAACCGGGCCGTGAGCGTCACCGGCTGCCCGACTCCGACCGTCGTGGCCGACGCTTCGATCTCCATCCGGGGCGACTCGTTGCGGAACATCTCGTCGACGCTTCGCCCGAACCCGGTCCGTCCGTTCGAGGTGATGGTGCTGACATCAATCTCCCATTCCGGCTGCAGCCACCCGATGGCGGTCTGGGTGCTGCCTTGCTGGGTCACGCTCCAGACGAGCTGACCGTCGAGCGGGAAGTCAGCCGGCACGTCGACCTCGAATTGATACCGGTGGGTCCGAGGAAGGAAGTGGGTCGGCTGCCCCCGATCCTGCTCACCGGGCGAGAAAAAGTTGTTCTCCCCCACCGGTACGTGCGGGCGCTCGGCGTAGTTCCGATTCAGGTAACCAAACAGGAACCGATAACCGCCGTCGTCGTTCCGCACCCAGCCCTCAAAGATCGGCTGGATGTCCTGACCGCGCTCGAAGCGCTGCTGAGGTTGGAGGACGACCGGCACATCCCGCCGGCTGACCTGCGCCAGGACGTCACCGGCGACACTCAAGGCCAAGATGGCCGCACCTCCGCCAACCACGCCCCGCCCCCACCGCATGCGTTCCGACTTCATGGTCACCTTCCGTCTCACCTTCCCCGAGTGGTCGAACACCGGCACTGCCGGCCCTCAAGCAAAACCCCCTGCGGGCCGAAGCTCGCAGGGGGCCGTCGTTCATCGGCGCGGACGAGCGAGCCGTCTACTCGTCGTCGGTGCGCTCCTTGCGCGCCTCGATCTCGGCGGCGTACTCCTCTTCGCTCATGTCGTGCCAGCTGAGCCAGGCGAACGCCATCTCATCGATGGTCCGGCTGCCGCCGCCGGTCCAGTTGGTGGCGTCGGGATTGCCGCGGTTGCCTTCGGTGTTGTCGTGATAGGTGATCACGTGGAACGTCGTGCCGGCCGGATACACCGGAGCCGCATCGTCCTCGTAGTTGTAGACGATGTGCCAGTTGAAGTCGAAGTTCGCACAACTGACCATCTCCGTGGAGCCGTTCGGATAGATGAGCTCGAGGCACTGCCGGGTGCCGAGGAAGTGCATGTGCGGCTGGAAGGCGGTCAGCTTCCCGGGCAGATACATCTTCTGGTAGCCGTCGTGCCGGGTCACCTGCCCGGCCGGGATGTCGAGCTCGCCCGCCTGTCCGAGCTGACGCGAGTAGAGAACCTTGTCCGGCTCCTCGCCCTCGGGATAGAGCACCAGCCCGAGCTCGGTCGTGTCGGTCACTTCCTCGCCCACCGAGTGGTAGTGGAAGCTGAACCGCACGCGAGCGTCAGCCGGGAACAACCGTCCCGTGCCGTCCGGATAGACATCGGCGTTCTTGCCCACGGCATACTCGTTCAGGAACGCGTCGTTCGAGCTGTCGCTCAGCGGCGCGTCCGGGTCGGTCACCGCGTAGGTCAGCGCGTGATGCACCACCCGCAGGTCGCCGGCCTTGGTCTGGATCGCCTTGATGTAACGGTCGTCCGGGATATTCGCGGGCACGATGTAGTCGCCCCACCAGTCTCCCGCCTCGGCCGGCACCGTGTGCGGCGTCGAGCTGACGATCACGTCCGGCTCGATCGTCCAGGCGCCGAACTCCTGAAACTCGGCTGGCGCCGGCGCGTCGGCCGGATTGCCGCGCGGAGCGCCGTTGTCGACCCAACGCGAGATGGTGGCGATCTGATCGTCGCTCAGCGAGGTGTCGTCCTTGAAGCTCTGCACGCCCACCTTCGGGTCGATGTGCCAGGGCGGCATCTCACGCACCTCGACCTTGTTCTTGATCGAGCGCGCCCAGGGCCGCGTCTCCTGGTAGCTCATCAGCGACATCGGCGCCATATTGTTGGGCCGGTGGCACACCTGGCACGACCGCTGGAGGATCGGCTCGATGTCCTTGTGGAACGTGGGGTCCTCGGGAACCTGGGCCGACGACGGGGTCGGAACCATGATAAGAGCCGCCGCAACCAGCAGCAGCGCACCGACCGTGTGGCGTCTCATAGCGTCTATCCTCCGGGGCTTTCCGGATCGGCGGGTCTCCCGCACACGCACTCCGTAGCGGTCGTAGTGTAGCGACCCACCCTCCGGTTGTCCACCATTTGTGACAGCGTCGCTCCACCAGGGCTGGTGGGCGTTTGTGTTACGATCCGCGGCTCTGCGGACAGTCGGGTCCGCGGGTCACCCAGCAACCACGAGTCGTCCCGCATGATCGTCGGAGTACCCACCGAGACCTTTCCCGGAGAACGTCGAGTGGCCATCGTGCCCACAGTCGTCCCCAGTCTGTCGGGGGCGGGCCTGGAGGTGCTGGTCGAATCGGGCGCCGGCGCCGCGGCCGGCTTCACCGATGAGGCCTTCGCCGAGAAGGGCGCGGAGCTCGTCGACCGCCAGACCCTCTTCGGTCGGGCGGAAGCGATGCTCCAAGTGCGCGCCTTGGGGGCCAACCCCGAAGCGGGACGCGCCGACCTCGAGCGCCTCCGGCCGGGCCAGTCCGTCTTCGGCTTCTCCGAGCCGCTGGGCGCGCCCCAGTCCGCCCAGGAACTTGCCAGCCGCGGCGTGACCGCGTTCTCGATGGAGCTGATCCCCCGCATCACCCGGGCCCAGAGCATGGACGCGCTGTCGTCGATGGCCACGATCGCCGGCTACAAGGCGGTGCTGCTGGCCTCGGCCACCCTGCCGCGCATGTTCCCGATGATGATGACGGCGGCCGGGACCATCACCCCGGCACGCGTGTTCGTGGTGGGCGCCGGTGTCGCCGGCCTCCAGGCGATTGCGAGCGCCCGCCGCCTGGGCGCCAAGGTCGAGGCCTATGACGTCCGTCCGGCGGTGCGGGAGCAGGTCGAAAGCCTGGGGGCGAGCTTTGTCGACTTGCCGCTCGAGACCGACGGCTCGGAGGACAAGGGCGGCTACGCCAAGGCGCAAGACGAAGCGTTCTACGCCAGACAACGCGAGATGATGGCGCGGGTCGTGGCCGCCAGCGACGTGGTCATCACCACGGCGCTCATCCCGGGGCGTCCGGCGCCGGTGCTGGTGACCGATGAGATGGTGTCGGGCATGGCGCCCGGGGGCGTGATCGTCGACCTGGCCGCCGAACGGGGCGGCAACGTCGAACCGTCGAAGCCGGACGAGACCGTCGACGCGCACGGCGTGAGCGTGCTCGGCCCGACGAACCTGCCAGCCACGGTGCCCTATCACGCCAGCCAGATGTACGCGAAGAACCTGTCCACGCTGCTCCTCCACCTGGTCGACGAGGGCGCCCTCGCGCTCGACCTCGACGACGAAATCACAAGCGGCACACTGGTGTCGCGCGACGGCGAGGTGGTGCACCCGAGGGTGCGCGAGTTGCTGAATCCTCCGAAGTGAGCGCCACATGGATGCTTTCCTGCCCCTGCTGACGATCTTTCTGCTGGCGGTCTTCGTCGGCTTCGAGATCATCACCAAGGTGCCGCCGCTGCTGCACACCCCGCTGATGTCCGGCAGCAACGCCATCTCCGGGATCACGATCATCGGCGCCCTGTTGTCGGTCGCCGCTGAGGGCCAGCTGAGCACGATGCTGGGCTTCGGCGCCCTCGTCCTCGCCACGATCAACGTGGTTGGCGGCTTCCTGGTCACCCATCGCATGCTCGGCATGTTCAAGAAGAAGGACCAGGCGTGACCGGCACCCTGATCGATCTGACCTATCTGGTCGCCTCGGTCCTCTTCATCTTCGGGATCAAGGGCCTGACCCACCCGCGGACCGCGGTGCGGGGCAATCTGCTCGGCGCCAGCGGCATGCTCCTGGCGGTGATCGCGACCCTCGCCGACCAGAGCGTGCTCGGCTCGGGCGCCTGGGGCCTGGGGATGATCGTGGGCGGCGTCGTCCTCGGCGGCGCGATAGGCGCCACGCTGGCGCTCCGCATCCAGATGACGGCGATGCCGGAGATGGTCGCGCTGCTGAACGCCTTCGGCGGCGCCGCCTCCGCGCTCGTCGCGGGCGCCGTGCTCGCCGAGTCGAGCGCCCCGTCGACGCAGACCAGCGTGGCCACCGTGACCTCCGGCATCATCGGCTCGGTCACGTTCTTCGGCAGCCTGGTCGCTTTCGACAAGCTCAAAGGTCTGATGCTGCCCGACAAGCCGGTCCTCTTTCCCGGCCAGCAACCGCTGAACGTGCTGCTGGGGCTCACCGCGCTGGGTCTGGGCACCCTGGTGGTGAGCGACCCATCCGTGTTGACGTCCTATGGACTGCTCGTCCTGGTGGGGTCGATTCTGGGCATCCTGCTGACCATTCCGATTGGCGGCGCGGACATGCCGGTCGCCATCGCGCTGCTCAACTCCTATTCCGGACTGGCGGCCGCCTCCACCGGGTTCGTCCTGAGCAACGACATCCTGATCATCACCGGCTCACTGGTCGGCGCCTCCGGCCTGATCCTGACCCGGATCATGTGCAAGGCGATGAACCGGTCGCTGATGAACGTGTTGCTCGGCGCCATCGGCGATGAGAGCACCAGTGCGCCCGGCGCCGACGAGGTGTACGCCGGCAAGGTCAAGAGCGCGTCGGCCGAAGAAGTGGCGATGCTGCTCGATGGCGCCAAACGGGTGGTCATCGTCCCCGGCTACGGCATGGCCGTCGCCCAGGCGCAGCACCAGGTGCGCGACCTCGCGAATCTGCTGGAGGGCAACGGCGCCGAGGTGGAGTACGCCATCCATCCCGTAGCCGGCCGGATGCCCGGCCACATGAACGTGCTGCTCGCCGAGGCCGATGTCGACTACGACAAGCTGCATGAGATGGACAGCATCAATCCGTCCTTCAAGCAGACCGACGTGTCCCTGATCATCGGCGCCAACGACATCGTCAATCCCGTCGCGCGCACCGACCCCTCGAGCCCGATCGCGGGGATGCCCATCCTCGACGTGGACAAATCACGCACCGTCGTGGTCATCAAGCGCAGCCTGTCACCGGGGTTCGCCGGCATCCCGAACCCGCTGTTTGCCGCCGACAACACGCTGATGCTCTTTGCCGATGGCAAGCAGGCCATTCTCGACCTCATCGCCGCCGTCAAGGATACCTAGTCATGCCCCGCGAGCTGTCGGGCCGCGACCGCGCGCTGCTCGAACTGGCGCGCAGGTAAACCGACCCCGCCGAGTGGGCGCGGTTCCAGCCGATCACGCGGGGCCCGGTGGTGGCGCTCCTGGGCATGGGGCGCTCGCCCTGGCGGTCCCCCCTTCTTCATCGTCACGACGTTGCTGCTGAAGGCGCTGGGACGACGGTGACGTCGGTGTCGACCCCGCCCTCGACCTCACGCTCAGGCCCGGCATGATCATCGGACGGGGCAGTTTGTTCGCCCGAATGTGCCGGTCGGTTCAGACCGTACCGGTGGTGCCGCTCTTCTACGGCTGGCGTCAGCGGCTCCAGATCGTCTGGATCGACGACATGTGCGCGGCCATCGCGAACGGTATCGATTCCGGGCTGGCCGGCGCCTACGGCGTCGCCGCGCCGGACGGGATCGACATCAGACGGTTCTACAGGGAGATCGCCGGGCTCGCCGGCCGGAGCTGTCGGTTCGTCCACCTCCCCGGCCCCCCGATGGTGGCCGCCTTGCGCCTGCCCGAACGGATCGGACTGCCGCTGCCGATCACCTCCGAGAACGTGCTCGGCCTCAAGCACATGCGCCTCTGGCCCCTGGAAGACGACCTCCGCACACTGGGCATCACGCCGCTCGACTTCACCGCCAGCCTGGCCCGCCTCGCTGAGAGCGAACCAGGCTCGTCGCCGACCAACCGCTAGTCCCGCCAGGTACCAGCGCGGCGGCGGGTCACTTCGACGAACGCGTCGCCGACCTCGAGCCACCAGTCGCCAAGCCGACGGAACACCGCCTGAAACGCCGAGTCCTCGAACTCATCGAGAAAGCCGGCCAGCCTCCCAGGCTTGGCCCCACGGAGCTCATCGCGCCAGACCCTGGCCACTTCACCGTCGGCCTCGTCGAGCGACCCGGAAAAGATCGCCTCGATGACCTCCAGGGCATAGTCCGGAACGCCGTAGAACCGGGCCAGCGCCGCAAGGCGTAGGTGACGGACGGAAGCTTCCTCGGCGTCGAGCTCCCGTAGATACACCGCCTGACCCCACAGCAACTGCCCCCGCGTCGGCTGCTCCGGTGCGAGCGTGGCACGGCGGCCCCGGTAGGTGGCGAGGTCGAACAACTGGAATCCCCGCGCCCGGAGGTGCTCATCGATGGCGCCAAACAGCGGCTGATCGCGATACATCTGAGCAAACTCGACCTCGACCTGGACCGCCAGAACCGATCGCCTCAGGATGTCGTCAGCTCCCTCCAGGATCTCGAGCTCGCTCCCCTGCGTGTCCAGCTTCAGGACATCCACCTGCTGGATACCCTCGGCCGCCAGATGCTCGTCGAGAGAGACCGTCTCCACCTCCCGCTCGGCGACCACCTCGAACAGCGCCCCGCATTCGCGGAAACGGCGGAGCAACGTAAGGTTCGGCGGAAGCAGCGAGGAGCAGGCCGGACTGCGTGTGACGTGAAGGAGACGCCGGCCGGCGCGTCCGCCCAGCGCCAGCGGAAAGTAGCGGCGCCGCTTCTTGCGTTTGGCGACGAGGCGGGCGCACTCCTCGGCGTCCGGCTCGAAGCCGATGTACTCGGCCGTGCGGAACGCTCGCTGGAAAAGGTTCGCCACCCCTCGCGCCCCGCAGTCCACATAGACGAGCGGGCCGCCGGGCGGCGCCGAAAGAGGAGTCTTCGTCACGACCGGGCTCCTAGCAGCGTCGGGCCGACGCCAGATGACCATTTTGTATCTTGGTATACTCCAAAGGCTTCCCAGCGGTAAGGGGACCCGACATGTCCAAGTGCAAACCCGCCAAAGCCAAGAAGCCGCCGCCGGCAGTGGCAACCGGCTCGAAAGCGGTCGCCCAGCGGCCATCGGAGCACATCGTCAGCCCGGTCTACGACTGCGTCTTCTTCCTGCTGCCCCCGACCGCGGCGCTCTGCCTGGGCATTCTCATCTCCGACAGCGGTTTCGCCAACGACTACTTCGAGTTCTACGACCAGGATGTCACCTGGTCCGGACTCCTGATCGGCATCTTCATTCACGCCCATCTGTTCGCGGTGTTCTTCCGGAGCACGGAAATACGTCTATCCGCCAGCTCCATCCCTACCGGTTCCTGCTGGTCCCGGTGGTCCTGTATCTCGCGATGATCTCGTCTCTCTGGGGCCTGATCACTATGTCAGTGCTCGCGACGTTCTGGGATGTGTATCACTCGGCCCTGCAGACGTTCGGGTTCGCGCGGATCTACGACCAGAAGGCGGGGAACAATCCGGCCATCGGACGCCGACTCGACTGGCATCTGAACCAGTTCCTGTATACCGGTCCCATTCTGGCAGGCGCCACGATGATGGACCACCTCGAGGACTTCGGCGAGTACGAAGAGGTGGGCGCCAGCTTCTTCACCTCGATCCCGGGGTTCATGGAGTCCAACCACAGCTACGTCACCTGGGCGATCCTCCTGGCCGGCGCCGCGTTTCTGGCCTAATACGTCTGAGCCAACCTTCAGTTGCAGAAGCAGGGGCACATCGTCTCGCTGCAGAAGGTGTATCTGCTGGTGAGCACGGGCGCCGTCTCCACCTACACCTGGGGATTCAACGCCTTCGGTGAGGCGTTCTTCATCATGAACTTCTTCCATGCGCTGCAGTACTTCGGCATCGTGTGGGCGTTCGAGAAGAAGAACATCATGAAGATCTTCCGGGTCGACCAGCTCGCCTTCGACAAGCCGCTCGCGCTCGGCGGGTTTCTGGGCATCGTCGGGATGTACGGCTTCTGGGTGGAAACCGCCGACACCAGCATCAATGCCCTCTGGGCCATCACCCTCGTGGTTTCCATCATGCACTTCTGGTACGACGGCTTCGTCTGGTCCGTCCGCCGGAAGCAGGTATAGCCGCCGTGGAAGTCCACGTTCGGCAAGCCTCGGTCCAGCGGTTCCTGCTCGACGCCATCTCGGTCGTCGCCCTCGCCGGCCTGTCGGTCGAGATCGCCCAGGACGGACTGGGCATGGACGACCCCTACGATCTGGTCGACCTGCTCAGCCTGAGCTACGAACGGAACATCCCGACGTGGCTCTCGGCCGGGATGCACGCGACCTCCGCCGTCCTGTTGACCTTGATCGCCAATGGCTCCGAGCAACAGGGTGGCCCGTTCCTCAAGCACTGGCGAGGCCTGTCGTTCATCTTCGCCTACATCTCCATCGACGAGTTCGTGACCATCCACGAGAACATGAACTCCTGGCTCGACCTTGGCGGCATCTTCTACTTCAGCTGGGTCATCCCGGCTTCCGTCATGGTCACCATCTTCGTTCTCTCCTACCTGAAGTTCCTGTTCCACCTGCCGGCAATTACCCGTTTCCGTTTCGTGCGGGCGGGAGCGATCTTCGTGGGCGGGGCGATGGGCGTCGAGCTGGTGCTGAGCTACTGGACCGACCTCTACGGCAGCAGCAACCTCGGCTATGCGCGGATCGACTGGGTCGAGGAGACCATGGAGATGTGTGGCGCGGCGCTCTTTCTGAGCGCCAACGTCGCGGTGCTGGCCGACCAGACCGGCCACATCCGCATCCTCTCTGGCGCCGACGAGACCGACACCGCCGCGAACCCGGCATCCGACGACGCCTCGGCGCCCTCTCCAGACGACAACGCTGACGAGCCGGACGCGTCCGCCCAGGACGGTCAGGCGTGAGCGACGCCCCGGCTGGCGCCCAGGCGCCCGAGACGGACGTCGTGCGTCTGACCGGGGTGGGCGTCGTTCGGGACGGGGTCTCCATTCTTCGACAGGTCGACTGGCGAGTAGGCCCGGGCGAACGCTGGGTCATTCTCGGGCCCAACGGCAGCGGCAAGTCCACCCTGTGCCAGATCGTGTCGATGTATCTCCATCCATCGACCGGTGACGTGCACGTGTTGGGTGCCCAGCTCGGTCGCGTCGATGTCCGCACCCATCGCCTCCGTATCGGGCTGACCAGCGCCGCACTCGCCAGCATGATGCAACCGTCGTTGACCGCCGAGCAGCTGGTGGTGGCGGGCAAGCACGCCGCCCTGGCGCACTGGTGGCACGAGTACGGGGACGAGGACTGGGCCCGGGCGCGGGACTGCCTGGCCCGCGTCGACTGCGCCGGACACGCCTCGCAGACCTTCGGCACGCTGTCCTCGGGAGAACGGCAGCGCGTGCTGATGGCCCGGGCGCTCATGACCGCGCCTGACCTCCTCGTGCTCGACGAACCCACCGCGGGCCTGGACCTCGGCGGCCGGGAACGCCTGATCCGAACGCTCGCCACCCTGGCAGATGACCCGGCGGCGCCGGCCCTGGTGCTGGTGACCCACCACGTCGATGAAATCCCGCCCGGATTCACCCATGCGTGCCTGCTCTCGGAAGGGCAGGTACATGCCGCGGGCCCCATGGAGGAGGTGCTGACGTCCGAACGGCTGTCCGGCTGTTTCGGACTCTCGCTGGAGGTCGAGCGGCGCGCGCGACGCTGGCGGGCGTGGGCCTCCGAAGCTCCCCCACCGCTGTAGGACCTGGACGCCCGCCCCGACTTCGCGTCAGAAGGTCGCGCTCTCGGGGAGCGCGTTCAGATACTTGGAGTTTCGTACCAGTCGGACCCCGAGCTGACCCCAGATCGTGGTCGCCCGCGCCTTGAGGTGGGCTGGAGACTTCAGCTCGGCCGTGTGTCGTCTGGGCACCAGTTTCGACCCGAACGACGGCGATCGGAGCGGATAACACCGCACGTCATAGCCCAGCGTCACCCGGTGCTGACGATCCGGTGTCGCGAAGTAATCCCGCTGGTAGGCGTTGACCACGGTCGGACGCAGGCTGGTCAGCTCGAGGTGGGGGTCGGCGTACCCGTCGAGCCCACGGACCGATTCCAACAACGCCGTACAGTCGAACGACTCCGGGAGCGAGAACGGCGCAGGGGGACTCCGAACTTGTAGCCGACGTGGCCAGACTTCCCCTTGAATTCGAGTACCGGACGCTCGACGCGCCCAGTCAGGGCGCCGTACCAACGAACCCTGACCTTGTAGCGCTCGGCGGCGCCCGACAGGTGGACGGTCGCGAGTGTCAGATCGTGGGTGTCCAAGTAGACGTTGTTGACCTGTCGTCGAGGGTACTCGCGCCTGAACATGGCCGGGTGAAGCGTGACGCGAAGCGCGGCGTGGCCGGCCAGCGGTCCCTCGATCACACCCTTGTACTCGCTACGGGGTGAGCTCGTACGAAGCGACTTCGTAATCGAGATCACTGGGCACCGTCCCGTCGACACTGAGCTCGCTGGCCACTTGCACATAGAAGGGGCGGCGCGCATCCTCGACGTCGATGTCGGTCCCAATCAGCTTCGCCGGTCCGTATTCCGGCTTCTTGATGTAGAGGGCGACCCCGACGTTGGACTCGGCGATTCGGAGCGTCGACACGGTCGCCACCAACGAATCCTTGCTGGCCACGCCGATGTCCGCCCCGCGAACGACCACGTCCCGCAGGGTCACATGCGAGCTCTCGCCCACGCTCACCCCTTTGTCGCCCGCGCCATCGACCATCAGTTGAGCCACCCGCCCCGTCGCGCCCGACAGGTCGAGGCCATCTCCACCGACGTTGTTCACCGACATCCCACCGATGGAGAGCGCGACGAAATCAGCATCGAGCGCGTCCGATGGCGGATCCAGAAAACGAAGCTCGACGCCTTCCAACGAGGTGTCGACCACATGAAGCGCGTCCTCCGATCGGGTGTCCTCGAACCGCACGTAGCTGAGACGGACCGGGAACCGATAGAACGTCACCGCGCCGGCCACTGGCAGCGGTTGACCAGCAGGTGGAAGCGCTCCTTGTCGGTGATCTCCTGCTCAGCCCAGCGGGCAAACGGACGGGTCCCGGTGGCGGCCAGTTCGTAGCCCTGCCCGTCGCAGAGCGTCATCAACGAGCGGAACCGCTCAGACAGCTCTCGGCGCACGGCGGGGAGACCATCGCAGATGTCGGTGTTGAGCTCGATGGTGGACTCGATCAGCTCTGGTTTCACATGGCTGATGTCACCCACCTCCTGTAGGATGCGGGGCGCGCCCGAGACGAGGTTCTTCGTCTCTCGGTCGATGATCTGCAGCTCAACCTCGACACCGAGGGTTGAACCGGACGAACCGTTGAAGTGGATGCGCACGGTAGGGTCAGCATAGCCGGCGAGCCGACCCTGGTACAATCGCGTCAAGACCGTGGCCGACGCCTCCCAAGCACGCTCACCGCTCACCCGCTACGTTCTGTATCAGATCCCGGGCTGGCTGCTGGCCACCCTGGGTGGGCTGGTGCTCTACCGTATGGTGGGCGCGTCGGGCTGGGTGGCCCTCGCCGTCCCGGTGTTCTGGGCCATCAAGGATGCCGCGCTCTACCCGTTCCTGAGATCCGCGTATGAGACCGATGATCGACCGGTCATCGAGCGGCTCGTCGGCCTCGACGGAGTGACGACCGAGGCGCTCACGCCGCGCGGCTACGTTCGGGTGCGAGGGGAGCTCTGGCTGGCGGAACCGATCGGCGCCACGCCGATCGCGGCAGGCCAGCAGGTGCGGGTGGAAGAGGTCCGCGGAATGACGCTCGTCGTGGCGTCGGCCGAGGGCGACGGCTCGCGCTAGCCGGCCGGCTGGACAGCGTGGTCGCGATACCAGGCCATGGTTCGAGCGATCCCTTCGGCGAGCGGCACGAACGGCTGGTAGCCAAGCAGTTCCCGCGCCAGCGAGATGTCGGCCTGAGAGTCACGCACGTCGCCCACCCGGGCCGGTGCGAACTCCGGGTCCGGACCGCCACCCGCCTGCTCACGCATCAGCTCATAGAGCGCGTTCAGCGACACCCGGTCGCCGCACGAGACGTTGATCACCCGGCCGGCCACATCCGGCGCGGTGGCGGCCCGCAGCGTCCCATCCACCACGTTCTGCACGTAGGTGAAGTCGCGAGTCTGTTCGCCGTCGCCGTAGATGATCGGAGCGCGCTGCTCCGCCAGACAGCGGGCAAAGAGCGAGATGACGCCGGAATATGGCGAGGAAGGATCCTGGCGCGGACCGAAGACGTTGAAGTAACGCACGGCCACCGTCTCGAGCCCGTGCAGCTGCAAGAACAGCCGCGCGTACTGCTCGCCCATCAACTTCTGCAGCGCGTAGGGTGAGGGCGGGTCGGCCGGCATGTCCTCTCGCTTGGGGAGCGCCGCGGAATTGCCATAGATCGATGACGAGCTGGCAAATACCACCCGCTTCACGCCTTGCCGCTGGGCCGCGACGAACAGCCCGAGGGTGCCGGTGACGTTTGCATGGTTGGTCGCCACCGGCTCGTCGACCGACCGCGGTACCGAAGGAATGGCCGCCAGGTGAATGACGTAGTCGACGTCCCGCGTCACGCGCTCCGCCACCTCCGCATCGCCCAGGTCGCCCACCACCAGTTCGATCTCCGGCGCATGCGCGAGGTTCTCGCGATGGCCGGTCACCAGACTGTCGACGACCCGCACCTGCGCGCCCCGGGACCGCAACTCGTCCACGACGTGCGAGCCGATGAAGCCAGCGCCTCCAGTCACCAAGTAAGTCGCCATATCGTCGAACCGTGACCGCCGCGCTCAGCGGAGCGCCGGGAAACCGTCGCGTGAAATGCCGGGGACCACCCGGAGCGCGTTCTCGTAGTAGACCTTGCGCAACACGTCGTCACTGAGCCCGAGGCCATAGAGCTTCCAGAACGCGTGATAGCGGCGGTAGTAATCGAAGTACTCGTCCTCGGTCTCGAACGTCCGCCAGTAGTAGGGGAACTCCTCCGGGCGATAGGAGTCCTTCCCGAACAGCACCCGATCGGAATATTTCTCGAAGAAGGCCTTGGCCATCCGCGGTTGACGCCCCAGTTCGTACAGGATGGCGCCGGTCCCCACCACGACATTGGACAGCCGTTCCAGCATCTCGCCAAGTCGGCCCAGATCGTTGGCGTGCCAACCCATGTGGGCGGCGATGAACGTCGTGTCGGCATGGCGGGCAAACATCCGGTCCCGCTCGGCCATGATCGTGTCGAAGCTGGGATAGCGGTCGGCCGGCAACCGCCGTCCGGGACGCACCACCAGTTCGAGCCAGCGCTCGTTGTGACGGTCGACCGGCTGGAAGAACTCGCTCGGCTCGCCCGTGTGGATCAAGACCGGGATGCCGAGCGTCGCGCACATCTCCCACACCGGCGCCAGCTCCGGGTCGTCGACCTGGACCCGCTGCCCACTGGCGTCCTGCACGGTCAGGCCGAAGTTCTTGAAGATCTTCAAGCCCACCGCGCCCGCCTCGACATCGCGCCGCAACTGGGCCGCTGCACGCTCGCCGAAGCCGGGTGTCACCCCCCGGCTGAAGTCGAGGTTGGCAAAGAACACCATGCGGTCAGGGTGAGGGCTGCGTCGAATGGCTTCCACGCTCGAGGCGAGCGTGGCGCCTGAGCCTCCGCTGAGATTGACGAGCACCTGGAGGTTCAGGTCGTCCATCTCGCCGATAATCCGTTCCCACTGCGCGCCCGACAGGCCGGGCCGATGGTGACTGTGGACGTCCACCACGGGGAACTTCGCGCTCGGCACCGGATGCTCCGGCACCACGAGCGTCGAACGCGGGGTGTAGTCCTCGACCGTCATCGACGCCGAGGGCTGCGCGCCCCGTCTGGCCTGCGCGGCCAGCGACACCGCCACGACCACCAACACCGCCGCCGCCATCCCGACGCTGATCCATCGCTTCATCTGGCGTCCACTTTCGGTGCTCACGAGAGTTGGAATCCGCCGCAGAGGGACGATAAGCCGAATTCTGTTCCCGGACGAGTCCCGAGGGGCCCGACCGGGCGACGACCATTCCTCTAGCCCCGCCATCACTGGCGGGGTCCAGCGACCTACCCGGAGGCTTCGGACGGGCCGCCCTATAGCGCCTCCCTATTTGGTCTTGCTCCGTGCGGGGTTTAGCCTGCCATTCACCTTGCGGCGAACGCGGTGCGCTCTTACCGCACCTTTTCACCCTTACCTACCTACTCACGTAAGCGGGCGGTATGTTTTCTGTGCCACTTTCCTTCAGGTCGCCCTGACCGGGGATTACCCGGCGCACTGCCCTCTGGAGTTCGGACTTTCCTCCCCGTCCCCACCCGAAAGCGGCGACGCAGCGGTCGTCTGTCCCTCTACGGCGGATATGTTGATCCTATTTCTCCCCTTTTCTTCTGCCGCCCGCGGTAGCCGTGAACGTGCGACGGCTATTGCCGAGCGGTCGCCGACGCTCTCATGGCGACCGCCGTGCGCGCCGGTCGCGGTTATCCGTCCTCTTCCTGCTTGATCTGGTACTGCTCCAGTTTCTTGTACAGGTTGCTGCGAGGCGTATCGATCACCTCGGCGGTCTTGGAGATGTTCCAGCCGTGCTCGCGTAGTTTCTCCACCAGGAAGGCGCGCTCAGAGATCTCCTTGAACTCGCGGAGGGTATCGGCCCGGGCCAGTTCCGATCCGCCGGACCTGGGCGCACTGCTGAGCACGCCCCGGGCCTCGGTCACGTCGATGACGTCGCCGGGGGTCATGACCATCAGGCGTTCGACCGTGTTGCGGAGCTCGCGCACGTTTCCCCGCCAACGTTCGCCGCTGAGCAGCTCGATGGCCGCGGGGGTCACTAGCTTGGGCCGAAAGTTGTTCTCGCGGCAGAACAGGTCGGCGAAATGCTCGACCAGCCGGGGGATGTCTTCTTGCCGATCGCGCAGCGGCGGCACCCGGATCGGGATCACACTCAACCGGAAGTAGAGATCCTCCCGGAAGGCGTCGCTATCGATCGCCTCCTCGAGATTCCGGTTCGTGGCGGCAATGACCCGGACGTCCACTTTGATCGTCCGCGCCGACCCGAGCCGCTCGACCTCGCCCTCCTGGAGCACCCGCAGCACCTTGGCCTGCGTCCGCAGGCTCATATCACCCACTTCGTCCAGGAAGATGGTGCCCCGATCGGCTTGCTCGAACTTCCCGATCTGCTTCTGGGTCGCCCCGGTGAACGCTCCCCGCTCGTGCCCGAACAGCTCAGACTCGATCAGCTCTTCCGGGAGCGCGGCGCAGTTGACCTGGATGAAGCGTTCGCGACCGCGTTTGCTGTTGCGATGGATGGCTCTCGCCACCAGTTCCTTGCCGACCCCGCTCTCCCCCTGGATCAGCACGGTGCTGTTGGTCGGCGCCGCCCGACTGATCGCCTCGGTGACCTCCGCGAGCGCCGGGCTCTCACCAACCATCTCGTGGCGAATCTCGGCTTGCTGGCGGTAGGAGCTGACCTCGGTCTCGAGACGTCGCTGCTCGAGGGCGTTTCTGATGTTGACCTTCAGGGCGTCGGATTCGAACCCTTTCTCGAGAAACGCGAACGCCCCCTGCTTGGTCGCCTCCACGGCGGTGTTGATCGTGCCGTGCCCAGAGATGACGATGACCGGGAGCACGTCACCCCGCTCCCGTAGCCGCCGGAGCACTTCCAACCCGTCCATCCCGGGCATCTTGATGTCCAGCAGCACCAGATCCGGGCTCTCGTTCGCGATCATGTCGAGCCCCTCCTGCCCGCTGCGGGCAAAGATGCACTCGTAGCCCTCGTACTCGAGGGTCATCGCGATCGACTCCCGGACGCCTTCGTCGTCGTCGACGACGAGAATTCGCTCGTTCATGTCCGTCACGCCATTATAAGTTTGCGAAACGCGGCCTCGTCGAGCGTCTCCACGCCCAGTGCTCGCGCCTTCTCGAGCTTCGAGCCGGCCTCGGCGCCCACGACGAGCGCGGTCGTCTTGCGACTCACCGAACCGGTGACCTTGCCGCCCAGCCGCTCGATCGCCGCCCGCGCCTCGTGCCGAGACATGGTCGACAGGGTGCCGGTCACCACGAACGTTTGACCGGCCAACGGCAGTGACGCGTCCTCATGCACTTCAGCCCGGTCGGTGTCCATCCGCACGCCGGCCTCGGCCAGTCGCTGGAGCAGCTGGCGGCTCTCCGCCTGATCCAGATAGGCCCGCACCGAGGCCGCCACGATTGGGCCGACGCCGTGCACCGCTTCGATCTCGTCGAGCGAGGCCGCCATCAGCCCATCGAGACCGCCGAACCGCCGCGCGAGCAGGTCAGCCGCTCCTTCGCCAACGTGCCGTATGCCAAGACCGAAGAGGAGCTGCGCGAAGTCTCGCTGCTTGCTGTCCTCGATCTCCTGGACCAGGTTTGACGCCGACTTGGCCTTCATGCGGTCCAGACCGACCAGGGTTTCCGCATCGAGCGCGTAGATGTCCGCCACGTCCGCGACCAGCTCGCCGTCGACCAGTTTCCCGATCAGCGCCTCGCCCAGACCTTCGATGTTCATCGCCCGCCGCGACGCGAAATGGAGCAAGCCCCGCTGAATCTTCGCGGGGCAGGCTGGATTGGGACACCGCCACACCACCTCGTCATCGCCCCGATCGAGCGCCGTGTCGCAGACCGGACAGACCGACGGCATTTCGAATGGCCGCGGAGCGTGTTCCCCGTCAGGGCGCTGGCTCAGGATCGGCTTGACCACCTTCGGGATGATGTCGCCGGCCTTCTCCACCAGCACCGTGTCCCCGGCTCGAATGTCCTTCCTGGCGACATCATCAGCGTTGTGCAGGGTGGCGAGTTGCACCGTCGTGCCTGCCAGCTCCACCGGCTCGAGCACGGCGAACGGCGTCACCGCGCCGGTCCGGCCCACGTTGACGTCGATACGGAGGAGCTTCGTGGTGGCCTGCTCGGCGGGAAATTTGAACGCCATCGCCCAGCGAGGGAACTTGGCGGTGGCCCCGAGCCGCTCCCGCGCCCCCAGGTCATCCACCTTGATTACGACCCCGTCGGTGTCGAACGGCAGTTCCCGTCGGGCGTCACCCCACTCCCGGCAATAGGCCACGACGGCCTCGCTCCCCCGGCACTGCCTCCAGTGCCGGTCCACCGGAAGCCCCCATGTCGCCAACGTCTCGAGGACGGCGGCGTGACCGGCGTCAGCCTCACCCGGTAGGGCCTCCGGTTCCACCAGTTGATACAGGTAGGCCCCGAGTCCCCGGCTCGCCACCAGCGCCGCGTCTAGCGTGCGCATTGTCCCCGCCGCGGCGTTTCTGGGATTCGCGAAGGGCGACTCGTCGGCGGCCGCCCGTTCCGCGTTCACCCGGTCGAAGGAGCTGCGCGGCAGGAAGATCTCCCCCCGCACCTCGACGACCGGGGGGGCCGACGGTCGCAGCGACAACGGGATACCCCGAACCGCTCGCACATTCGACGTGACGTCCTCGCCACGCACGCCGTCGCCACGGGTGATGCCCTGGGCGAGCAACCCGTCCCGGTAGTGCACGGCGATGCTCAACCCGTCGATCTTCAGCTCGGCGACGTAGTCGACATGCGTGTCTTCGTCGAGGTCGAGCCCCTTCCGGACCCGCTCGTCCCAGGCCACCAGGTCGGCCTCGTCGTAGGCGTTGTCGAGGCTCAGCATCGGCACGGTATGCTCGACGCTCTCGAAGCCATCGACCGGCCGACCCGCCACTCGCTGGGTCGGAGAATCTGGGGTGACCAGCTCCGGGTGCTCCGCCTCGAGCGAGGTCAGCCGCGCCAGCAGCCGGTCGAACTCGGTGTCCGAGATCTCTGGATCGTGGAGAACGTAGTACCGCTCTTCGTGATGGCGGATGGTGGCTCGAAGCTCGGCGAGCTCACGAGCGACGGCGTCGTTGGAGGGCACGAAACCGTAGGCGGTTCGCGGCTATCGGTCGCGCGACAGCACGTAATCCGGCAGCGCCATCAAGGCATCGAGATCGGTCGACGGAGGCAGGATCTCGAGCTGCCGCTTCGCCGTCGCGGCAAACTCAGAGGCCTTCTCGAAGGCCTGGTCGAGCACCCGATGCGTGGCGAGCATCGCGCGCAACTCCTGCCACGCCTCGTCGGAGAACTGTCGATCGCAGACGATGGCGCTGAGGAGCTCCCGGGCGCGACTTCCTGCCTGGTCGACCAGATAGATCGCCGGCAGGGTCATCTTGCCCTCCCGCACGTCGCCGCCCACCGGCTTCCCGAGCACCGCCTCGTCCGCCGTGTAATCGAGCAGATCGTCGACCAGCTGGAACGCGATGCCCAGATTGAAGCCGTAGTCGCGGAGCGCGACCTGCTGCTCTTCGGGGAGATCACCCAGGATCGCTCCGATCTGGGCACATCCGCCAAAGAGGTAAGCCGTCTTCCGTCGGATGATCTCCAGATGCTCGTCGACGGTCAGGTCGACATCTCCAGTCTTGGTGAGCTGATAAAGCTCGCCTTCGATCATTCGCAGCGTCACGTCGCAGAGCAGGCGGACGAGCTCGAGGGAGTCGACCGTGAGCGCCATCCCCATCGACTTGATGTAGAGATAGTCACCCAGCAGCACGGTGATGTCGTTCCCCCAGCGGGAGTGCACCGACGCGCGCCCGCGCCGCACGACCGAGTCGTCGATCATGTCGTCGTGGACGAGTGTCGCGGTATGGATGAACTCCACCACAGAGGCGTAGAGCGTCGCCCGCTCCCCGCGATACCCACCCAGACGGGCGGTCATCAGCAGGAGCGCGGGGCGCACCCGTTTTCCGCCGCTCGTCTGGATATAGCGACCGATCTCGGGAATCAGCTCGACCCGTGACTCGATGTGACGGGCGAACTGCTGCTCGACCGCCTCTAGGTCGTCGCGAATCGGCTCGAAAATCTGTGCGAGGTCGGGCGGTGCGGAGGTTCTCGACAAAGCTTCAACTCGTGATGCGGATCTGAGCATAATTGCGATCCAAGTGTCAACGCTACAACCCTTTAGCCGGAACCCGCTGTACCAAACAGCGCATCAAAGGTCGTTAGCGTTCGCTCCCCGAGGGCCAGCGGCTCCGTCTCCCGGAGTTCGGCCAGCCGCTCGACCACCGCGGCGACCCAGGCCGGCTCGTTCCTCTGGCCACGATGCGGCACCGGGGCCAAGTAGGGCGCGTCGGTCTCGACCAACAGACGATCGTCCGGCACCAACTTCGCCGCGGCCCGGATCTCGTCGGCGCTACGAAACGTGGCGATACCCGAAAACGACACGTGGAAGCCGATGCCGAGGGCCCTCCGGGCCATCTCCGCCCCCCCGGTAAAGCAGTGGAACACGCCACGCACGCCCCGAGCAGCCGGCTCCTCGAGTAACTCGAAGGTCTCCTCTTCGGCCTCGCGCGTGTGGATCACGATCGGCAGGTCCCGTTCGACGGCGACCGCGATCTGTCGCCGAAACACCTCCCGCTGCACGTCGCGCGGCGCGAAGTCATAGTGATAGTCGAGACCGATCTCACCCACGGCCACGGTCCCAGATCTGGCGTCGACCGCAGCCTCGAGAAACCCTCCGACCTCGCCCAGCCGCTCGGTGAACGCGCCCGCATGATGCGGATGGACCCCCGTGGCGAACCGGACCCCCGGCCACGCGGCCTCGACCTCGACGGCCCGGGTCGCCTCCTGAGCCACCGTGGCATCCAGGATGCACAGCGCTCCGCTGACCCCGGCGGCTCGGGCTCGGGCGACCACCCCCTCTAGATCCTTCCCGAAGGCGTCGTCAGCCAGGTGACAGTGCGAGTCGATCACCGCACCCGAGCCCCGGACGGCGCCGCCTCCGGGTCGTCCACGGTCAGCAGCACCGGGTTGCCGGCCGGATCGGTCGCGGCGAGCATCATGCCGTTCGACTCGACCCCCATCAGCTTGGCCTTCTCCAAATTTGCCACGATCACGACCGACCGTCCGACCAGCGTCTCCGGCTCGTAGGCCCGGGCAATGCCCGCCACGAGCGTGCGCTCGACCCCGGCCACTTCGACGGTCACCTTGAGCAGCTTCTTGGACTTCGGAATCGCCTCGGCGGCCGTCACGCGCGCCACCCGCAGCTCCACCTTCAGGAAGTCGTCGAACGAGACGCGGGGCATCTCCTCGACCGCAGGCGCGGCGGCCGCCTCAGTTGCCGGCGGTTCGGCCGGCGTGGGCGTGTCGACGGCCGGCGCCGGGGACGCCGGTGCATCAGACTCGTTAGTCATCTTCGTCTCTGCTCTTTTCGACGCCGCCTTTCCCCTGGCGGCGGAGGCATCGGCCTCGGTGTCTGTATGCTCGATCCGGGGCCAGAGCGGCGGCCCCTTGATCAGTGCGCGGGGACGACTCGTCCAGGCGGCCTGCGTCGACAGTTCGGTCAACCCCTCCTGCTCGCCCATTCTTCGAAGAATCTCCGTCGCCGACGAGGGCATGGCCGGCCACAGCAGGATCCCGGCCACCCTGACGGCCTCTGCCGCGTCGAAGAGCACACGGTCGAGTGCGTCCGCCTGGCCCGGATCCTTCGCCAGCGCCCACGGTTCCGACCGCGTAATGTATTCGTTGGTCGCGTCGACCAGTTCGAAGGCCGCGGCCAGCCCGGTGTGGAGCCGATGCTCGTCCATCGCGGCCCGGTAGCGGGTCACGACGTCCGTGGCACGCGCCTCCAGCACCGACGGCACCGAGGCGGGCGCCCTCAGCTGCCCGCCCCGGTATTTGTGCGCCATCACCGCAACCCGGTTCACCAGGTTGCCCAGGTTATTGGCCAGATCGACGTTGTACTGCTCCTCGAAACGCTCCCACGTGAAGTCGCCATCCTGGCCGAACGCGATCTCCTTGGCGAGGTAGAGCCGGAGCGGATCCGGTCCCAGCCGATCGGCCGCCTCGAGCGGGTCCACACTGGTGCCGAGCGACTTGCTCATCTTCTGGCCCTGCCAGTGCACCCACCCGTGGCCAAAGACCTGCGTCGGAAGCGCAACGCCGGCGCTCATGAGCATCGCTGGCCAGACCACGGTATGAAACCGGGTGATGTCCTTCCCGACCACGTGCAACTGGGCCGGCCACCAGCGCTCGAACAGCGCATCGTCGGTGCCATAGCCGACCGCCGCGATGTAGTTGATCAGCGCGTCGAACCACACATAGACGACACTCGAGGGATCGAATGGCAGCGGGATACCCCAGCTTTGCCCGGTACGGCTGATCGAGATGTCTTCCAGCCCGCCCTCGAGCAGCTTGAGCATCTCGTTGCGACGCACGTCCGGCTGCAGGAACTCGGGGTGGGCCTGATAGTGGGCCAGCAACGGGTCCCGGTAGCGAGACAAGCGGAAGAAGTGATTCTTCTCCTTGATCCAGTCCGGCTTCTTCGTCGGGTGGACCGGGCAACAGCCGTCCACGAGATCCTTGTCCTGTTTGAATGCCTCGCAGGAGACGCAGTACCAGCCTTCGTACTCGCCCTCGTAGAGATCGCCCGCATCGGCGATTCGCTGCACGAGGGTGGTGACCGCGACCCGATGGCGATCCTCGGTGGTCCGGATGAAATCATCGAACGAGATGTCGAGCTTCGCCCAGGCCTCTCGGAATACCTGCTCCATCTCGTCGCAGAAGGCGATCGGCTCGAGCCCCAGCTCCTTGGCCCGCTGATACACATTCTGGGAGTGCTCGTCGTTGCCCATGACGAACCAGGTCGGAGTCCCGCACAGGCGGCGGTACCGCGCGATCACGTCGGCGGTGACCTTTTCGTAGGCGGTCCCCAGATGGGGGCGACTGTTGACGTAGTCGATGGCCGTGGTGAGATAGAATCCCACTATTCTTTCTCCGTCGTGCCCGCCCGATAGGCCTGCACCGCCGCGGCTTGCACCGCTTTGACCGACACATCATGCGCGTCGGCCTGACGGACACAGTCGTCGAACTCGGGCGAGACATTCATCACGGCGTCACCTCGGCGCGCCACCTTGCACCGGATCTCGCCGAATGGCGTCACCACCGGGACGAGGCTTCGTTGGAGCAGATCGCGGGTCATCTCGCTCCATCGCAAGCCGATGGTCGTCGAATCCCGGAACAGCACGTCCGCCACCGCTTGCCGCACCGCCGGCGGCGCCAGGACCGTCACCAGCGTCCCCGGCCGGTTCTTCTTCATCTGTACCGCGGTATAGAACACCTCAACCGCCCCGGCGGCATACAGACGCTCCATCAGCACGCCGAACAGGCGCGGATCCATGTCGTCCACTTCACACTCGACGACCACGATCCGTTCGGTGTCGGCCGCCGTTGCGGTCTCCCCCACCAGGACGCGCAACACGTTGGGATGCCCCTTCGGATTCCGTGTACCCGCGCCGTACCCGATCTGGCTGACCTGCATCGGCGGCAGATCGCCATACTCGGTGGCGAACTCGGTCAGGAGGAGCGCTCCGGTCGGGGTGAGCTTCTCTCCTGGCGGTCCCGCGGCATAGATCGGCGCTCCGGCGACGAGCGCGGTGGTGGCCGGCGCCGGCACCGGCAGGGTCCCGTGCTCGCACTCGACCGTCCCGCTTCCCACGTTGATGGGCGACGCCACGACCCGCTCAGCGCCGAACCACTCGAGGGCGAACACCCCCCCGACGATGTCGACAATCGAGTCGAGCGCGCCGACCTCGTGAAGGTGGACCTTCTCGACCGGCATCTGGTGGATCTCGGCCTCGGCTTCAGCCAGCCTGGTGAACAGTCGATTCGCCCGAGCCTTGGTCTGGTCGCCGAGGGCCGCCCGGTCCACCAGTTTGCGGATCCCCGACAGATGTCGGTGACGATGCCCCGTCTCTGGCGCTCGTTCCACCACCGTGAACTTGGTCGCCGCCACACCAGACCGATCGACCCGCTCCACCTCGACCCGGCACTCGTCGTCAAGCGCCAGGCTCCCCAGCGCCGCTTCCAGGGCATCGAACGGCAGACCGGCATCGAGCAGAGCGCCGATGACCATGTCACCGGAGGCGCCGGAGAAGCAGTCCAGATACAGCACGCGGCCCACCGTCAGATACTCCCCATCTCCCGAAAACTGCAGTAGCGGGCATCGGCCAGGACCAGGTGGTCGATGACCTCGATACCCATCAGGCGTCCCGCCTCGACCAGCCGGTGGGTCAACGCCGCGTCCTCCTTCGCCGGGGTCGGATCCCCCGAAGGATGGTTGTATAACTGCACGATGGCCGCGGCACCGGCAGCCGCTGCTTCCCGGAACACTTCCCGCGGGTGCACCAGGCTGGCATCAAGCGTTCCGACCGAGAGCAGCGCCGTCTTCAGCACCCGATGCTTGGTGTCCAGCAGTAAGATCCCGAACTGCTCGACCGCACGCACTCCGAACGCGGGCAACAGATACCCGGCCACGTCGCGTGGTGACGTGAGACGGGAGCGTTCGGCCGGAGGCCGACAGAGGGTCCGCCGCCCCAGTTCGACGACCGCCAGAATCTGTGACGCCTTGACTGCCCCGATGCCACGGAGCCGTCCGAGGTCGGTGCGAGACTGCCGGGTAAGCCCATACAGGCCCCCGACCGCCTCGAGGACCGCATTCGCCACCTCGATCGCACTCGCCGCCCGATGCCCCTAGCCCAGGATCACGGCCAGGAGTTCGTTGTCGCCCAGACCGGATGGCCCGAGACGGTCGAGCTTCTCGCGGGGTCGGTCGTGAGGAGCGAGTAGCTTCATCGTACCACAGGCCCGTTGCGGTCTCCGGACCGCAACGGGCCGTGGTACTGCTATGCAAGAACCGTCCGAACGGGGAGGGACGGGGGCCGCTCCAGGTACGCAAAAGATGCGTGGCGAGGCGCGTCCTCACGGCGCGACTTCAGCCGTCCCAGCGCCCCGTGAAGACGATTTCCGCCCATCCGGTGAGCCGAATCGCCGCGTCCTCCCAGACCACCCGCTGCACTCCCCCCGGCGACTCGACGTCCAGTGCTCGCGCCGCGCCGCCGAACACCGCCGCGGCCACGCCACTGGCGCAGGCACCGGTCCCCGACGCTTCAGTCGGTCCGACGCCACGCTCCCAGATCAGGATGCGGATGTGGGAGGGCGTCACCACCTCGACCAGCTCGACATTGGTCCCCTGCGGATACGCCTCGTGCACCGCCAGCGCGGCGCCCAGATCATGCAGCCGCTCCTCGGTCAGCGGCCCACCGAGCACGATGCACTGCGGGTTGCCGACCGAGAGCTCGACAACGTCCACCGGTACGCCGGCCACCTCCAGCGTCCGCTGAGCGAGGCCGCTCGGAGGCGGCATGGCCGCTTCGAAGGTCCATCGCGGTTCGTTGACCTCCAGCTTCCGCAGCGCGATGGGCCCGGCATCCGTCTCGACCTGCAGTTCGTCCAGTTCGGGCCGATCGCGAGCCACGACCGCTGCCAGACACCGGACCGCGTTGCCCGAAACCTCCGCCACGCCACCGTCCGCGTTGTAAAGCACCATCCGACTCCCGGCTGGAGTCGGCGCGTGCAGCACCAGACCGTCGCCGCCTGCTCCGGCGTGGCGCGCGCACATCGCCCGCGCGAGACCGGCCCGCTCGTCGGGCTGGGTCTGGTCGATCGGCGCGAAGAGGAAATCATTCCCGTAGGCGTGTGCCTTGATGAGATCGATGGGCATTCGGAATCTCGATCAGAAAACAGGAGACAGGAGACGACTACGGATTCGCCAGCGTGGTCAGGGGACTCGCAAACACCCACGTCAGGCCGCCGGTCACCCCGACCCGCGGGTCGTCTGACGTGAAGCCCGCATACAACCCGCCATCGAGCCGCACCGAGCCACGAGTGTAGCGGAGGCCGAACGTCATCCGGCCTCCCGTCTGGTCGCCCGACTTGCCGTTGACCTCGGCCACCACCTCGGTGCCCTGGTAGAGGGCACGCGCTAGCGACAACCCGTATGTCAGCACGTCGTCCTGCCGCTCACCCCGTACCGGATCGGTCAGGATGCCGAGGCCGACATTGCCGACGATACGCACCGATTGGATCGTCTTCCCCACGAGGAGCGACTGAAAGAAGTCCATCGTGTCGAGCCCCAGCCCGCTCTCGTTGGTCGCCATCGGCAAGCGAGTCGCGAAGCGCAGCGCGATGCCGGGGCGCCGCGCACGCTCGGACACGAACTTCACCTTCGCGCCAATCACGATGTCGTCGAACCCACTTGTCGTACTACCCGTCGCCCGCACCTGGTCAGAAAGGACGGCCGGAAAGCGGTCGGTGATGTCCAGGCGGCTGCGAGAGAGCCCATCCAGTTGAATCTCGGCAAGGTCGCCCATCCCGAAGCTCAGCCCGATCTGCGGTCCCCGCAACAGGTTGCCCTCGAGCCCGGAGAACGGGAACGGATGGTCCCAGGAGTGATCGATGCCCGTCTCCAGCAGAATGAGGCCGTCCCCGATCGGCTCAGGGTCTTCGGTCAACAGCGGCCGCTGCTGCGCCTCGGCCGGCGCCACGCTCATCACCAGGGCCGTCACCACCCCTGCCATCCATCTCGAGCCTCTTGTCATCCTCGTCCTCACCTGTGTCCCTTCGGATATATCCGATGGCCGCCGCGTCATACACGGCGTGCGCGACAATCGGCACCAGCAGCCCGCCCGTGACCATCGCCAGCGCCCCGAGTCCCAGACCCATCACGCCCGCCCACAGTCCGAAGGCGAGCGACGTCGGTCCGCCAATGTGGGCCAGTCCGAACAGGAGACTGGCCACGAGCAGCCCCCACTCCCCCTGCACCGCTCCCCGAAACAGCAACTCTTCGCCGATGCCAGCCGCGAGACTGACGCCGAGGATCTCCACCATCGAAACCTGGGCGAACAGCGGTCGGAGGGTCTCCCGATACAAAGTACGGATCTGGCGAACCGGCCCAACCGGCGGCGCCAACCGGAGCATCCCGTAGTTCAGCACGCCGAGCACCACGGCGGCCAGCACACCCACCGCCAGGCCGCGTCCCACTGGGCCAAACTCGAGCGACAGGCCGCGCCACCGGATCCAGACGAGCGCCACGGCGGCCAACAGGCCCTCCCCGATGAGCGACACCGTCAGCAATCGGCTCACGACGGGCCTCAGAATGCCTTTCCGCTGTCGAGCAGGATCGTGACCGGACCGTCGTTGACCGACTCAACCGCCATGTGGGCCTGGAAGCGCCCCCACGACACGGGTACGCCAAGCGCCACGAGCGCCGAGCCGAGACGCTCGTAGGTCGCCTTGGCATATGCGGGTGACGCCGCGTGATCGAACGATGGTCGACGCCCCCGCCGGCAATCACCGTAGAGGGTGAACTGCGACACCAGCAGCACGGCGCCGCCCGCATCGATCACCGATCGGCTGAAGCGCCCGGCTTCGTCCTCGAAGATGCGGAGTCCGGCGATCTTGCGGGCCAGATAGTCCACCGCGGCGTCTTCGTCGTCCTCGGCCACACCGACATAGACGAGCAGGCCCGTCTCGATGGTCCCGACCACTTCCGCCTCGACCGTGATGCTCGCTGATCGCACCCGTTGCACCACGGCGCGCATCAGTGCCCCTGGCGGAACCGAGTCTGCGGACGTGGCAGGGGGTTGAACACGACAGGAACGGGTCAGGTGGCAAGCGAGACCGGCTGGTCGAGGGTGGCGGCCACCTCTGCGCGCAGTTCCGCCACCGGGTTGAGGCGACGGTCCAGGAGATGTCTGCCGGCCACGTTGCCCAACGCCTTCAGCATCGATTGCTTGACCCCCGGATGCTCGCGCTCCAGGTCGACGAGCAACCGTTTGACCCGCTGGCGCTGCAGGCTCATGTCCCCGCAGGCCGAACAGCAGCAGCCGATGATGGGCAGCCCCACCTCGTCGGTGTACTGACGTGCCTCCTCCTCGGCCACGTAGACGAGCGGGCGGATCACCACATGCTGACGATCGTCGGAGACCAGCCGCGCCGGCATCGCCTTGAGAGCGCCGGCAAAGAACAGGTTCAGCAACAACGTTTCGATAAAGTCGTCGGCATGATGGCCAAGCGCGATCTTCGTCGCCCCGACCTCACTGGCGACCCGGTAGAGCACGCCTCGTCTCAGCCGCGCGCAGAGCGAACAGGGCGTCGCCTGCGCGTCGAGCTTGTCATCGAGGATCGCGCCGATCGTGGTGTGCTCGATCTGCAGCTCCCAGACTCGCTCCTCGCAAATTCTAGCAATCGTGTCGTGCCGGTAGTCGCGGTACCCCGAATCGACGTTGACGGCCACAAGTGTGAAGTCGATCGGGGCCCGTCGACGCAACGCGTCCAGCAGTTGCATCAACGCCCAGCTGTCCTTGCCTCCCGACAACCCCACCATCACCCTGTCGCCGTCTTCGATCAGATCGAAGTCGACGATGGCGCGGGTGACTTTCCGGGCCAGCTTCTTCTCGAATGCGCTCGCGTAGGCCATCGTCGTCAGTTTACCGGAGGTCGGCCAGGAGCCGGGGCAGGGTCCGCTCCCAGGTGTACTCGGCCGCCCGCTGGCTCGCGGCGGTCCCGAGGCGTTCGGCCTCGTCCGAATCGTCAGCCAGGCGGCGGCACGCCTCACCCACCGCCTCGGCGGTGGGTTCGACGACGAATCCATGAGTACCATGGTCGACTAGCTCCGCCGGCCCTCCGCTGTCGGTGCAGGTCAGCACCGCCTTGCCCGATTGAAACGCCTCGAGGGTGAGCAGGCCGTAGTCCTCTGCCGCCGTCAGGTAGCAGACCGCCCGGCAGCGCGCCAGATGGTCGACGAGCGCGGCCTCATCGATCGCCCCCACCAGCTCGACCCGGTCGCCAAGCCCCAGCTCCCGCTGCCGAGCTTCGAGTGCCGACCGCTGGTCGCCGTCACCCGCGATCACGCAACGGACCCCCGACGCGACCGGCTGCGCCAATGCCTCGAGCAGCAGCTCTACCCGCTTGAGCGGCGACAGGCGACAGGCGACGAAGAGATAGTCGCCATAGCCGTCGCACCGATACGGCCGGGGCGGCGGTGGCGGGTACAACACTTCGGAGGGAATCCGTCCCCAGGTCGACAGACGCGCTTGAATCGTCTTCGACTGCGCGAACAGCGTGCGCACATTGCGCGTCAGCAGGTAGGTATCGGTCGCGTGGATCAGCCGTCGGCGCGCCCGCTCCTTGAGCCGCCCCTTCCAGGACAGCGCCGCCTCGAACCGGGGCCACTGGTCGTAGTACTCCCGCATCCGGTGGTTAATCCAGCAGACGTGCGACGGGTGTCGCACCGCATAGCTCGGGAAGCGGAAGCTGACCACATGATCGATCGGCCGACCGTCGTGGGCCATGCCGACATCGGTCAGCCAGGTCGACAGATACGCGGCTCCCTGACGACCGAACCGATTCTGGGGCGTGCGGACCACGGTGGCGTCGTGACCCGCCTCTCGAAGCGCGCGGACCAGGCCATGCGCGATGACGAGGTGCCCGCCTTCGGCAAACAGCGGGTGCGACGTGACCACGGCGACCCTAGCCATGGGCGCCTCTCATCTCCCCCGCCGGTCCGGGCCTCACTCAGGCACCTCCACCGCGTCCAGTGAGATCGCCGCCCCCAGAAACCGGCCGTCAGTCGAAACGCCGTCGAGCAACCGCGGCACGAACCCGTCCTCCACCGAGACACGCAGCAGATACGCCCAACTGTCCCGAGAGTACACGCCGGTTGGCGAAAGCGTCACGCTCCCTTCCACGTCGGGCTCGAGCGGCAGGGTCGCGCTGGCGCGGCCCATCCGAACCGACACCTGGTTGGCCACTGGCGAGAGCGCCGTCAGAGTGACCGACTCGAGTTCGAGCCGGTTTCGCACGATGATGTGGGCTTGCTCGCCTCCACCGGTAATCCAGATTCCGGGGGACTCGGGCAGCCAGGCGTTGTAGTCCAGGAAGTACAACTGGACCCGCGGGTCGTTGCTGTGCAACACGCGGGCTCGTGGACCATCCAGGTTGATCGGCAGATCCCGCACCATCGTCAGCTCGACCGGCAGAAGCCGTAGCGCTCCCTGCGCCGGCGCCAGATACGACTCCCTCGCCGAGACGAACGGGTTGATCAGGATCTGGCCGATGAAGAGCATGCCTCCCAGTAGCGCCACCATGGTCGGGGCGAACCCCCTCATGGCGGGCGTCAGGAAGAAGAACAGCGCGTAGGTGGCCAGGTAGTACCGATTCCCGGTGGGTCCGCCTCCGCCCGACCAGGTGAAGGGCATGTAGAGCGCGAGCCCGACCGCGGAGACGACGGTGGTCGCCAGCGCGACCCACTGCCAGGAGCGCGCCCTCGCCCGGGCGCGCCAGAACAGCAGCGTGGCCACCACCCCAGGAAACAGGAACGGCACGAAGCCGAAGTGGCGGCCGACCAGGAAGTACCAGATGTTTCTGGCCAGCAAGGCTAGGTGTCCCGACAGTGGCAGCGGATCCTCGACCACGATCGTGCCGGTGGCCACGCCCTCGCCCAGCGCCGAGAACGGCGTGCCGGAACCGTCAAACGGAAAATCACCCGTCAGGTAGTTCCGATCGAGCCCACCCTGATAGTTGAACTCGCCGCTGATCAAGGCGTTCACGCCCAGCAGCGCCACCGAGACGCCGGCGGCCAAGAACCCCACGACCCAGCCCCGCCGGAATCTCCGCTGTGACCACAGGTAGAGCACCGGGGCGGCGATGAACAACGGTGTCGGCACCGGTTTCGAAAAGATCGCTACGCCCAGCACGACGGCGGCTGCCAGGTCGCTGCTCGGACCGCGCAACCAGCCCCCGACACCGGTGGTCGACTGGGGCGCCACGTCCTTGTAGAACCACAGGAAGTAGGCGAAGAAGACGAGGGCGAAATTGAAGAAGTCCGAGGACAACCAGACCGCGTAGATCGGCGTCTGTGAGGCGAACAGAAACACCGCCACCCACGCCAGCGCGACCATGGCCGGCACTCGCCCCTGCAGGAATGTATAGCCGCAGTAGAACACGCCGGCCAGCAGGACCGCGTGGAACCAGAGCAGCCCGTTGATTCCGGCGATCCAGACAAATGGCGCGGCGAACAGCGCATGGGCGAACGCCTTGCCGAAGTACAGGCGATCGTCGCGCCCATCCGGGTAGGTGCCGCGATGAAGGAACGGGAACTCTCCGTTGAGCTCCCAGAATGAGCGGGCCCCCTGCTTGAGGAACACGCCCTCCGGACCACCATCGTAGGTCTCGAAGAAGCGGTCGAGATCAACACCCTCCGTGTAGACGAGGTCGCCATCGTAGGCGAGGCTCAGCGCCATCAGGACATATGTCGATTCATCCCCTTTGATGCCGCGGAGGGTGCGTGGCACATCGATCGACAGCGCGACGAACGACCCGACCAGCAACAGGGCCAGCGTGACGGCGAGCCCGGGATCACGCCACCACGGGAGGCGGGCCGATGCGGAAGGCGCGGCCGGCTGATCCATGCCGTCGATCATAGCGTTCGTCGTGTCGCGTCCGCGCGGCGTCTATCCGGCCCCGGGGTGCCCCCCCCGAGCCAGGAACGAGAGATCCGCCTGCGCGACCCCCTCCCGGTGGGTGGCACGCGAAATCTCGTGCATCAGCAGATACAGCCGCTCCATCTTCTGGACGAACCTGCCGATGTCGTACTCCGCCCCCGTCTCCCTGGCTTCGCGGCCCAGCGTGTCGCGGGCGGCCGGATCGGCTAGCAGCGCCACGATGGCGTCCGCCAGGGCTCCGGCATCGCGTCGCGGCACGATACGCGCGTCACGGTCCGGGGTCAGGATATCGAGCAGCCCATCGCAATCGGTGGCCACTATCGGCCGCCCCATGGCGAGCGCCTCGAAAGCGGTGAGCGGCGTCCCCTCCCAGAGCGAGGGGAAGACGACTAGGTCGAAGGCCGAGTAGGCGACCGACACGTCTCGCATAAAGCCGACGAAGGTGACCCGGTCGGCCACGCCCAGCGCCACGGCCTGAGCCTCGAGATCCGCCTGGAGCTCTCCCTCGCCCACGACGTAGAACCGGACCCCGGGGTTGGCCGCCAGCACCTGCGGGACCGCCTCGATCAGATACTGATTGCCCTTCGACGGCATCAGCCTGGTCACCGTGCCGACCGCCATCGCGTCCCCCGGGATGTTCAGCTCGGCCCGCGCCGCTCGCACGTCGGCTTCGGTACGTTCCCGCCCGAACTCGTCGACCGGTGCCCCGAGGTAGACCACCTTCGTCAACCCGGCCGGGATGCGTCGAGCGTTGATCACGAACTCGGCGGTCGAGCGGGACACCGCGATCGCCAGATCGGTGAACGGAAGCAGTAGCTCGTCGGCGACCTGCTGGAACCACGGGGTGCTCGTCAGGTTCGCATGCTCGTGCAGCAGCGTCGGCGTCCGGCGCCAGGCGGCGGCCAGGCGGCCGAACGTGGTCGCGCCGTAGCCGTGCATGTGCAGAATGTCCGCCTGTTTGTCGTCCAGCACACGGAGCAGGGCCGGCAGCGTCATCGGGTCGAACCGGCTGCGTCCAAGATAGGTGACGTCGATGCCGTAGCGCTCGAGGTTATCGACCGATTCGTCCTGTTGCCGCAGGCTGATCAACGACACGTTGAACCGCTCGGCATCAAATCGGGGAATCATCCAGGCGAACAGCCGTTTCACCCCGTGCATGCGCGACCCGGTCCAGCCCAGGTGGTCACAGATCTGCACAACGTTCAGCGAACGCTCGCTCACGACAGCAACCCCTGTTCTCGATACCACCCGGCCGTTCGGCGAATACCCTCTTCGAGATCCACTCGGGGCTCGAACCCCAGCTCATCTCTTGCCTTCGACGCATCGAATGCCCGGCTCTTGATGAAGAAATCGACCCGCCGTCGAAAGATCGGCGGCTCGATCCGAAATGGCACGCAGACCACCTCGCACAGCGCCCCCGCCAGCCAGACCGGCCAGACAGGTATCCGAAGCCGCGGCGGCGACGTGCCGAGTTCGCGCGCGATCAGCTCGACCAGTTCCCACAATGTCGTATAGCGCGCCCCGGCCAGCAAGTACGTTTCGCCCGCGGCCGCCGGCACCGTGCCGCACAGTCGAAACCCCTCGACGAGGTCCTCCACGAACGTGAGGTGGTAGAACGCCCGCCCCGCCCCGATCATCACCGCCCCCTTGGCCAGCTTGAAGAGCTTCAGGAAGCGCAGGTCGCCTGGACCATAGATGCCAATGGGTCGCGCGACGACCACCTCGACATCGCCGCGCTCGCCCCGAGCGCGCGCGACCCGTTCCCCTTCGAGCTTCGTCTCCTGGTAGATGTCACCGGGGCGGAGCGGGGCCGACTCGTCGGCCGGAGGGACGTCGATGTGCCCGTGCACCCCACCAGTGCTGCAATGGACGAAGCGGCTGGCGCCCCCGGCGACGGCCGCTTCAAGGAGTCGCTGGGTCCCCCCGACATTGATGTCCCGATAGACGGCATCGGTCTGCCCCGCCGTCCGATAGGTCGCCGCAATGTGATAGACCACGTCGACGCCCTGGCAGGCCCGCTCCAGCGACGCCGTATCGGCGAGATCGCCCTCGACGACCTCGACGCCCTCCGCGGCGAGCCGACGCCCCTGCTCGCGGCTTTCGGGCCGCACCAACGCCCGCACCCCATCTCCCTCCCACAGGAGGTGACGCGCCAACCAGCCGCCGGTGAACCCAGTCGCCCCGGTGACCAGGCTGGTCACGAAGCGGCCACGCCTCCGGCGGTATCCAGCGTGGACGCCGAAGGGGCATCAACCGCGTCCTGCCCGAGCAGGCGCTGATAGGCGTCCTGCGTGCGTGCGACATACGCCGCCCGGCTGTACTTGCGCTCCGCCAGATCGGCAGCGGCCGCGGCCAGCCTGGCTCGCGCCTCCGGATCATCGATGAGACGCCCCAGGGCCTCGGCGAACGGACCGGGCTCGGGCGGCGCGAGCAGCGCCGTCCCCGGTTCGAGGACCTGCGTATGCGTCCGCAAGTCAGTGGCCACGATCGGACGCCCGGAGCGGAGATAGGAGTAGATCTTGAGTGGCGTGTTCGTGCCGGCAATCCGCGGCGACGCGAGGATGTCCGCGGCGGCAACGAACGACGGGATCTCGGTGGCCGGGCGCTGCCCGGTGAACACGACATCCAGCCCTGCGGCCAGTCGGCCGCGGGCAGCCGCGACCTGTTCCTCCGACCCGCCAACGACCAGAATCCGTGCCGTCGGGTGGGTCCGGGCGAGACGCTCGGCCGCCTCGAACAGGAGGTCCAGCCCCTGGTAGGCCTCGAAGGTCCCCGTGTAGAGGATCAGAGCCGCCTCGGGGTCGATGCCCCACTCCTCCCGCACGGCCGGGCCCTCGCCCTGGCTCTCCATGTCGCCGCCCATCACGTTCTCGATCAGCACGGCCCGGTCACCGGCGCCGAGGTCGATGACCGTGTCCTGCAGCTCCTGACAGATGGTGATCACCACCTGCGATCCCTCGATCATGGCCCGTTCGGAGCGTTCGAAGACGCCCCGGATCAGCGCCGACCTGGAATAGCTGAAGTTGGACAGCTGCTGGGGAAGGCTCGAGTGCATGTCGTAGAGGTGCGGAATCCCCAGTCGCCGGGCCAGCCACACTCCCAGGGCCCCCGCCTCCTCGTGCGAATGGATCGCGGCGTAGCGGCCCGGCCTGGCCAGTCGAAAGGCGGTGACGGCGAGCAGCGCGTCCAGCAGCAACTTCACCAGAGACGGTCCGATCGCGACACGCTTGATGAAGGGTGGTCGCGCGCTCCGGATGATGGTGAGCCCAGGCATGTCGACATCCTGGCCGATGGGATAGGTGATCAGGTCGATGTGATAGCCGAGCTCGACGAGCGCCTTGATCCGGTGGTACTCGCTGAACGGCGTGCCCCGCGGCTCGAAGAACGGCTCGGGCGCGAGCATCAAAATACGAGGGGGACTGCTCACAATCGTCGAGGGCGGCGCGCTCCCGGGCTGTGGATCAACCGTTCACTCGCCCGGCGAGACCCGGGATCAGGGCCAGGCTGGAGCTGGATTATACCGGCCCAGGCCCTCAATGGTCAACGCGAACATCGCCGTTTATTACTGATGAGACAGAACTTACGGCCACAGCCGGCATACCGCCGTCGCGTTGGGCCCAGGGCCTCCTACTGACGGGTTCGGAACAACCACGCCGGAGGACCCAAGCTCGGCACCGAGCTTGCAGTTCGGTCGGACGTGACCCCAGCGCGGTCCAGGACTGCACAAAACGGCACAAACGACCGAAAAGAAGAAACGGCATGTCATCCGACCTCCGTAGTATTGCCGCGCGACACCGCTCCGCATTGCTGTTGACCGCTCTCGCCCTTACGGCCGCCTGCGAAACCGAGCGCAGCTCAAACCCGCTGAGCCCCAACATCGCCGGCCCCCTCCCTGGGGTGACGATCACCGCGCCGGGCACGGTCGGCCCAATCGACTCGATGCTCATTGCATCCGACACCCAGCCGGTGACGCTGACCTTCAGTCCGGCGATGTCGAACAGCGTGCGTCCGTTCACCTATGAGGTGCAGGTGGCCACCGACCCAGAATTCGTGCAGATCATCGTCTCGCTGACCGGCATCGAGCCGAACGAGTCGGGTCAGATCGTCGTGCAGCTCCCGGAGTCGCTCGAAGCCGAACAGGCCTATTCCTGGCGCGTGCGGGCCGTCGATGGCGCCAATACCGGCCCCTACTCGACCGCAGGCACCTTCGAGATCTTCACCCCGGTGACGATCGCGCCGCCGGTCATCTCCGGGCCCACTGGAGGGGAGGAGACCGGGTCGCATGTGGTCACGCTGGTAGCGGTCAACGCCGAGATCACCGGTCCGGCCCAAGAGATCCGTTATCGATTCGAGCTCGCCGGCGAGCCGACGTTCGCCAATCCGTTGGCGATCCTGACCGTGCATCAGGCCGGCGGTACAACCACGTCGGTATCACCTGGCGCTCTACCGTACGCTGAGCAGTTCTATTGGCGGGTCCGGGTTTCTGCTCGCGCCAGAAACGGCGAGCTTGTCGGCGAGTGGAGCGCGACAGCAAGCTTCCGCACGCCGCCAGCGCCCGTAGCGATTACCCCGCCAACCCCCGTGGCGCCGATCAACGGCGCCACGGTCTCGACGCAACCCACCCTGACGGTGGCCAACGGACCGATCTCCGGTAACCCGGGCATCGTCACCTATCAGTTCGAGGTCGACGACAGCTCGTCGTTCTCGAGTCCTGAAAGCTCCTTCTCGGTGACCCGATCGGGTACCGGCACGACATCCGGACTGGCCACGGTCACGTTGGCCGCGGGCCAGCAGTTCTACTGGCGTGTGCGGGGTACGAACGAAACCGTGACCAGTGCCTGGTCGCCGACCGCCACATTCCTGACCGAGACCAACGCTCCGCCCAGTCCGCCCCCGGACGGCCCAGCCGCTCCGCCGGCGCCCGACCCGGGACCGGGTGGGATGCTGCCGCTCCCCAACATGTTCAGCGTCGTGCAGCAGGTGGCATACGAACACCCGGATGCCCTAGCGAACTCGTGCCAGGAACAAGGGGGCTCTTGGGAATTCATGGACCTCGTTGTCGCGCGGCTCCGCCAGACCGATGGCCGGTGGGGCTACAACTGCAAACGCGGCAACTGCGGAGACGTCTCACAGGACGTGGTTGACTACCACTGGGACAACGGCTCGGCCAACGGCTCCACCGAGGTCTACATCATCGACATCATCGGCGGCCACTGTGGCCCCAACCCCTCCCCTGCCTGGATCGACCAAACACAAGCAACGGCTGAGGCCGGCACCATCGGGCGCTGGATCTTTCCCAGGTAGCTGAATCCGAATTAGGTGCTCACCAGAACCTGGTGATAGCGCGCGCCTTTCTGAGATTCGGGCCGTATTTACCGTGCTCGTGTCGCTGGTTACCGGTGTGCTGGTGTCCACGGTACGACGCTTGAGTGAACCCAGTCGGGAAGCAATCGGGGACATGCCACCGCCCGCGCGCCCGTGGCACTCATACGCTGACTCACACGAGTCACTACCGCCTGTGCCCTATGTCGATGACGACCACAATGGGCCCGCGGTCGAAGGCGGAGCTTGCCGTACAGATCGCATGCGGCATCAAAGGCATCCCGGTCGAACATTGTGTGAAAGTCAACGATCGCTCCCGTAAACCGTTACCTGCGCTCCGAGAAAAGTGCGGGAACGCACGGCGCATCTGGCACGGTTACGTTCGTGATCTCACAAATCGAAACATTGACGTCGTGAAATGTCACTCTCGGATTCACGAACGACGACCTGCGCTCAACACATACCGTCGAGCACGCGAACAATCCCGATCCGGCGATGCCACCAGGCACCCGAAGACTCGACGGGGACTCCGCCCCCCGCGAAGAGCCGTACACAACGACGCCTCCGAGGTGCTCACACCTCGGAGGCGTCGGTACTCGAAGCAGTGGTCGGACCGCTAGAACTTCACGCGGAGGCCGATACCGGACTGGAAGCCACCCACATCAATTGACTGGTCACCACCGGCCGCCGGCAAGTCCACCGATCCTGCGGTGTAGCGCAGGAAGATCCCGCCGCCGTACCGCTCGTTCACCCAGTACTGGATGTCGGCCCCCACGTTGCCACCGACCGCTGTCCGCCGGATCGCGGCCGTGGTGGCCGACAAGTTGACCAACTCAAACGGCGCCCCGATCTCGACCGGCTGGACCTCAGCAATCAGACTCTGGTCCACATTAAAGATCGACGGGCCGCCGCTGAGGGCGACTGTAATCTTCTCGGTGAGCGGCATCACCCAGACACCCTGCAGGTGAATGCCAACCTCCTTGTAATCGCCACTCGTCACGTCCAGCACGCCGATGCGCGGACGGTTGACGAACAGCGGGTGAGGAACGCTTGACGAGATGTTCGCGCCGTCCTTCGTATTGAACGAGGTGACCGCGATCCCTGCTGCCAGGTTTTTCCACACGCGGTACGCGCCACCGATCTCGAACCCGCCACCACCGCCACTCGCGTGACTAATCGTGGAGGTCGCCGTCTCACCGAACACATCTGCTTCCAATCTCTCGGTGAAGGCCCGATCCTTTACCTGATACATATAGTTGACGCCGATATACCCGGTCTCTTCCCATGGCGTCATCTGCGCCGCTGCCTTGGCAGGGGCTCCAATGATGCCCGCCATCACGCCGAACGCCGCGGCGCTTCGAATCACCACACGTCTGCCGATCTGCATCTGAGTGTTTACCTCTGTTTCCGTCTCCTCCCTGTCGCAGGAGACGTGAGCGGCGACCTCCGCCCTCCGTCGAATTTGAGATCGTAGCACAGGGAACAGCCGTGCTGAGCCGACCCGCGCGCCGCCCCGGTTCTGCTATCATGTAGTGTTGCAAGCGCAACACTGCCAGGGCGCTGGGTCCTGGTGGTTCTCTGACTTCTCGCGGAGGAATTCGGCTCTCATGGTGAAGACCCAAACAAAGCTCCTCGCCGCCGCGCTCACATGCGTACTCCTTGCGACCAGCTGTGGCGACGAGACAACCCCGACTGCTCCCAGTGCTACGTCCACGGTGGCACTGCCGGCCGGAGCGGCACAGGGCAGCCCCGTCGCCGGCGGCGTTATTGGCCTGCTCGAGATCGACATTAACGCAGCGCTGCCCTCAGGCACCATCTCGCTCAAAGCCTCAGCGCCGGCCCTCTCATCGCCGGCCAATAACGCGACCACCGACGATCTAACGCCGACGCTGACCATCAGCAACTCGGCACCGACATACGTAAGCCCGTCGGAGGCACCGGCGTTCACCTACGAGTTCGAAGTGTTTAAGGTCGAAGGTGCGACCATGACGCGCGTGGCCCACGGAAACAACCGCCCCGCCGGCGGAGGCACCTCCTCGTGGACTGTCAGCCCGAGCCTGGTGCAAACCACGACCTACATGTGGCGGGCGCGCGCGAAGATCGGGGACGAAACCGGACCATGGGCCCAGCCCTACACCTTCACGACCCCAACACTGATCACGATCGGGGTTCCGACGCTCAACGCGCCCGCCAACGGCGGCGAGGTCTCGACCTCCCGGCCAGACCTCGTGGTCAATAACCCGACGGCGTCGGCCAACGCCGGGACGATCGAGATCCAGTATCAAATCGACGATGACGTCAATCTTTCGAGCCCCACGCTCATTAAGGTGGCGATGAACCAAAGCAGCGGGACCACCACAGGCAATTACGCCGGCACGCTGATCCCAGGAACGACCTATGGCTGGCGTGTCCAAGCCACCAACGGTACCGTGTCTAGTGCCTGGTCGCCGACCTGGACCTTTACAGTGGTGGAGGGAAATCGCACACCAGATGCGCCGAGTGGAAAGCTACGGCTGCCGGACGAGTACTCGGTCGTCCAGGCCCTGGCGGCAGAACGACCGGACTTGCTGGCGGATTCCTGCCAACCAGAGTATGGAGGTCCTTACGCGACTGGCACCTGGGAGTTCATGGACCTCTTGGTCGAGCGGCTCCGGGCGAAAGACACCCGCTGGGGCTATAACTGCAAACGTGGCAACTGTAACGACCCCTCACTCGACGTGGTCGACTACCACTGGGGCACCGGCGAGAGTGAAAACAGCACAGACGTGTACATCATCGACGTGATTGTCGGCCACTGTGGTCCGAACCCTGGGGCGGCCTGGATCGATCAGACCGACGCGACGGCCGACCACGGCGACATTGGTCGCTGGACATACCCGCGTTAATCACCACAGACGCAGTGGCGGAGGGATCACCGCGATCTCTCCGCCCCTTTCATGGCTGACACCTTCTACCGCTGGTTCTCCGAGCGGCGCCTCACCTCCTTTGGGAGCGCCCGTCGGGGTCGTATCGAACGATCGCGCCTCGCCCTCCTCCAATCCGCCATCACGCCTCCGGGAGACATGCTGGAGATCGGTCCGGGCACCGGTTCGCTGGCGGCCGGGGCGATCGCTGCCGGCTGGTCCTATCGCGCCATCGAGGCCAGTGCGACCCTCGCCCGGGAACTGCGCGAGAAAGGCCTGGACGTCACCGAGGCGTGGGCCCCCCCCATCGCGGCCGACGACGCCAGTTGCGACGTTGTGTACGCCGACCAGGTGCTCGAACACATGAGCGGCATCGATGCCGCGCGTGAGTTCGTCGCCGAGGCGCTCCGGGCCCTCCGCCCGAATGGCGTCTGCTTCATCGTCGTACCCGATTACCTGAAAGAGCGGACGTTCTTCTGGGACGTCGACTACACCCACAATTTCGTGACCACTGAGCGTCGGGTGCGGCAGTTGCTCTACGACGGGGGCTTCGAGGTCGAGCAGGTCGTCAGAAGCATTGGAGACGCGACCGGCCTCGCGCGTGACGCGCTGGCCGCAGGGGCCCTGGTCGTGAACATCCCTGGCGTCAACGCGCTCAGCCGCTACACCGGGACCGAAGATCTGCTCTTCCGGATTCGCAAGAACCTCTTCGAGACCCTTACCTTCGTGGCGCGGAAGCCCACCGTCTAGCTGCAGGCGATCCTTCCATGTGGCGCTCGGTCTGGTTCCGCGGCGCCATCAGCCTCACCATCCTTGCGTATCTGGCGTCGCGCATCGACATGAGTGCGGCATTGGCCGCCCTCGTCCAGGTCAACCTCGGCTATCTGGCAGTCGTCCTCCTGCTCGTCGGTCTCGACCGGGCCGTAATGATCGCCCGCTGGCTGGTAGCGCTGCGAAGCAGCGGCAACGAGACGCCGCTCAAGTCCGTCGCCTGGATCTTCCTGGTCAGCTCGTTCATCGGGAGCGCCCTGCCGGCCAGCATCGGCGGCGACGCCGCGCGCGCCTACACCCTGGCCCGCCGTACCGACGACGCGAGCGAGGCAGTAGCGTCGGTGGCCGTCGACCGGCTGTTCGGTATCCTCTCCCTGGCGATACTGGCCGGCCTGGGCGCAACCGTCTGGCAAACGCCGGTCAACCTGCCGGTTGGCCTCATTCGGCTGGCCGCACTCCTCCTCATCGGCGCCGGCGCCTGCCTGTTCTGGTCGGATCTGTGGGCCCGCACGTTGGTGCCGAAGCGCTGGCACGCCACCCACCTTGGGCAGTCGCTGCTCGGGATAGCCGACGCCCTGGCCAGATATCGGCAACGCGGTACGGCACTGCGGGGCGTACTCGCGCTGTCGGCACTCGTGCAGCTGCTCCGGATCTCGCAGGCCTACCTGCTCGGTCTCGGCTTGGGCCTAGACGTCGCATTTGGCTACTACCTGCTGTTCATGCCGATCGGTCTGCTGATGCTGCTACTCCCGGTCTCGGTGGCCGGGTTTGGGTTGCCTCAAGGTGTCATCGTCTGGCTGCTCCGGCCGCAGGGCGTGGCCGACAGCCTGTCCTTCGCCTTGTCGACGCTGATCGTGCTGACGGGGCTGGCCGGCAACCTCCCAGGCGCCTGGCTTTACGCGCGCCGTAAAGAGCGGTAAAATAGGGGTTTAATGGCACAGGTCTACGCAGCCAAGTATCTCGCCCGCGCCGCCGCCTCCGCTCCACGCGACCTGGCCAACGCCGCGCTCGCGAAGTTCAAGGCCATTCACCCGACGGTCCTCATCTACCACTGCACGTTCGTCTGCGACGCGCGGTGCGAGATGTGCAGCAACTGGAAGCGGGGCGACCGCAAGAGCGACATGACGCTCGAAGAGATCGAGCGCGCCTTCAGCTCCCCCTTCTGGCATCACATCGAGAACGCCAACGTATCGGGCGGCGAGCCGACCACCCGCAACGATCTGGTGGACATCTGCCGGGTGATGCTCGACAAGCTGCCCCGGTTGCGGAAGTTCGGTCTGAACACGACCGGGCTGACCCCGCATCGCGCCATCCCGATGCTGACCGACATCGTGAAGATGTGCGCCGAGCGGGACATCATCTTCAGCTTTCGCGTCTCGATCGACGGCGTTGGCGAGATGCACAACGAAGTGCGTCAGGTGCCGCGCGGGTTCGACAAGGCCAACGAGACCATCCGCGCCATGCAGGCGCTCCAGAAGGACTACCCGTTCAACTTCGGGGTCTCGACCACGATCTTCGGTCAGAACCTGGACGACGCCGAGAACATCCTGAACTGGGCCCGGGGCGAGAACCTCGACATCGTGTTCAACATGGTGCGGTTCACCGAGCCGATGCTTGGCAACACCGACCTGGCCGAGACCTGCACGCCGGTCGGCGAGGAAGAAGAGCGGATGCGCCAGTTCTTCCTCGACCGCGTGCGAATCGACCCGCTGCTCGACGGACAGAACTACATCTACATGCACTACGCGGACATGATCGCCAACGGGTACCACCGGCTGGCGCCCTGCCCCTTCCAGACGCAGGGCATCATGTTGAACCCGGACGGTGGGATGTTCTTCTGCGAGAACAGCGAAGTGGTCGGCAACGTCCGAGACACCGACCCCGGCGAGATCTACTTCAGCCCGGAGAGCCAGGCGCACCGCGATTCGATCAAGAACGACCAGTGCCCCACCTGCCTCAGCCCGTGCCAGATGAACGTCGCCGCCATCAAGCAGGTGGTACCCTACGCCAAGTTCCTGGCGCGCGCCTCACGCGAGAAGCGGAAGTATCAGAAGGTCGCCGCCGAGGCGCAGTCGGCGACCAGCTAGACCACTCGGCCTGACGGCCTCCGCTCACACGCCCGCTGACCCATGAAGCAGTGGCAGATACGGCCGGGCGATGCCGGACCAGCGCTGATCGCCTCGGACGTGGCGACCCCAGAACCGGGACCGGGTGACGTCCGGGTGGAAGTCCACGCAACCTCACTCAACTACCGCGACCACCTCCTGGCCACAGGTCGCTACCCGGGCGCCACGCTTCCGGTGGTGCCGGTCTCCGACGGCGCCGGCATTGTCACCGCGGTCGGCCCCGGGGTCACGGACGTGAGCCTCGGCGACCGTGTCGTCGGGATGACCCTGCCGTGCTGGCTCGACGGCGACTTCGACCCACGGATGCGCCGCCGGATGATTGGATTCGCGATCGACGGCTGGCTCCAGGACGAGGTGGTCATGCCGGACACGGCGCTCGTCCGCATCCCGGACGGGATGTCGTTCGCCAGCGCCGCGACGCTCCCCTGCGCCGGGGTGACCGCCTGGAACGCCGTCATCGAAACGGGGCGGATCGGCCCGGGCGACAGCCTAGTGACCCTGGGCACGGGGGGTGTCTCGATGTTCGCGGTCCAACTCGGCAAGCTGGTCGGCGCCCGGGTCACCGTGACATCGAGCAGCGACGACAAGCTCGCCCGCGCGCAGGCGGTGGGCGCCGACGATGCCGTCAACTATCGTCGCCATCCCGACTGGCACACGGTGGTCCGTGAACTGACCGGCGACACGGGTGTCGACCTGGTGGTCGAGACCGTGGGCGACATGGACCGTTCGACGCTCGCGACCCGCTGGGGCGGCCTCGTCGCGGTGGTCGGCCTGCTCGCCCACTACGCAGGCAACCGGACGCCCGACGACAGCCCCGAGCGCCCGCCACAGCGGAATGCTCGCGTGACCCCGATTCTGATGGGACCACGACGGATGCTGGCTCGGCTGGTGCGCGCCTACGCGAGCAACGGCGTGGCCCCCGTCATCGACCGGGCCTTCCCGCTCGCCGAGCCACACGAGGCGTTCAACGCGCTCGCCTCGGCCCGCCACATCGGGAAGATCGTACTTACGCGGTAGCAACCCGCTACTTCGTTGCAGGCTTTGGGCTTTAGGCGAGGGGCGACCGAGCGCGACGCCCCAGGCTTCAACCTTCAGGCTTCAGGCTACGGGCCTCGGGCCGGAACGAGGAGCGTCGGGGCTCAGCCCAATTGGTGGGCGTTGCGGTCGATCTGGTCTGCGCTCAAAGGGCGGTCCTACCGAAACGCCCTGCTGTCCGAATCGGTTCAGGTGGGACTCGTTCCGGCCTGTAGCCCGAAGCCTGTAGCCTGAGCGGACGGGTCCGCGCCGCTCACTTGGTCGCAAACGCCATCAGATGCCATCCGAACCGCCTGACCAGCGGTCTCGGAATCAGGTTGAATCCGCCGACGAAGACGCCGTTGTAGGCGGCGGCCTTCCAGCCTTTGTGCAGACGGGACTTCACCGGAAAGCGCTCGGGCTCGATCCGGAGGTCGGCGAAGCCGTCGAGAAGCCGGCGAAACTCTGGAATCGAGTATTTCTCGAGCACCGGCGCGTCCGCATGCTCCAACCCCACGCCCATCACGGCGGACATGGCGTTGAGCCAGGATACGCGGTTGTAGACCATGAAGATCGCCTGTCCGCCGGGCTTCAGCACCCGACGGCACTCCACTACCATGCGCCGCGCATCGGCCGTGTACTGCAGGACGCCGTGCGCGTAGACGACATCGAACGACTCGTCCCCGAACTCCAGGGCCTCTCCGTTGCCGACCCTGAGGTCGCTCTGCCCTTCCAGGCCGTGCAGGTCGAAGTTCGCTCGCGCCAGTTCGATCGACCGGGCAGCCAGGTCCACCCCGGTGACCTCGGCGCCACCCTGGGCGAATCGCAGGAGATCGGTGCCAATGCCGCAACCGACCTCCAGCAAGCGCTGCTCGGCGAAGTCACCGAAGTCGACGAGTCGAGGCAGATAGTGAAGCTTGTCGAACCGATAGTCGTCGAGGTCGTCGAAGAACTCACGCGTGCCGACCGGGTGGTCGGTCATCTCGAGGTCGTGGATCCGCTCGTTCCAATAGGCGGCGATCTGGTCGATCATCGGGGCGTAGAATAGCAGCGTCTTGACACGGAACCTCCGCGCGCTCGCCGATACCGAGTTCGACCTCCTGGTCGTCGGCGCCGGTATCTACGGTGCGACCATCGCCTGGGACGCCGCTCAGCGCGGTCTCCGCGTGGCCCTCATCGACCGGGCCGACTTCGGCGGCGGCACCTCAGCCAACAGCATGAAGACGGTGCACGGTGGGGTCCGCTCTCTCCAGACCGGCAACCCGGCGGAGCTCCGGCTCTTCGTCCGCGAACGCCGCGCGCTCTCGAGGATCGCCCCGCATCTGGTGCATCCGCTCCCGTTCGTCGTGCCGACCTACGGCGGGCTGACCCGCCATCCGTTGGCGATGCAGGCCGCGTTCAAGCTCTACGACTTCCTCTCAAGCGATCGGAACGCGCAGCTCGACCGAACCAGACACCTGCCACCGAGCCGGCGGATAGGCCGGGACGAATGCCTCGCCTTGAACCCGTTGATCGACCCGGACGGCGTGACCGGCGGCATCGTCTGGCATGACTGCCAGATGTACAACCCTGACCGGGTCGTACTCGCCTTCGTCCGGTCGGCGTCCGACGCCGGGGCCACCGTCGCCAACTATGTGGAGGGAACCGACTGGCTCCGCACCGGCGAGCAGATCACCGGGATGCGGGTGGAAGACCGCCTCGGCGCGCCGGTCTTCGATGTACGCGCTCGTCTGGTGGTCAACGCCGCCGGCCCCTGGAGCCCGCAGTTGACCACCAGCCTCCCCCCAGCGCTCGCCGCGGCTCGTCCCACCGGTTTCTCCAAGGCGATGAACCTGGTGACCCGTTCGGTCGGGACTCGCGAGGCGGTGGGTGGCGTGGCCGAGGGCCGATTCCTCTTCATCGCCCCGTGGCGGGATGTCTCCATCGTCGGCACGAGCCACGAGCCGTATGCCGGTCCTCCCGGGTCGCCAACGGTCACCGACGCCGATGTCATCCGCTTTCTGGCCGACGTCCGGCAGGCGTTCCCCCGGGCCAACCTCGGCGCAGACGATGTGCGATTGGTGCACCGGGGGCTCCTCCCGTCAGCCGACCCGGAGGGGGACACACTCTCGAAGGAAAGCCTCGTCCGGGACCATCGACACGACGGCGCCCCCGGCTTGATGAGCGCCATCGGCGTGCGCTACACCACGGCCCGCGCCACCGCCGCCGAGGCTACCGACCTTGCGCTCGGGATCCTCGCCGAGACCCCGTGTCCATCGCGGACGGCGACCACGCCGCTGGCCGGCGGCGACCTCGACGACTGGGACCGCTTCCTCGCCGGCGCAATGCAGGCCGACACTCCCCTCCCACCAGCCAGCCGACGACGCCTCGCCGTCACCTACGGCACTCATCTCCACACGGTGGTTGACGCGCTGGCGGCGGACCCCGAGTTGGCGACGCCGCTGTCGGACACCTGCCCGGTGACCCGTGGCGAGATCGTCCACGCGGTGCAGAAAGAGATGGCGGTGACGCTATCCGACGCGCTGCTGCGACGCACCGAAGCCGGGTCAGCCGGGCATCCCGGTCAGGACGCCGTGGAAGAGGCCGCCGATGTCATGGGAGCGCTACGCGCCTGGTCGCCCGATGAACGGACGACCCAGATCGGCGCGTTGAATCGCCACTACCAGCTGGACGAGTAAGGCCCTCAGTCCAGGCACGACTGTGCCCACCGTTCCAGGACCATGAAGCAGAACAGCTGGTGGGCATGGTTCTCGCGCCCCGCCAGGTGCTCCTCCATCATCCGCGTGACCAGCGCCGGCTCCAGCCAGCCACGTCGCTCGACCCGCTCGGACGCCAGGAGTTCTCGCATCAGCGGCGCCCAGTCGCTCCGGAGCCACTGCTTCATCGGGATGGAGAACCCTTCCTTGCCCCTGGTCAAGATCGAGTCCGGAAGCTGGTCTTTCAACGCCGACTTTAGAACATGCTTGCGCTGCCCCTGACGCAGCTTGAGGCTCCCCGGCATGGAGAACGCCAGTTCCATCACGTCCACGTCCAGGAATGGAGCCCGTGTTTCGAGCGAGGTCGCCATGCTCATGCGATCAACCTTCACGAGGATGTCGTCGTTCAGATACACCTGCAGGTCGGCATAGAGCTGGCGGTTGAGCAGATCGTCGGTATGCGCGCCGCGCAGGTGCCGACGGATCGGGGCATAGACGTCGCTCTGGAGCAACGCGTCCTGGAACGCCGGCGTATAGAGCCGACGCTTCAGACCGACATCGAGGAACGTCATCCACCGATAGTGCGCAATCTCGCTCGGCGCCGTGGCCAACCCCAGCGTGAATCGGCGGAGTTTGTTGACCAGCCCCTTCTTCTTCTCGCTCGGCGGCAGCAGGGCGGCCACCGAAGACAGCAACGGCAACGCCACATCCGGGACCACCAGCGCCACCTGTCGCGCCAGCGACTCCGCCTCGTACGCGTCGTAACCAGCGAACAGCTCGTCTCCGCCGTCACCAGAGAGCGCGACGGTCACATGCTCTCGCGCCACCTGGGAAACCAGATAGGTCGGAAACAGCGAGACGTCACCGAACGGCTGGTCGAAATGCGTGACCAGCCGGTCGAACAACGCCAGCAGATCCGGTTCGACCATCCCTTCGTGATGATCGGTGCCAAACCTCGTCGCCACCTCGCGCGCATAGGGCAGTTCGTTGTAACTCGCCGCCTCGAACCCCATGCTGAAGGTCTTGACCCGGTCACCCTGGCCCGCCGCCTCGACCATCAGCGAGACGATTGCGCTCGAATCGATTCCGCCGGATAGAAAGGCGCCCAGCGGCACATCGGACATCATCTGCCCAGCCACCGCCCGCCCCAGCGCGTCGCGGAGCGCCTCGGCCGCCTCGCGCTCACCCCACGGCCGCACCTCGATCGACCCGGCGTCCCAATAGCGCTCGACCCGCACCGCTCCCCGCTCATAGAGCAGGTAGTGGGCCGGCGGCAGCGCCCGGATCTCGCTGAAGATCGTGCGAGGGGTCAGCACGTACTCGTAGGTCAGGAACTGATCGAGCGCTTCGAGGTCGACCTGGCGCGAGACCTCCGGGCGTGTGAGCAACGCCTTGATCTCTGACCCGAAGAGCAGCCGCTCCGGTGTCTGCGAGTAGTAGAACGGTTTCTCGCCGGCACGATCGCGGCCGCAGAACAGTCGTCTGGCGCCCTCGTCCCACAACGCGAACGCGAACATCCCACGGAGCCGCCCGAGGATCTCGACGCCGAACGCCTCGTAGCCGTGCACGAGCACTTCAATGTCGGATCGGCTCCGAAAACGGTGTCCTCTGGCCTCGAGCTCCGACCGGAGCTCGAGATGGTTGTAGATCTCTCCGTTGGCCACCAGATGGATGGTGCCGTCCTCGTTCGAGAACGGCTGCTGTCCCCCCTCCACGTCGATGATCGAGAGCCGCCGCATCCCGAGCCCGACGCCCGGTCCCACATGGAGGCCTTCGTCGTCCGGTCCCCGATGATGGAGGGTCTGGACCATCCGCCGGAACCCGTCCTGGTCCACGGGGTGAGCCAGGTCACGTTCGACGATGCCGGCGATTCCGCACATGGTTTGGGAGAGTATCAGCGAGAACGCCCGCGACCCGCGCGCGGGCAGGCTGAAAGAATGCCCGATGGTACAATGCTCGAGAACGCCAGCGCCAGCCGCCCGGCATCCTCACACATTTCATCGATGGTTCACCTTCTCCTCGCGTCAACGGCGTCCTTCAGCCGAGTCTGCCGGTCCTCAGTGATGGCCGGTCTGGCCCTGACGGCAGCGGCCTGCGGCCCAGCGGCCGACGGCCGATCGGAAGCGGCGCCCGTCCAGCCGGCCGCCGCCCCCATCGCGCCCGAAGGGGTCGCCGCCATCACCGGGGGCCATACCCGGGCGGTCTGGATCCAGGACCAGGGCGACGGCACCGACATCCTGGGGTTCGGCAACCAGGTGACGATCGTCGGCTTCGACAGCGAAGACGGAGCGGGCGAACGTCCGGTCGTGGCCACCGCCGGCACCTTCGCCAAACCACTCTTCACGCGCAACGGGAACCGCGTCGTCTACGCCGACCGCACCGACGATGCGGTACGGGTGGTGGGGTTCGACGGCTCGAACGACCGTCGCGTGACCACCGGCTTTCCCCTGGCCACGTGGATCGACACGGAGTCCGGCGTCGAGTGGGTCTATGTCGGCACCGCCCCCCAGGGCACCGACCCCGAGTCGTACGCCGAGGTGCATCGACACCAGATTGACCAGCCGGACCAGGCCGAGTTGGTCTGGGACCGCCGGTCGGTGAGTGGCGACAGCTTCCAGGTATCACGCGACGGCCGCCTGGCCGGCGCGCTGGCACGGTGGCCCGAGGCGGGACTGCTCGAGCTGCCCAACGGGGAATGGCACCCGCTGGGTGAGGGCTGCTGGACCTCCCTCGCCGCCGACGACAGCGGACTCTTCTGGTACTTCGACGGTCAGCACCGCAACCTCACAATCGTCGACAACGACGCGGATGACCGCTGGACCGTGAACATCAACGGCGCCCCGGGGATCGACGGCTTCGAGGTCTATCATCCGCGGTGGTCGAACCATCCGCGTTTTCTGGTCATGACCGGGCCCTACACCGTGGGCGGAGGCGGTAATAAGATCCGCGGTGGCGGCCAGGGGGTGGAAATTCACCTGGGCCGATTCTCGGCGGACCATCGCCGGGTGGAAGCGTGGACTCGGATCTCGACTAACGACACCGCCGACTTCTACCCCGACGTCTGGATCTCGCCGGACGTGGTCGTGCCAGCGGGCTCGCCCCCGGCGGCCGGCGGCGGCGTGGCCGATGCGGCGACGGCCCCGCCCATCCTAGTCGAGGCGCGGGTCACCGCGTCGGTCCCCCTCCCCACGCCAGCCGACATCGCCCCGTATCGCAACGGTCTACTCGTGCTCGAGTATGACGTCGTCGAGGTGGTCGAGGGCACCTACGCGGAGGACACCGTGCTCGCCGCGCACTGGGTCATCGCCGAGGGCGAGACGCTCGATGACGCCCGCCGGCCTGCGGGCACGACGCTCCGGCTCCGCCTCCAGCCCTACGCCGCGCACCCCGAACTCGAGGGAGAGCGGCTGGTCATGGACACCGACCGCTTCGATCTCCCGCTGCTCTACGACGTCGAGTCGGACCCCCGCTGATGCCCGGTCGACCCGGCCACCCGGCTCTGCGCCGTACGACCGCGATCGCCGGGATATCGGCAGCCCTCATCAGCCTCGGCGCGTGCGGCGGGGGCCACACGCTCGACGAGCTGCTCCCTCCGTTTCGCGCCGAGCTCGCCCGGCTGGCCGAGGGCTCGGCCCAGCAACCGGGTGCGTCGATCGAGGGCGTCGACGGGTGGCGCTTTCATGGCGAGGAGCTGGCGGCGGCCAGCGCCCCCCTCGACGCGCCGGAGACGGCAACGCGCACGATTCTCGACGTAAAGCGGCAACTCGACGCCGTCGGTGTCGAGCTACTGCTCGTACCGATTCCGTCCAAGCCAATCGTCTTCCCGGAGAAGATCTCGGCCGAGCTCGAGGTGCCTATTCCAGTCCCTCGATTCGACCCGGAGCTTCAGGCGTTGTATGAGACGCTGCGTCAGGCTGGCGTCGACGTGCTGGACCTGACCGAGGAGTTCATCCGAGAGCGGTTTCACCCGGAGGGTCCCCTCTTCTGCCGGACCGATCGGCAGTGGTCCGGCACCGGTTGCACGGTGGCCGCCGCCGAGATCGGCGCCTGGGTGCGGGAACGCGAGTGGTTCGACGAGCTGTCGACCGAGGCCTTTGGCGCCGCCTGGTACAGCACGGCGTTCAACGGCAATCTCGCGGACCCAGCCGGGACCGAGCGCGAGGAGCTGCGTCTACGGGGGATCGTCCGAGACACGGCCGAGGGACGCGTGGCTCCCGAGCCGGACCTGGCCAGCCCCATCGTGCTGCTAGGAGACGAACGCTCCCTCGTCTTCCACACCGATACCGGCATCGACATCCGCGGAGCGGGGCTGCCCGAGCAACTCGCCTTCGAGCTGGGCACGCCGGTGGATCTTGTCGCGGAACCCGGAGATACCGGCTCGTCCCGGGGGCGGGAACGCCTCGCGCGACGCGCGCGGACCGAGGGGGGGTTTTGGGCGGCCAAACGACTAGTGATCTGGTGCTTCGCGTCCGCCGCCCTTGCCGACGATCAGGGATGGGTGCCGACGCGGCTCGTGCCGGAGCGCTAGGAATCATCCCGGCCACGAACAGCATCAAACGACGAGATGGTGAGCGGACTCACCTTTCTTGGCTGACGAGGGCCATTCGAATGAGCACGACGACCCAACGCACACACGCAAGAACCTCTGTTCCCGGCCGTCTGGCGCTGATCATCGGCGCCATGGCCCTGATCGCCGCCTGTAACGACGGCCCTCTGACCGCCCCAACGGCTGTCGGCGATATCCCTACGGGCGCGGTCCAGTTGCCGCCCCAGGCCATGATCGCGCCTTTCGCCGAGGCGCCAGACAGCGCCACCCTGAAGGTCACCGCCCCACCCCGGTCTCGCCCATTGGCGGTCAGACCGTCAGCATCACCTGGGTCGAGCTGAGCCTCAACAGCTCGATGGACCAGTATGTCGACGCGTCGGGCCTGGGTCTGGGCTTCGCCCTCTGGCAGGTAGGGGCCAATGGCATGACGACGCTCGTTGAGGGCGCGACCGTGCCCCGGAACGGGACCACCACGACCTACACGGTCGACGCCACGCTCGAATACGGCACCGAATACCGCTGGCGTGGACGCGGCGTGCTCGACGGCGCCTACGGTCCATGGTCGGACTTGGCCACCTTCATGACCGGGCCAGCTCCGCCGCCACCGCCGCCGGCGCCGATGGTGCCCTCCGATCCGCAGGCCGTCTACATCGCGATCTTCGAGTCCGATTGGAGCGCCGCGACCCATCCGACCGACTATACGGACAACGCGCACTACTCGCCGATGATTGGCGCCACGCACAACAGATCGGTGCAGTTCTGGCAGAACGGCATGCTGGCCACCCCCGGCATCGAGAACATGGCGGAAACCGGGAGCCAGTCGCCCCTCGACGGCGAGATGCAAGCGGCGATCAACAGCGGCATGGCCGGCTCGATCTTCCGCGGCCGCGGCCTCGCGCCCACGCCCCGACTCGAGAACGTCCAGTTCACCGCGACGACCGACTTCTCCTACGTGACGCTGGTCAGCAGGATCGCGCCGAGCCCCGACTGGTTCGTCGGGGTCAACAGCGTTCCGCTGATCGCCAACGACGAGTGGCGGCAGGAGATCGTCATCTCGCTCTTCCCGTGGGACGCCGGCACCGACAACGGCCCGAGTTACGACTCGGTCGACGTCGACACGGTCACGGCGCAGCCGATTTCACTACTGCAGGGTGACCCGGTCGTGAAGAACGGCACGGTGGCCCCGTTCGGACGATTCATCTTCCGACGGCTGCAGTAGCGTTCCGGTACAATTGGCGCATCGCTCCTCGAGACCCGTCGATGCGTTCTCTCCGAATCGAGTGCCAGGGGGCGACCACACTCGTGGTCGCCCACGCCAGGGTCACGCCATGCGCGTGAGTCGACGGCGCGCGCTCCAGATGGGCCTGGCCCTGGGCGGGGTGGCGGCGACGTCGCGGCTCGCGCCGGAGCCGCCAGCTCTGCAGGCGCAGACCCGCTGTCTGGTCGGCGATCTCGACATCGAGATCAGGCGCCTGCTCGACGACCCGATTATCCATCCAGACCTCGGGAACGGCATCGGCACCAATATCCAGGGCCCATCCCTCATCGAGGTCCCGGACTGGGTGCCACGCCCGCTGGGGCGCTACTACCTGTATTTCGCCGACCACAAAGGCGCGTACATCCGGCTGGCCTTTGCCGACCAGCTCGATGGGCCGTGGACCATTCATCCTCCGGGCGCGCTCGACCTAGACCGATCGCATTTCCTGACCTCGCCGGCCGAAGTGTCGGACGAGGAACGGGCTGGTCTCGAGGCGGTGCCGTCGCGCGGAGAAGGCGTGCCCTCGGCTCTGTTGTCGGCGACCCAGCCCCACCTGGCGTCCCCGGACGTGCATGTGCGGCGGGACCGGCGTCAGATCGTGATGTATTACCATGGGCTCGAAGGACTCCGGTTCCAGCGCACCCGGGTGGCCACCTCGCCCAACGGACTGCGGTTCACCGCCAGGCCCGAGTTGCTGGGACGTTCCTATTTCCGCGCCTTTCCCTACCGTGGCTACTGGTACGCCCTGGCCATGCCCGGCGTCATCTACCGCTCCCGCGACGGTCTGAGCGGCTTCGAGGAGGGTCCGACCCTCTTCGAACCCACCATGAGACATGCCGCGGTCCTGCGGCGGCGCAACCGCCTGTTCGTGTTCTGGTCCAACGTCGGCGACGACCCCGAGCGGATCCTGCTCAGCACGATCGAGCTCTCGAACGATTGGCGCAACTGGACCGCCGAGGGACGCCGGGACGTCCTGCGGCCGGAGTGGGCCTGGGAGGGCGCCGAGCTCCCGCGCGCGCCGTCGGTTCGCGACGCCATCAACATCCGGGTGAATCAGGTCCGTGACCCGGCGATCTACGTGGAGAACGACCGGGTCTACCTGCTCTACTCGGTCGCCGGCGAGGCGGGCATCGGGATCGCCGAGCTCACTCTGCGTTGCTGACCCGCCATGACCGTCTCAAACGACGCCCCGCTGTCCTCCGACTCGACCGTCGATGTGCTCGAGCGCGCCAAGCGCGGCGACAAGACCGCGGCCGTTGACCTCCTGATGCGCGCCATCCCGGCCGTACGCCGTTAGGCGCACGGCCGGACGCCAAGACCGGCCCGGGGCGCCTACGACACCGACGACATGGTGCAGAGCGGCGTCATCCGCACACTCAAACAGCTCGACTTGTTCGAGCCGCGCACCGTGGGCGGCCTTCAGGCGTATCTGCGTCAGTCGGTGCTCAACCGCATTCGTGACGGAGCGCGGAAGCTGATGCGGCGCGGCATCACGGTACAGATCCCTGAGAACATCTCGGATCACGGCCTCGACCCTGAGACCCAGGCGATCGTCGAGGAACGCTCGACCAGGTTTCTGACCGCGCTCCGGCAGCTGCGCCAGGAGGATCGCCAGGTAATCATCTGGAGGCTCGAGTTGGGCTACTCGTTCAAGGAGATCGCCGAGCAGCTCAACAAGTCGAGCCCCGACGCCGCCAGAATGCACTACACGCGGGCCGTCGCCCGCCTGCGCACCGAAATGGGCTTGACCGGGGACTAGCGCGCTGCCGCGCCCGGAATCGCCACAGAACCTAGAAGTTGGTGCGGCGGAGAACCCAGGTGGGAAGCCACCGGATGATCAGCATCACCAGGCCCCAGACGGGAGGCACGTAAGCCACCGGCGTGCCACGGTCGATCGCCCGCAGCGCCGCGCGCGCGGCCTCGTCGGGTCCGGCCGCGAACGGCGGCTCGTCGAGCTCGGCCGTCATGTCCGTCCGGACGAACCCCGGCTTGATCAGCACCGTCCGCAAGCCGTCCTCTCGACAGGTAAGATCGAGACCTTCGAGATACCGCGACAACCCGGCCTTGGCGGCGCCGTAGAGCACCACTTTCTTTCGGGCGCGATCACCAGCCACCGAGCTGAAGACACACAGCGTTCCGCCCTCATCGGCGAGCATCCGCGGCCGCACCTGCTCGCACAACTCGATGGTGTTGGCGAAGTCCACCGCCAGGACCTTCTGACGAAACTCCGCGTCAGCTTCGAGCGCCTCCTGGGTGCCAAACAGGCCCGCCGTCACCACCACGACATCGACACCCTCCAGCGCCAGCCACGCCGCATCCAGGGCTGACTCGAACCCAGACGACTGCTCCAGGTCGCACAGCGCGGTGCCGACGGGCGACGGCGCGCCCCGCGCGATCAGGTCCGCCGCGGTGGCCTCGAGCGAGTCCGGATCACGGCCGAGCAGAAAGAGCCGGTCGCCCCGCTCGGCCATCAAACGGGCCAGCGAACGCCCCATCCCACGGGTCGCGCCGACGAGGAGCACCTTCATGTCGCATCTCCAAACAGACGGACCGACAGCGCGCTGCGAATCCGCGTCTCCGGGTCCCACTGACGCCGCACGGCCTCCCACGCCGGAAGACGGGGCTCCATCGCCCGAAAGTGCTCGGCGCGGGTGAGCGTGTCCTTGGCCAGATACACCCGACCGCCCGCGCCGGCCACGAAGTCGTTCATGGCGTCTACCGCGCCCTGGGTCCGCTCGGTAATCGGGAGGTCGACGGCGATCGAGAGCCCGGCCTTCGGGAACGACAGCATCCCCTTCCCCTCCCCGCCGAAGTCTTTCAGCACGCAAAGCAGCGGCACCGCGCCACGCCGGACCATGATGTCGAGCAGCTCCCGACAGCCCTCGACCCCCGCGCCGGTGGGTAGCACGGCCTGGTACTGAGTGAACCCGGCGCGGGGATAGAGGCGGTTCACCCAGCCCACGACGTCGAGCGGATAGAAGAACGCGTCGGGATGGACGATCCCCCGACGATGCCGCCGCCGGCTCCAGTATCTCGCGATGTTGGCCAGCCGCATCGTGGTGCCAGAAATCAGCGGCAACGAAAACGGGATGGGGGGTGGGAATCGAGGGGCCGGCGGCCGCGCCGGCGCCTCGCCCGGCTCGGCGCGACGGCCCCGCTCGACCACACCGCGTCCGAACGCTCGTCCCCTGGCCAGCAGATCGAGCCAGGCCAAGGTATGCGGCCACTCGGGCCCCGCCGACCGCAATGCGTCGACGGTCGACTCGAGATCGCCGTACCCCTGCGATTCGGCCAGGACCCATCCCGATGGCGCCGGCCGGAGGTGAAACTCGACCTCGAGCAGGTGTCCCGTCAGCCCCATGCCCCCCAGGGTCGCCCGAAAGAGATCGGGCTCGTTCTCCTCGGACACCTCGAGAATCCGTTCGTCGGCCACCCGCATGCGAAGGGCCCGCACGTGCTCTCCGAAGCAGCCCTCGGTGTGATGGCTCTTCCCGTGCACATCGGCCGCCACCATGCCGCCCAGCGTGACCTGTTGGGTCCCAGGCGAGGAGGGAACGCTCCAGCCCCGATGCCAGAACAACCGGTTGAGCGTCGCCAGTGAGACACCGGCCTCGGCGCGCACGACGCCGCGCTCGGCGTCGAACCAGCGAAGACGGTCGGCCGCGGTCGTCACCGCGACCATGCCGTCGCTCGAACCCGGTAGGGAGGCGTCGCCGTAGGATCGGCCCAGTCCGCGGGACAGCGTGGCTCCCCGTGTGACTGCCTCAAGGTCCTCGGAGCGGCGGTGGCGCGCCACGACCACGGGATACCTGCCCCACCCAGTCAGCGGCCGCCCCCCTCCCTGCACCATCATCGCTGCTGTGTCGGTGACCACTACAGCGTCAGCCGCATCTGGCGGAGACGGTCGCGCTGGTCCGGATCGAAAGAGAAGAGATCACGCACGAAGGGACTCAGGTAGTTGAGCGGAGAAGCGCCGTCTTCATAGGCGCGCTCCTGGTGCTCGAGGGCAGCCTGTCGATCCCCGAGGCCGTGGTAGGTGTAGACATAGCAATGGGGCGCGACGTAGCGGCCTGACGACTCGCGCCGGTGCAGCGTCTCGATCACGCCGGTCGCCGCCGGCTGGTCGTTCATTTCCCCGTAGCAGCGACCCAACAGACCGAAATAGAACGGCAGACGCGAGCCGGCATCAGCCGCCTGCTCGAGCAGAGCGCTGGCCTCATCGTACTTGCGGTGCATCAGGAGCGACTGTCCCAGCAGATAGGTCGCGAACGGGTGCCGGCCCTCGCCGTCGCGCTCCGGCAGCGCGAGGCGCTCCTCGCATCGTGCCCGACAGGTGTCGTAGTACTCGGCCAGGAAGTACGCCTGCGCGCAACTCGACAGCACGAGCGGCGACCGTGGAGCGAACTCGCGGGCGCGCTCCGCCTCGGCGAAGGCGGCGTCCTGTCGATCCAGCAACACCAGCAGCCACCCATACTGCGCGTGAGCGACCGCCAGGTCCGGCGCCAGGTCGATCGTCCGCCGGAAGGCGGTCTCGGCACCCTCCCAGTTCCAATCACCACCGAAGCGAACCATCGCCAGCTCAGTTGCGCCATTGCCGAGCGTTCATCCAGCGCGAGAGCACGCTCGGCGGCTCGCCGAGCCATCTGAAACGCCACGCGGGGCCGCATCAGCGAGAAGAGCCCCAGAAAGTTGTAGGCGACGGCCAGGCTGGTGTGCGCCTCGACCATCATCGGGTCGTGGTGCACCGCGATTCGCGAATGCTCGATCGCCTGCTCGGCTCCGCCGGCAAACAGCTGCCGCAGATGGTGACGCGCCTCCTGATACTCGAGATTCGCTTCCTCGCGCTTCGCCGACGCTCCCCCACCCGAGCGCGCGCCCTCGATCCGGGGCCGACCGGCCACGGCGCCCCCGACCTCGTCCTGCGCCGCGAGAAGGTCGGCGGACGATGTCTCCACCTTCAGCGCCGGATCGATCGAGGCTTCGGTGCTGGTCAGATAGAAGAACACGATCGAACGCAACCGGGCGTCCGGCCCATCGACAAGCTTGACCGACCCCTCGACGACCAGGTCGGCCGACACCGTCCGCGGCAGACGGGTGTCCTGGGCCTCGTAGACCTCGCCCATGCCGCCACTGCCCAGCTTGGCAATGAGGTAGTAGTGTCCGATCTGCTGCCCGATCATCAGACGGTTGATCCAGGACGCCGCCCGGGCGTCTCGTTGGAGAAAGGGGCCATTCTACTGCACCGACCGTTGTTCGCATTTGCCGGGGAGGGCGTTCCCTTCTGTAGATGTCCTCGAACCCACAACCACCGCCCGAACACCCCTTCGGCTCGCACGCGCGGCGGATGCACCCCCGACGCCACGACGCTCCGGCCCCGGCCCGGCTCCTCCGGCGCGGACTCCCTTACGGCCCGCCGTTCGACCTGAACCGGCCCGACGAGGGCCCGCGTGGCCTGCTCGGGCTGTTTCTGTGCGCAAGCCTGGCCGAGCAGTTCGAGTTCATCATGCGCGAATGGCTGCACAACGGGCTGTTCGGCGGGGTGGACCCGTTGGTCGGAGGCTTCGAGGCCCCCGCCTTCACCTTTACCGGACCGAACGGGCGCCGACATGCGGTCGAAGTCCCGCGGTTCGTGCGCACGAGGGGGAGTGCGTATCTCTTCTATCCGAGCCTGACGGACCTTCGCCGGATGGCGAGCTAGGTTCCGTCGGAAGACTCACGCGAACGGATCACCTTGGCGGGAACGCCCGCGGCGATCACCAGCGGCGGAATCTCGCCCCGCACGACCGCACCGGCGCCGACAATCGAATCGTGGCCGACCGTGGCGCCGTCCGAGATGACCACGTGGGCGCCGAGCCAGACGTTGTCGTCCACCTCGATGCCCTGCGCCACCCGTCCCTGATCGAGGACCGGGATGTCCGTACGGTCGTGCAGGTGGTCGCCCCCGACCAGATAGGTGTAGGCGGCGACCAACGTGTTCTTGCCAAGGCGCACGTGACCGCCCGAGAAGATCTCGCAGTTGAACCCGATGTTGGCACGGTCATCGATCTCGATGTCGCCGTTCTTGCAGCTCAGGATGGTGTTTCGTCCGACGAAGACGCCGTTGCCGATCGTGATCCCGTCGTTGTCGTTGCCCTTCGCATCGAGCAGACAGTTGTCGTCGATGTAGACGTCGTCGCCGATCCGGATCTTGTGAGGGTGCCGGAGGACGACATTCTGCCCGAAGACGACGTTGCGGCCGACGCGTCCCAGCAGCAGCGGGTAGAGCTTCGAACGCAGGAACAGCCCGGGCGCGCCAGGGAGCCAGGAGCACAGGTTCATCACCGTCTCGTAGCTCACCAGCGCGGTCAGCCCGGGTCGGCCCACCGCCAGCGTAGCGTAGCGCTGAACCTTACTCTGTCCAGGCGCGAACAGTTCTTCCTGAATAACGGTGATCTTGCGCGGCGAGCGCGGGGCGGTGGGGTCGGCGCCGGAGCTGGAAGAATCGGGAGCCACGACGGTGATCAACGGGCGGGAGCGGACACCGAACTCCCCTCCCGGGCAGCGTGGGCGCAGTATACCACCCGCGTGTTATCCCCCACCGTTCGGGCCCTCACGTGGAGATCCGAGGGCCAGCCCATCATGATTGCGTCCGATGTTCGCCTGGCCGACGGAGTCGAGATCCGCCATCCCGATCTGGTCAACCTGTACGGGTGCGAGGTCGGCTCGGGCACCCGTATCGGCACGTTCGTCGAGGTCCAGAAGCGGGCCGTCATCGGCCAGCGGTGCAAGATTTCATCGCACAGCTTCATCTGCTCGGGCGTGACCATCGAAGACGAGATCTTCATCGGTCATGGCGTGATGTTCACCAACGATCTGTTTCCACGGGCGACTGCCGACGGCGGCGCGCTTCAGACCGAGGCCGACTGGGACGAGATCCCGACCCGGGTCTGTTCGGTGTGCTGTTCTTCGCCATCAGTCGCCGGCTCTGGCGTGAGCCGCGCTACTGGGCCATGACGGCGCTGGCCGCCGGGGTGGCGGTGACGACCGTCGTGCCGTTCCTCTTGCCGTATCTGGAGCTCCAGCGTGACATGGGGTTCGGCCGGTCGCTCGACGAGGCGGTCCGCTACTCGGCCGACTGGCGCGCCTACCTCGCATCGGCCGCCTGGGCCCATCGTTGGATCCTGCCGCTGATCGAGCGGTGAAGCGAGGTGCTCTT
>MDTE01116113.1_pt1 | contig 85274 bp, 52 predicted proteins | sample 811231 | NCBI WGS metagenome assembly MDTE01 (sample SAMN05326651, study PRJNA326480) | marine metagenome | isolation source: seawater | place: Indian Ocean: Red Sea | collected 2010 | reverse complement strand
TTGACTTTGACAACTCAAAGGTGTTGATTTTATCTTAACTGTGATCAGCCCAAACGATTCTTGAGGATTTAATTTCCAAGCTTTTACAGGCAGTCGGCTCTCTCTACTGCAACCAACGCAAGCCATCGTAGAGACACACGATAAGAGCATTACAGAAATTGACGCAATTAGCGTCATTCTGGATAATCTTCTCAACATATCATGCACAACTCCCATACTATAGGTATAATCAGACAAACAGTACAGATATAATAGCCATAGGAGGACAACCACTTGAAAGACATCGTTTTGTTCGATATGGACGGCACTTTGACTAAGCCGAGGAAGTCAATTAGCAAGCGTACGATTGAATGTTTAGGAATGCTCAACAGATATGTTGATATCGGAATTGTTTCAGGCAGCCCGTACGATTACATTAATGAGCAAATGTCCGACGCTTGGTCCACGCCTTATGGTCTAGACTTTTCAAGACTCAAGATCATGCCATGTAACGGTACACAACTGTACGAACATGCGGGCAATAAATTTTCAAAAATATATGATGTCGACATTATTGGAAAGCTAGGCAAGCAGAATTATCGATACATGATTTCTATACTGACAGACTTGCAGAATCAGATAGTAGAAAGCTACGAAGACATGCCATTTAGTGGCAACTTTGTTTCTTTTAGAGGCAGCACAGTTAATTGGTGTATGATTGGTCGAGATGCCGGTGAGGATATGCGCACTAAGTTTATTAAAATGGATAGAGGTTTTAGGAAGAAGTATAAGAGAATCCTTGATTCTGAACTTAAGCGAGCCAACATTACAAATGTCAAGACAGCATTGGGAGGTTCGACTTCTATAGACATTTATCCAGCAGGATGGGATAAAACTTATTGCTTGCGACACTGTCAACAATACGACAACATTTACTTCGTAGGGGACAAATGTGCACCTGGCCAAAATGACTTTGAGCTATATGAATCTAGCAGAACAAAAGCTTTTCAAACAACCGGCCCAGAAGAAACTGAATCTTTAGTGCAGAAAATATTGAGCGAGGTAAAACTTGGCTAGCCTGGCAGCCATATCAGGCGGGATGTTTGACCCTAAATCTGATGTCACTGTAAGAATAGTAATGTCAGCTGATATTGTGTTTCGCAAAAATCATAATTTCGGCAAACAGGCGCTTTCGAAATCAAAATTTGCCAAGTACATTTCTGACTTGTGTGCATGTCTGGAAAAAGAAGAAGTACATCAGATACTAGGCACATTAGAATCTCACGATGTGCGATACATTACAGACAACTTCACACAAACAAATTGCAAATACCACATTAACTACCACGATCAGAAAATGTGTACTGTAGAATTTGTTGCAAAATACGAAACAACTGTTGAGAAGCTTTTAAACTTAAGCGAAGAACTAATTTCTGAAATGCACTTAGAAATCAAGACACCTGTCGGAGATGTTCAAGTCTAATGTTCGTAGACATTCCTCAAAAGGAAGAAGGCAGCTGGTACATTATACCTCATGTAAGAGCTAGAAAGTCGAGCATACACGGTTTAGGTCTGTTCGCGATCAAAAAAATTCCGAACGGAACAATGATAGAAAGATCTCCTGTCATAATATCTGATAGGTTTACGTTTAGGTGTCTGGACGACATTATGGGTATTAGACACATCATGTCTGATTACCCATTTAAGTGGAACAGACATGAGTCTGCTTTTGCACTTGGATTTTCAGGACTAATAAACCACAGTCATGAGGATCCTAACGTTCTGTTTAAATTTAACTACGACTATCCAGCGATTGAATTCTATGCAAAAAGAAACATAGAAGCAGGTGAAGAACTTTTGATGCAGTATGTTCCTGACTACTCTTTAGACAAGCTGTGGTTTGAAACAGAAGAGAACTTTGAAACAATTAACCAAGAACAAATAACACCGCCGAATCATATCGGCTTTACATGCGGCGCTTTTGACCTGATGCACGCAGGTCACGCCTTGATGCTCAAAGAGGCAAAGTCTGTTTGTGAGTGGCTTGTCGTAGGTGTTCAGGAAGACCCTTCTTTGGATAGACAAAGCAAAAACAAACCGATCCAGACTTATGAAGAAAGGGTCGAAATGGTTACTGCATGCAAATATGTTGATGAAATCGTCTTGTACAAAACTGAACAGGATCTATACGATCTGCTCAAGGATATGAAGCCGGACATTCGGATAATTGGTGCAGACTGGCAAGGCAAAGAGTTTACTGGTCACGATCTGGACATAAAAATTTACTACAACACTAGAAATCATGACTACTCTACATCTTCTTTACGGCGAAGAGTTTTCATTGAAGAATCCAAAAAGGAAAGAAATGAATAGAAAAACATTTAGAAAGCGACGTAACGTGTGGATGGCAGAGACAGCGCCTGAAGAAGTGCCTGTCATGACTGAGGAAATGATGCTCATGGCAGCAGGTCCTCCCTTAGACCCTGGTGCACCAAGAGGAGTTGAATCAGATGAGAACCGGGTATATTTTTATTCAAATGTTGGCGAAAAAGAAGTCTTCGAACTGGTTAAGATCTTAAGAGGTCTAGACATAGAAATGCAAGCGCTGTCGCTTAGACTAGGCATTAAAGAAATTCCTATCGAGCTGCACATACACAGTGCCGGCGGCGACCTGTTCTCAGGTTTTGCAGCCATCGACACAATCCAGTCTCTTAAGTCACCTATTCACACTTACGTCCAAGGTTCTGTGGCATCTGCTGCGTCGCTAATTAGCACGTGCGGTTCAGAACGATTTATGTACAAGAACTCCTTGATGCTTATCCACCAGATATCAACTTCGATGGTATACGGAAAGTATCATGAGTTTCTAGACGAAATCGAGAATCAGAACATGCTAATGGATAAGGTCAAGCAAATCTATGTTGATAAGACAAACCTTACGGAAGAACAGCTGGACGAAATGTTGCAGCACGATCTGTGGTTGACTGCTGACCAGTGTTTAGAATACGGTCTAATAGACAAAATCATTTAATGTAAATCTATCGTCCTCTGTATACAATTGTATGAACAGTAGGAGGACGAATGTCTCTAGAATACCAAAAGTTTTTCCCGTACGACACACCACGAGAGTCTCAAGACAGAGCCATAAAGTTTGCCATCGAGGCATTCGAAAGCGGCAAAAAGTATGTTGTCATTGAAGCAGGTACTGGCGTCGGTAAAAGTGCCATTGGATTAACGATATCGCAGTACATGTGTGATAAGAACAATCCACTTGACGAAGGAATAAGTCGGGGCAGCTGGTACCTTACAACACAAAAGGTTTTGCAAGACCAGTACATCAAGGATTTCGGCAAGAAAGGAATGCGCACAATTAAGAGTGCCTCCAATTACCAATGTACTTTTAAGAAAGGCAACGATTGCTCAGAGACGCAAAAGCTTTTAAAGGTGGAAGAGAAGGGGTCCAAGCTTTGGAATGCATGTGCTTTTAAGTGTCACTACAAAAAAGACAAAGAGGCTTTCATTGACGCAACTGACTCTGTTACAAACTTTCCTTACTTCTTGACCGAAGCATCTTACTCAGGCAAGATTACTCCTAGAGAATTGCTGGTTGTAGACGAGGCTCACAACACAGAGTCTGAGCTTAGTAAATTTGTCGAGGTGGCTGTTTCAGAAAGATTTGTCAAGACAATTATTAAGTCAGGTTTTAGTACTATCAAAACACAACACCAAGCTTACACATGGATGCGTGACGTCTACTACCCTCGATTGTCCTCGCACATGAAACACATCAAGTCGATGACAGAAAAATTTACGGGAATCAGAGATGCCATCAAAAAAGACTTTGTCAAAATGTCTAGACAGCTGGATCTTGTGTCTAGCCACTATCAGAAAATTAAGACATTCCTGAACATCTATGATAAGGAAAATTGGGTGTTTGAATTACTACCAGCCGGTGATGGAAAGTCCCGCAGAATTCAATTTAAGCCTATAGATGTGTCTCCCTACGCCGAGCCTGTGCTTTTTAAGTTCGGCAAGAAAGTCTTAATGATGTCTGCAACCATTTTAGATAAAGACGCATTCTGTGAGTCGCTAGGTATTGAGAAGAGCCATTGCAGCTTTATTAGCTTGCCAACTCCTTTCCCAGCGAAGAACCGTCCGGTGATCAGTGTTAACATGGGTAGAATGGTGCAGTCTGAAATTGACAGGACTTTGCCTAAGCTTGTCCAGGCTGTCAAGCAGATTTTATCAGAGCATAAGAACGAAAAAGGAATCATTCACGCCCACTCTTACAAAATCGCAAATTATATTAAGCGAAATATTAGAAGCAGCAGGATCTTAGTGCACGACAGTTCTAACCGAGAGGAAGTCTTAAGGAAGCACATGACAGGTTCAGCACCTACTGTTTTGCTTTCTCCATCCATGACAGAAGGTGTCGACTTAGTAGACGATGCTAGCAGATTTCAAATCATTTGCAAGATTCCTTACCCATATTTGGGTGACAAGCTTGTTAAGAAAAGAATGAATAAGTGGCGATGGTGGTATGCTTTGCAGACTACTAAAACAATCGTGCAATCAGTAGGTAGAAGTATCAGGTCTGAAGAAGACCATGCAGTTACTTACATCCTCGACAGCGACTTCTCGCGTTTTTATCAGCGCAACACCTACTTATTTCCTGAGTCATTTAGAGACTCTATGGTGTAGTAGTGGAACGACAGCTAATATTATTTGACTTTGATGAGACTATCGTCTCCAATTCTGGTGACACAGATATCATCAAGCCTGTGCTTGACGATTTTGTCGAGTACTCTAGCTATCCTAGCAACGACGTTTATATCCTTACTGCACGTTATCGTAGAGTTCCTGTAGTCAGATTCTTTAGAAATATAGGAATCAGCAATGTTAAGGTCGTTGCAGTCGGCGAGATTAATCCTTTGGCGAAGTCGTCTTTCGTAGCAAACAAGCTTTCTGAAAAGAATTACAAAGCTGTTCGAGTATATGAAGACAAAATTGATAATATTTCCGCTATAGCAAAAGTAGCTACTAGCATGGGTGTTGAATTCAGTTATATGCTGGTTCGCAAAAGAAAACCAGAAGATGCTCTCCGACAATTTGTGGATTACACATTAGACCAGGAGAGTAAATTGGCAAAGTCACCGGGTGCTGGAATAGTTGTCGTAAGAAAATTTGACAATGAATGGAAAGTATTAGGCTTAAGGTTAGGTAGTGAATTTGACTTACCAAAAGGTAAGACAGATCCAGGAGAAGACGCGTTTCAAACTGCTGTTCGCGAAACAAGAGAAGAGGCCTCAATTACAGACCTCGACTTTAAATGGGGTAAAAAGTCAACGAGCATAAAGCACTTGACATTCTTTATAGCCCAAACTTCTCAAGATCCTGTTATCGCCAAGAATCAGGAGTCTGGTATATTTGAACATGACGAAGCAGTTTGGATGGATTTTAAAGATCTTAAGTCAAAAGTCTACGGATATTTGGTGCCAATTGTTAACTGGGCTGAGTCCATTGTCATCAAATAATTTACCCGGAGCAACAGCAGACCATAATTAGTAATGATATGTCAGTATTTAAAGAACATAAGACTGTAGCTGATCGATCCGCGTCAGACCGGAGACGTCACAACAAGAAGATAGAAGAGGCAATAAAGAAGGGTGTGCATAACATCGTTGCCGAGGAATCTATCATTGGGCAGGACGGCAAAAAGAAGATCAAGATACCGGTACGAGGAATTAAAGAATATCGGTTTGTTTATGGTGACAACAACCACAATAAGCGAGTAGGATCAGCACCTGGCAAAGATGTTGCCAGAGGTCAGAAGATCGGGAAGGGTCAGAAGCAACAAGCACAAGGAAACAAGGCTGGTCAGGACAAGGGTGAAGAATTCTACGAAGTCGAAATAACTCTAGAAGAATTAACACACTACCTCTTCAGCGACTTAGAGCTTCCTGACCTTGACAAGAAAACAATAAAGACTATTGTTGGCGAAAAATTCAAGAGGCATGGTTATAGAACAAAAGGAATTAGACCTCGCCTAGATAAAAAGAAGTCTGCGATCAACAGAATAAAAAGAATGAAAGCAGCTTCTAGACATGCCAAAGCAGAAAGCAAGGACGAGGAGGAATCGTTTAGCTATCACGAAAATGATCTCAAGTATCGTCACATCAAGAAGGACTTCAAGGAGTCATCAAACGCAGTCATATTCTTCTTAATGGATATTTCAGGATCGATGACTCAGGAAAAGAAATTCCTAGCTAGAAGCTTTTACTTTCTTCTGTACCACTTCATCAATCATCGTTACGAAAACACAGAAGTTGTTTTTGTTTCTCATGACACACACGCTTATGAAGTAGATGAAGAAAAGTTTTTTAAGCGAGGATCAAGTGGTGGTACAATTGTATCATCCGGCCTCGAGAAAGTCAATGAGATTATTAACACTAGGTTTCATCCTGCTAGCTGGAACGTTTATTTGTTCCAGTGCTCAGACGGAGACAACTGGCCGTCGGACATGGAAAAGACCATGAAGGCAATCACAGAGTTGAAAGAAAAGTGTCAGCTAATTGGATACTGCGAGATTGAGCCAGACCAAGAGAGAAATCGGTGGTTGTCCGATGCGACTCGGCTTTTTGACTCCTATGAAAGTGTTTCTGATACTAAGCTTAAGTCTGTTAAGATATTTGCTAAAGAGGATATTTGGCCTGCTTTTAAGAAGCTGCTTGGAAAGAGGTTGGTGGAAGGATGAGTCAAGACTGGAATACTAAACTCTTAGCTGAGTTTGATGAAAAGATATGTGAGCTGGCGAAAGAACATGGCTTAGACTGGTTTGACATAACGTACGAAGTGTGTGATTACTATTCAATGATTGGCAACATGGCTTATCACGGAATGCCTACACACTATGGACACTGGTCGTATGGTAAGAGTTTTGAGAGAACACATCAGATGTACAATTTAGGTCAAGAAGGTCTACCATATGAGTTAATCATTAACAGCAATCCCTCGATCGCTTACCTGATGCAAGAGAATCCAGCATATCTGCAGATTCTTATTATGGCTCATTGCGTCGGTCACTCAGACTTCTTTAAGAACAACAGAATGTTCCAGAAAACTAGACCTGATACTGTTGTGCAGAGATTTAGGACTGCAAAAAAGAGAATTCAGTCTTATGTAGAGGATCCGACAATCGGTGTTGAAGAGGTTGAAAAGATTTTAGACGCTGCACATGCAATACAGTTCCAAACTAACAGGTATCCTGGTAAACAACTGACTCATGCAGAGCTTAAAGCTAAGTACACAAAGCTGATCAAGAATGACACAAAAGGCGAATACAAGAATTTTAACATAGACAAAATTCCGCTAGAGAAGAATTACGATATTCTTAGATTTCTTATAGAGCATTCTAGTGCAGAGGCTTGGAAAAAAGACTGCATGGAAATTGTAAGAGATCAAGCGGACTACTTTATTCCACAAATACAAACAAAAATTATGAATGAGGGGTGGGCATCTTTCTGGCACTACAGACTTTGTCATAAACTAGAGCTTGATCAGAAGTACCACATTCCAATTCTCAAAAGTCACAATCAAGTGATCAGACCTCATATCGGCGGATTGAATCCCTACCATATAGGTTTTGAAATGTTCAAAAAAATCGAGGAGCGGTACGGAATTGAAGAGTGCTTCATTGCTCGTGAAGTGCATCACGACGCTTCTTTCTTAAGGCAGTATCTAACACATGAAGATTGTCTAGACTTAGGCTTCTTTAGCTTTAGCAAGCAGAGAGAAGATTATGTCATCGAAGAGATATCAGACGACGATGGTTGGAAAACTGTTAGGGATTCACTATTAAACAATGTCGGAACAAACGGTATTCCTGTAATCTGTGTAAAAGAAATAGAAGAGGGTAACATATTGACTCTAGAGCACGATCATGATGGAAGAGACTTGGAACTGTCTTATGCAGATCCTGTCGTTCTTCATGTTAGTGAACTTTGGGGCGACATCGTTAAACTATACACTGAGGTCGAAGGCGACACCTGGGAGATTTAACAAATGGCTAAGAAGAGCGATTTTCTATCAATAATCGAGAAGCAACGGAACAAGAAGAAGCAAAAGAAATTCAAGGGCTCTTTTTTAGAGTATCTTGAGCTTGTTCAAAAAGATCCGTCGATCGTTAAGCACTCACACAAGCGCTTGTATGAAAGCATCACATCACAAGGTGTGACTGAACTGGATGATTCTGATCCTAGAAAGCGTAAGATTTTTAACGACGAAAGCATTAAGACGTATGACTACTTCCAGAAAGAATTCTTCGGTCATGAAAACGTGATTGCACGAATCATGAGATTCCTTAAGTCTGCTTCGCTTAAGGGTGAAGAGTGTCGACAAGTTCTTCTTCTAATGGGTCCTGTAGGCGCTGGTAAGTCAGCAATAACAGAGCACATCAAGGCAGCACTAGAACAAGAAAGATATTTTCACCTAGATGGTGACCCACAAAGAGGTGAACCGCTGCAGCTTATTCCTAGAAGCTTACGATCAGAATTCGAAAGCATGCTTGGTGTGTCGATTGACGGTGACATTAGTCCAGTAGCACGTCACGTGCTTTTAGAAGAGATGGACAACAAGTACGAAGACTACACAGTTGTTGAAACTACGTTCTCTCAGCGAGGAAGAAGAGGAATTGCTTCAGTGCCGCCTATGGATCCAAACAGTCAGGACGTCTCTGTTCTAATTGGTTCTGAGGATATTTCTAAGATTGACAAATACTCGGAAGACGATCCTCGTGTTCTGTCTCTTAATGGTGCATTCAATGTTGGCAACCGAGGTATCGTCGAGCTTATTGAGGTTTTCAAGAACGAGATTGAATTTCTGCACACAGTAATTACAGCCACACAGGAAAAGAGAATTCCTTCTCCTGGCAAGAACGACATGATCTACTTTGATGGTGTTATTCTTGCACACTGTAACGAAGCTGAGTGGAATCGATTCCAAAGCGAGCACACAAACGAAGCTATTCTAGACAGAATTGTTAAGGTCAACGTTCCTTATGTCCTAGAGCTTGACCAAGAGATTAAGATCTACGAGAAGATCTTGGGCAGATCTAATTTCGAAGGGCACATCGCGCCTCATACGATCAAGATTGCTTCTATGTTCTCAGTTATGTCTAGGCTTAAAGTTTCACAAAAGTGCGATTTGCTCACTAAGATGAAAATCTACAATGGCGACGATGTAATCGAAAAGGGCAGAGTCAAGAAGGTTGACATTCGAGATCTTCGTGAGGAGGCACCGAATGAAGGCATGACAGGAATCTCAACAAGATTTATCATGAAAGCAATTGACAATGCACTGTCTGACTCAGAGACAGGGATGATTACACCAATCAGTGTAATGTCTTCACTTGTTAAGCAGACTAAAGAGCAACTCATTAACGAAGAGTTTAAGTCACACTGCTTGGAAATTATCCAGAAGATTGTTAGAGAAGAGTATCTTAAGATTCTTGAGACAGAGATCGCTAAGGCATTTATCACTGCGTATGAAGAGCAAGCTCAAGCTCTGTTCGACACTTACCTTGACAACGCAGAAGCTTACACAACTCGACAGCGTCTTAAGAATTCAGTCACAAAAGAAGAGATGGAGCCCGATGAAAACTTCATGAAATCTATCGAGGAGCAGATCGGAATTACAGGATCTTCAAGAGATGGCTTTAGAAGTGACGTCACTGCTTACATGTTTGCCAAGATGCGGAGAAACGAGAAGGTTGACTACAGATCGTATGAGCCACTTAAGGAAGCGATCGAAAGCTACCTTATCTCTTCAGTCCGTGACATGGCAAGAATCGTCACAAAGTCCAAGACTAGAGATGATGAGCAGCAAAAGAAGCATAACGACATGGTACAAACACTCATTGATGATTACAATTATACAGAGGAAAGCGCAGAAGAAATTTTAATCTACGCTAGCAATAACCTTTGGAGAGATAGTTAATGAGAATTGGTATGCCAGAAATCCTAACAGCAGGATCAGTTGTGCTCCTAGCTACAGGAAGCACAACTTTTGGTTGGGTGTTTTTAGGACTTGGTGTTGTAGGTGCTACACTTAGATGGGGCATTGAACTTCAAACTGCGCAACAAGCGCAAGCTGCGAAGCAAAAAGAAGGTGAAGACCTTGCTAAGGTTTTTGAAGAAGCCGGAAAGGCAATCAACAACCTGCTTACAACATCATTCTATTCTAACAACAACGATAAGAACGTCCACTAGTCCGCATGAAATGCTATGAAGTCATAGCCGACAAGAAAGTATCTTCAGAAATTAAGTCTCTTTACAGCGCAATCAGCGCTGGCACGGAAGAAGTGCTGTCAAACAAGGCACTTATAAACTACAAAAACTCTATAGAAGTTGTCCAACCATTTGACATTGTTAGATATTTTGTAGAAAGACGTCTGTGTGATTCTTCTAACAAAGCCTTGGCAAACATATTCTTGGCACATTTAAGTAGCACAGAATCAAAATCTGCTGGGTCTGGGATTATATTTTGCATGGCATTCCTCATGCATATGAGAAGATGCTTACAGACTGCACATACTGACAGTCAATACATACCTGAGGCACATACTTTTAGTGGCAAAAAAACAGACGTCGAGACTCTAAAGCAGATTCTGAATAACTTTGGCGACTCTTACATGTCTGATCTAATTGTAAAGTCAGCTGAGAATGTTGGTGCTGAAGGCTCTATGTCTGTTGAGACAATGTCTGACATAGAGAGAACGACAATTACGCTAGAAGACATGTACTTTTTCGACGCTAAACCGTCTGATATCTTTGTTCAACAGTCAGGAATGACCGGTTTTGAATTACTAGATCCTTCTATTTTTACTATCGACGGATTTATCGAGTCAACTAGTGAAATTGACAACATAATGAGAGAGAGCTTTGAGTCTGGCAAGCCTGCGATGATTATAGCTAGAGGTTTTGCAGGGGACGTTTCTAACACGCTCGCACACAATTATGTGCATGGCAAGCTCAGAGTTATTCCAGTTGAAGTAAGGTATGACGAGATTGGAGCTAATTCTTTAATTGACATTTCAAAAGTAGCAGGGTCAAAATTTATTAATTCTCTTCGAGGCGATCTAATAAGCACCGCAGGCTTTGAAGATTCGGGAACATGTTCAAAAGCTAGCATTTCAAAAGGTAAGCTAGGATTACGCTCAAAACAAGATCAGAATTCTTTACTGACAAAAGTTATTGCCAGACAGCGCCTAAAGTTAATGAAGAAAATGAATACAAGTCCGACGGCTGCAAGAGAAATTCTAGAGTCACGGATAAAGTCGCTGACTCCTAAGAGCTGTACAGTTCACATCAAAACCAGAAGCGGAATGGAAGGCGTTGAAAAAGACAGATGCATGAGTGGCATCCGAATGATGCGTGATGTTTGTGCTTTCGGATTTGTTGACTTAACGAAGGTCAAGTCGCCTGATAGTTATTTTATGCAGGAGCTTTTAGGGGCGCTTAAAGAGAACGGATTCACACATGTTTCAGCTAGAACAATTAACGTCGGAATCTACTCAGCGGCTGCTTGTTCGAAAACACTTGCCGGCCTCGGTGCGTGCTTGGTGATCGATGAAAAGCAAGACTCACTTCTATAGAAAATGGCAACATCCAACTCTTAGCGGTGACTTTGAGATGCAAGAAATTGTAGACTTGCTAAAACAATCAGACCACACAGAAGTGCACATAGGTTGTGACTCTCACAAAAGGAAAGGTCACCCTGGTGAATGGATGTTTGCAAACGTGATTTGCCTTTACTCACCAGGAAAATCAGGCACTTACTTTTTTAGAAGAGTTGTGGTAAAAAGAAACTACAAGGACGACCTTAGCTCTAGAATCATGGAAGAAGCAACACAGGCAATTAAACTGGCAAACGATGTTGCACATCTTTTACCCTCCAAAAAGATATACGTTCACTCAGACACAAACACAGACTCAAGATATCCAACCAGTAGGTTTACTACTGCAATTAAGAATTGGGCACAAAGCGCTGGTTTTAATTTTGTATGCAAGCCAGATTCTTGGGCATCAAGCTGTGTTGCAGATCGCCACGCTAAATAGTTTTACTTAGTCGCTTACAGAACTATACAATATTTATTATTCAGTGAGGAGGTTTATATGTCACTGCAAGATAAGCTCGGTAGAGCAACATATGATTTGTTAGAAGTAGTCAAGAATAGATTGGCAACTGACTTAATGCAAGCTCGGGCTGAAGGAACTGTCACGTTTGAGTCAGACCAGCAACTTAGCGAGGTTCTCGGTGTTCTTAACGGAAGCGTCGAAGGGTCTTTCGCTAATGGTGTTGATCACATATTAGGTGTAGCTGCGGAGTTTAATCAAAAATCAACTACAACTAAGCGCACTACTAGGAAAACAAAAAGCTAGATTAAAAAATGCGTGGACAAAAGCACCTAATAGAATGTCACTGTATTTTACCTCAATATCGGAGGGCACTCAATACTGTATACCATAAGTTTGTTGTGTTTTCTGAAATTGATGATAGTGACACTGTGGTGCCTAAGTTTGCTCAGTGCAACAACTGCGGAGTTATTCATAAGATATACGACATATGCAAGTCAGAGATCATAACACACAAAGAAGACTTGAAATCAATCAGGACTATTGATGATCTCTCTCTTACGCTTCCGCCAGATGTTGTCAGAGTTTTGGAGTCGTACAAGTGTGATCTACCTTCTTGGGAGCAGGCAGAATTTATACTTAACAACGAACAGTGGGGTACTATTATTACCCTTATGCGTGATGAAACGGAAGAAGAAACTACTGGAAAGGCGATGAAAATTGATGGTCGTTCCAAGATTTCTATCGTAACATACTAGGATTTAATATGAGCGATGAAAACAAACAGCTAACAGAAAAAGATGCAGCGGAAACTTTCATTGCAAGACAGATAGTCCAAGAGATTATGGACTATGGTGTAACACAATTTCAGATTGGAAAAGTTATAGAGCTGCTAGCTCTAGAGCTTGAAAATAGGGAGCTAATGATACAGCTAAGAGATGTCATTAGCAACAATACTGCGAATAATACAACAGGAATTATTCTAGACGAACAGGAGGTATAAAATGTCGCAGATTTTAGACAAATGGACAGAGATTAAGACTCTTATTGAGTCAATCGATCTGGACGTTCACAAGAACGCAGGTGGAAACGCTTCAGCAGGTGTTCGTTCTAGAAAAGGCCTAAGGGCACTCAAGAATGCAGCTGCTGATTTGGTTAAGCTTACAATTGAAGAAGAAAAGTCTCGAAAGGGCTAAGTACTATACTGAGGGGGTGACTGGTTTCGACTAGGTTTGGAAGATAATACGTGCAAGGCAGTGGGAAGCGATGGTCACTGTAAAAACGCTTAAACAACAAATGCCAATAATGATATTGAGCTTCAGGATTTTGCCTTAGCGGCATAATTTTGCGGGGGTGGCGACTTCCCTTGTTATCAAAAAGTCGTGCTTAATAACCCATGTGTTACACACACATACACACAGAAAGGAGACAATCATGGGTAATTCAACAAAGAGCGGCTACGAGCTGCGAACAGAACTATTGGGAATGGCAATCGGGATTTTGGAGCACAGAGTCCAGAGGCAGTTTGAGAACGAGCACCTCAAGCCAGAGGGAACTAGACAGCCTGTAAACCCTTATGCAACAGAAGATGTTCTTATTGTTGCAGAAAAGCTTATGGACTTTGTCAATAGAAAGTAAGTAAAATAGTTGCCGGATCTATTCAAAACCGGCTAACCTTGTGAACGACGTATTATTTGAAGAGTTTAGGACGGGGGTTCGAATCCCCCCACCTCCACCACTAACAGTATAGTTATAGCTTAGACAATCACTATGGGATCTACGATTAGAGTATCAATGAGGGTTAATAAACCTGAAACGCGCACAAAGAAAGAAGATCCTAAAGAGGAGTTACAAATGAGTGAAAAAGAAAAAGACGACGAGTACATCAACGACGATTTTGACGGAGATGACTTTGACTTTGTCGAAGCTTATGACGACGACCCGGCTGGGGACGATAGGCTTTTACCCGACAATGAGGCAAGATGTGCCATTCGTTGCGCTTTTCTAGGAGTTGGCGGCGGCGGTGGCAAGCTGGCAAAGGCATTTCTAGATCTGGGCTTTAACAAGACAATTCTTGTCAACACAACAGAAAAAGACCAGCCTGCAGGCGTAAGCCCTGACCACTTTCTTCTTATGCCTGGTGCAGACGGTGTTGGAAAAGACATCGCACTTGGCAAGAGAGTTTTAGGTGACAACGGTGCTTTAGTTGAAGACGCACTTAGAACTAGAATCGGACCTACTGATTGGGTGTTTGTTCTAGCTGGAGGCGGCGGCGGTACAGGTAGTGCATGTCATGAATTACACAGTCCGATAACTCGCTACTTGCAATCAGTTGAGGCAACTGGAAAGGTTGTTTATGTTGTCACGAAGCCGAGTGCGCAAGAGATGCTTAACCCTACCATTAAGGCAAACTTTGATTCTTGCCTCGAAGATGTCTCTTCTCACCCATACATTTTAATTGACAACGAGAGGCAACTACAGCTGCTAAGAGGTAAAGTCGGCATGCTTAACATGTATCCGGCGGCAAACAAGAACTTTGCAAAGCTTCTGTGGCAAGTACTTAAATTGGCTGATGAGCATTCTGAGATTCAGACTTTCGACTCAAAGGACTTAGAGAAGTGCCTTAGCAGTGAGGGTCGAATGGTCATTGGTTCGACAGTATTACGTGATGTCTCAAAGCCTGACTTAGGCTCACAGGTCTATCAGGGTTGCTTAAGATCATCACCTTGCCCGAAGCCGTCAGGCTCTTCGACAACTGGCGTACTTCTTCTAGTTGTCACTCCTGATATGGCTGATGATCCTGACGTTAGCAACAGGCTCGAGTCTGCTTTCTCATATGTTGGCGGAAGAGCTGATACTTTGTTCACAGGCGTGTATGTCAAAAACAGACTACCTGGTCTAATTGCACTGACTTTGCTCGGTGGTCAATCGTAACAAGTATCAATTATCTTAGATTTGTTAGAAAGTTTTTTGATCACGGTCTTCTCTATCTGACAAATTCTCATTCTAGTTACACCAAATATGTCCCCGATCTCTTGTAGAGTGAGGGGACCTTTATTTGCTGCTAATATAGAACAGTTATGAAATCTCTCTGACGATATCCAGTGCCGACAACTTTCTTTGTTGCAAGCCTTCTTGTGTTTTTGGTGCTCTTTAAAGCAAGTAGTGTTATTCAGTATTTGATCTGTAAGGTCATCATTCATGTTCATCCGCCTATTTACATGTGTGAATCGTACAAAAGATAATTTGTATGTACATTTGAGGGGAAACATTACTTGACTTCCAAAACTTTTCTTATTGACACCAGCGTCTTGTTATATGACAAGCAATCCATACATTCATTTGCAGAAAATCACGTCGTCTTACCGATGGTTGTGCTAGACGAACTTGATCGATTTAAAGAGAAACCGGGAATTCTAGGTGAGTCTGCAAGATACATTAACAGATTCTTAGACGCATTAAGAGACAGAGGTCGCCTAGACATTGGTGTACAACTTGACTCAGGCCAGACAGTAAGAATATTGACGCGTGAAGGTTTTCAGGGACTAGAAGATTTGGATCTAGATCTTGAGAGAGGCGACAACAAGATAATCGCTAGTGCTGTTCTTCTTAAAGAGCAAGGTGCAAGAGTTCATGTTGTCACCAAGGACATTAACTTACGTGTCAAATGCGATGCTCTGGGGATCGCTGCAGAGGATTATTATGCAGACCATATCGATACCTGGACAGAGGAAGAAGAAGCTGGTCTGATTCAAATCTCCGTTACTAATGATAACATAGACGACCTACACAAGGGCGACTTAGTACAAATGGAAGACAGCCGGCTCTTTAACAACTGCTTTTTGGTTTGCAAAGGAGAGGGTAGCAGCTCTTGCCTAGCACTCTGGAAAGATGGTTGCGCTAGAAAAATCACAATGACAAAGCCTAACGACATTCAAGCCAGGAACAAGGAGCAGAGATTTGCACTTCATGCCCTAAACTGTCCGGATATTCCTCTTGTTTGTCTCACAGGAATTGCAGGATCAGGCAAAACATTCTTAACACTGATGACTGCAATCGAAGCACTTAACAGTAGAAAGTTTGAGAGAATTGTAGTCACTAGATCGATGGAGCCGGTAGGTAGAGATATCGGTTATTTGCCAGGTGACTTGAACGAAAAGATGGCGCCTTGGATGTCACCTCTTGTCGATAACTTTAGACATGCATTTAAGGACATGTCTTACTTTCAGATGATGATAGAAAAAGGTCAGATCGATATCGCGCCTCTGAGCTACATTCGAGGCAGAACTTTTGATAATGCGTTTGTTATTGTCGATGAGGCGCAGAATGCAACGATACACGAACTAAAGACTGTTGTAACACGCGTAGGTGAAGGATCCAAAATAGTTTTGATGGGTGATACAGACCAAATTGATACACCGTACATAGATAAAAAAAGTAACGGGCTCTCAATTGTTATCGATCGACTCAGAGACAGCGATTTAATGGCACACATTCACCTGCCAAGAGGCGAAAGATCAAAATTAGCCACACTTGCTTCACGATCACTATAATCGAGTCGCATCCCGACATACTTATTACAGCTGAAATGTCAGGAGACAAGCGTGGCTAAACTTAAGCTAAAATTCAGAGACACCGCACGGATGACTAAAAAGTATCCGTACACACGTCACTTACCTAGAACACAATTAGTTAGTGACAAGGAATTTGAGCTTGAAGTAATTTCTGCTCAAGTTTCAGAAAAAGAAGAAGTTGACATAAAGTGGAGCACACCTTTCGGTGCTGCACCTAATGTGACAGCAACAATAGCACTTGCTACATCAGGCAACGAGGACAACGCAAACGTTAATATGTTTGTAAAAGAAGTCACAGCTAAAAAGTGTACTTTGGTTTTCTCTGATGTCTTTACAGGAACCGTTAATGTTCAGGCGATCAGGTTTACGTAATGGCTAGATTTAAGACTATCATGATAGAAACAGGTGTGGCAATTGTGGACAGTTCTTCAGGTCAAAGAACCGTAACTTTAGATAGCCCTTTTCTTCAAAAACCCAGCATAATCTTGACAATTGCACCTGACCTAGAGAATTCAAAAATAGACCCAGGAAGTGAAATATTTCCTTCTTTTAACGCAAATGCATTTGTTTCAGGTGTTAGTAATTCTTCAGGTTTTTGGACATTTACGATTAATACAGAGTCATTAGGCAACATTGACGATACTATAACGCCCGAAAATGATTCTTACAAAAACATCCAGTTTAACTGGAGAGCTATAGGACCGGTCTCTGCGACGTAAGAGAGGATAAGATGGCAAAAGATTTTAGAGCAAGGCAAGTAAGAACAAATAAAATCATTGGTAGGAGTGATGAAGCTTTAGGCGCAGGAAACGGTGCTAAGGTTCAAATCGCTGTTATGAAAAGCGGCTCTGCTAATTTTTCAGGAGGTTTAACAGACCCGACAGTTTCTAACCAAGCGGATCAACGAGACTCAGGTGACTTGTTTCAAAATGTTTTCGCAAGGAATGTGGCACCAACATCAAACATCGGTTCAGACGTTTGGATGGTTGTTGACGGCGGCAGCTCAAATAGATATCAGAGGTCTCCCGGTGAGTCTGTTCTTTTCTTAGGTGACGTGATAGTTTCTGGAACACTCTACACTGAGCGCCAAAGAGTTAATATCACCACAACTACTTTGACCAATGCTAAAGACAATGCAGTTCTTTTGTCCGGGTCTGTTTTTGTCACACAAGATCAGGGCATATCTGTTGGTAAAAAAGTAGGAGGAGACGGAGCTAATGCTTCTTTAGCAGATCCTTACACAGACCCACGGGATGCTGTCTTAGCCAAGGACGGAACAACCTTAAGCTTGGGTAACGAGGTTTCTGTCTTCTTCGACGGCGTAGAGGAGGACGCTACTGAAGGAGATACCGGTGATACACTTCCCCAAGGTCTTTTAGTAATTAGACCAAATGACAATGATGGAGCTGAGCTCAGAGGAAAGATCGGGATTGGTGTAGCAAACCCAGACGCAAAGCTAGAAATTCTTGCTACAGGTGAACAACTAAGACTCTCACATGATGCAGGTAACTTTGTCAAGTTTACAGTAGGTCCAAACGGAAATACGGAAATTGAGTCTACTGATGCTGGTACTGGTGAGGGACATCAGGCGGGACACATAGCTTTATTGGCTGATGGCTGCGTTGACTTTCGATCTCAAGTGGGACAGTTCCGATACAGAAACGCCGATAACGTTCAGATGGGTCGTTTTGAAATTAACGGTGACGACTTAGAGTGGAAAGCCTTCGATAACGACACTGCAGAAACTTTGTTTTCATTAGTTGGTACTAAATATGGTGCTAGTGGCGACGCATCTTTCAGAATGGCAATCAATAAAAAGATCGAGTTTAGAGACAATAATGTCTACATACATTCTCACGAAGCCGATGGCATCCAGATGGAAGCTACAGGCAATATGCTTATTGGCACCACACTAGCTGATGCAAAGTCTTTAACTCTTGGTAACACATCTTCTACACACATTCTTCTTTCTCCTCACGAAACTGCTGAAAACGAAAAGATCCTTATTAAGAACTCAGCAGGAAGCGCGGTCGATGCGCTAAAAATCGAAGCTGCTGCAGGTGGTTTGGATATTGATGCTGGAACTCAGATGACGCTAACTGCGGCAGGGGGTGATGTAACCATCGAAGCTACTGCAGATGATGCTAAAACTGTTATTCGAGGTAATGCGGAACATGTAGGGGATGCAATCACTGCTATTCACCTAGACGGAAATGCTTCAGGAAATTCAAAAATTCATGTCGATGCCGGGATATTAGACATGGACGCTAGTTCAACAGCAACTTTTGATGCTGGATCTTCTATTGGAATTGCGGCAGGCACGGGCGGAACAGGTACGTTATCTGCAAAGGGTGCAACAGGTGCTTCATTTGGTGATAACACCGGTACATGGGAATTTAATGGTTCTGGTGCACTTTCTGAGACAGGCGTTACTACATTTGATCTAACCCCAGGCAGCACAGCTAATATTAATTCTGTTGGTGCGCTTACAATCGATTCCAGCGCTACTATCGGAATAGGTACTGACGATGTCGATCAGGCAATTAATATTGGTACTGCTGGTAATCGTACTATCACAATTGGTGAGGAAGGAAATGCTAACACGTCTGTTATAATACGATCTGAAGCCGGCATGGTGTTAGACGCAGGTACTAATGCTGTTACAATTACCGGTGACCTAACGGTCACTGGTGCGACAACAACAATAAACACCACTAACATTACCGTCGAAGATCCGCTAATTGAACTTGCTAGAAATCAAGGAGCGAATAATGATACATTGGACATTGGATTCTTCGGAAAATATGGAGTTGGTGGTATACACAAATACGCAGGGCTTTTTAGAGATGCTGACGATTCTGGCAAGTTTCACCTGTTTAAAGACACAACAGTAGATCTTGCATCCGCTACTACAATTGAGAGAGACGGGGCTGGATATACAAAGGCAGACTTGGTTGTCAATTCACTCGATGTTGATGATGCTGGTGGAATTTCTGCAACTACTACGATTAATTTGACTGCGCCTAATATTGAACTTGGCGGTGATGGTGCTGTTCTTAAGTTTGGTGCAGCCGATAATGTCACACTAACTCACGTTACAGACACCGGACTGCTGCTAAACTCAAGTATGCAGCTTCAGTTTGGACATGCAGATAAGAACATAAGCGGCGATGCTACTGATCTTTTTATTAACTCTGGCGGAAGAGTTATCGAAACTGTTCCCGGAGGTGATGGTTCGAAAGGTCATATCATTCAAAGTGCAAACAATTATTCACAGCTATCACTTCAAAGAATAGATGGAACAATTAGTGATGGTGATATTTTAGGCTTAATTACTTTTGGCGGTTCTGAAGATGATGGTGCCACAAGACAAATCGGAGCGCAAATAGAAGCAGTTGCTGAACAGAATTGGTATGTTCATCCAACGGCCGGAGATGGTAACTCCACATCTCTTAGATTTTTAGTTAAGCCGCCAACTAACGACTTCTTGTTTGAAAGAATGCGCATTGCGCCTGATGGCAAAGTCGGTATCGGTACTACTGCTCCTGCGACTAAGTTAGAAGTTGCCGGCACAGTTCGCAGTACAAAACTAGAGATCCCCGCGGCATCGTCGACAGTGACACTAACAGGAACTGTAACGGCCGTCTCGGGGCTGTCGGTCATCAGCGGCACAGGCACAGCTTTTGTTTCAGAAGTAAGTGTAGGTGATGAAATAACAGTTAGTGGTGTGACTAAAACTGTAGTCGAAGTTAACTCAAACACACTATTAACCGTTAATAGTGCGTGGACCGCCGCTGGCAGCGGTTTAGCAGCTACTATAAAGAAAGAATTCGCAGCGAATCAACACATAGGTACTGAAACTGCAGGTACTGCAGGTAATGAGTATCATGTTCTGCAGATTGATGCAGCTTCAGGTAACGGAGCACAATCAAACTTCGCTTATGTTGACTTGCAAAAAGATGGAACATCTTATCTAAGATTTGCTGCTTTGGGTGGCGCTGGTTTTACTAACGCGTGTAACATTCTAAATACCAGAGGCGGTGACATTAGGTTCTTATGTGGTGGCACCATGACCTTATCCATTAATGGTACCAGAGACAGTCTAGTCATGGACAAGACTGGAAACAGTGGGGGTGCACAATACATAAGCCGAAGAATTGAGTTTAATGACCAGAACATTTACATGCATCAATCAGCTCAAAACACTCTAGACATTCAGGCAGGTGACGACAGCAACGGTGTTATTAATATCGGTACTTTACAAGGTAATGCGATTACTATCGGTAAGGCTGGCGCAACAACAACAGTGCACGGATTAGACTTACCATCAGTTGTAGTTAGCGGCGACGAAGGTCAAATCACATTTAATGGTTCTGACCCAGACCCTATCATTAAAAGAGACATTCAAGGACAGCTTCTATTTACAGACAAAGACGTTACGACCCCAGTTAATCTTCAGACACTCGCCGCGAACAACGCTGACGACAATGCATTTACTTCTTTGCCACACGGCGATCCTGGTTCAGGCGGAAACGGTGTAGGAATCAATCCTTCGATTGTTAAGTCAGAGTATTTGGTGATGTTTGCCGGCCGAGGTGTTAACGTTATTCACCCAACAGAAGAGCCTTCTGCAACAGGCAACAATCACATTGACGAGCTAGAAGTAGGTTCTACAAAGCACGCATTCTTTGTTTCAGGTTCTGTTAAACCTTCAAACGTTGTCTCAGAAGTTGCGGGAGACAAAGTTTATAAGGCCACAACTGACGATCACATGGGCGGCACAGACGAAAAGAAGATCACACTAGCCGGTGACACAGAGATGTGGGGAACAGTAAGTCTTAGAGGAATCTTTAGTGATCCTGTAACAAACGATGCCACTAGTGGCAAGTCGCCTACAGGTTATGTGATGACTGTTGATCACAACGAAGTTTCTCTAGGATCAAGCACGCACCTTAATTTTACGAATGCAAACACAGACATTCGGATGGCAGGTAACATAGAGTTCACCGATGCTACTTCTTCGGCGGCTGCTCAAGTAGTGCTTATAATTGATCAGCCTGGTGGTTACGTTCAACTTCCATCAACGAAAGAATTACAATTCGCTGCTAGTACTCAAAAGATTCACAGTAGTGCTGAAAACATTTTATCGTTTAACACAGGTCAAAAATTTATCATGACAACCGGTGCAGGTGCATCAGGGGCGAGCGGGGCATCTCATAATCAGGTCAGTGGTCTATATGTTCATAATGCCGGATCTAGCGGTTCATACTATGCGTTCAGAGTTGCATCAAACGGTGCTGGTAATGCTTTTACAATTTCAAATACAGGAATGGTAGGAATTGGACATGGCGCTTCTATCATGGAGACAGGGGCGACCGAACACCTCAATGCTAGACTTCACATCGATATGGACACCACTGCTGCTGATAAAGGTGGTGATGCATTTAGAATAACAACCCATGGCAACTCGATGACTGGCGACATTATACAATCAGTCAAGAAGATTGCGTTAACAGGAACATTATTCCGATCCGAGTCTAATACATTTGTAGTAGGAACTGATACAGCTTTTCGTACAGAATTAAAAGTGGGTGACAGCATAACAATTGATGGTGAGACTAGGACAGTCTCATCTATAGTAAATGACACCCAACTGTATGTAGTGCCCGGCTTTGAAAGCAATGGGGAAGATAGTTCAGCCATTGCCACAAGATCCTTACTGACTTTTGACTCGGCAGGCAGGCTAGGTATCGGTGAGACAAGCCCTGATGAATCGTTACACATCAAAAGCGATCAAAAGGCAGCAATCATTCTAGAAGCAGACACAGACAACGGCAGCGCTGCCCCTGTGGGCAGTGAATTAGGAACTGCGTTTGTTAAGATGACTCAAGACGCTGGTCTTATTGGTGCTATCTTGGGACTTACACCTGATCTTCATAAAGCACCTGACAACTCTGCTTATAATAATGCTCAAAATAATTCTTTGCTAGTCGGAACAACATCCGCTAATAGTGTACACATCGGTTCAGCTAACACTGTTAGAATGACAATCTCTTATGATGGCAACATCAGCTTTCACAACAATACCTTTGCTAGCACATTTAAGGTTGGAGTAAATAGAGAAATTACGCCTGGTGACGGCTCAATGATTCATGTTGATGGAGCAGCTTCTTCTTTGACTCTGACTGATTCTAATACAGCAGAAAGCGGTACTGCTGCTCTTTTCTCTGCAGTCAGACTAGAAGGTCCGACACTGGAAGCAACTAATTCAAGTGTCACTACAACTGATGCTGCTACACTCTACATAGATGCAGCACCTGTCGCCGGGACGAATCAGACCATCACCAACACCTACTCTATTTGGGTTGATGCAGGATTGGCAAGGTTTGACGGCGGTATTGAGACCAGTGGAACTGTGACAGCAACATCATTTGCAGGAGGTCTTGCAGGTAATGCTGATACTGCAACTACTGCTTCGGTCGCAACTCAAGTTACCGTAACAGTGGATGACGCAGAGACTCCTGCGAATGAAAACAACTTAATTGCATTTGTCGCTGACGCAGGTAGTGCATCAGGTAATCACGGCCTAGAGATGGATGGTGGCTTTCACTACAATCCTAGTACAGGAGCTGTAACAGCAACAAAATTTGTGGGAGCTCTTGACGGCAATGCTAATACTGCAACTAGTGCAGGAACTGCAACTAGTGCTACAAATGCTACAAATGCTACAACTGCGGCTCAAGTTACAGTTGCAGACGAGTCTGTAGACACGGCATGCTTTCCATTATTTGTTACAGCTGCTACAGGTGATTTGGCGCCAAAAAGCGGAGACAATCTTACATTTAACTCTAACACAGGCCTCTTGACCGCAACGGCACTTGCAGGTTCGGGCGCAGGTATAACTGCACTAAATGCAAACAATATCGGTGCAGGAACTATTAATAATGATAGATTGCCGGCCTCAGCAACAAGCATTACATCAGTTGGAACGTTGACTTCTTTGGATGTTTCAGGTGATTTGACTGTCGATACTACAACGCTTAAAGTTGATAGCACCAACAATAATGTCGGTATCGGAACAGCATCACCGAGCGATGTCCACGCTTTACATGTAGTTGGCCTAACGCGTTTAGAAGGAAATACTTTAGACTTAGGTACTGCGACGATGCAGCACAAACATATTAATATAGTAGGAAGATCAGGCGAAGATGTCATGGGATTTGACCTACATATAGGAGGTCAACAAGGCACAGGCTTGGCGGACGGTGGTGCTATAGTACTACAAACTGCGCCTGCTGGATCTACTTCCAGTAGCACTAGCAATGCCAGGACAACTGCACTAAAAGTCGGCACTACTTCAATTGAAGTTTATCGCGATTTCATACCTAACGGAACAGTCGATCTAGGCTCTAGTTCAAATAGATTTGCCAATATCTACACAAACGACTTGAATCTATGCAATGAGGGTAGAGGAAACGATGTTGACGGAACTAGCGGTAACTGGACTATTCAAGAGGGTAAGGACAACTTGTATGTGATCAATAACATCACAGGCAAAAAATACAAGATGGCACTCACCCCGGTGGACTAGGAGTAAAAGCTTTGCCTATACATACAAAATCTATTCAGCTTAGTTCTGACTCTGTAGTTAGGGACGTCGATGCTATGGAGGGCATGCCTATCACTAGTGAAGTAAGATCCAGAAGGCCTGGAAAGTGGTCAACTTTACTAGTAGGTGCAGTAGACGGAGGTGCTGAACCATGGGGCAAAACTTTAAAGTTGACATCGTCTGGAGGTAGTCCAAATGATGCTAGTATTGATTCTGATCTTTCTGGTTTTGACAATGCCAATGGTGGTTTTCCAATAGGTACAGCTCCCCATCAGACATTTGCTAGTGAGCTTAAGCTAATTCGTCTTTTTGCTTATAACTCTACGACACGAATGTATACAAAGCTTGTAATTAATCACCCGCTTTTGCCAGGCGAAGAGATTGAAATATCTGCGTACATTAACAGAGGTTTTCGCCTATATGATGCTCATTCGCCAGTAGAAGGTGGCGGTCAGGAATCACAAGGTGGTGGTCCCGGAGAAGATACAGACTTTGTGGGAATTATTTCATGTTCAGCCACAGACGGGACTGTTTCATTAAATGAGCAAACTCACGATCCTGAGACTAACGGCTTAGCAGCAACAAACAGACTGACTTCATTTTTAACTAGGCCTTCTTATTCTGTGTCAAAAGACACTACCTATAGTACAACTACAACGCAGTACAGGGGTGACGGCGATCTAGAGAGTACATTTATCACTGATGCTTCTGACGGTTCTAATTTAGGTATTACAACAGGTGGGTGGCAATATTCTGATCACAGAAATGATACATCTTACACGCAGGCAAAAAACAGCGGTGGTTCATCTGATGAAACTTCCGCAAAGCTTTTTAGAAACAACACAATTGCACACCCATCTCAGAATCAAAGATTTTTTAGAATAAAAATAAGAAACGACACTCAGGATGCGCACTACCTAGCAATTTTGCCTTTTAATCCGGGAGAAAGCACATATGAGTATTGGCTTTTATACGACCTTAGAATTAAAGTCACATCAGCAGGAGGATCAGAAGGTTCGTCGGGAAATTATTGTGCAAAAACTTTTCCTGCTTTAAGAACTGATAGTCGGATCAACATGGGAAATAAAAGAATAACAGGAATTGAACAGATTCCTGACGGCTCAGTTGCTGGTGCATTAATGCCATGGAAGAGAATTAACGACAGTGCACAAAAGTATCAATATCCACACGTAATACATGTATCAAGTGGTGTTGACCTCAGCAAAACGACTTATCCACATGTCTGGCTGAATATGCAAAACAGAATTTTAAAATTTCATCCTGACTCTCCTGAATATGGTGCTGGGAATAATGCCGGAAATAGTGCTAGAGTTCACAGAGGGTTTGGCTACTTAGTTCAGCGAGCAGGTGTGTATTCTCAAGTTACAGTTAAGACAGCAAACATCGCCAACGGTAATTTTGAAGTTATTTTGGGATATTGGGATGTTGCTTACGCTGTAGGTACATATGGTGATAATGCGTCTTCCCTTCCGTTTGTAGAAGTTTGCCGCTTTATGTTACATAGTACAAATATAGAGCCAGCATCAGCTCCATTTACATCTACCACAAAATCTTCAGGTAATGGTCAATTCCCTGCTGAATCCATTTTATGCGGATATGTTATACCTACCGACTATACAACCGACGAGTTTTTTACAATGTCTATTGTGATAATGTTGGACGGTTAAAGGAGTTAAATAATGGCACTTCACACAGGAAAAATTAAGCCGGTTATTGTTTACGATATTACTACTATAGACACTAGTAGTACACTTGATACTGATTACTTAATTCTTCAAGGAGTATATGACGGGCTTCAACGGGGGATGTATTCCTCTAATAGCCTGGCGCTCTCGAGTGCTATAGGAAGAAATTACGATGAATCACTAGTGCTAGAGCATATATCTGCAGTCGGCGCTAACTCCTCGGGTGACACCGGTCCCCACAATGGCGGCATGCGCCCATTCGGAATGTTAGTTGCAAAAAAGTTAATGCCCGGAGAGACTCTTACAATTAGTTTTTATTTGGGTGGAGGTTGGCAGATGGCAAGCTCGTCGGGGAAACCAACACAGGATACAACTAGGGTAAAACTTATTTATGAAAATAGACCTGATCAGATTGACACATTTATGAGTACGCCTGAGGCCGCAACAGTTGCTGAAGGTGTCGGTGAAATAATGACTTCAAACGGAACAAACGTTGGTGTAATTAAACCATGGTCTTATTCTAGTGGTCATGACTATTACGACTTTATTCCCTGTAATAACGGCCCTCAAGATCATTCAGGCGGTAGTAGCTCTTATTTAGGCAATGGTACTAGTCAATATGCAGCCAACCCTGCTATAATGAATAGTCGTCTTTACTTTAAAGCTAACGTTCCTGATGATACCTCCAACTATGAAAGATACTATAGCATCACCATTGCTAATGACTCAGGATATCCTGCTGCTATAAGAATATGTCCAGAGAGTGAGGTTAACATCGGTGTGGCTGCTGAATCTATGAACTTTCATAGAGTCACACTTAAGTGTGAAAAAAGATCACAATTTCTGCCAGGACCAATAATTACCGGAAGAGGAGATATTTCTGCAAATGGATCTAATTTTTACGGATTGACAGGCAATGAAAGTGACAAGCCTATAACTGACTGTCAGCCCATTTCCGCAGAAAGTTTTAATAGCTATAGCTACAAAGTGATTCCTATAAATTGCACCATCGTGCACGGCAGTACTACGGAAGCATATGATGAGTTTTTTGCACTTCCAATTGGAGGTTTGTATAGTTTTGCTGATGCGATGACAGGTACGGGCACCGGTGATGCGAATGCTGCTGGTATTTCTCCTTATGCATCAAACTTTATATCTGCACCTTTTGACGGAACAATTGTAAGCGCTGCATTCTGCTTACAAAAAAGTATGGGTGGAAGCGGAGTTATTACACTCAAGCTAGTAAAACTGTCTTCAAACAGAGAGGCAAATAGTGAAGCTGCAGGCGATTTGACTGATATTGCAAGTGTGAGTTTTTCAGGGCTAAACGGAGTACGTCATCTATTTGATGCCGATGATTTAAAAGCGCTTAAATTTTCTAAAAACGATTATATTGCAATTTTAGCAAAGTTTAGCATGCCAAGCGCAGGTCCCGGAGGGATTTTAGGATCCATACTAATTAGATATAAGGACTAAAAAATGGCGATTCACACAACAAAGTCAGACTCAGTAATTTTAGAAGATAGAACAGTTGTTAGAGATGTTGAGTATTTTACGGGCGTAAATACTGAAAATACTACTAATTTTTCTAGAAGATACGGCGCTACAAACGGATACAATCATGTTGGGTCTATAACTGGTGATCTGACTCTTCCGGATGGGACTACTACAGGAACACCTTATAATGTACTTAATATAATTGGTCGAAATGGTGCGACCAGTTCTGAGAATGCCATTGCTATTTTAGATAATTTTCAAAGCGGAGAGCAGCTAGAATTATCATTTTACTTATTTGTTGGAAATCACCCAACTGAAAATGGGCAGACAGCGCCGAACATGCCAAATGATGACCGCATAGAGCTTATGTTTGAAAATAATTCATCGAACTTTAGTGACTTTTCTACAACTCCTGCAAACGATGGAAATAATAGTCATTCAACTGCAGGAACAACCATAGAAGACTGGGTAGGACAGGGCGTTGTTCCTGCATTTAACGGTTCAAACGTAGGAACTTTAAGTGGCTGGCAATATAAAACTACAGGAAGGGGTGGAGATGATCAGTATATTCAATGTTTGACTTCTGATGCTTCTTCTATCTCTAGAGATGGTAATCTTTTCGGAAGTAACTTTGCAGCAGAAAACACAGGAATCACTAGGCTCTATAGAATAGTAATGGTAAATGCTTCAGGGTCTGACGCTCGTCTTAAGTTTAGATTTGTAGGTATCGGGTCTACGAACAAATATATTCGTCTTTACGACGTTCGAGTTAAAGTAACAACAGCTGCTGAGCATTCTGTTAAAAGCCCGACAGGTCATAAACTAATTGGAGTTGACACATCCAATAGATTCATATTACCTAATCAGTCCGGCGGAAATGATATTCAAATCTACAATGCTTCTCCTAATCATGACGTCAATACAGGTTTAATAGCTGAACTAGATGCTGGAGGAAGTGGCATTGATTCCCATGCTATGACTGAAGAGGAAGTTGACTATTTGTCTACGGGACCAGAGCGTATACACCTCGGTGCCGGCAGTTTTATTGAAAAAAAAGACAGGTTTTCCCCTTATCACACTAGAGCAGCTGCCGCAAACAGTTTTTATATACCCTTGGCATGCAAACTTGATTACGCATCTCCTCCTGTTAGTGATGACACTAGTAGACATGTTATACTTCCTATAGTTAATCATGGCTTAGAAACACACCCATTTGAATATGGAGTACAGTCATGGGATTCCAAAGCTAGACCCTCTACAGTAAATGATATTCTGCATACTTTAGGTCCCCATGGGACTGAGTTTGATGAAGATACTAGTGTCGCTGGTAATGACGGAAACGCCTCAAGTATTTTTATTATGCCATGTGATGTCTATGTAAGAAAAATTATATTCTACAGTGAAAATCACATGAGCGGTCATGGCGGCGGCTGTGAAATTGCTTTAAGCATTATTAAAACTGCTTTGTTGTCCGGAACCAGCTTGGTGACTGATTCTTTTGATCAGGCGCTCTTGGTCAACAGTACAAACATAGAAGCTTTCAGAATACAGAGATTAGCTTCAGATTCAAACACTTCACCTACTAGCTACACAATGGCAGACGGTCTGTGGACTACTTCAGGAACATATAATCAAAAAAATATAATAGACTTGACAAGCGTAACAGGACCTAATTCAGTTAAAGGAATACATGTGGCGTCCGGTGACGGATTAATTGTTAGTTATAGTTTTGGGAACTCTCCCGTTTTAAATAGCCCTGATGAAATTTGTGGTTTTATTGAGTGTACATTGGTTGATCCTCACTTACAACTAGGTCCTCATAACGAATCTAACTAAATTTGATAGCAAAACTAGAATCTTCACATAACCTATACTCTCTCAGCGCTCAGCTGTATAATTTTCTAAGAAAAGAAAAATAAATTTATACAGATTCTCTCTTCTGTCTTAGATATCTTACTAACTAACAGAATCAGAATCTCATTAAATCTATTACTACTAATACTAAAGGAGAGTTATACAGTGTCTTTCAGTAGTCCGTTTTCAGAAACAGAAGAGAATGAATCAGAAAATCTAGACCACATACAGGTCGTAGTTGTTGCAGACTTTTTTGCTTCAGAACTTACAGGAGGAGCTGAACTTAGTACTCAGGCACTAGTCGACTCAAGCCCTTTCGAAACAAAAATGATTAAGTCTCAGGATGTCACTTTAGGTGTCCTGGAAGATCTTCAGCACTGTCACTGGATCTTTACAAACATTGCAGGAATGAATTGGGAGCTGATCCCGACAATCGTTGCAAATATGAAGTACTCAGTCATTGAGTACGACTATAAGTTCTGTAAGTGGAGATCACCTGACAAGCACAAGGCATTGGGTGGTGAGGACTGCAACTGTGCCAATGAGATGCAAGGTAAAATATTCTCAGCATTTCTTTACGGCGCTCAAACTCTTTGGTGGATGTCAGAGAAGCAGCAAGAGACTTATCATAGCATGTTTCCTTTCTTGCAAGAGAGAGACAATGTCGTTCTCAGTTCAATCTTTGATGACACTACATTTTCTTCCATCAACGAACTAAAAGAAAAGTACAAAGACACAGAAAGAAAAGGTTGGGTAGTACTAGGCTCAGAATCTTGGATTAAGGGAACAGAGGCAGCACAAAAATGGTGTGAAGAAAATGGAAAAGATTATGAAGTCGTCCAGGGCTTGACACACTCACAACTTCTAGAAAAGCTAGCTCAGTCTGAAGGCCATGTCTACTTGCCACCTGGTGGTGATACATGTCCTAGAATGGTGATTGAAGCTAAGCTTCTAGGTTGTCAGCTCGAGCTAAACGAAAATGTTGAACATAAGAACGAGATCTGGTTTAACACAGACGACCCTTTTGACACAGAAGCATATCTTTATGCTGCAAGAAAAAGATTCTGGGACGGCATTAAGTACGCGATGGAGTGGCGACCCTCAATCAGTGGTTACACAACTACACTTAATTGCATCGATCATGGGTACCCATTTAGGCAATCAATCGAATCTATGCTAGGATTTTGTGACGAAGTCGTTGTTGTCGACGGCGGTTCAACAGATGGCACACTTGAGGAGCTAAGAGAGTGGTCAAAGAAAGATGCTAGAGTTAATGTTTATCTAGTGGCAAGAGACTGGGAGTCTACTAGGTTTGCTGTTTTCGATGGTGCACAAAAAGCAGAAGCTAGAAAGAGGTGTAAAGGTGACTTCTGCTGGCAGATGGACGCAGACGAAATTGTGCACGAACAAGACTACAACAAGATTAAAGAGCTTTCTCTAAACTTTCCGGGCCAAATTGATATCGTGTCGTTGCCTGTGATTGAGTATTGGGGAGGACCTGAGAAAGTCAGAATGGACGTCAATCCATGGAAATGGCGACTAAGCAGAAACATGCCACACATCACTCATGGAATTCCAAACAGTCTAAGAAAAACAGACTCAGAAGGCGAAGTCTATGCGATGCCAGGCACAGATGGATGTGACTACATTCATAACGAAACCGGTGAGATACTACCTCACGCGTCGTTTTATCAGCAGGATGCACATAATGCTAGACTGGCTGCTCTCCAAGGAAACGAAGAAGCTGAAGTCGCTTACAAAGAATGGTTTCAAAGAGTTGTAGACTTGATGCCAAGTGTACATCACTATTCTTGGTTTGACCTTTCTAGAAAAATTAAGACATACAAAAATTACTGGTCACAACACTGGCAGAGTTTGTATAACATTGAGCAGACTGACACTGCAGAAAGCAACATGTTTTTTGACAAGCCTTGGTCTGAAGTTACAGATAGCGACATCGACGATCTAGCCGGTCAGCTTAAGACGAAAATGGGCGGATGGGTTTTTCATTCTAAGGTAGACTTTAATCAAAATGTCCCGCATATGACACTGTCAGCAGGACAGCCAAAAATTATGTCAACAGAAAAGCCTTCAACCCCGGAGGAAGTAAAAATTGATTCCTAGTCGCACAGGCAATATTGAAACGACAGATATTAAACAGTTCTTAGATGAACTAGAAGTAGTCATTGGTGAAGAAATATACATGGGTGACTTTGACATTATGGGTTTCAATTTAGCTTCAAAAATAAGAGACCGAGATGAGGAGAACTATAAAACTAAAGGTGCAGTATTTAGGCCTAATTTTGAGAGAGGAATTCTTCTACACGCCTTAATTGTCAAGAAAAATTTGACAAACATATTGGAGATTGGATTTGGGCGTGGATATTCTGTTGCTTGTTCAGCTAGAGCCATATATGACAAAGGATTGACGGGAAGGGTAGTATCTGTTGATCCAGCTTTTAATCAGGAGGCCTTAGGTACACTTCAAGAAGTATTGCATCCAGAAATTCAAAAGACGGTCTCGCTGTCATTCGAAAGCGGAACTTCAGATGCATACTTTGGACAATTAGATCCACAAGAAAAGTTTGACTTAATCTTTATTGATGGTGATCACAGATATAGTCAGGTCAAGAAAGACTTTGAAAATGCTGTTCGACATATTGATAGAGGTTACATTGTCATGGACGACTATCACATGCCTTCAAAAGTTGATAAAGACATTGAAGTCGCAAACTTTGTCGACAACATGCCAGAAGAGTTTAGAAAGAAGTTAATATACACGGACAGAGTCCTGTTTGAAGACGACAGAGGTGATGTTGAATTAGACTACGGTATGGTTCTTATCCCTGTGGGAGACATTGATGAACAATAGATTTACTTTTGTCATGCCAACATTCAATGCAGTAGACACAGTCCAGTACTCTATTAACTCTGTCATGATGCAAAATTATCCAAACACCAAAATTGTTGTCATCGATGACATGTCAACTGACGGTACACCTGACGCAGTTCAAGAATTGATCGAAGGGTATGGAGTTGGTGAAGAAAAAATTAAGCTTATCGTCAACACGGAAAAGAAGTGGGAAGTGGCCAACGTGCTGGAAGGCATGAACTATGCAGACGAAAGTGATATCATCTGCCGACTCGACGGTGATGACTGGCTTTGTGACATAGACGCTCTAGCAATACTAAACTATCGGTACGAAACCGAAGGATTTGATGCAATATGGACAGCACATCGTTGGAGCTTTACTCATGCAAACATGTCCACAGAATTACCTAGAGATGCTAATCCATACGAACATCCATGGGTAAGTTCACACTTAAAAACATTTAGAAAGAAATTGCTGAGCGGTGTAAGTGACAAAAATTTTAGAAACAATCAAGGTGAATATTATAAGAGAATCGGTGATCAAGTGATTTACTTGCCAGCACTATACCAGGCTGCAGGGAACTGGCACTTTGAACCAATTGTTGCATACCATTACAGCATTGAGTTGAATCAAGACACTTTTCACACAGAAGACGCTAAGTTTCAAAAGTCAGAGTCAGAAGAATTAAGAGCTAGAGGCTTTATTGAATGAGAATTCTTATTAACAGAAAGGTTGTTCAAGGCCCATGGGGAGGCGGAAATAATTTTGTGCAAGCCCTCACAACAGGCCTGCAAGAGAGAGGCCATCAAGTGACAAATGAGTTAGATGGTCACATAGACTGCTTCTTTATGGTCGACCCTCGACCTGAAAATGACTGCCCTGGTTTAGCTAACATATTGCAAGATCGTTCCAAGTTTAAAGGAACAAAGATAGTTCACAGAGTTAATGAATGTGATGCTAGAAAAAACACTGAGCACATGGATCACTTACTTCTACACTGTAGCCAGTTTGTAGACACAACAATATTTGTCTCAGAATGGATGTCAAATTACTTTAAGGAAAAAGGTTGGAAGTGCTCAAACACTAGTGTTGTTCATAATGGATGTGACGCAAATATTTTTAAGCCTGGACACAGACAGTCAGGTCGTCTTAGGTCTGTTGTGACTCATCACTGGTCTAACAACATTATGAAGGGATTTGATGTATATGAGTTTCTAGACTACATGGCAGCAAAAGACTTAATTGAGTTCACTTATATTGGCCGACATCGAAACACATTCAGCAGCACTAGGTGTATTGATCCTTGTAGTGGCATTGATCTAGCTAGAAGACTTCAAGGACATGATGTTTATATAAGTGGAAGTAGAAACGATCCAGGTCCAAACCATGTGTTGGAGGCAATATCAGTCGGTCTTCCAACGTACGTTCATGAACAAGGCGGCGGTGCAGTTGAATTTGCAGGCAAAGACCATACGTTTAAGAATCTTGTAGACCTGGAGAATTTAATTCTGGGAAACAGTTTTGCTCAAAATGAGTATAAACCCATTTCATGGAATGAAAGCATACAGAAGTACATCAGAATCATAGAGAGATGATATGAAAATACATTTCGACAATGTAAACTTTTCTTCTAGATCCGGACCTAACACTTTTGCGTCTAGGTTAGCTACTGTTTTAACCGAAAGAGGCCACGAAATTGTCAGTTACTCTGACCCCCATGACGCGGTTCTAGTTTTCATAGAGCCAACTAGGCAATGGAAAAAAGGTTGTAGAGTAGTTCAAAGACTTGACGGCATCTGGTTCAAGCCTGAGCAATTTAACTCTCACAATCGACTGATTAAGTGGGCTTATGACAATTGTGACGAAGTAGTTTGGCAATCAATATTTGACTACGACATGACAACACATCACTGGGGTCACAAAAAAGGTCATGTCATAGGAAACGGAATAGACGCTGACAGGGTAAAGGTCACAAACCCAAAAATTAAAAGCATAAGAAATAGTGCGTCAAAGGTTTTTGTCTGCTCTGCAAATTGGCATCGTCAAAAAAGGCTAAAAGAAAACATAGAGGCTTATGACATTCTGACAAAAGGAGATGACAACTCTCATTTGATAGTCATGGGTCACGCACCTGATCATATATTGAATAGGCATGACATATTCTATACTGGAAACATTAAGCACAGTCTTTGCTTAGAAATATATTCTGCAGCAGATGCAATGATACATTTGGCTTGGTTAGATCACTGTCCAAATGTTGTGGTGGAAGCCATATCACAAGATTGTCCTGTTATTTGTACAGACTCAGGTGGCACAAAGGAGATACTAGGGACAGGCGGCTACGTTGTCAGTGAGAGCCAAAAATACAATTTTGAACTCTTGGATTATGATAACCCGTATGACCTAGACCTTAGCTGCTTGAGAGACGTTGATGTGTCCGGTTTAGAAGTAGATAAGTCAAAAATCGATCTGCTAAAAGTAGCAGACAAGTACGAGAAAGTTTTGTGTGGCACTTGAAGATATACACTTTAGCCCCTAGAGAAAACTGGATATGTGATCGATTTGTTCAAGAGTGGAACAGTGAAAACCAAGAGTGTGTATCAGAAAACATACATGATTCAGAGCTGGTATGGTTGTTAGCAGATTGGTGTTGGAATCAGATTGACCCGCGAATACTTTCTCAGAAAAAAGTGGTGGCTTCCGTCCATCACATCACACCTAGCAAATTTAAAGAAAACGAAGCAAAAGAATTTCTATACAGAGACCAGTTTGTCGATGCATATCATGTTCCTTGTCACAAAACAAAAGATCAAATAGTAGGCCTTACAAACAAACCGATATACACGTTTCCTTTTTGGGTCAACCAAAACATGTGGAAAAATAAGAGGCTAGCTAAGGCAATGCTTCGACAAAATTATGGTTTAAGAAAGAACGACTATTTAATTGGATCATTTCAAAGAGACACAGAAGGTCATGACCTAATTACTCCAAAGCTAGAAAAAGGACCTGATCTTTTTTGTGACGCAGTAGAAAAGTTTCATGCTCAAAGACCAAATGTAAGTGTAGTTTTGGCCGGCTGGCGTAGACAGTATGTAATAAACCGCTTAGAAAAAGCAGGAATTCATTACGATTATTTTGAACTGCCTTCTTTCGATGTAATTAACGACTTGTACAACTGTTTAGACTTGTACGTAGTTGCTGCTAGATACGAAGGTGGTCCACAAGCGATAGTAGAGTGTGCTGTAAATGGCACTCCTATTATTTCAACAGATGTAGGTTTGGCATCTGAGATTCTTTCTTCTTCTTCGATATTTGAGCCGGGAAATGAGTTAGATGCAGAGGCTGACACTAATACTGCTTATTCAAATGTCATGCCGTTATTAATGCCGTCAGGATTTACCAAATTTCATGACATGTTTAGAGAGGTTTTAAGAAATGCTAAGAGTTGACAAGCCGTGGGGACACGAAATAATTTGGGCAAACTCTGAAAAGATAACTGGAAAAGTTTTGCACATAAAGAAAGGTCACAGGCTGTCTTTGCAGTATCATGAGAAAAAAGAAGAAGCCGTTTACGTAATGTCAGGAAATTTAAAGCTGACTACAAAAGATAAAGATGGCAACTTGGTAGAAAAAACTTTAGGTGTAGGAAGTTCTCACCACGTTTATCCTGGTGATGTACATAGATTTGAAGCTGTCGACGAAGACGTAACACTGGTAGAAGTGTCGACATCAGAGCTCTGCGATGTAGTTAGAATAGAAGATGATTATAAAAGGGTTGATAGTTGAAGGTAGGAATAGTAGGACAAGGTTTTGTAGGATCTGCGATTAGAGAGGGCTTAAAGAGCTTTCACGAAGTTTTGGCGTATGACAAAGAAACTTCGAGGTCCATGGCCACATCATTAAGACAAGTTGTGGAGAACAGTGAAATAATTTTTGTATGTGTACCTACGCCAATGAGGTTTAGTGGTGAATGTGACACACGAATCCTAGAGGATGTAATCTTAGACGTTGACAATATATGCAAAAACTTAAGAGGCTCAAAAAAGACCGTTGTCATCAAGTCAACAGTTCCACCCGGAACAACTCAAAAGCTCGATGAAAAATATAAGAGTGTCAACATAGCTTTTAGCCCTGAGTTTTTGACGGAGGCAAATTCTTTTAATGACTTTAAAAATCAAAACAGAATTATAATCGGCGGTTCAGGTGCCAGAAAAGTAAAGCAAATGTTCAGAAAGCCTTTTCCTGACATTCCTATAGTAATTACAAAGTCTGAGACTGCTGAGATGGTAAAGTATTTCATTAACTGTTTTCTTTCTGCAAAGGTGACATTTGCAAATCAAATGTATGATATTTGTGAGTCTAGCGGAATTGATTACGACAAGGTTTGTGAGTATGCTCTCTTCGACAAGAGAATTGGATCTAGTCACTTGGCAGTTCCAGGACCTGATGGAGGACGCGGTTTTGGAGGCCACTGTTTTCCGAAGGACATGGCAGCAATGGTGGCATATTCAGAAGAATTTGACACAAATTCAGATTTTTTAAAACAAATCATAAAGTCAAATAACAATTACAGAGAACACAAGGATTGGCTCTCAATGAAAGGTAGAGCAGTTTCGGAGGATTAGTGAGAGTTTTAGTTACCGGCGGTTTAGGATTCGTAGGTTCACACTTAGTCGACAGTTTGGCTAATGATAGTGATCTTGACATAACTGTAATTGATAATCTTTCTTCTGAGTCTTCTAGTAGAGACTACATGAGAGATGATGTGACTTACTGGGTAGACGACATAGCTAATCTAAATTCATACAGATATTCAGGTGAAAGCTTTGACGTTATCTACCATTTAGCGGCTCTTGCGAGAATACAACCTTCATTCAAAGACCCGATAAAGTATTTGCAGACTGATATGATGGGAACAGCTCATGTCTGCGAGCTAGCTAGAAGGTCAGAGTCTAAGCTAGTATATGCCGGCTCTTCCTCTGCTTTTGGTGGGCCTATGTTAAACCCTTATGCTTTTGCTAAGTTTACCGGCGAGCAGTGTTGTGAAATGTACTCAAAAGTCTACGGTGTTAGTACAGTTTCTGCTAGATTCTTTAATGTGTACGGCGAAAGACAACCGGTCAGCGGCCCTTACGCCACAGTCGTAGGCATATTTGAGAAGCAGACTTTAGATAATACACCACTCACAATTACTGGAAACGGTGAGCAAAGAAGAGACTTTACACACGTCGACGACATTGTGTCAGGACTAATAGCGCTGTCTGAGGGTGACCACGCTGGAGATGTTTATCAGCTCGGAACAGGTACAAACTATTCAATTAACGACCTTGCAACTATGTTTGGCGGCGAAAAGAAGTACATTCCTGCTCGTCCAGGTGAGGCATGGGAAACGTTAGCAGATATTTCTAAGACTGTTAAAGACACAGGGTGGTTACCTTCAGTTTCTTTGGACACTTACATTAAAGATTTCAAGTCTAGCGTGTAAAGATTTATCTATACGTGTTATGATATTCTATGAGAAGGAATATCATGGACAAGACAAAAGTATTTCCGACAGGAAAAAAGCACGTATCGTTTTCTGAGATAAAAATGTGGAAAGAGTGTGCTTTTAAGCACAAGCTTACACACGTAGACAAGATTGATGTCTTTGAGCCCTCCCCATTTTTAGACTTTGGAACCGCAGTTCATGAAGGTTGTGAGTCTTTAGTTGAAAAGAAGTCACCTGACAGAGACAAACTAATTTTAGACATTAGAACTGCTTGGGAAAAGCACGGATTTGACGATCCTGACTGGGTTTCAAAGCAACCCGGCTGGTACAAGTATGCACCTGTCGACTCTTGGGTCGAGTGGGCGAACAATATGTGGGATGATATTCCGGGCTACTTAGACAAAGAGTTTCCTGGCTGGGAAACTGTCAAAGCAGAGGAAGAACTGTATGAGCCCATAGAAGGCTTTGACATACATTTCAAGGGTTTCATCGATGCTATCATCAAGGTTCCTAAAAAAAGAGGCTCAGGATACGAGTATTGGATTATAGACTGGAAAACTGCACAGTCTTATGGGTGGCGTCGAGAGAAAAAACAAGACATACTGATGACAGCACAGCTTATTCTTTACAAGCACTTTTGGTCCATCAAGCATGACATACCACTAAAAGATATTCGTTGTGCTTTTGTGCTTCTTAAAAGAGGCGGTAAGCCGGGCAATATGTGTGATATTGTAAAAGTGTCTGTTGGTCCTAAGGCAATAGAGAAGGCTTTAAAGATCATGAGAAGCATGATCAAGAATGTGTACAAGCAATTTAATCTAAAAAATAGAAATTCTTGCACTTACTGTCCTTTTAAAGACACACAGCACTGTACGTAATTTACTGTCATCACTAGTCAGGTATTATATTTGAGAAGAGGAAGTTTTTAGAATATGGTAGAAAAGAAAAAGCTGTTACTGCTTTCAGATCATGCGTTGAGCACGTCAGGTGTTGGGTGTCAAAGTAGATTTTTAGTAAATGGCTTAGTAGAAACAGGGCGCTGGACAGTCAGACAGTTTGGTGCTGCAATCAAGCACAACGACTATAGGCCAGTAAAGGTCAATGACGACTTTATAATCAAGCCTGTTGATGGCTTCGGCGATCCACAACTTCTTAAGACAACACTGGCAGTTGAAAAACCTGATGTTATTCTTTTGTTCACAGATCCTAGATTTTTTATTTGGCTTTGGGAAATGGAAGAAGAAATACATCAGATTTGCCCGATAGCTTACTGGCATGTTTGGGACAATCGCCCGGTCCCTATGTTTAACAAAGTCTTGTACGACTCAACTGATCTTATTAATTGTCACTCCTATGACACTTACGAGTACGTGAAGGAAATAGCGCCTGGTAGAACGAACTTCATTCCTCACGCAGTGCCAGAAGAGGTTTTCTACCCACTGACCGAACCGGATCGCATTGATCACAAAATTACTGTTCTGGGTGCGGATCGTGCAGATCATTTTACAGGATTTTGGGTCAATAGAAATGCAAAGAGAAAAAGACCTGCAGATCTTCTTTGGGCTTGGTCAATCTTTCTTAACAACTTAGAAGAAAAACACGGACATAGAAAAGCAACGCTTTTAATGCATACTGATCCGGAAGACACAGAAGGTCCTAACCTTTATTCTGTTGTAGAAATGCTCGGCATAAAGGACGATGTCGTCTTTTCAGTTGATAGAATTGAATTTGAAAAGATGAATGTTCTACACAACATATGTGACTTTACTATCAATACTAGCTATGCTGAAGGTTTCGGCCTTTCTACGCTAGAGGCAATGATGTGCGGACGACCAATTATTGCTGTACACACCGGTGGTCAAAAAAGGCAAGTTGTAGATCACAGGGACGGAAGTGAAAATGGTTTTTGTTTGCCAGTAGAGTTTACTAGCTTGGTCGGTTCTCAAAATGTACCGTACATTTATGAGGACTATGTCAGCGTAGAAACAATTGCTGATCGCATGATGAAAATGTACGAGTTAGGTCCGGAAGGTAGAGAAAAACTAGGCAATAAAGCACTAAGCTATGCCCATAGTGAATTTGCACTAGAGAACACTGTTAAGAGGTGGGACGAAACACTTACAGAATTAACTCAAAACTGGAAGAAAAATTATACTAGATGGGACGTAACAGAGATTTAATATGAAAAAAGTTTTAGTAAGAGGCCCACTATTATCACAATCAGGCTACGGTAATCACGCTAGACAAATCGTAAGGTGGCTTCTAAGCAGAGATGATGTAGAAGTTTGTGCACAGGTTCTTCACTGGGGTGTGACGCCGTGGCTAATAGATGAAAATGCCGAAGATGGCCTAATCGGCAAGATCATGAAAATTTCTGTAGCTTCTATGCCGACTGACGTTGATATATCATATCAGATTCAGCTACCTAATGAGTGGGACAACACTATTGCTAAGCAAAACATAGGTGTGACTGCTGCTGTAGAAACAGACATATGCAATCCATCTTGGGTTAACTGCTGTAATATGATGGATGCGATTGTTGTACCTTCTCAGTTTACAAAAGGCACAATCGAAAGATCAGGCTCTTTAAGTGTACCAATAAGTGTAATTCCTGAAGCATTTATTGATGAAGTTGCTTCAGAAGACAAAGCTTTGGATTGTGACTTTGATACTTCTTTTAACTTTTTAGTTTTTGGCATGTTAACAGGCACAAACCCAAAGAGTGATAGAAAGAATTTATTCTACACAATCAAATGGATTCTAGAAGAATTTGAAGGTAACAGCGACGTTGGAATAGTCTTAAAAACTAGCTCAGGTAGGGGGACAAAGATTGACAAGCAGGTGACTACTAAAATTATTCAACAAGTTGTCAGTGAAGTCAGAAAAGGTCCTTACCCTAAGATTCACTTAATGCATGGATCGATGACCAACTCAGAGGTTGCGTCTGTATACAAGCACCCTAAGATTAAGGCATTAGTAGCCCTAACAAGAGGAGAAGGATACGGACTGCCAATACTTGAAGCAGCTGCATCTGACATGCCTGTTGTAGCCACCAATTGGTCAGGCCATCTGGACTTCATGAGGTACGGAAAGTTTATTTCTGTTGACTATCGAATGCAAACCATTGATCCGTCTAGAGTAGACAATTCAATATTCATGCCAAATGCCAGGTGGGCTGAGCCTTTAGAGACTGACGCCAAGAGAAGGTTAAGAAAAATATACGAGTCATACCAGGTACCCAAAGGTTGGGCAAAAGAGCTTGGATCAACTCTTAGAAGCAAGCTAAGTTTTGAGTCAGTAGCTTCTATTTGGGATGCACATTTTGAGGAATTCATTAAGTAATGGAGCTAAACGACTACATAATTATTGGATTGTGCGTCGCCTTAGCTGTGTCAGTTTTCTTTAGTTTAAAGTTTGGGATGATTATTTTGAGAATGCAAGATGCTATTGAAGAATCATTAGACAGACTAGATGAAAGCTACGCCTCCATAACAAATACACTACAGACACCTTTATTTTTTGACAACAATGAGGTAAAAAAGGTCTTAAGTGACATCGAACAGGCACGCAACTCTGTTTTATACGTCGCAGGTCAAATGGCTTCTATAGAGGAAGCTGAAGAAGACGATGAGGAGACTACATAGTGGCGGGTCGAAAAAAGATTAGAAGATCGAAAGGTAAAAGCAGAAACCTTTATTTTACTGCAGAGACTCAAGATTTCTTAATTGAGTATCAAAACACAGAAGAGATAGAACAAAAACAAAGCCTGTACCTTAAAGGAATTCAGCCGGCTTTTGAAAAGCTTGTAGAGAATTTAATATTTGTCTACGGCTTTAAGACTGCATACGACTCCTTTGAGGATCTCAAGACAGACTGTGTCTCTTTTCTTTATGAGTCAATACATAAGTGGAAACCTGAAAGAGGTACTAAGGCATTTTCTTACTTTAACGTTGTTGCAAAGAACTGGCTTATCATAAAGTCTAGGCAACAAAATAAGAGAATGAAGAGGCATGTTTCTGTAGATGCTCCTGACTTAATGACTGCATCTCAAAAAGCTGCCTACGAAGCCCATGATGTGGTGCCTCCTCCTGATGAAATTCTTATTAACGCAAATCTTAGAAATCAGATCAATGACCTTCTGGAAGTAATTGCAGGAATAGTAACATCTGAATCAGAAAAAACATGCATTTCAGCCATTCAAACAGTCTTTAAAAACATAGATGACCTAGACTTTCTAAACAAGCGTGCTATTCTAATCTATGTCAGAGAGATATCAGGCTTAAGTCCAAAGCAACTCTCTGTTGCAATGTCTTCGATACGTAAACACTACAGGAAGTTAACAGGTTACGATTCTAAGTTTAACCTTTTCTAGAGGTGCGAAGTGTCAGAAAACATAGAAAAAGGTTTAGACAGCCTAGACAAGACAAAGAAAAAAATAGAAGCATTTAGCGACTTGCTCGATAGCCTGACTTCTACTGAAGATAAGAAAAAGCTTTTGTGGAAAGAAATATACGAGAACGCGCTTAAAGACAGAGACAACGCATCTATGATGTTTGATGACGCTTGGTCACATTTGCCTGAAGGTTCTGCTGGACATGCAACTGTAGGTCCTGTCATGACCAAGTACTTGGAAAGAATGTGTAAGTCAAACGAGCAGATTCTTAGGTTAGCTGAGTTGATAGCAAAAGCCGAAGAGGAGTCTGCAAGAATAGACCCTGATGACATATTCAGTGAAATAAACGGATAAGAAGATGGCGAAGAAAAAAGGTGTAGATGTCCAGAGAAAAATGGAGACCAAAAGGGTCGACCATAATGAGGAAATGCAGGACATTGCAAATGCACCTCCCTCAAAAGTTTTTCAACGTGCTGTCGTCATTGAAGTTTTAAACGATATATCACTAAGAGACGAAGAGCAATTAACAGAGCTTGCAGAAACAACTGTTGCGCCTGAGCAACTAAAATATGCGCCTAGAAACTCTATTATAGCTAGACTGTACGCGTCAGGTGCTGATAAGTCTGGCACCAAAGACTTACTGTGTTACCCTTTCTTTCCACCTTTTATAGCACTGCCTCTTAAGCAAGGAGAGCACGTCTGGGTATTTTCTGAGTCACCTGATATTCCGCAAAAAGTGGCGTATTGGATGGCAAGAATCGCAGAAGCTGACTTTGTCGATGACTTAAATTACACGCACGGCGATAGAAAGTTTGCTGTCTCTGCTGATAGCTCTCAAGATTTGTCTGACATAGACAAAGAACCTGAATCAGAAAAGAAAGACGGAGATGAAGAAGAGGGTGAAGAAATTACAGGCGAAAAAGAGCCTGATACACTTCCTGGACCACCGGCTTTTAACAATGGGGCAGCTGAGCAAGGAGACGCACAAGCCACTACTCTGGCACAACCTCAAAAAGAAGATGCGCCTGAAGGTGAAGCTGAAGATGGAGATCCTATCTATGAGATGATTTTCACAGGATCTCTAGGTGGACAAGCATTTATGCTGGAACCGGTGCCTAGGTTTACAAAACGACCGGGTGATCTAGTACTTCAGGGTTCACACAATTCTCTTATATGTTTAGGCACTGATCGTGGTTGGAACGCTGAGAATCGACCGGAAGGTGCCGAATCAAGTAACGCTTTCACCCCTGAGGGTGAAGGGCTCAGAGCCTTCTCAGGAACTGTAGATATCGTCGCCGGTAGAGGAATGTTTGCAGGAGAGCTCGATCCTGACAAAGAAGAACTAGTCGACACAGAGCCTAGAGTCATTGAAAACGCACGTGGTGCTTTAGAAATAGACAAAAACCCAGCAGCTTATTTCGGTGACGACGTTCGCAAAGATGTAAAGTTTAACAGAAAAGACATTGCAGTCGAAGGCGACCCTGACTTTATGCATGACGCTTCTAGAATATATGTGTCAATGAACACAGACGGTGACACAAATTTAGCTCTGGCAGATCACACACCTCAGTTTGTTATTGACGGTGGTGCTGCCCCTGTAGATGAGTCTCCCTATGTCATCTTAAAGTCAAATGAGATAAGAATTGTGTCTAGGCACACAAAAGAAGAAAATGAAAGACCAAAGCAAGAAGGCTCTATAAGAATTGTCCGAGAAGATGAAGACCCTCTAAAAGCATGCACAATCACAATGTTGCCGGGTGGAAAGATTATGATTGACGCAGAGCAGATTATAATCGGAGACGGTCGAGAAAATCAAACTTTTGTAGGGAACGAAGCAACCGAGCAGATGGTTTTAGGCAACACACTTTCTGATTCTGTCTTAATACCTTTCTTGCAAGCAATTAGAGACAACGCGCCTACGTTTTCACAAGGAGCCAGCCCTAACGTTCTTGCGCCTGCAATTCTACAGGCAACTATTCAAGTACTAGCAGCTCTAGGCGATGGTGGAGACGAGAATACAATACTAAGTAAAGTTGGTAAGATTAAGTAATGGCACTTGACGCAGGAAAATTAGAAGGGGCTTTAAAGTCAGCGTTGAAGTCTGCTTTAGATGCTGAACAAGGTCCTGCACCTGATGAGGGTGACGAGCACCGAACAAAATTTTGCAATGCTGTTGCAAAAGCAGTTTCTAAAGAGGTGGTCGATCACATTGTTTCTAATTTAGAAATTACAGGAATTATGATTCAAGTTGATCCTGCTTCATATGTCATCAATGTTTTTGGTGGCATGGGAGTTCCTGCTATTAATTTTCCAAACCCACCTTTAATGCACATGCAAATTAATGATGGTCCGGGGCTCATTAAGTAATGGCACTTGACGCAGGAAAATTAGAAGGTGCTTTGAAAGGTTCACTTAAGTCTGAACTAGATTCAGCACTTGGCCCTGCTCCTGACGATGGCGACGCACATAGGACAAAATTTTGCAACGGAATGGCTAAGGCTTTGGCAGAAGAGATAGTCAAACACATACTTGACGACTTGGAGATAGTAGGTGTGGAAGTTGAATTTCCAGGAGGCACTTATCTTAAAGACTCTTTTGGAGGTTTTGGTGTCACGCCTATGGGATCGACAGTCATACCAGGCACACCTATCATTCCATTTATGCAGCCTGCACCACTAATATTTGGTCAGAGTCCAATACAGAAGCTAAATGGTCGTGGTCTGGTGAAGTAGAGATCAACTCAGATACACACACACTCTCTGCCATGTATACTTACACCTAGTAGGAGTGTGTCATGGCAACAACTAACAACAGAAAAGTTTATAAGTTTAAGAGTGTTGGTGAGCTTGAGTCTGAGACTCGAACTAATGATGAGTCTGTCGCTAATTCCGTCAAACTACCTATTGGAATAGCAACACCGGTATCGCTAGGCAACAATAGCCTTCTTAAGATGCACACTTCTACCTTAGATGTGATCAATGACAATTTTAGAAACATGCTCATGACAAACCATGGTGACCGTCTTGGCTTTTATGACTTTGGCGCAAATTTAGAAGAGCTTACTTTTGAACTAGGCTCTGAAAACGGTGACGCAGAGGCAACCAGAAGAATAGCAAAGACGACTGCTAAGTACATGCCTTTCATAAACTTAGACACTTTTGAGCCTTTTGTTGAAAAATTTGACAATCAACATACAGCTAAAGTAGGTATAAGAGTTACTTATAACGTTCCACGAATTACAACAGACATGAGAGCGATTGAAGTTTTGCTCTACGTTGCAGGTTAAGATATGGCAATTGAAGTTAAGAAAAGAATAAAAAAAGAAAGAGTTAGAAACTTTGTCGCAAAAGACTTTGACTCTTTGCGCTCTGAGTTGCTAAGTTACGCAAGAATATATTTTCCTGACAAGATCCAAGACTTTTCAGAAGCCAGCCTTGGTGGTCTTTTTCTTGACTTAGCTGCAATGGTTGGTGACACGATGTCGTTTTATTTAGATCACCAATTTAATGAGCTTAATCCTTTGACGGCAATAGAGAGTGCTAATGTCACTCGTCATGTGAGAGAAGCAGGTGTCAAGATAACAGGCGCTTCACCCGCTTCAGTAAAAGTAAGATTCTATATTGATGTACCTGCAGAACTTGATCCTTTAGACAGACAGTACAAGCCAAAGTTTAGTGCTCTCCCTGAAATACAGGAAGGCACAAGTATGAAGTCAAACTCAGGCATAACATTTAATCTTGTAGAAAATGTTGACTTTGCAAACAAAGATAAGAATGGTAAGCTGACTTCTAGGTTTACGGTAAACACGACAGATGGTTCAGGAAACCCATCTAGTTTTATTGTCTCTAGAGAAGGCTTGTGTATTTCAGGTATAGAGATTACTGAGTCTTTTAAGGTCGGTAGCGCTCATGAGCCTTTTAGAGAAATAGTTCTTACAAACCCTCACATTACTGAAGTGATGAGTGTTATAGACACAAGTCTTAACACTTACTACGAAGTACAAGCACTTTCTCAAGACACAGTCTTCAGAGCAGTTCTAAATCTAGGCGATGACAACACATTGGTTTCTAAAAACCTAGAAATTATTCCAGCACCATACAGGTTTGTTTCAAGATTTGACCCTAGGTCAAAAATTACAGTCTTAAGGTTCGGTTCAGGTGATTCTTCAAGTTTTGAAGATGACATTATTCCTGATCCTAGTAAACTAGCACTACCACTTTACGGTAAGAAAACTTTTGCAAGATTTTCAATTGACCCGGGAAAATTATTAGACACTAGGACACTAGGGATATCACCTAAAAACACTACGTTGAAAGTAAGGTATAGGTACGGTGGAGGTCTAGATCACAACGTACCAGCTTCTTCTATTAGGTTTGTCGACGATTTAATAATGGAGTTTAAGAATAGTCCGACTACGGCAGACGCAATACAAGTTAGGCAATCGATTGATGTCAAAAACAATGAACCTGCCCGAGGAGGATCTTTTGCGCCTACACTTGACGAGCTAAGAAATCACGTTCCTACAGCCAGGCAGATGCAGTCTAGAATTGTTACTAAGCAAGACATGCTCTCTAGAATTTATACGCTACCAAGTCAATTTGGAAGAGTGTACCGAGCAGGAATGAAGCAGAGTGAGATTAACCCATTAGCAACAAACATATACATAATTTCTAGAAATGCCGAAGGAAGGCTTTCTGTAAGTCCTGACGCGCTTAAAACTAATCTTTCAAACTATTTAAACGAATTCAGAGTAATATCAGATGCATTTGACATCCTAGATGCGCAGATCATTAACTTTACGGTCAACTTTGGCATACTCGTAGCACCTAATACCAGCAAGCCTAAAACTGTTCAGTCTGTAATATCAAGAATCAGTAAGATCATGGAGGTCAAAAACTTTCAAATAGATCAACCTATTGTCTTGGATGACATTGTCAACATTATTATCAATACAACAGGCGTAGTTTCTTTAATGAATTTAGAAGTTAAGCCTATCATAGGATCAACAGATGGCAGAAGCTATTCTTCTAGCACGTTTAACTTTTCAAACGCTACAAAAGACAGAATGATTATTGGACCGCCAGGTTCTATCTTTGAATTAAGATTTCCTGAGCACGACATAATCGGATCAGCTAAATAGAGGTCAAAATGTATTTAATTGTAACTGCCAGTAGTGATGCTTACGTACAAAACAAAATTCTTCAAAACTCATTTAGAACAACTGATGGAAACACCGGCTTAGCTGGAACATTAGACTTGTTTAAACTTTATGGAGAAACATCACTACCTACAAACGAGTCAGCTGGAGCAGCCAGCGCTTTTGCACTTGACAACGACGCAAACGGTACACCTGAGACTGCAGTTGAGCTTTCTAGAATATTTGTGAAGTTTGACTATGACAGACTAGACAGTATTAAGAGTAAAAACCTAGATGTTAGAGATGCATCTTTTAAAGCATTCTTGACGATGAAAACAATTTCAGCAGGTCAGTTTACGCCTAAGAATTTTACTGTCGACGTCATGCCTTTAGCTCAATCCTTCGATGAAGGCATTGGGCGAGATGTTATTTCTTTTGGGGACTTGGATGCATGCAACTTTTTAACAGCATCTTTCTCAGGTGACACTGTTAATTTGTGGAATACAGTCGGTGCAGGAGCGATCGGAACTTTAGGTGAAAATAATTTAGACGCTTATAACTTAGCTGACTTTGGTGCAGGCAATGTAAGCGTTGTCTCCAGTCAAACATTTACTGAAGGCAATGAGGATCTAAGAGTTGATGTAACTCGCGTAGTTGCAGCTGCTGTTCAAGGTCAAATACCAAACCATGGTTTTAGAATTGCATTTACTGCTAATGAAGAAACAGATACAAAAACAAGATTTGTAAAGCGATTCGCTAGTAGACACTCCAAGAATCCTTACCTTAGACCTAGCTTGCACATCATATATGATGACACAATACTGGACAATACAGAAAACTCTGTTTTTGATCATCAAAACACATTATTCTTTCAGAACTACTTACGAGGTTCAGAAGCTGACTTAAAGATTGGTGCAACTACATTTAACGGTGCTGATTGTTTGAAGCTAGTGGTGTCTTCAGGCTCCTTCTCTTTAGAGACAAACGTTTCTTCTGTTAACAAAAACACGACAGATACAAACAGACCAGGTCTTTACAAAGGAACTTTTACAGTAAATTCAAATGATGACACTGTTATCCGGACTGGCCCTGGTTACACAGACAAGGTCAAAGATTTTGCAATTAAGAGTGGATCTCTTCCGCTCACTACTGAATGGAAGCTTAATGATGGCAGCTTAACAGTCTACACAGGAAGCGTCACACTTAAACAAACAGACAGATATCAAGGTAATTTTACATCCAGAACACCCGACTTGGTTCTGACAAATTTAGCTGACTCTTACAGGCAGTATGATTTAGCTAGAATTCGAATATTTGGGCGCGATGTTTCGTCTGAATACAAAGAAGACTATGGGTCAATACCTCAGAGAAGAAGATCTGTTATATACGATGAAGTATACTACAAGATTGTAGATGCCTTGTCAGGTGATATTGCAATTCCTGAAAACAAAGCGCAAAACGGAACCCGCGTTTCAACTGATTCTGGAGGCATGTTCTTTGATCTAGACATGTCTAATTTGCATGCAGGTAGAAACTATTACTTTGTTTTTTGTATAGTTGAAAGAGGGACAGAGACAGTGTTGAGCCTCAAGGAAATAACTTTTAAAGTGGTTAGATAATGGCTAGAAAAAAGACAATCAGTTCTGGCTTAGGGCTTTTTGCTGCAAACAAAGTGCAAGGACTCACAGAAAACAGAGCGTCTATTGTAGGCGTTACAGCTGCCAGTGTGACAGGATCTATTTCGACTAATGTCACTTCTTCCTATCGATACGATGATCCGGGCAACCCGCTAAAGTCGACTCAGCAGCTTAATATAGACTGGGCTAACTTTGAAAACCATACTTTTTTTAATTCTGCAGAAGCAAAAGTCAACATGGCGTTCGAGCAGATTATTAACAACTATCCGTTTGATGGAACAGTAGACGAACTTTTTAATTTTGAAGATAGACTAACGGGTTATGAAAAGTATGTTTTGGGTGCAATCCCTCAGTATACAGGTTTCTTAAACTTTAATAAGTCACAATTCATTACAGTTCAAGATCGAGCAGGTGCTCTGTATCCATCACTTTCTAGGATTACAGACGCAAGAGCAATATTAGATCCGGGTGTAGGCCCATTTACTTTTGAAATGCACATATATGTGCCAAAAATAGTAGACACAGTTAGCGAACCACCAGCTGATCCTCCTGTTGCAAAAAATACTTACAATACTGCCGGTTCTGGCGACGCAAATACTACTAGGCAAGTAATTGCGCAAAAACTAAAAGTCGACGACAGTGTTAGTCCTGTTGAGTACAATGGAATTACACTGTACACTGAGCCTACTCCTTCTCGGTCAATAACAATTAGCTACACAGGTCAACCTGATGATGGCAATACAATAACGCTAATTGACTCTGACAACATTTCTAAAACATACGAGTTTGACGAAAGCAGTGGAGGTGTTGCTGCAGGTAACGTCGCAGTTGATATCGGAGCCGATGCGGACGAAACTTTTGCCAATTTAAAGTCTGCTGTTTTAAGCGCTGCAGGGCACAACGGAAAGATTTCCGTCTCACACGAAGACACTGGCGACGACACAGGCAAAATTATAATTAGTCACGCTGGAGAAGCAGGCAAGACAACAAAATACGCTGTAATAGGCTCCAGCACTATTAATCCTCTTCAAGCAACAGTTCCTGAACCGGGAATGTCTACACACTCTGATATTGTCCTCTTAGCAACGTCAGGTGCTGTAAGTGCAACAGGAAGAGTTACAATTAAGAGAGGTAAATGGCATCACATTTCTGCTTGTTTGGATCGAAGACCTGGCAAAAATAGAATAGAGATGTTTGTTGATGGAAGAAACCAATTTAATTCTTCACCATTTGAAATATTTGACTTTAATTTCAAAGACGAACCTCTGACGATAGGTAAAGGAAAAAACTTAGGCGCGCCTCACACTTTACACTTTAAAGGAGGTAAAGGTTTACTCTCTGCCAGCATTGATGACTTTAGGGTTCTACATAGTGGAAGGTCAGAATCTGCGCTTGATCACGAGAAGACTAGAAAGATTGAGCCAAGAAAATCTTTAAGATTGTATCTTACTTTCAACGAACCTACAGGTTCGTATGCAAACCAAGCAGTGGTTCTAGACCATTCCGGAAATTCTTTGCACTCTAGAATTTCCAGAGAAGGAGGTTTAGAATATGATGAAATTTGCAGAAAAGACCAGAACAGCCTTTCAACAAAGTACGGTAACCCAATGAAACAGGAAGACCCTGCTCGGTATCCTGTCCTGTTTCCGTCACACCCAGACTTGGTTGACTTTAACACAAAACTCATGTTTTCAGCATCGAATTACGATGCAAACAATCCTAACATGATTACCAAACTTGTTCCTGATCACTATCTGAGAGAAGCACATTTCAACGAAGGGTTTAACGATCAAAAAGAAATCGGTGATTCAGAAGACTTGTACGGCACAAACACTGACTTTCCAGGTGGCGGTAAAATGGGTTCACCTCAAATTATTGCTGCCCTCTTGTTTGTTTGGGCTAAGCAATTTGATGAGATGAAGCTTTACTTAGACCAGTTCGGACAGCTTCTTACTGCTGATTACAAAGAAGAAGACACAGTGGCTGATACTTTTCTTCCTTTTATGGCACAGTACTTTGGATTTGACCTTCCTGACATGTTTCCGAACGTTTCGATGAATCAATTTGCAGGTAAAGAAGGACAAGGTAGCGATACCGTATTGGCTAAGCATTCTTTACAAAAAATTCAAAACACGCTGTGGCGAAGAGTTCTGGCTGATGTGCGTGAGATTATTCGATCAAAAGGTACAATTCACGGAATTAAAACCTTTATGCGAAACTTAGGCATAGATCCTGATAGAAGCTTTAGATTTAGAGAATATGGCGGTTCCAGATCAGGAAGAATTGGAGGTTCCAGACAAGAAATAAAAGAGATCGCAAGGATACTAAGCTTTGCAGACTCTTTGTCTGCTGCAGCACCCGGAAATGTAACTGGGTCTTTGCCTAGACTATTACCGGGAAGAGAAAAGGGCTCAGAAGTATTTTTTGCACGCCCTTACGGTCAACCTATAGGGGCTTCAGGCGCACAATATGGAGGTGTGTTTCAAAACTCTCCTCTAATCGTTTCGCCGTTTTTATCAGGAACAAGAGTCGAGGCTGGCTTGCCTAGGCCTCAAGTAACTGTCGATAAGTTCGTATTAAAAGGTAGCAAAAAGTACTCTGAGAATGGCAAAAACATTATAAGAACCGGAAAACATGCTTTGCACGGAGTTTCGCCTGAACCTTCTGACGGTCTGTTTACTAGTGGTTCTTGGACTTGTGAGGCGATGTATGTGTACGGAGGAACACACGCTATAAACGTAGTGCAACCCGTGACCCAAAGCCTCATGAGAATGTATATAACAGGCAGTGGCATGCGTCAATTACAGTCAGACCCTGCCAGTAAAACAACAGAAAGGGCAAAAGCTTCAATCACTCTTGAAGATCAACCTGATGACGGTTCAACTATCGTGTTGGTAGACAATGACCTAGTAGGGGTAGGCGAAGCGGCGAACCTGACCACCAAGATATTTGAATTTGACGCTGTAGCACAAATAGAAGTTGCAACTTCAGCAAACTCTACTAGTGTCGATGGCGCTGACTTTACAGTTACACATGGTTCAAGCGCTCCAATTACCTACACAGTCACTAAGTCGTTAGACAAAGAGCATGAAACAGGAACAAAAGATGGTACAAAGATTAGAATCAACGTTGGAAATCAACCAAACGGAATTGCATCTTTTGTCAGCATAGCCACAGAGATTGCAAGAGCAATTAATAGCTCTAACGGACACGGCGGAGTTATAATCGCAAGCAGAGAAGGAAGAATTGTTAAGCTTGAGTCTACAACAATGGAACTAGTGGCGATAGGAAATCCAACAACTGCAGAAGATCATATTGTTGAGACTTCAGGTGCAGGAGTAGGAGCAGGAAACATAAGGGTCCCAATATCACCACGAGGTGTAGAACACACAGCAAAAAACCTTGAAAAACAAATAAGATCACAGTCTGCCTTGAAAATAACACCTATGCTCTTAGGCGACAGCAAGACTATTCGCTTGACGATGGACACTGCAGGTATTACAGACGAGACTAAATACGTACCAAAAATTGCAACCGGTGGTGCAGGTTTTACAAGAACTTCTATAGAGCACTTTAGAGGTGGCTTTAATGACGAGTACTTAGACTTTGCGACTTACAATCCAAAAACAGGACACCACGGTCGTACAATGCTAACAAACTTAGTTGCACTTTCAGGATCTGACGACCTGCAGACAACTGGGTCTTTAGTTCTTTTTGCTCGTCCTATCCCAAACAGAGCGCCTTTGGTGTTGGCGTTAACTGGAACAGATGTTTTTGACGGCGACCGGTGGAATATATGTTACGGTCGTGTAAGAAACGATTTGAAAGGAACGAACGTCAGTAGCAGTTATTTTCTACAAGCTTCCAAAGGAATTGGAACTAGGCTAGTGGTTTCAAATCGAGTTGAGAAGCTCTTTGATGATCATGAAACTAGTCTAGCCGTAAATTCAAACAACACTGTTTTTAGCATTATTAACACACCAAAAACCACAGAGCCTGCAGACCAGATAACACTTATCGATGACGATTCTATAGAAAAAACTTATAAGTTTTTTGATGAGCCAACCAGCAATACAGGTGATCTAGACCCAAACGAAAGAATTAAAGTATGCATTAAGGACTTACCAAATAATTCTGCTATAGCTAACGAGGTGGTCAAAGCAATACTCAGTTCGAATGGGCATCAGTCAGGCATAAAAGCCAGAGGCTCAATAGTAGTGCCGGCAAAAGCAGATGCAAGCGCTATTAGTAATTTTAAAAATCAGCTTAATACAGATAAGTTTACTTTAACTGATGCAAACGGCAATTCACAAACATTCAGGTTTAGAAAAGACACAGACGATGTAACACTAGGAACTATCGGTATAAAGAGTGACTCAAGCATAGAAGGTATTGCAGGTTCTATCAGAGATGCAATTAACAACGTGAATTCCTTAAAAATTACAGCTGAAGAAGCGACACCTGCAGGTAATTCTTTATCTGCACACACTATCATTCTAAAGCAGGATATTGCCGGCTCAGGAGGTAATAACACATTTGGCCTTACAGACTTAGGAACTTCCATTACCGGTGATACCTTGATTATGAACGATTTTGGAGATACAGGAACTACACCTGCTGGAATTGCAGGCACTGATGCTCAGTTCACTGTCACTAGGGTTGATAACTCTATTACAGTTTCACAATCTACAAACATACCACCTAGAATAACAATATCCTCCTCGAATATAAAAAAGAGAGGACTAAGAAGTGCAATCAATCTACCTGCATTTAGTAATTTGTCCAGCATTAACACGTCAGGCCCCTTCTTAATGGTTGGTGAAATAGATGACAGTTCACCTGGAGGCGGTGCATCTGATAAAAATTACGGTCTAGACGGGATAGGTTATAGTGTCGACGGTGTCGATAAAAACATATTCGGTACCGCAGACGGCAAAACAAGAGACCTAGATGCTATGGCCAAGACAACAAAATTTGGTGGAAACATAGCACAAATAAGATTTTGGTCGAAAGCATTGACAGAAAAAGAGCATCAAGAACACTCTCTTAATTTCAAGTCAGTTGGCGTGGAAAAGCCGGCGTCTAAGTTTAGCTTTGCAGAAAATGTCTCAGGATCCTTTGAAAAACTTAGGCTCGATGTTTCGGTTGATCAAGAAGTTACAGGTTCGGACACAAACAAGTCAATAATTCTAAAAGACTTTTCACAAAATGGTTTTGACATGGAGGGATACGCATTCGGTGAAGAAAAGCAAACAGTCTTTCCAAAAACTTTTAAGTTCTCTATCTTAAACCCTAACTTTGATCAAAGCTCAAACACAAATAAGGTGCGAGTAAGAAGCTACCTGGATCCCGCCGTTGCTCGCAGAGAGCTTGTAGACGTTGCCCCTGTTTACCATATACCTAAGTCCGAGAAACAGCATGACGATTTAAGATTCGGCATCGAAATATCTGTTGCACAAGCTCTCAACGAAGACATCGTTAATATATTCGCTACAATGGAAGAAATAGAAAATGCGCTAGGGGCTCCTGAAAGCCAATTTGATGTAGGATATGCAGGATTGGAAAACATTCGGGACATTTACTTTAACAGACTGACAGACAAGATTAACATATCAAACTTCTTTCAGTTTTTCAGATGGTTTGACAATACAATTGGCGGAACAATTGAAAGCTTAGTACCTAGAAAAACCAAGTTTACAGGCGTCAATTACATCATCGAGCCTCACTTGCTAGAAAGACCGAAGTTTGTCTACAACACGTCTGACATGTATTTAGGCGAAAACAATAGACACGGTCTTAAAGGTGAAATCTTGTTAAGACAGTTTGTTGTTGTTCTCAGGAGATTCTAATGGCTAGAAAGATTCCAAAGTTATATCCAAAAGATCATCCAGTTCGAAGGCTTGCCGGCGAAATCGGCCCGTTGCCTCAAGGAATGACAGGTTCATCTGCGCACCGGTGGAAAGAACTAGAAGCAAAAATGAATGATGGAGCGTTGCAGGATTCAACGTTTCACAAAGCAAACATTAAAGGTTCAACAGCTGTTATTATTGCCCCAGAAGAGTTTTCAGGCTCAGATCATGATCAGACATTCTTGCAAGGTGTTGATATAAGAACATACGAGCAAGCTACAGGGCACATAACACCTAAGTTTAGGACAAACACAGACTACAACATTATTAGGTCAGACAAGATCGGATTTCAGGTTGCAAGAGTAGGTCCGGTAAATCTTCCCGACGACTCGGCCTTTGTCGAGGACAACAAGCCAGCACCTACGTCAGAATATCGTAGACTTCTTGGAAGCCCAACACCTAAAGACATAGTTGACATTAATCCTACGTCATCTTTTCCGTATTCAAACCACAGGTTTCTTAAGCTTGACGAGCCTGAGTATTTTGCAGACAACTATGCGCCAAATGCATCAGGTGTGAAGGGTTCTAAGGCACAGCTAGATACAAGCGTCAATAAAAACAAGTCAAAGATTTATCTAAAACACTACAGAGAAAGAAGAGACCTAGGGCAAGCCAATTTATTTCAGAATGATATTCCGTACAAAGACACAACTACAGTTAACCCCGTTGAAATCGTAGGATCAGAGCAGGGTGATCAAATAGAATTTCCGCCTTTTATGGTACACGCAACAGATCTTTTATCAACTGACGGGGCAATTGAAGTTTTTCCTATTAGGTCTCTTGCAGACAGGTCAATTCCAGAGCATCCTTACACAGCACAAGGAGTAAAGTCAGACCTAGGAATTATTGACTCTTATAGAAAGTCAATTGTGATCAGCGATCAAAAAGTAAGAAGAGATAGAAGAAAAATTAATTCTGGGCGTACTGTAAGATCATTTACTTCTTTTCTGTGCACACATGCAAATGCCACTACAGGTGCAACTGACGGAACTAATCACGACAAAATACAATTTACAGTAGGCGGAAAGGTCTGCAGCGTTTCAGTTATTGACGACACTGATACAATACCAGACCCAAATCCTCCAGTCGGCAGTCATGACATTAAAATTAAAAGAGGCAGCAATGACTTGGAGTTTGCTAAAAACTTAGAAGATGCTTTTATCAAACTAGAGACACTAGGTATTAAGATAAAGTCTAGTAGAGTTACTAATACTGTGTTTTTAAGAGAAGTATTGGATCGTCAAAGAACAAAAGGGGTTGTAATTTCAGTCACTGATGTTGACGCTGACACAGGTACAGAAGGTGCACAAACAGTCACAAAAGTTGTCAGAGGAATAGAGACAGTTGGTGGCTTTCAAATTGAGTTTTCCAGGTATAGCGACTTAATCTATGAAGGAAGCAAGACCAGAACTCTTTCTGGCTGCGACTATTTTTTAGACGGTGTTGAATCTTTTGGTATTGAGGTTTTAGACGATGCTGAAAGGGTAAAATTGCTAACAGCCTCCATAGACAATCCTGACTCTGAAGACCCAGATGATAGAATAACTCTAGACTCTTATATACCTTGGCTAGTCGCAGGAAGATCAGGTACATTTGGTGAAAAACACATCGGTCCTGTCAACACACAAGGTTTTATCGCACCAGAGCATGCAACTTTCCCAGCGTTTGTTGATAATTCAGACGATGACAGAGCAACAGTCAGACTTAGTGACGCAAACACATTTTCTGCAAAACCTAACTTTTTCTTGACGGATAAAAGAAGTACGCTAGAAGGAAACATATACTCATCACACGAAAACTTACTAGTGCAATCTAGCTGGTTAAATTCTGCTACACCCTTTCTAACTTCAAGCCACGCTATTTTTGGATCCGAACCTGTACGCGCAGGCAATATGGTTGGCGCAGGAGACGATGACAATCTAAAGCAAGACTCGATTAGAGCAGACACATCTATAATAATGACGTCTGCAACTCCTGAAAATAAGTCTACTATAACAGTTACTGATAGTCTAGGCGGTTCTAAGACATATATTTTTGGTGATAAAGAGGCAGCCTTGTCTACAGACGAAGTGGAAGTAGACATTGCATCATCAGTAACGGTCGATGGTTCTGAATATAGAAATTCTATAATTGGTTCCAGAAGCTCAAACTTAGTCACAAAAGAAAAAGGAACATCAATAGATGCGAATTTTACTGCAATGCCTGCAGATGGTTCTAGTGTAGTAGTCACGATGCCTGTGTATGACCGCACTAATCCTGCTAGTATTATGACTGCTACTGTTAAAAGGACATACGTTTTTAGAATTGAAGGTGAAACAGGCTCACTAGAAGGTAATAACATTGTTGTCAATAGAGGACTAACAGTTGCAGAAACAGCTTTAAATTTTAAGGCAGCAATCGAGTTAAGACATGCTGACACTAAAAACAATACTGTATCAGCTGTACCTGCAACTGCCACGATCGTTTCTGCTGCAGGAAATACTAGATCAACAGCTGAGGTTGCTGCTATCGACCTAGATGTCGGTACGAGGTATACCATAACATTTGTAGGTGACACAGACTTTACGAAACTAGGGTCTCCTTCAAATACAGTAGGCACAAGCTTTATTGCAACTTCCGCAGCTACAGATGCTAGCAACGGAAGTACTGTCGAAGTTGGAGGATTTGCTTTTGGGCATGGAACTACATTCGGTGATACTATAACACTAAATGACGCATCCAGTGTGGCTAAAACATACCAGATAGTCAATACGATTTCAGATGCTGATACCACGAGTCTTGGTAGCGCGTATACACCTCTAAAGACTGGGGACGTCATTGGCTCAAATGCAATTTTTACCGGGATCAGATCTTCACAGGCAGACGCGTTAACAGTCAACGAAATAGCAAACGGACATACACTAGCTTTTAATCTCGCAGAGGCAGGCGGCGGAACAGGTTCAAACATAACCATAAAAATTGTAGACACCTTACCGAACACCCACACAGCAAACGAAATAGCAATAAAGACATCAGCTGCTACTAGAGACAATCTGGTAAAAGCCATTAACGGGATTGAATTGCTAGACTCTGACAACGAAGACTTAATTGAGTATGCAGCTTCAGGAGGCGGTCAGGTAGGTACCGGAATACAAGGACTGCGAGCTAGCCCAGGATCGTCTCAGCATTTGGTGTCTCTTGAAGTCATTCGACCTGGCAATCACACATGTACTTTAACAGATGGGGGTGGTGGTTCAATAGGTACGTCAGCAAGTGTTACGGGAGGTTCGATCCCAGGTGGTTCATCAGCGACAGCAGGACGTATCGCCATAGCGATCGGTGCTAGCAACAGCCAACCTGACTTTCTCGATCAACTTAAGATAGCAGTAGAAAGTGCAGGAGGACACAACGGTTCGATACTTGGTTCGAAGTCAGGTGAGCAGACGCTAATTTTAACACAAGCAATTGCAGGTGCTTCAGGAAACGATAAGGCGATATCACACACCACACTTCCTGCCGCATACACAGTTCCGACAAAGTTTACAGGAGGTGTATCGACACCACTTTCAGTCGCAGGAGGAAAAATAACGCTAAGAGGTATCGACCCTGACGGTGGAACAGGAAATTTATCTTATAGTAAGAATATTACTGCACAAAATGTAAGAGACGCAGTAAATCTCAGTCAGGGTGACAAAATAACAGCAGCATTGTTTGCGCCTGATTCAGTTAGCTTAATACAAAACATCGTGCAATTTAATAGAAAAGGCAACACAGCAGTTACTGTAACCGGTCAGACCAACACAGCAATATTTAACGGAACAGAAATCGTGATACCGGTCAGAAATGGTGAAGGCGGTGTCTCTTTAGTTGAAAATGAATCAAAATATCAGATCGTTTCACTGGGCGACACAAACAACTGGAACGCTTTTGGAGCAAGTACCACTCCTACTGTTGGAGAAGTTTTCACTGCTAACAGCACTCTTCCAACGATGCCCGCTGGTGGCACGCATGGAAAAGTTTTAGGGCCTCTCAGCGTTAATGGTAAGTTCGATGGCGGTACAGCCTTCTCGCTCTCGAACTCAGGAGCAAGAGGTTCAGCCACATTTAAAAAGACGTCTGTTTACTTTCCAGAGTCAGGTCACTTTGCCTTTAAGTCAAACCAAGGCCGAACAGATTCTTATCCAGCAGTTTGCGTAATAAGCGGAAGTCATCACTTTAGCGGAAGAAAGCACTCAGAAGATCATGACAATCCAGAATTCAGCACCGATGCACCTTGGACTGTGTCGTACTGGATGTCAGGCTCTGACAGGAGAGCTGATCATTTCTGTTCTGTTCGAGACATTATTAATTTTAGAGACACTACACTCGGTGAAGGCTTAAGCTACGATACGGTAGACCATTACCCTAATGTTCCAAACTTTAAAGTTAGGCACTTTGTTAGTAGAAACTACGGTTTCTTGTACGTAAGCTTGTATGACAATGATTTCTATCCTTCGAACCACCACCGAGTTGACTTTATATTTGCAGGTGTAAAAAAAGGCTCTAGTTTTAGATTTCTAAGAAACTCTGATCAAGAAAATTCACTCTACAACACACTTTTAGGCGGTAATAGCTGGAATCACTTGGCAGTTTCTTATGACGGCGGAATGCATAGTACAACAACAGGCGGGTCAAGCATTTACAAGCCGTCATCAACCGGTACAAAATACGAAAATTTCTTGCAAGCACTAGAAAATGAAGACAGGGCTGATACTGATACTGTAACACACGGTCCAAATATAACAGTTCAGTCTTCTGCAACTCTAGTTGATGGAGAAAAGTATGTCATTATATCATTAGGTGATATTACCCCCTCAGATTGGCAGTCTATTACAGGTGTTTCAGAATCGGAAACGCCACAAAGAGGAACTATCTTCACGTACAACAATTACAACCTTTCCGGAGTCTCAGGAACAGGAATCGTAAGATTAAAGGCAGACACTTACTTTGACTCACCTACAATTAACGACTCAGGCAGAACAATTCTATACAACTATGGCAGTAGTCAATACGAGCCTTATGTTGTAACCGGTTCAATAGGTGGAGGCAAATTAGCCTGCCCAATTCGACTTCATCTTAACGGCGTTGACATTACTGACAATTCTCTAGAGTACATTGTTCATTACTCAACCAGAACAACAGGACACAGTGCCCGATACGGTTTAGGATATACTACAGAATCAGGAACATCTGCTGATGCAACTATAAACTACACAGGCCTACCTTTAGACGGAAACACTATACAATTAGTTTCTGCAGACAATACATCAAAAACATATGAATTTGATGACAATGGTTCTGTGTCAAGTGGAAATACACAAATTTCAATGCATGGTGAAAAGCATGCAATTGTAGGCGGCAATATAAACACGTCAGACTTTACGCCGCGCTCCGCTGAAGGTGCCACCGGAATCGTTTTAGAAGTTTTGAGTGCTAGTACTAGCCAGGAAGTCGACGGAGCTAGCGTGCCAGCTAACCAGTTTAAATACTTAACCTTTCATTCTAGTTTTTCGGAACCAGACGGCCGCGTCGACACTATGCTTTTGGCTAATAGGCCTCTCATGCCGGGCGAAGAAGTAGTTATAAGTGGTTATTTCTTTAATGGGGGTGGACCCGTCAACCCGACGGTGGGGCCAACCCAAGCGGGGTTTACACCAATTGTAGTAGTCTTTGAAACAGACCCAGAAAAATTAAGCCCTATCCAGAGTCTCGGCACAGGTTTCTTAAATCATCCTGACTTAAGTCGATATAACATCGGTACTGGCGTCACACCGGGCCCTATTACAAACGAAGATATGATAGGGCAGGGAATAGTTCCAAAGTCTAACGGTTCTAATGTAGGAACAACTACAGGCTGGAAATACAACACGTCAGGCAGAACAGCACCTACAGATATTTTCGCTCAAAATAGGCTAAATGAAGAAAATCAAGAAGACGCTACTTTGCATACTTTGTTGTATGGAGGTTCAGGAGACAATACAGATAATTCAAATTACACATTTGAGCAAGTAAAAGCCGAATTTGAATCTAGATTTTACTCTATAACGATTAGAAATGACACGTCAAACCCTGCTTACCTAAAACTAGGCCAATGGGATATTAGCGGAAATATTAACGATTCCAGCGGTAAGCGTTGGGGTGTACATGATCTAAGGTTTGACTACGCAGGTGATGAAGATACACAGTACGCACTTTTGTCGCATATCATAACTGACAAAGTCTATGGCGCAAGCGCGGGGATAGGAGGATATCCTGGCGTGTCTTCTCAAAATCACCATACAAAATTAACAACTGCACATAATCCTTTAACCAACACAGTCAATATTATACAAAGTACAGCAGGCATCGCTGGAAATGGAAAAGCGATTACATCGACCCTAGAAAACGCCTCTGTTGAAACAGAATTTCTAGGTGGAATGGCAGAAAATTTAAATTTTAGAGACATTAAATTTACAGGCGAAGTTTATACGCGTGCTCAAGCAAATGCAGCATCTTTGGACGGTACAAAAGCTTTTTCAGGTCACACTGTCATGTCAAGCTCAATAGTCTTTGGTGGTGATCCAAATGCAGTTTCCTTTAACAAGCGACTGTTTAAAAATTCTACTTTCTTTCCAACAGCCACTGTATCGTATACAGGCCAGCCTGAGGCTGGGAACAGCATCACAATTATATCAACAGACACGACTAGTCGGCAGTATGTGTTTGTTTTGCCTGCCGACACAAAAAGCGGCGGCGCCGCGTTAGGAACAGGTGAGGTGCTGGAAGAAGGTGACCAGGTTGGCGGATCTGCACTGGCTGCAGGAGACTCAAAAATTACCGGTATTGCTGTAGAAATACACACTGACGACGCAGACGCAACATATAGTAATCTTAAGACAGCAATTAATCACAGCAGTGGTCATACATCAAGCAATTTGAGTGTAACACATACAGACAACAATAAAAACATAGGGGCTATAACATTTACTCAAGTTACAGAAGCTGCATCAGGTAATACTGATATTACTGCTGAATTATCAAATGCGTCTGTGCCTAAGTCATTTATTAACTCGGAGTCGACTTACTTGACACGTAGAGTACACGCAAAACAAAACACGAATTATATTTCAGAGTTCGCGTTGTGGGATAAGAAGTTGCCTGAGAGTCAAATAAAGTCAGTCTGGGAGTTGTCTAGATTTAACGATGTCCTATTTACTGTAGAGAAACCAATGGCAGCAGCACTTACAAGAATGAACGCATCTTTCGAGGATGGAGTTGAAAATAACCACACACACGCCTCGAAAGGCTTTATTTTTGGCGATAGCGAGCACGGAACAGATTCCATTGTGTTCGGAGGTTTAAAGAAGTAATATGGCACTAAAAAAGGTCGTAGACACAACTAAGAGCACGTATCTTACAAAAAGATTTGAAGACGAAGAAGGTAACCAGTACAGTGACTCTACTTCTAGATCACTTGTTGCATGGTACAGATTTAATGACTATGATGAAAGTACAGTCATATCTGCAGATAATCTAACAGAAGGCGTGTACGTCATTGTTACTACAGGCGATACCAACAATTGGAGCGCTGTACAGTCAGGAAATAACGAAGGAGGGTCAGGCTCTGACAATCCTGTACCAGGAGATGTTTTTAAATTTGACAATACATCTGTGCAGTCAACAGTCGATTCATCAGATCTAGTACATGGAACAGTTGCGCCTCTTGTTGATCCTGTAAATTTAAGCAATAATGTTTTTAGGGATACTGCCGGCAATATTGTCACACCGAGCTCGCCAACTTACGGAACCCACCGAAACACAACCGCCAACTACGCTGGCGTCCCTCGATTTTCTAGTCATAGTTTTGGTAAAATTAATTATAAATTTGCTGCATTTAACAGCCCAGGCCATACCGCATCATCCCCTGATTACATTAAAATTGGCACAAATTCACAGTGGAATGAAATTATTGGGTCTGGAGCTGCTTCATCAAAAAAAATGACTTTTTCTGCGCTAGTTTCTGCAGAGGAACTTGGAGCCGAAGAGGAAATAGTTTCCATTGGAAATCTTGCTAGTGAAATCGCATGGAGTATTCTAGATGGACGCATAACTTTTAAAATAACAACGTCTGCAGGAGACGTCCGCTGGGAGACCTCACCGGGTCTTATAGACTTAAATAGAGTTTACCATCTTGCCGTAACGTACGATGCATCATTCTCTGCTTATAGTTTATCAAACCCAAACGTTCCAAGCTTTTATATTAACGGTGTCAAGCAAGTTATAACTAGAACAGCACTTGAGGGTAGCACAAATATAGATGCTTTGGAGGGCGCAACATATTCCGGAATTGGAACAGATGGTGTCCACCCGCGCGCTCGAATCGGTGTAAGACATGATCAAAATGGTTCAACTAGATTTACAGGCAAATTAGGAGAAGTCGCAGTATGGAACTCAGTTCTCACAGACACAGAGATTCTGCTTATATACAAAACTTCTAGATCAAGATTTACACGAAATCAGCCTGTTAGTGGATTTTTAAATCACTCACCAAGAATTCAGTCTATAGACAACTTAAACTATCACAGTGCTTACGGAAAATTTGATGACACGAGAACTGTAGACTTTATAGACCCCAGACAAGAAGCAACAGTCAGGTTTAATCGGGTACCAAGTGACGGTTTGCCTACAGGACAAACGATATCGATTACTGATCCGTCTAGTAGTGTAACAAAAGTATTTGAATTTCAGCGAGGTGTAATACTCACATTTGATGATGCTGCCAGCGTGGTAAATGCAGGCGGTTTTATTGTCGGCAAAAAGTACAAGATTGTAAGTACTGGCGGTAGCTCTACTGACTTCACGTTAATTGGATCATCCAACAACACTGTCGGTACTGTTTTTACAGCGACTGGGCCAGGCACAGGAACAGGAACTGCAAGACCGGAAAACGTTGAAGTAAATATAAGAGGGGTACGAACTCCAGCAGGAGCAGCAAAAAGATTTGTGGACGCCGTTAATAGTGAGACTAATCCTGGGAGTTGGACTTTTCATGCAGAGCAAATTAGCTCAAACGAAGTTGTTGTAAAGAGAGGCAAGATCGATTCTGCAGCAGCCTGTGTGATAAGCACAAACGCACCGGAAAGATTTATTGAGGTTACAGGTGGATTTAAGGCAAAACCTCAACCAGTCACGGTCTATCCGTCTCTAGAGTTAAAAAATTCTAAACACTTGATAGATAGAGTAAATTATGGAGCTGCTAGCAGATCAGACATTGAAATAGTTAGACCTGTTCATAAGTCTAGTGGTGTGAACCCCCGCGTTCAGACTGAAATTTCTCCTTTTAACGAGTCTACAGCACAGGCTTCTTTTGGTTTTGAACAAGGCCTGACAGGTGTATCGCTAGAAAAAGATATGCTGTCTGATTTCTATGTGTCAGGTTCAGTTCCTGCTATTGGCCCTGGTTCCATTAAAGATAGAAAAAAGATTGTCATAGACATGCCGCAATCAGATGCAGGCAAAATAATGGCAGCTAGCTTCTCATCCATGCTAGCGGACCAAAGGCCGGCAGGCTCAAAAAACACAAGTCGAAGCCACCCCATGCTCTACTATAACTTTGAATCGAAGTCATGGGAACGAATTGGTCTAGGTAGCGGTTCTTTTTTCGTAAAGCCAGCCGGCACTCCGGAGCAGAGGATTGATCAATTTAAAGACGAGCTTGACTTGACTATGATTGGTTTCACGCCATCCATAGATCTTAAAGCGTGGAAGGTTGCCAGAAGAGAACCAACTCTAGCGTCGGCTGTCATTGAGTTTACCAGCACCATGCAATCCGCGCTTGAAACATCAGGCAATAATAGAACAAAGATTACTATAATAAGAGCTGATGGAACTAAAGTAATTGCTTCTGCTTCTGATACAACAACTACATCTGAACACACTAACACACCTACTTTTAGAGTATATACTGGCACTGACACCCTTCCAGGCATACCTAACGCAGATGAGAGTACTATTATGTCCATCGCTCTTTGCTTAGATGCAAACACAGGTCTGTCAGTCGATACAACAAATATCTCAGACAAACAAATTACAATAACTCAGGTTGAGCCGGGAGCCTCAGGCAACACAGTCATAACAATAAACACCAGCGGTGCGACTAAACAGCCTGGCCAGAACGGGCAGCCGTCTACTAGCTTTAGATTTACAGGAGGCTTTACAGTTGAAGAAAACTTGGGGTTTGAAGCAGGAGGAGAATTTGATTTATCGCCTTTTGAATCATTAGCTTTACAAAACGGAAGCACTAAATTTCCTAGAGTGATTAATGCAGGTTCTTTGGCTTCACCTACTAATGCTTTTGGTTTTCCTGTACATCCAAAGTTTCACGCAACAGGTTCGCAAGAACTTGTAATGTCAAAATACATCACTAAGCCATTCGTTCTAGAGAAAGTAGTGTATGAATTCCCTATTATGCAGGGAGCATTCAATTCTCTCACGAATTCAACTATGAATACCTTGTCTGAAGATGTTAGTTCTGATTCTGTTGCTGTTGACTTTAATACAATTAACTTTTTTATTCTAAATCAGAGAAAAGCTGCAGTCGGTCAAGAGCTTTCTGATGTTCCGTCTATAAGGGTAGCAGATGCGGACATCCAGTACCCAAAGCTTTCTAACTTTCTAAAATTTGCAAACCCAATATGTTCACCCGGTAAAAGCATTCCTAGAAAAATACAGCTCACACCTGAGACGACGCATGCAGCACACGATCCAGCTATAATTGGTAAAAAAGTTGTTATCGAAGTCATAGGAGATAATGTCACCGATGCCGATCTAATCAGTATTGGTTATCCTCAGGACGTTATAGTGCCGGCATCTGAATTTCGAGGCCCCTACACGCAGGGTTCTGGACAGGTGCCCGGTCAAAGATATGCCATTCAAAGTCTAGGGAACACCGATTGGAACTTATACGCCGGCACATTGACTAGAAACGGTACCCAACTCGAATTTGGAACCGCACCTCAAGTTGGAGATGTTTTTGAATTTAATGGTTTCGATCCCGCTGGTTTCAGTGATACAATACCAGGCACAGGAACCGGCAGAGAGCTTCCTTCTGTAGGTAACACTTTTTTGGCGACTGGCACATTGTTGCCATCACCAACACCATTATTTGGTACCACTACAGGTTGCACTGTAAGAATACTAGTTGACGAAACTGAAGTGGACACAATCAGAGACTTAGTAACGTTTAGTCGACTAACAGCATCCCCTGCAAACTTTAATCCTAGCTTGCTTGATGCACACGCTAAAGACTTAAGAAAAGATTCAGACCTTGTAGTTAATCCTGAACCTACTTCTGGTCTTACATTTGGAAATTTAATTAAGCGCATAGAATTTAACTCACGTCCTACACCAGGCACATCAATCACTCTAACATCACCTGATGATCTTACAATTCAGTATGTATTTGTTGATAAAAACGATGTCTCTGCCGCCGGATTTAGGCTTTATCCTGACTATAAGCTGGCTGTAGGAGACGAGGTCGGAGGTGTAGCTCTCGCTGAAGGTGATTCTAAAATTGGTGGCACTGCTGTTCCTATAGGCGTGTCCATAATTCAGCTGCTGTTTGGCGCAATTAGTGAAACGGCTGAACAAGACTATGCTGCCTTAGCGTTAACGATGATGGGTGATACGATTAACGCTCCTTCGCAGGCAGTCATAAACTACACAGCCATGCCGGCAAATGGCGACACATTAGACTTGGTCAGCAAAGAAGGTCATGTTGAGACTTACGAGTTTCGTTTTGACTACGATCAAAATCTGGTGGGTAGCACCAACGGAAGGGCACACAGATACGTTGAAATTTTCGATAATGCGGACAGAACTTTTAATAATCTTAAAAATGCGATTGAGGATCCGAGCAATACAAATCACAGCGGCATCTCAGTAGAACTTACCTCAACTCAACTTACCAACAATAATGGATTAGTATACCTTGACAACGGCGGAGGAAAAGATGCTGTTATAGGTGTGCTAGGAAAATCCACCTTAGACGCTGGCGTGTCACCAAGTTTCATATTGTCCAACATTTACGATCGCACGAATGGCGGCAACAGTCGACCGCCTAAGAATGTGCATGGTGCCAGAATATTAGGATATGTTGACTTAGGCGCTGACCACGATCCAAATAGTTTCGGTAACAATGTAGGCTCGATATCATTTATTGTACCTAGGAAATACACAATAGCATCAAACTGCGTTGCCCCTGTAGCGCAAATCACGTCAGGGTCTAGATTTGAGTATCACGGAGTAGGTTCGCAATGTCTAATAGATTTAGATGTCTCCGAAACGGAAGAAACTTATGAAGGTGGAAATTATTTCGGTATCACAAATGTCAACTCTGCTTCCCCTTCTTTAGCTCCTAAAAATATTGTAGACGCTAACCCACCTACTAAACAAGCTATGTCTCTTTCAAAAAATGAAACAGGGCGGACCCTAGCGGGTATACAGTCAGGTAGATCAATAGCTAGCGAGAATCCTAGTTCAAAAGTACTCTATACGTTCAGAGGCTTAAAAAGTGCAGATGCTAAAATAACTGCTTTTGAAAACGACTCTCTGCCTTCGCCCTATGTTCTAATGCCTGAAGACAGACTAATAATAGGGTGTCAGACACCTATCGGCGCTGAATTCAAAAGACAAAACCACGCAGCCACAGTCATTGGGCAAGGAGAAGGAAGAGTAATATTTTATGGGTATGAGCTTGAAGGAGAAGTACCAAACCTGGTAGAAACAAACTTAGACTCGACCGGCAATAGCAATTTTCTAACAGAAGATATCGGATCAATTGAAGTAAGAGATCAATTTGAGACACATCCGCGAATGACGTATTACAGATCTTCTATAGACGAAGTAGTTACAGGAAGCATGCAGGCTCAGTTTACTAGAGGAAATAGTCCGCAAGGGCAGAATGTTGACAACTTTACAACGTCAATTCAAAAAATAGCAAGGCAGGTTGTAGGAAGAAATTCACAAGGTACTCAAGGTAGAACAGGATCTATTTTACGTGCTAGAAAAATGCAAGACTCTTCTGAGCGGTATTATGACTCAATGATTCCAGATATTCAGAAACTAGCGCTTTCAGATAATGTACGCGCAGTTGATATCTCCGGTCTAAACACTTCAGGAATTATTTTAGGAGTTAGTGGTTCTGATGCTGCTTATCGATCTTATGCGACTACCGAAGGCGACAATCCAGGGTTTAAGTTTATCTGGGACAATTGGTTTGCCAGCTATCCTTTTGAAGGCAGGTACAATCCTATTGAAAGCCCTAGACTGGAAGGTACGCGCAAAGATATAGTATTACCAACCCAGACCGGCCCAGGAAAGACTTCCACAGTCAGGTCTGAAGTAGACCATGTCTCAGTCGCTCTCTTTGAAAAAGTCGGAACTCTAGGTATTCAAGGGACCGTCGAAGGAACTTACACATCAGCCGGAATACTAGATAATCCAACTCAAAACGACAACACAAACAGGTTGATTCCTGGAGGTAGATCGAGCGAGCTTTTTATTAATACGCCGAAAATAGCTGACACTGAAGTTTTTCTTTCTTGGGCGTCTGAGACAATTCAAGCTTTTGGTTCACTAGCTTTTAACAGCAGTATAGACACTGAAGATGAAGTCAGATCTTTTCATATGAAAACTCTTTCCATACCGTTTCAAGCTACAGGTGAGACCACAACAAACACGGAAAACTTTGTGTTTACATATCAGGGAGAGAAGACTGACGCCGGTTTCGGAGCACCGGGTGAAGCAAAAGTTTCAATTTCTACTCCGCCTGTCTTGACAATAACATATGATGACTCGGGACAAGTCTCAGATTTTGAAAATATGCTGATCCAGCTACCAACAACAGGGTCTGCTGAAGGCCTTTCTGGATTAAAGCTATTTTTGGATCCGGCCGGAACAAGGCCTACAGGCAATAATGCACAATCTATTAGTAACAGTATATTGCCTGGTACCAACACGCGTGTCTACAAAGGTTCGCTAAGTGCGCTAGGAAAAGACAGCACCAATCTCAATGATATGTGGGTCACTGGGTCTATTGTTCAAATTGATAGAACGTCAAATGTTTCAAATATTGTAGATGTTGCAGGTACAACTATTATCTCTAACGGCATGCCTACTAATACACCAATCATTCTTTTTAATGATCGCGCAGGAAATGAGGCTCAAAGATTCATTCAGTTAGACAGGCTAGTCAACTCTCACGATGCTTTCCTCCCCAATGAGGGCGGTTTATCTTTAAGATTTAAACATGTAAGAGGAATTAGCACATCAATACACCCGACACTGAATGAACCCCCTGACAGTGATGAAGACATTAGAGTAGAAATCAGCACCGGCATACAAGCAATTGCTAACCTTAGATTTAGCGGGATTATGGCGCAGTCAATCGATTCTGCACTTGTTCCTGAAAAGTCTTTTGTTAAAATTACATCGACGGATGGAACGTTAAGAAAATATGTCACTACTGACACAGAAAAAGGTGGCGTGGCTACGGGAACTGTTCTTGCGGCTAATTCACAAACAGGTGTAGGAAAGGCTGGAACTGAAAATGTAGGTGCAATTGCTGTTGGTGTCAACATCACCGGAGCCAGTCCATCGACCAAGGGTACTTATATAGGTGAACTTAAGACTGCTATTGAAAGCAGCGGAGGCCACACTACAGCCAAAATTGTGGCGGTCCAAGATCTTGAAACAAATACTTTAAGATTGACACAGACTAAAGCCGGCTTATCCGGCAATACAGACATACAATACGATGTGCCACTGCTTCTTAATACACCGGGTAACGAATCAGAGTTTTCGGGAGGATCATGCAGGGCTGGAAACAGTAGAACAGATGACTATGGAGGTGATGGTTCTACCGCCATTCTAGGCACTCCTGTAGACCATCTAGGCAACTCAAGTACCGCAGGATTTGTTGGAAACGAATTTAAAATACGCAGTTCTGTAAAAGTAAGGATGACAAATTATGCACGCCTGTCTTCCTACCGGACAAACACGCCACCGAGCTTTGTCGATATCGACGATGACAAGATTTTCTTTGAAATAACATATACAGACGAAAATACCGGTGATACAACAGATGTGTCTTACTCTTTTAACGCTGGAAGCACATCAACCCCGGGTCCAGGATTATCGCCTACTAATTTTGAGCCTGTGTTTGAGAATGGGTTTGCTGTCAATGCGACACACCACTCATTTTACACTGGTGCAGACGGAACTACAGGCACAACTGGTGTTACTTATGCCTACGTATATCGGCCGACAAACAACGTGACCGGCGACACTTCTCCCGGCCTAGACCACGATAAGACAAGAGTCGACGCTTTAGCAGACGCAATTAACGCTGCATCAATTTTTGAAAATGATTCCGGACACACTAAAGGAAGTTTTTGTGCTCTAGTGACGCAAGATGATACTGACACGTTCTTGAACTTATATTTTACTTCGTCCGGACAAGGAGAATCTGCACCTCCTGCACCAGAGCTTAAGAGGCTTGTAGCCGTAGCAGGTGGCTCAGTCACAGCCCAACTGAACATGCCCAGCTCTCTCGGAGGCGATGTCGAACCTGTTTCACAGCCTGCTGATCCTGTCTTTGTAACGATAAGACAAGAAGCAGCTACATTTACAGACGCGTATGCCTTCGCAGACATTGCAATTCAAGCAGATCTAGATCCTAACAGAGAGTTTTTGACCTACTATGACTACGAGACAACTGGTGGTGGGGAGAAATTAAACATAGTTAGTGTCGATACTTCAAAAGCACAAGAAGTTGATGATATTTATGCAGAGATAGCATCCGCAATTAATATAACTTCCACAGAAAACCCTGAGGCTATCAGACAGTTCCATGGTGTAATGACTGCAGCACACGATCCGTCTGCAAACACTCTGTCGATTACATACAATGTCCCGGTCAAGTCGGAACTCTACAAAAACGTCTTGAACAAGATTTTGCTTCCGTTACCAGGTGCAAGATATGACTTTACAGGATTAAGGCCTGCTGCTATCGATCATACACATAGAGTAATCCCAGTGTCAAGTGTGTTTGAGGCGAGTAACGGACCTAATTTCCACCACGTAATGGCTACCAAGACAGACGCGGCTCTGACAAATGCAATAAATGCAGTCGCAGCAGACGGAAGTGTTTGGTCGCCATCGTCGGTTGTGTCAAATGGAACGATTACACTGACACAACAGGGTGTAGGTATCGCAGGAAATATTCCTATTGAGTCTAATGCATCTAGTTCTCTACTTACACTAACAGGATTTTCAGGAGGTCAGATATCTGTCTACGGCGACGGTGATGCTTTGATTGAACCCATACGTCCAGGCCCTGAAGAATATTCTAGTTTAGTAATTTCTTGTGACGCTTCAAACGTCTACGGTGCGCCGTACAGCTTAAGAATTGCGCTGGGAGACAGTTTTGTATATGATGCAGAAGTTCGTTCTGATTTTGATATATTTGGCGCCAACAATTCTAATAATTCTACTGCGACAGTAATTGGTGCACGTGATAGCCAGGCTATTAGTGCCACAAAGGCGCAACTATTTTTTTCGCACGCAGCTACCAGTATCCACGACCTGCCTAATACAGGACAGTTTTTAACTTTAAAAGCCAGAACAAGCAGTTTTAGTTCAATTTTTACCACAAAAACATATGTTATTGTTAATGCTGACGGCACACTCAACTCAGAAGGCAATCCTTATCAAACAGGTGATATTTTAGAAGTGGGTGACCCGATCGGACCAACCTTCAACAATGTAACCCCTACACTATCTGCAGGTGATCAAAGAATAGGTGCTACAGTTGTGGCTCCGGACATTTCCGGACTCGATCCTTCGATGCCTGAGCTTGCTAGTGCAAACATTTTAGCAGAACTCATTACAGCGATCGAAGGTGAAAATGGTCATGGAAGCAATAGCTTTGATTTTAGTATAGGCGGCGATGAAGTCGCGCCCGGGCTCGGACTACAAATTGAGTCTGCTATCGGCTTTACAAATGAACCTTTTGCAACTGATTTAACAGGTTTTCACATTACAATTGGCAACTTTTTTAATCAGACAGGATCACAATCACACGCCGGTAGCTTTGCAGGAGGTTTCGAAGAATCATTACTCTCCAATGACACTCTAGCAATTGGGCTTAAAAACTCTTTAACTAAGTTTATAGAAGCAAACTCTCTATCTGCTGTAAGAGTTTCCGTGACCGGCGCAAATGTGACTCTAGAGATTAAAAATAGGTTTCACATACAAATGCAGGCCCCTGTTGTATCTGGTGACTCATTAGAAATTGTCGGCCCATTTACTCTAATCTCAGCCTGGTCAGGGTCAGATCTTTTAAAAATTAAGGGCGCACCACTTAAGCGTGTGTCGATTGAGAAGTCCGTTGATGACAACGACCCAGAAGACGTAGAAACTGTACATTTTGCCTCTTTGCAGGCAAAGGACCAAAGTGCTATAGTCAAGATAGATGCAGAAGACAAAATATTTGACTTAGGCACACGATTAGACAGCCCAACAGACTTTTATGCCAAAGTATTTTTTGGCACCGGCGATGGACCTGCTAAGGCACCTAAGTTCGCGATGACAGAGCCTACACAAAGAGTTGTCGAATCTGGTCCTGTCACAATTAATTACGTCTCGCATCCAGCAATGGTGGAGAGTGTCTCTCAAGCAAGCACTCTGGATCCGAACATTCATCACAACGCAACATTTACAGGTGTTGGTATCAATGCATTCATTACGACGACCGGCCCCCAAATTGAGGCACTTCAAACTTCTGATGAACTTATCGACTTTGCAGACTCAGGCTTTAGAAGAATGGACATAACCAGAGAAGTCCAAGCAGGAGAAACTGTATATATTAGATTTGCAGCATGCACCTTTGATAGCGGATACCCCAACCCTAGAGGACAGACTTCATTTGGGTATAATTTCGAATGTGCCGAGTCAAACGATGACGGTATAAGTGTCAAAGTGTCTCTTGACGGTGGTGAGTCTTATGTTGATGTTACGTCAGTTTTTACATGTAAAATGGATGGCGTCGTAACTACTGATAGCGAGCTATTTTCTAGCAACAGCAGCAATACATTCAAGACACCTCGGTTTGATACAGCCAGATCTCAAGACAATAATCCTCTGGATGGTAGTAATAATCCAGTTTACCATGATATTAATGTTTCCAGTAAGTACCCACTATTTCAATTTGCCGCTGCATCTAACTGTAAAATAAGATTGGAGCAGGAAAGTCATGACGGTGTGGTCAATGATCATTATTTGATCAGATATTTAAAAATTGCGTTTGTTCCTCCAGCTAGTGGTACAACGCCGATATCTGGAAGAGGAAACTTTAATCAAGGCGCTGTAGCTTCTAAAATTGAACTTAGAGGTGCTAAATACGGTCTAATTAGCCCTGTAAAACTTAATACTTCTGCAATTTTTAGAGCAGGAAGCTTCGGTCAGTGTAGAGACATGCTTGAACAGAGAAAGTTTGCTAGAACTTTTGATGGACAGCGGGTTAGTGAGCCAACTGTTGCAGTTTCTTTTCAAGCTAGAAATACAAAAAGAGTTGTAAGCCCTGAAGAGACTAACAGCGCAAACTTAGACGCATTTTGTACTTCTTCTTTACCTTATTTCGACGGCCTAAACGTTGATAGGAGTTCGCAGCAACCTGACCTTGTTGAAGCAGTTGATATTGATATACAGGTATAACAGATGGCGACTTCTAAGAGAAAATTTTCACTTGACAAGCTTAAAAAAACAGATCAGCTTGTAGTTCGCACAGGAAAAGACCAAAATATTGATAGGGTCATATTTCCAAATCCAGTTGAAGTAGGATTAGATTCAGACACACTTAGATCAGCCTTGACTAGTCACGGTGGTGTTAAATTACCTGCAGGAAAGCCTTTCGATACACAAAACGTTCTGTATAATGAAAACGGTATTCTTAAGTTTAACGGTAATCAGGTCATCACAGATTCAGCAGGAACTGTCAATCTTGCCAGTTTAGGTGTTACAGGTGCTGTTGACATTAAAGGGCCGCTTAAGATCACAGGTGGTATTGTCACAGACGATGCGAGCTCAGAGTTTATTAGGGCAGGAGATCGAATACAAGTTACAAAAAACTCTGATGGCTCATTTACTATTACAGCAGACGTTCAAAGCGGAACAGGAACAGGAGGTAGCTCAGACCCTCAGTATTTAACGTTGGCAAAATCTAGCGATCTAAACAACGAGCGTGTTTTTACAGCAGGTGACGGAATTAGTGTGAGTGACGAAGGCTCAGGAGGAAACTTTACAGTCAGCGTTGATGATGCAAAAATTCCCCAGCTAGATCGTGATAATACGTTTAAGTCTGACATTACTGTTAGCGGAAAGATTAAAGGGTCCATACAAAAATTAGCAAATGGAACAACAGACTTTATTCAAGGTGGAACAAACGTAACAGCAACAAACAACCCAGACGGCTCTATAACTTTATCTGCGTCAGACACTGATACAACATATTCGTCTGGAAACGGAATAGCATTGTCTGGGACTACATTTAGCGTCAATCTAAAACCAGGCGGTGGGTTGCAGTTTTCAGATGCTAGTCTTTCTATAGACCCGTCAGAATTTGCAGGGCAAGGTTTGAATGTTGACAGTTCAGGTAACCTAGCAGTAGAGCCTTCTAGTTTTGCAGGCACAGGACTACAAGCCTCCGGAGAAAGTTTAAGAATATCAACTTCTGCAGCAGGATCTGGTTTAGAAGGAGGCGGAGGCAACCCGCTAAGCGTCAAGCCAGATTCAACAACTGGAGGCAATGTTGCTCCTGTCAATGTTGTTTCTAATGGTGTGGGATTAGACATTTCCACAATTGCTGGGTCCGGTGTAACAGCTGACGGTTCAGGTAACTTAAAGATAGACATTAACAGCATTACAGGTGATGCTCTTTCTTCTTTTGACGGAACAGATCTTGTTGCAATATCTGACACAGGTGACAATGTTACCAAAAAAGTTGAACTGTCTTCACTCAAAACTTACATAAACACAGGACAGACTTCCTTCGCTGCAGGAGACGGTCTTAAGCTAGACACAGACACTTTCAGACAGAGGGCTGTGCTCACTGTTGCTAGCAACGGAACAGTTTTTACAGTAGATGGAAAAGCACAACCAATTATAAGCTCACCAAAAACTTTAAACTTTTATTTTGACTTAAGTCACACTAGCCTATTAGGTAAGAACTTTCGACTGTCAACAACCCCTGACGGAACGTATGGTGGCGGATCAGAATTTACAAGCGGCGTAACAACGTCAGGAGCCTCACCAGGCAACCCGGGTGCTTATCTAGAGGTAAAGTTCACTCAAGAAGACCCAGATGTTCTTTATTATTATGATGCTAACGGATCAGGTCGTGGAGGCAAATTAATAACCGGCATGGGTTATCTGGAAACAGACACAGCTACAGTGACTTACAAAGGAAAAGGAAAGTTTCCTGAAGGTATTGAAGGGTCTATACAAAAGCTAGCAGATGGCACAACCGACTACATTCAGGGCGGCAACAACATAACAGTCACAAACAATGCAAACGGTTCAATTACCATTGACTCTGACGTTGCAGGAGCTTTTACTGCCGGCGACGGAATTGAGATAACCGGCGGCGTCATAAGCACAGATCTTAGAGCAGGTAGTGGACTCAAGATCACTAGTGGTGAAGTAGACTTAGACGACGCCATAGTTGCAAAATTAGCAGGAGCTACGTTTGGTGGGAGCGTGACAGTTCCAGGTGCTGGTGGTATAAGGGGGTCCATACAAAAGTTATCTGACGGCATAACAGACTATATTCAGGCAGGAGATAACGTCACTGTTACCAACAATGCAAACGGCTCTATTACGATAGCATCTACAGGCGGTGGCGGCGGTGGATCTTCCGGAACTATTGGTGCAGCAGAAGACGAAGGAGGTTACACAGATGGACTCTTTTCAGACTTTACACCTAGTACAAACGTAGGTACTGCAGTAGATAGATTTAACGAAGTTCTAAAAGCTCTGGCTCCTGATCCTGCTCCTAGCCTTTCAGCAATTAGCGCAACAACATCAGGAGCCACTTGCAAATTATCGTTTGACGCGTCTAAAGCAATTGGTGGCTACATTAACGTAGGTAATTCGGCAGGACTAGGCTCTTCTGTCAATGCAAACGGTTTGTATACTTCTGCCACAAGCTCAGGTAACATAAGAATTGGCGCCGTAACGTCAGGTACAACGATTACAGGTATTGTTGCTTCAGGTGTAACTGCCAACACATTTGCAGGAGGTGTTGTCAACTATCCAGCTAATAGCTTAGGAAGCGGCGATCAAGGAACACTTTCGCTAACAGTCAATGGTGTTTTAAGAAAAACATTAAATCTTGCAGATGATTCAGTCGGATCAGGTGATCCAGGATCAGGCAGTGGTACTTCATTAGATGACGGCTCAGGCTTTACAAACATATCAGCTGCAGCTTCCGGAAAATTTTCTAATGGTTCTGAATTTGAAGTATTTAAGCACAGGACTTTAAACTTTCAAGTCGGACCTAACCACCAAGGAAACGGCTGGAACTACGTACAAATTAGTCATACCATCGGATCAACCACACATACTACAAACTTTATTGAATGGGTTGTCGACGAGACAAAAGACTCAGGTGGAACTGCTGAGCCATTAGGAGTTGCGGGTCAGTCACTTGCTTCTTTAAGCATGACAGGAACAAGACACATCTCAGGCGTTGAGTACAACACAGGTGGTTCTGCCACATACACAGTCACAGTCAACAACGCTTACAAGGACGTTTATTCGAACGGCAACATAACATTTTCAGGTACTAGTTGTTCAGCTCCTTCACAGTCTTTTCCTGCTATAGGCGGTTCTGAGGATAGCTCAAAATCTTTAAGCTTGACAGCAACTGCTACAATAAATGACACAAAAATGTTGAACGAAGCAATGGCACTTTCTGTTAATGTTCCACATCCAATTAGAGCAAATCTCTCAGGTGCAGGTAGTGCTTCCATCAGCGGGTTACTCGTCTACAATGTGAATGAAAATTCCACAGTTCTGGTTGAAAATTTTAACGGCGAGACGTACAGATTACAGTCTGGCCTGTATAACAACCAATCTGACATAAGTTCAAAGACATGGAACAGTACTTCATCAATAATAGGTGGAGGAGTTGTAGGACACACCGGTGGATTGCTAGTTTACAATGACAAATTAGTTTCGCCAACTAACGGCTTGAATGGCGGAGACTTCAGAAAAACATCAGAAGGTGGAAATATTTTGAACGGACCTGCCGGGAACGTTAATTATAGCAGTACAGCGGGAACAAAACAGTATTACAGGCGCTTTACAAACAACAGTGGTGGATCAAAAACAAACTTTAATTTGTCTATGAGCATGGCAGGGACGACAGTGGTATTATCAGACGGTACAATTAACAACGCAAACATCACCGTGGCTGTCAAGTTACCACAAACATCCACCGGTTTTGGAACTGCATGGCTTGACATTAAAAAGCCTTTTGCAACAGGACAGGTTGGCACCGACGGCGACGGATGTTTAGTCGGTGACTTCGATTCAGCCAGTAATTCAACAAATCAATGTACGTTTGGTACACAGTCTGCTGGCAACGGTGAATATATAATCTTAAGGGTGACAGCAAATAGTAACTGGTCAGGAAGCATAAGTCAAATATCAGTGAGCTGGATCTAAAAGGGAATAACAATGGCATTAAACGAGACCTCAAAAGAATTTATATCGCTTAAAAAACTGCAAGGTAAAGCGCATACATCAAACAATAAGGACCTTGCAAACGAAGCGTTGTCAACAGGATTGACAGTATCATCTAACACTATTTTTAGTTCTGATATACCTGCCTCTCCAACTTCAACTCACTTCGCAGTTACAGGAGGTTCTGTACAGTTTGTCAGACTGTCAGCATCTTTTATTAACGGATCTGATACAGTTGCAGGTCGTCACGCTTTTGAACTCAAGCTTCCTGATGATTATGAAACGCCTGATTTAGGTTCGGGACAGTCTGCTGCAAACAATCCTTTTGCTGGTAAAGGCGAGGGTGTTTTTCTTAATGGACAAGTTGTCAACACTACAAAAGGATCATTGCAGCTAGTTCCACCTTCATACGGAGACGCTTACGAGGCAAAGCCTTTCAAGTACGTCGACGGCACAGGCGACCCTACACAGATTCCAGTTTTGGATGCCAGAGACTGGTACATTGACTATTTTAATGGAATTCTTTTTCAACAAGACCCACCCGGAACAGGTGATCACGCTGACAACCCACGCTTGGTAGATGCATACATTTTTGTAGGAGACTTTGTCTCTGATACTTTAGCAGGATCCGCTGGCGATGGTGACAAGAGTGCCGAATACATAGTTCTCTCTGCGACAGGCTCACTTTCAAACGAAAGAGTTTTGACTCCAGGTACAGGACTCGATCTTACAGACGGAGGCGCTGGAGGAAACTTAACGCTAGACGTTGATATCAGCGAGTTCTCAGATGTTCAAATAGCTTCGGGCGACAAGCTTTTGGTTTTAGATTCGGACAATGCTACACACCAGCTTGAATCAATCGACGATATTGCCACTCTTTTTGCCGGTACAGGTCTTTCAGCATCAAGTGCAGTACTTGGCGTAGACCTAAATGAACTAACAGCAGTCGACGTTGACGTTACTAGCGACTCTATTGCGATTATTGATGCAACTGATAACTCGACAAAGAAAGAAACTATTGCAGATATTATGACATCAGTTGCAGGTCCTGGTCTAGCAGCTACTAGTGGTGTCTTGAACGTCAACGTTGACGATGCATCTATCGAAGTAGACACCGATACACTTCGATTGAAGGATTCTGGTGTGACTTTGGCCAAAATGGCAGACGTCGCCAATCTTAAAGTTTTAGGAAATGTTTCAGGAGGAACAGCAGCTCCTTCTGCAGTTGATATCGACACTGATCTTTCATCCGTGTCATCGTCACATAACTCTCTAGCGTCGGCAAAGTCTGTTAAGGAATACGTCGATTCGCAAATTGCAGGCTTAGACGTCAAAGCTTCAGTTTCAGCTGCAACAACAGCATCATTTACAATGGCATCAACAGCCTCTTCTAGCACGCTCGTTCTGGCCGACGGAGAAGGTGGATTTGACGCAACTGCTGACACCTTGACTATCGATGGCGTCTCGCTATCTGAAGGTGACCGAGTCTTAATTAAAGACGGCGTCAATTCAAACAGCGCTGGTGTTAACAACAAATGGAACGGCGTGTACACAGTCGGCGCTCTAAACGGATCCGAGCTTACTTTGACAAGAGCGTCTGACTTCGATGCTGGATCTGAATTTACAGGCGCACCGTTTTTCATGGTAGGCAAAGGAACAGACAACGGAGCACATGGTTTTGTTTCTAACCTTTCATCATCACCCACAATAGGAACAGACCCAATTACATTCTACCAGTTTTCTGCTCCAGGACAAGACTCAGTTGCAGGTGCTGGTTTGGCAATGTCAGGAAACGTTTTAAGCGTTGACATCGATGAACTGACTGCTCTCGGAGGCGCAAGCATTGATCAGGCAGACAACTTTATGCTTTCAGACGCCGGGACAGAAAAGAAAGTTACGTTTTCAAATCTAGAAGATGCAATCTTCGCAAACGTTTCAGGTGACGCTACTATTGCTGCTGGTGGAGCGTTAACAATCGAAGCGAACGCAATTGAAGACGGCATGATTAATGACAATGTCGCTACCGGATTAGCAGGGGATGGACTTTCAGCCTCTTCGGGTGTCATGAATGTAGACGTTTCAGACTTTGCAGGAGCAGGTTTAGAAGATGATGGGTCTGAAAACTTAAGACTTAATATTGACGGGCTAGCTGCTGACTCAAATGCAGGAAATTTAAATGACTCAATCGCGATTGCTGACGCAGATGACGGCAATCTTACTAAGAAGATCACTCTAACACAGCTTAAGACGCTCATAGATGCTGATACAACGTTTTCTGCAGGTGACGGTTTAGATATAACCGGAACAACATTTAGCTTGGATCTGAAGTCAAGCGGCGGCCTCGTAATTGACAGCACAGAGCTTTCCGTTGACTACGCCGGTAACGACTCAGTAATTAAGTCTGCCACAGACGGCACAAGCGCAGGTGAGAATATCACAGTTGCTGATACAGACTTAATTCTCGTGCAAGACGTCACTGATGGAAATGTTAAGTTTGTTGAGGCCAGCCAGCTACCAGGAGCTTCGGGCGGCGGAAACATCGGTGAAGCACCAGACGGTGATTACACAGACGGTCTTTTTACTGACTTTACGTCTTCTACTCCGATCGGAACACCGGTCGATAGATTTAACGAAGTGCTTAAGCTTTTGGTTCCGGCCCCGGCACCTGACCTCGAGGATATTGATAGCAATGTGAACTCCGGAGTAGCAGGGGACTTATCGTTTGGTGCATCAAATGATCAATCATCTGCAACACCAGCTTATGTTTCAGTGGCTGCATCTGCCGGAATAGAATCTGCAGTGGACGTCAACGGTCTGTATACCACTGTAGAAAGCAGCAACAATTTAAGAAGAGGAATATTTGATGGAACTGTAGATCACACAGGCGATTTAAATGAGGTTGTTACAGCCAATATTACTTCACCTTCAAACCGGACAAACTATCCTGCTAATTCTTTTGGAGATGCTGATGTAGGATCACTTGTTTTAGAATTAAATGGCAATAGTTCATTTTTTACACTAGATCTTACAGACTCAAACACTGGAATAGGATCACCAGGATCAGGAACAGGAAATCATGTCAACGGAAACGGATCAGGATTTACAAATCTTTCCATCGCCGCAAACGGAACCTTTGACAACGGAACAACATTTGATAGTTTTAAGCACAGAACAGGTAAATGGAAAATTGCCGCTGCTGATCAGAGAAACGGCTGGAATTATGTCAGGGTTAAACATAACAAGGGTGGAACAACTGTTGAAACAAACTACGTCGAGTGGGTTAATGATAACAATTCAGACGAGTTAGAGGCGTCTTCAAATTCCTTGACCTTCGCCGGTGAAGGATCGAACCAACTTTCAGGTGTAACATACAACACAACTGGAACAGCAAGGTACCAAGTCACTGTTAGCAACGCCTACAAGTACGTTTATGACAAAACAACAAACCACACGTTTACAACAAGTAATGCAGGAACAAGAAGCAACGTTTCTTACAGCATCGATCCTATAACACCAGCTGATATCGGAGTATCAGAAGATCACACCAAGCAGATTGTTGTGGATGAGATTGATGCTGTAAATGCAGATTATTTATTGGGAGGATCGATTACAGCAGGAATTAGTGTCGCACATCCTGTCAAAGATGATTTAATAAACAAAGGACAAGCATCAGCTGACGGAATCCTAATTTACACAGTCAGAGACACCCCTACAGCCTTGTCTGAGACATTTCAAAATGAAACCTATAGGTTACAGTCAGACAGCACATACGATACACAGGGAGACGTTACAAATACCGACAATGCTTGGGACTCTTCAATAAGTCTAGTAGGTGCTGATGGCGGTCACAACACAGGATTGCAGGTCTATAGAGACCGATTATATTCGCCACGCAATACGCTAAACTCAGGTGACTTTAGGAACACCACAGACGGAGGATCTCTAGCAAACGGTCCGGATGGTAACCCCAACTATTCAAATGCAAATTTAACTAGAACTTACTACAGAAAATTTCAAAATACGACAGGTGCTGCTGTTAGAGACTTCTCTTATACTATCGCTGGTGACGTTACATTAGTTGGGGCGAGTGACGCTTTAGGTTCGAATGATAAGTTTCAACTATCTTTTAAGATGCCTAACGATGGATCAGGAAATTCAACAGGGTTTTTGGATGCAAAGAATGCTTTTGTATTAGGTAGTACTTCTAATGATGATGGTGGAGCTATTGGAACAGTTGATACTTCTAACTCAATGACAAACCACATTTCTTTTGGCACTATAGAAGTTGGCAACAATGATTTTATTGTCGCAAAGATTGAAACATCGCCTCACTGGACTGGATACTTGGACTCTTTTTCTGTCTCTTTTGGAGCTGTTGGATCTGTTACTTCGTCACCAAACTTAACTGACTTAGACATTGACGATCTTGGAGGTGTCGACGCAAACTTATCATTTGGAGATACTCTTACAAAGACTGATTATTTTACAGTTGAAACAACAGCAGGAGGATCAGAGAGAAATGCAAACGATCTTTACTCAGAAAGTGGCAAGAGATACGGAGTTTTTGATAAAACGACTGCTATAACAGGAATTCTTAATGAATCTGTAACAGCTAATGTAAACTCTTATCCTGCAAACGCATTTGGTAGCGGTGTGGCTAACACAGGAACATTGTTACTTTTTGTCAATACAACCTCGACCGGTAATTCAGATGCACTGCACACAGTAGACCTTTCTTCGTTTAATTCAGGAGATAGTCTGGTAGGTGGTGCAGGAACATCAGGGTTTACTAGTATTTCAGCAGCTACAAACGGTCAAGACAGTGAAGGGCTTACTAACTTTACAAAGTGGTGGAGAACAGGAGGCTACAGAGTTGCAGCTTCTGACCAGAGAGATGGATTTAACTTTGCAAGAGTAATTCACAGAATTGGAGCTACAGATCACGTTACTGCTTACGTTGAGTGGGTAAATGATTCTGACGGTTCTACTATCTCAACATCGAACGTCGCGGTTGGTGATTTTACGGAAGGCAGTACTTCTTTCTCACAGTCAGGCGTAACTTACTTCGTTTCTCCTGTTGGTAAGTTCCACATGACGGTCTCAAACCTGTACAAGCACGTTTACAGCGACGCTTCTAACGCGATTAGTTTTCCAACATCAACTAATTGTACTTTCAACCAAATCGAAGCCAGAGGCGCTGGTGTTACAAACGCTACGACGAGTGCAGCAGTTGCTACACTTCCTCTCCTAGACACTTCGGTTTCTTCTGCGTACGACAATGATCTAATTGTGACAGGTTCTTTTGCAGCCAGCTTTTCAGGCGATGGTAACTCTATTCCAGGTGCATTGAAGAAAGTTACAGTTGTTGGTAGAACAAATCACCCACTCAAAGGAAACACAGATACTTCGTCTACGCAGAGCGGAGACATACTAAGATACGCTCAACCGACACCGACATCGACCACGCTTATTGAGAGATTTAATGATGAAACAAAGCGCGTAAAAGACAGTGTGGCTGTAACTTACAACACTCAGGCAAAGGTTTCAAATAACACATGGTCTAGTACAGAGAGTTTGGTAGGCAACGGTTCTGGTTCTAATGAAGGACATAATAGAGGTTTGATGGTTTTCGATGGAAAGCTGGTAGGATTTACGGGAGGAAGCAACACAAACGTTGACTTCGGCGCGTTGGTAGGTCCAACAACCAATCCTGACTATAGTTCAGTTCCATCTGCTACTAGAGAGTACTTGCGCTGGTTCCAAAACACAGAAGGCGCCGCAAGACAGATGTTTACAATTACAATCAGCGGCACAGGAACTATCGTTAGTAACTCCACGACGTTGACAGCTAGCAATAATCTACAAGTTAATTTTAAGATTCCTCACTCAAATGCAGCTCAAGAAACAGGATTTATGGACTTGGCAGTTTCTTATTCTACAGGTCAGTTTGGAGACAATGCAGGCTGCTTTGACGATGGTGGAGGTACATTGGACAGTTCCCTTCCGGCAACTAACACGGGTACTTTTGGTAGTCGCTTTGTTAACAATAATGAGTACATACTTATACGCATTAAGGCTAACTCGGCTTGGACCGGTAACATCTCGGAAATGACTCTAGCTTGGCGAACCGCATAATAATCTTGAGGGGCTGCGATGGCTTATGATGCAAAAACAGAGCGTTTGCTATCGCTTAAAAAGCTATCAGGAAAGGCTCACACTTCGAACCTTAAAGGGCTTTCAAACGAAGCCCTACCGTCCGGACTTACGGTCGCTGCTGGTTCTGTTTTTGGGCAAGCCATACCTGCATCACCTGATAGTAGCTCGCTCTATGCGATCACAAGCGCTGTAGTTGAACATGTTAGACTTACAGCAACGTTCATAAACGGCTCAGATACTACTGCTGGCCAGCATGGGTTTGAATTATCACTTCCTGATGACTACGTAGCAAATTCTTCTAACCCTAAGAAAGGTACAGGTGTCTTTACTAACGGCAGTGTGGTAAATGCTTCACAGGGTGGCCTACAATTGGTACCACCTTCGTTTGGAAACAACTATGAAGCCAAGCTTTATCACACAGCCTCTAGCACACAAACTAGAATACCGCTCTTGGATGCTAGAGACTGGAACTTGGACTACTTTAACGGAATCATATTTCAGCAGGATCCACCAGGTACAGGATTTCATGAGCAAAACCCGACTTATGTTGATGCTTTTATTTATATTGGTGACTATGTAGGCTCTATGCTGGGCTCTTCAAGTCCAGGTGATCTAGGTGCATCTTATCTCGTACTCAGTAATACAGGTTCTTTAAACGCAGAGAGAGCTTTAACAACTGGCCCTGGGTTAACCCTGATTGACGGCGGCGCAGGATCTTCTGCCACCCTTAGAATTGACGATTCGGTTGTTGCGACACTTACCGGGAGTGTCTTTACAGGTGCACAAAAGTTTAACCAAGGTCTGAGCGGTTCTTTGACACAATTAACGAACGGCGATTCGTATCTAAAAGCCGGCTCAAACGTTCAAATAACAACTAGCTCCGACGGGTCTGTAACGATCGCAGCGCCCGGTCTTTCTGTAGACGGATTTGATAGAAACATTGAGTTTCTGGTCTTAAACGCTACAGGGTCTGTTAGCAATGAAAGGGTTTTAACAGGCGGAACAGGCATTAACACTGCGGACGGCGGAGCAGGTAGTCCATTTACGCTAAGCGTTGACGACGATATCGTCGCGACAATATCAGGATCGACATTTACAGGGGCTGTAAAGTTTAACCAAGGACTTAGTGGTTCGCTGACAAAGATACAATCAGGTCTTAGCTACTTGGTGGCAGGAACAAATGTTACAATCGCTTCAAGCTCTAATGGTCAGGTCACAATATCAGCCCCTACACCAGGAAACGCCGTCGACACCAGCTTAAGAGGCGCGCCTTTCATAACTTTTGAACAGTCTAGCCTCACTTCTAACGAGCGTGTCATAACAGCAGGCGCTGGAATAACACTTAGTACCGGTGAAGCAGGTGCCCTAACAATCCAGTCTGATGCATTAAATCTGACACGCACAAAAAAGGACTACACAGTTACGTCGACTTTAACTGCACTTAACGGGTTTACAGCTACAGGCGTGGATTTTTCATCTGTCAATTTTTCTAAAGATGCAATTGACATACATGTCAACGGAATGCTAGTCC
>MDTE01181088.1_pt1 | contig 85413 bp, 81 predicted proteins | sample 811231 | NCBI WGS metagenome assembly MDTE01 (sample SAMN05326651, study PRJNA326480) | marine metagenome | isolation source: seawater | place: Indian Ocean: Red Sea | collected 2010 | reverse complement strand
GTCCCATTTTTCTATCTCCGTAATGACAACACATTTTGTTACGATTACTCAACTTAACAAACCTACTATTATTCAGTTTCTTAGGTTCTGTGTTTTGATAAGCATTTTCTATTTCTGATTTATTTTGTTCTGATATGCACGAAGTATCCGCAGTTTCTACAACAGGACGAAAATAATATTCCCAAACATTGTCTTTGTTTTGATGACCTTCTGGATTATAGTAAACACACTGGTTCTTGAAGTAAACAATTGGTGTTCCCAGTTCTTCTTTTTCACAACGATTTAGTGCGTTGATTACTTGAAAGAATAAACTTGCAAGGCCGACATCACGTTCTGTTATTATGTATTGTTTCATAAAACATATCCGACTTTTACATCATTTACATAGATATACACATTTATTAATCTTTCCAACAAAAATGGAATTTTTGGATAATAAGATAAACCAGTGTCATCTGTAAAACTTTTAGGTGGAGTTTGATTTCTATAATCTTCACGTGAATATCCCATTTCATTCATTTCTAAATCTTCCTGAAATAAAGCAATAGTTGGATCAAGTATTGTATCAACAAAATGTTTATATATTTCAGGTTTTGCAATAAAATAATTAAAGTAAATCATTTTTTGTTTTTCTGTCATAAATTTATTTGGAGTTTCCGACAATTTTAATTTTTTTACGAGTAAATCGAATCCATCCATGAATCTGTGTTTTCCGAACCTTATTGTATGTTCTGATTTAATTCTTCTTGCACAATGAATATAATTTCGTGGATTTGGAGCAATTATGTCGCAGTCTAAATTATCATTTGTTTTTTCTTGCAATCGTTTAAAGTCAAAACGATTTATTTTTTGAGATGCTTTCCACGAAAAAACTCCAAAGTAACCACAATCAGAAGATTCTTCAGAATTTACCAAATCAGAAATAACTCCACTTTCTAAATTGACAGTTGCAGTTGAATTGAAATAAGGTGTAAATCCTTCCATTAATTTGTCTTTATGTGATTCAGCATAATAAATTTGATATACTTTGATTTTATTGTTTGTTCTATCAACCGATACCGGTGGTATTTGTTTAACGACTTTATCAGTTGGTTCAACTGGTTTAACTTGTGGGGTTTCCACCACAATATCTTCAACATCAGATTTTATTTCCGGAGTAACTCGTTGTTTATTTTGGATTATTGGAGATTCTGTTTTCTTTATTGGTTCATCTGATGTATTTTCTAGAAATGCTTCGTACATTCTTCCGACCATCACATCTTCAACTCCGAATGGATAATTTCCATTGCCATCCTGAATGTTATGTTGATTTAATATAAGTTTACCTTCCTCTGAATATGCAATAAACTCCGCAACTTTGTAATCTATACGATAACACTTCCCACAAAAATAATGCGTTCCGTCTACTAACCATTTGGGTTGACCGAGATCAAGTTCAATGCCTCGTTGCTTTAACCATGCGTTTAAGTCTCTATACAAAAATGGTCTACCATTTGATCCAATGTATTGTTTAAACTTTTTTTTGTAAATAGCATTTTCAACTCTATCTATTCCGCAAATCTTTTTTCTTGTTCTTTCACCGACACTGCTATATGTCAAAAAATTACAATCAAGTTTTACCAATCTATTGAATGTCAAATTTTCAACGCACCAGTTTATCATTTGGTAAGTTTTTATATGAAGTTGATCGTATCGTTCTTCACCTTCTAAAAAAAGTTTACCATTTTCAAATTTTGTTTGCGATACACCACGATACACTTCAATTATTCCAATTCCATCGGTTTCTTTTAACTTTTTATAGAAATCAGATTTTTTAAGATATTCCATTTCTTCTGTATCTTTTTCACAGGTATTTATACAAATTAATGTATCGCAATCTGTTGTAATATTATTAATCATAAATCCAAAATCCTTTCTTTTTTAGTTGCGTCTCACAATCCGCATTTTTTCTCATATGTGGATGATACACATAACAATAATCAGTTACAAACCCATATCGTTCTATGATACTATTTCCTAATACTTTTGCATTCAACGAACTTGAATGAAGTTCTGTGCTTTCATCAATTAGTTCCACGATATTTTCTTTTGAAATGCGTGAACACATATACCGATTAATTTGATCTTGATCATCAAACTCTTTATTTTCCTCCAGTATGCTGATAAACATTGCTTGTATTGATGCAGTTGGTGTTAAATACATCCACCCAGGACAAACACAAAATCCCCATTTTTCTTCTACTTCTTTTGGATATCCTCCCAAATCTCTTGAAAATACCGCATCGTAATTTTTGGAAATCAAATGAAATGGATTTTTCAACCAAGCAGTATCCAAGTCAGAATGAATAATTCTACAACCACAATTTAAAAATCTTGATAATTGCTCGGTTCTCCACCTCCATCCTTTTTTTGATTGTCGTGGTAAAGTTCCACGAATATAAATTGTATTGATGTTGTTATCTATTAAAAATTTTTCAGTTTCACGGTCTGCTGAAACAATTACATAATTTTCTATGTTTAGTTTTTTTAGGTATGCCACCCAATTCAATGCAATTCGTTTGTATAATTTGTTACAAAACGATACAACGAGCAATTCATTTTTTGCATATTTATCAACTTCTTCTTTTAACACCATAATTTCTCCTTATAATAAATATACAAACAAGAAGAATATGATTAACAAACTTTACATATATTACTTAATGAACCAATGATCGTTATCACGCATTTTGCCTATTTTATTTTTTGGATGTAATATTTTTCTTTCGTTTTCATTGTAATGAACAATATAAGCACTTTCGTTGGTTTTAGTATAATTCCTACTTATACAAAACTCGTCTTCATCGAGTATTTTGAGTTTAAGATTCCAAGCATACTCCTGATCTGAATTGAGTTTGCTATTCAAATAAATTGTATCAACTCTGTGTTTTTGCCAACGATACAAATATTCTTTACTTTCTTCACCTTCTTCTCCAGGCCAATGAAATTCATCGGAAGTGTCAAATAACTTTAAAGTAAGTTTCGTTGGTTTGACCATACAAAAACCCGAGTGTAGCACTTTTTTGTATACTTTTAATTTTCGTTTCGTATCATCAGCATTAGATTGAATGACCATGTCATAATCATTCATTAGTTCCTTTAAATAATCCATCGGGTTTTTCAAAAAAACAACATCAGGATCAGAGTATAAACAAGTTTTTCCTCTTTTAAGTGCATCATGTATTAAATTAAGTTTTTCAAATTCACTTTCAAACTTCATTTTATGAATTTCAACAAAACCACTTGATGCAGGTATACCAACATTATTTAACGATTGCTTAAAATTATCTAGCATCCGTCTATCAGGTTTGCCCTTATCCATTGAAGTCATTGTTTTAAATTCAATATTTTGTTGATACAATTCAATCATTGGTTCTACTGATTTTTTCCACATGATAGTTGAAAAGTTTTTACGAGTATGAATATCTGCATCTGCTTGCACCACAAATCTAGGATGAGTTGCGAATGCTTTTCTTCCAAGTCCAAATTGCTTTTCTCGTTTATAAACTTGGTCAATTGCTATTTTACCTTCCATCAATTTATCGGCAACTTCTTTACAATGCTTTCCATTGATAGCATATGCGTGTGCCTGACACATTGAAGCATTAACAAGATGCTCATTTTTTACAGCAAATACATTATGAGGAATTCCACCCATATAAAACAACTTCCAATCTAAATCATTTAAAGATTCAATAGACTTTGACATTTTTTTTAAGTCGGTATCTATAAAATGAATGTCACTTTCAAAAATAAAAACATTTTTAAGATTTTGTTTGTGTGCATCTGAAATTATTTTCCAATGACAATAATCAGTTTTGCTCCACTCAGACGTTGCACCAAATGTTTCTGTTAACCAATTAGAATCAATCACTTCATCAAATCTTTCAACTCTATCAAGAATTCCTATGCGTTCAAATTCTTTTTGAACTTTAATCCATCGCTCTGGTTCGTGTTGTCCACAGATGCAGACGATTTTTTCAAAATGGTCAAACGGGTTGTTCATTATTTAAATCCCTAAATTGAAAATCTCTCATTGCAGATAACCAAGACTTGCAATCTTTTTTTGGTTCCCAGATACCATGTTGCTCAACACTTCTAAAAAATATATTATCAAACTTACCATCACCTTGCAATATTTTTGGATTTGCAGATGTCACCAATAGTTTCGGGTTACATGGAAATTTCTTTAAAATATCATAAAGTTTAGTGTAAATATCAATCGTTGAATCAGGATAAACCTTATCTTTGTGTACTACAAACAATATATCCATTTCACTATAAAACAAGTCACGTGTCTTTTTCGTCAAATAATCATATTTCACTTTTAGTTTTTCGTAAATACTTTCAAAATCTGCCCATGCCTCTATCCTTGATTGTTTCCACTTAAATATGTGCCTAGTTATCAACGGACTACCACCAGTTGTCAAGTGGGGAAAATTTATTCCATATTTATGGTTTTTTGCAACGCATCTCTTTCCATCAATTCTCTTGCCTATTTGCATATCTTCCAATTCAAATATTCCTTCAAAATCAGACTCAAGCACTTTTATTAAACTCTGCACAGGACACTGCAACCAATCAAATAAGAATGATCCATGTGGATATTCATTGGATAAAAAAAGTTTAGAATCATAAAACTGAACACTCGTTTTATCATTAAAATATTTACACCTAATTTGTTCTGCCGGAACACAAGTATTTCCCAAACTTATAATTTTATTAAAACTTTACATTTCACAAATTATTGTACATCAGTTCCTAGTGACCAATCAGGTTCCAATATCATTGGTTCTGCATAAAACTTTTTGAGTTTGGAATTTCTTGCGAAGTATTTGTCTACATGCCCCTCCCTCCCTTGCTTATTCCAATCAAAGGGGTCAATATCTTCTATCAAATAATCAAAGATAGTAGAATTATATGCAAGACCAACTGTCAAGTGAATGCCTCTTCGTTTCTTTGATCGCATCTCTTTAAGATTTCTACCTTTGCGACGGCGCATTCCCCATGTTCTGTGTAGATGGTATCCAAGATAAAAAATGTGCCAATCGTACTTTACCAAGTCGTTCAGTGAACTTTCAAGATTTTCCGACCAATTTTCACACACCACAAAATCATCTTCAAGAACAAGAACATTATTAAGGTTTTGTTCCTTTGCAAGTTCAATCACAGCTTTGTGACTTTCGGCACAACCAACTGCACCGGGTCTTGGATATCCCGGTCTTGCCCACGGAGTTGGTCTGTCCCAACGTTCATCAATCTCAGGTTTAATTGCAGAGAATTGTATTACTCTATCGGAAATACCGAACTTCTCAAATTCGGCATGACAACGATCCCATCTATCAGTTCGTTCTTTTAAATTTATACAATAAATTGCATCAAAAAAATCAAGTGGATTGTTCATTTTATCACTGCATCGAAATGTGTATTTAATGTTCCGTTGTTCTTTAACCGACCACACAATTTTGAATGTTTCCATGTGACATCGTGTATCTTTATATCAATTACATCTCCTTTATCAGCATCACCATCATTTTTATTCTTTGGATACATTTTACAAAACTCTTGCATATGTTTTGCATAACGAGCATCTCTCCAACTCGTACACCAATGAAAATGCATTTCACCGGTAAAATTGTCGTAGTTTAAATCAGTCAAATCAAAATATCTTTCTTGATCCTCTGCACTCGCAGCCCTTCTTGCCCATTCTGCAAGATGTGGTCTGTCATTTCTTCCGAACTCAGGATGTTCACGAATAAAAGTTTGAGCACTGTACGGGAGAATGTAATTCGCATTAAGTAAAATTCCAAACAATGCACTTGCATATCCACCAAGTGATGATCCAGTCATAACCACATTTTCACATTTAGATTCTTCAATTATTTCACGAAACATTTCAACATGAGAATCTATTCCACTGGATAATTTATCTTTGTCTTCATAATAAAGTTTTCCCATGTAATATGCTTTTCCTTCGTCACGAACATTTACAACTTTAACTGGACGATCTTTAAAAAAATTGACCCACTCAAATCCTACCATTTGTCCACGACCTTGTCCCGCAAACGAAAATACCAATGTTTTAGCATCATTATTTTCAAAACCACCTGTTTGTATACTCGTTTCCATTACATATTATCCAATACGAATTGAGCAACTTGCTTACCAAGAAGTTCTCTTCCGTGTTCAAGAAAATGACAATTATTTTCTGCTCTTGGGTGCATATACAAAGTAGGATAATCTTCCTGTGATTTTACAAATCCATACAAATCGTTGTGTGGTACATCAAACTTTTTCATTACTGTTAATGCAATTTCATTTAATCTCACCACATCCAGATCGTTTCTCATTCCTGCATTTTTAGGATTTGGGGTGGTGTTGGAAAATAAAGGTTTTGATCCGTACCAAATTATTTTTTCAACTTCCTCAATGAGTTCTGCTTCGTATGTTTCAAAATCAGATTCAGGTGCTCGTTTTACATCACCACGACCTTTATCCGGAAGTTTGATGCTATGAAGTCCGAAATTAAAATGAACCCAATCTGCTTTAATTTTTCTGCCGTTGTATCTACGCTTACGAATAAACGCACCTTTCATGTATCTTAGTTGCTTCCACTGACAAGATGTCCATTTCTCAGGTATAATACCCTGCACTTCATGCTCTGCCAAATACTCTTCGGTATATGGAAAATAGTGTCTAGTTATAGAATCACCACAAAATAATACTTTTTTATCAAACTCACTCATAATTTCTCCCTGTAATAGTTACTTTTTATAAATATGAAAATAATGAATTATTCATTATCTTTAGCAGAAAGTCTTAAAGATTTTGCCATCCGTGTCGACTTTGTAATGTCACTTGGGATATCATATTGAGTTGTTACAGTTGGAATTGTTATGTAAGTTTTTGGTAAAAAGGTTTGTTGATACCACCAATCAAGATATGAATTGTTATTTTTAACGATGTCTTCCCACAAATCTCCGTTATATCTCTCAATCATATATTCAAACACAGACGAATTAATCGCATATGATTGAGTCCATCCTACTGATTTACAATTCCATAAATAATCAATAGAGTCATCATACTCTCCAGACCACTCGTTAGACAAACGATTATATGTTGGACGATGACGGATTCTACGCTCACATCCTCCTAAATAATAAAATTCCCAATCAGATTGCTTAAGAACTTCAATAGATTTGTTAAATTTCTTTTCACACATATCTTTGTAGAAAGCAACATCATCTTCGAATATTAATACGTTACTTAATTTTTTTTCGTAAGCAAGTTTTACAATTCTCATGTGACTTTCATAAAAACCTTTTTTGGGATTTTCAGAATCGGCAACTGCATCGAATCTCTGAACTCTATCAAGTATTCCTATTTTTTTAAATTCTTTTTTTGATAGTTCCCATCTATCAGTTCTGTGCTTCATATTGACACAATATATTTCGTCAAAGTAATCAAAATTAATCATTGTAAGTTTCCTTTATTTTTTAGTTATTCCCACACCTCCGTCCATCGGTGAACTCCATATGAATCTGGCCAATCCTCATGCGTAGTCTTGGTTGCTTCCTTTAAAACTCGTTTAACCTTTCGTTTCCCACTTATATTTTTGTAATGCTTCCATGTATAAGGATAAAACCAATGCGAAGGCATCATAAGCAAATCATCTATTTCTTCGTAACTTTCAAGTGCTTCCGTAAGCATCATTGGTCCTGTTGTTGATAATACGTCACTCAAATCGTCCTTTGCCATCATTACCTCAAATACGTGTTCCCAAAATTTATGCTTTTTGTCGGAAAACATCAACGAGTTTGCAACACATCTGTAAAGAAGAGAAGGTGAATTTTTCAGATGATCATGCTCACGACTGAGCATCAATTTGTAATCTTGTTCAATTAAACCATCTATATTCTTAAAGCATTCAAAATCCATGTCTGCATATAATCCACCATATTCATATAAAACGAAATAACGAAATGCGTCTACTCTCTGAATATTCTTTGGATACTCATTGAATCTATCCACGAACCAAGGAAATTTGTCCTCAAGGAAGTTTTTGATATCTTCGTCTGTCCACAGTTTATATTCCCACGTTGGATTCAATTTTGTCCACGACTCAATCCACTCCTTCTTGAAAGTGTCGTAAGGAATGTTCTCGTTCTTCCAAGTTTGATGTATTATTTTAGGAATCATTTTACAAACTACCACCTCTCCACTCACCATAGCACACATGAATTCCATAAGAACCCATACCGACATATTCGGATTCTCTTTCAAAAACATGATTCTCTCTACGTTTAGCACCACGTTCACCTACCCCAAACGCAAGTCTACCCGGAACTTCTGGATGAAATAATTTTTGCTCAGGTGTAATTATACCATCTTTATTATTGAATTGCTTCCACATACAAGTTAAAAACATAGGACCTGTTCCTTTTTTATCGGCAGAAACCCACTCGTCTTCAACAACATCAGATATATTTCTATTATATGTAAATAATGTATCAATTACCGATTTCCAAAATGGGTGGTTTGGAGTAGATGCAAATACACAATTCCCCAACAAAGCACCTCTCATTTTTTTACTCTGTTTCATTCTACATGGCAAAACAACATCATTGTCAAATAAATCAAATTTTTTAAAAAATAGATAATCCATATCAGCATAAAGTCCACCAAACTTATACATTAAAAAATAACGAAACATATCTATTTTCATAATTGGTCGTGGGAGATCATTAAATTTCCCATAATAATCAGGGAATTCCTTTTTCATAAACACATCCATTGTTTCATCTATATAAAATCTATACTCAAAATCCGAATGAAGGGTTTTTATCCTCTCTTGATATTTTTTATATCTGCTTGGTATATCTTCGGTCTTATATGTTTGATGTATTATTTTAGGAATCATTTATCAAGTCCTTAAAAATTTTATCCAATTTCACCGTATAATTTGCCATATCCATATTTGCATCAAAATATCTTTGACGAACTCTACTTGCCATTTCCCTAAGTTTATCTTTATCTGCCAATGCTTGATTTATTTTATCCATGATTACATTATTCCCCATGTGAATATTAAGATCAATGTAATCATCTTGGTATATTTCTTTTGCTTGTGTTGCCATCGTCCCCACTACCACCGTACCCGACAGAGAGGTTTCCATGTACTTGGAATACCATGAGTCATATGGATTTTTGTATTTATTATATGGTCCATGAGATTCAGATGTACAAACACATAACCACGATTTGTTTATTTCTTTTGAAAGTTCTGCACCACGAATTGCTTTTTCTGCTGACTTGTCTGTATATCCTGGATGTGGTATGTATTTCACATTATACTCATCATTATTACCCATTTCACTGAGCAGTAATCTAAATAGTTTCCAACGAAATGGGTATAGTTTACGGAAACTATGATTTCCAAACAAAATCATGTCGTATTCCTTTTCCAATCCCCAATCCTTGAACGTATCGTAATCTTGATGATGTGGTATGTAGTATTTTTTAACTTCTGAACAAAGTAATCCATTTACTGTTTTTTTGTCATCATATCTAAGAATTACAAAGTCGTACTTACTATCTATGTTTCGTTCGTTGGATTCATAAAGTTGCCACAAATCTTGTCGAAATTTTCCCACTAATACTTTATTTCCCTTATAGTTGGTAACAACTTCTGAAAATTCTTCTACTGTCGTATCATTAACCACGATATCATACTTTTTAATATCCACATTTGCAAGTTCCGACATATCTACAACATCGTATTCTTTTTCCACCCACGACATAATAGTGTTATGATTCATACTCATTCGTTTTTCATACACCGAACGATTAACTATAAACAAAACCTTCATTTTAAATATTTCTCCATACTTCTGTCTATGTTATTAAAATTCATATCAGGATGATCTTTAAAATAAGATGCATGGGATTGAGATGCACATTTTTTTGGATGACCACGATAGTGATGAAAAAGAATTTTATCCATATGCACAATCTTAGAAACACCTACACTACACTTTGCCTTATGAATCGGTGCTTTAAAATCATTAATTGGACTTTTAACAATGCACTTACAATGTTGGGGTAAATCATACCCATAATTGAATATTTCCTTTGTTTTATTTCCTCGATTTCTTTCTTGAAAAACTCGTTGCCCCAACCAAAATGAAGTTACTTGCTTTCTTCCGTGCTTGCCGGTACGATGATCTTCTTTTAAGAATTGTTTTAAATTTTGGTGTGATTTCACAACCACATACTCATCTGGATCAATATTTAACCACCACTCTGATTTAAAGTTTTTTGTACAATTTTCATAAGCAAGACATTGTGCTTTGTGATTCGATTTATCAAACTCATCTCTCCAAAACCAATCAATTAATTTTACATGTTCAGAATACTTTTTAATTAGATCGTTCAATAGATTTGTAATTTCTTCATCACTTAAATCAATATGATACTCTGCATCTGGTTTCTTTTGCCATTTTACACCCACCTCTTCGGTATCTAATTTTCTTTGAGTGTTCTCACCCTTTGTACTCAATATATTAAAACCCGTGTTGTAAATGAATATTTTATCTACACCCAAATCCAAATGATGTTCAATCCACTCTTCAAGAAAGGAAATTTCCATTCTAGGTGCTATCATAGTGCAGATACTTACAAAATTATTTTCCACTGCACAACTCCTGCTTCCAATAATCATAACACTTGTTTGGTTGTATACCAGCATACCTATGCTTCAAGTAAAACTTACACGCAGGATACACCCATTTAAGTGTATCCGACAACTCAACCGTGTCATTATCATTATCATCCATCATCTGCCTTATAAATATTGCAGATGAAACATTTTGAATTGTTTTGGTAAAATCCAAAGCAAGTCGTTCATACTTGGTTTTTGCTCCGTTGTATATTGTGCTTAGTTTCTTTCCAAGTGGCAACACATCATAGAACAATGTTCCGTTTCGTTCATCTTTAATTATTGTGTAAGCATTTCCATTAAGAAGATTTATTGCTCCGGTTTGAACTTTGATTTTATCTTCCGCAGGAAAAAAGTCCTTGAACTGATTATTCAAACACCACAACAAAGTTTCATACGACAAATCACCGACATTATCAAACAAAGTGGTATTCGTATTTAAGGCACAATCCTTTAATACGGACGAAACTACTGGTTGTGATCCTAAGCTTAAATAAATCATTTTAGATGTTGGGTAAATAAATTCCCCATTTTCTCCCGTTCTTAACGCATCTTTTTTGTAATTTTCTTAAATCTAAATCTACTTCACTTAATTTTACACTAGATTGCATAATACCCTCTTAATTTATTTTTTCTTATGTATCTCCATTTAAAATCGGTTGATAATATCCTCTTCGTTTGGCAAAAATATCAATAAGTTTTAAACATATATCTCCATATAAAAAGTACAATATTGACAATCTATGCATTGCATCGTCAAGTCGATATAGTCCACCATCACTCGCCGTATGCGTTTTATTCAACCTTGCCCACTTACCTGTTGGATTTTTTGATATAGTTATATATTGAGTATGACACCACCCATTAGTTTTTAAATCTTCAAATAAACTACAAAAGTGTTCATAGTGTTGAGATGTACCTGTATGGTTGTCACTGCAATTTTTTTTGGCAGTATAAAAATACTCATCGTAAATTTTACGATCATCGTGCTTTAAACACAGATAAAAAGGCAACTCATTTATCGTAGCAGGATAAACCTTACAATTTTCGTCACGCAGATGAAACTGCAATTCTGAGATTCTTATGTTCTTGAGCATTAGTCCTCCCCATATTTATACCCAAGAACTTCAATGTCATTCTTGTAGAATTTACGAACAATTTCAATTGTTTCATCATCGTAGAATTCAGTATAGTGAGGACGATTTTTTGCATTGTGTTTATGTGGTAAAACAATATCTTTATCTACACCAAGTTTTCCACACAATGTTTCAAGGTCTTCTCTGAGGTTTTCATAACGACCAATCCAATCTACAAGAATCTTTTTTTCTTTTTCATCGTAAATCTCGTCAAATGCTTTGGTCAACACAACTGCACGGTCACGATGTCCAAGTTGTGGGACACCACGAATAATCTTACGTGGATTTTCCAACCAATTCAACCAACCTTCCCATCTCCACTTTGTCCACTCTTTGAAATCTCGTTTAGCAACGTCTCGTTCTCCTTTGGCAAGTCTCCATTGATACTGAGATACCAACCGATCCCAAGGATTTCTAACAAATGCGAAGGTCAGATATTCTTCCCACACATCCATGCCAAACATTTTTTGTGCCTGTTCTACCGTAAAGTGAATCTTCTTGGATTCCTTCGGATCTCGTTTTGTTTTTTCAAATCGTTCACCTTCCTTTTTGCGTTGACTTAACGCAGTTGATATACTTGAACCGGCAGTTCTTGGGATGTGAATGAATATGCATTTAATATCGTGGTCAATCATTTTTATTTTTTATACCTTTATCTTATTGAAATTCTTTTGATAGAATTCCGACATTTTCTGTGTAATCTCTGTATGTGTAACATTGGGATCATTGTATTTCATAAGTTCACCAATCACCGATTCTGCGATGTGCATGGCAAGACCAAGTTTATTGTTTGAGTTCTCAAGTGCAACAAACTTGTAGTTTTCTGAATTGATATAAACACAAAAGTCACCTACCGTTTCCAAATCTGCCATCACCTTTTTTTGGTTCGCACCAAATGCTTTGATTTCGTATTTAATTCCACGACGTTTTTTTGGTGTTGGTTTCGTTAAATCTTTTTTAAGGTTTTGTGCAGCTCTCGCACGACGTCTTCTTTTATAGGGACCTTGGGTTTTGTGCTTCACTTCGTTGTTGATAATTTTATCGGCAATTTTTTCGGAAACATTTTCTTTTTTCATTTGTTCTTTTGTAGACAAATCTTTTTTCTGTTTCTTTGGTTGAAGTTCAATCGTCATATCATCACTTGTCAAATTCATATTTTCTGCAATGATTCCCACCACATCAATTACTATATTATCCAATGAATGTGTTGTTTTTTTCTTTGTATTCAATATCATATAACTTGTCAATAAATCTACAATCAACTCAGATACTTTGTCAAAAAATGGTTTAGTAAGTGAATGATCTTCTCGCAACGAATGGTGCGACAAATCTTTTGCTGGCATTCCAGTGTGATCAAGAACTGAACTTAAATCATTGCATACAACGAATCCTCTTAAATTCTGAAACAACTTGTGTAATTTACTTGGTTGTGATCCAAACACGTCATCTGCCGTTAACGTACGAATTTTAGTTCCAGACACAATTGTCACTCCATCAAGATTAGAAGACTTGAAATCACCAGGTGATTGCAACAAAGTCAAGTTCATGCTTAATTCCGAAGTGGTTGTTTCACTATTCATTTCGTATTCAAAAGTTTCCTCGATGCGTGGAAACGTGTATCCGGTTAAGGTATAATCAAACTGCAAAGATTCTCCGTTTAGTATAATGTCAATTTCGTTTTTACCTTGTTTTACAAGATGTCCAAAAAAGTCTTGAAGTTCTTTTCTAACCGAGTCCACATTCCAACCACCCGAAGCAATTGGTAAATCAAGATTGTGTATTGTAATGATAGTTCCACTTTCAATCAAACGAGATGAATCCAATGTTTGTATTGTAGGTTGATAGTCATCCAAAAACTCGGTTTTACCCGGTTGATAAGTTACCAAAAAACTATTTCCATTCAAATTCTTGGTTTCGATTTCCCAATGAGTGCTTTCACCATCCGACAATTTGTCGTTTGCAACCTTTCCACCAATTCCCATGTGACCAAGACGTGGTCCAGCACCACCACTTGAATCATACGAATTGCCGAACACAAAATACTTTTCAAACGCAGACATTCCGTTTTCGTCTTTCGTATCATCAAATCCAACACCATTATCTTGAACGACCACGGACTTTTCATTCAATTGAATATTAACGTTCGTTGCTCCGTTTTGAATTGAGTTCTTCACCAACTCGGTAAATGCTTGAGCATACGTAATTGTTGACTGAAGAATGTTACTTATATTCGCACCTGTTCTTATTTTAATTTTATCCATATTTTTTCTCCCAAAAGTTCTTATAATAAATATTAATATTATTTCTTTTCCTTGCGTTTTCTACGACCTTCACCTCTTGGTTTTCTGCGACCTCTTCTTGCTCGTTTTTCCGCACGATATGCTTCTGTTAAGGGACCCGGTTTCATTTCAATGATTTCATCTGGAACAACCATACCGTCTGGTACGTCTCCTTTCCACATATCGTGACGAAGCATATTCCATACCTTGCGTTGATGATAATCAAAGTCTTGAAGTCCGTTTGCAGTCATTTCGTCAATGTTGCTCCATCCTACGGTGCAATTAAAGTGAACAATAAATGCGTCTTCTTCTGCTCGTTCTCGTCCACGATTCTTGATGTTGCGTTCCCAATGCACTCCTTGCGGATAACCATTTGCACTGAGTTGTACGTAATTTATATCATCAGGTTCAATCGCACGATGTAAACGAAGATTAAGAAGCATCATATCTTCCTTGAACTTGCGTTGTTTGATTTCCCCGTCTTCGTTTGTTTCAATGTATCCTCGTTTGAAATCTTCTCGGTCAATGTTAAACAAATGAATTGTTTTTTCATTGCTTTTAGCATAAAAGAAACCTGGACAAATACTTGCTCCACCTGCAACTTGAAATGCTACGTCGTAATTTCCTTCTTCGCAAATTTTTTCAAGGTCTGACAATGGATTCTTTAGAAAGTTGATGTCAGTATCAGCATAAAGCACGTTGTACCCTTGCGTAAGCAACTGATGTGTTGCTTCCATTTTGTTCCACATCAAAGCATCCCATCCTTTTTGGTGAAACTCTGAAGTGGTTTCTATGTGAAAGTTCGGACTTATCCAACGCACACTTTCAATGTCTTTTTCTTCGGACATACGTTCAAACGATTCATCATCCAAGCAATACATGATAACCATGCTTTGCATATCCAATTCACGGATATACTTTAACCAGTTTAGGGCAAAGTCCAAATAACCACCATTTACGTAACTTAGTAATTTAGTTTTTTCCATTAATAATCTCCTTTTATGTTATTGGATTCACTACTTTTCAAAGTGTCATTCCATATTGTGTGATAGGGTAACCTTACTACGTCATCAAAATTGTTGAAATACTTTAAATAATTAGTTGTTAATAATTCCTCAGGACCCATATTCGGATTTTCATTTCTAATTATTAAATCAAATATATTTTCAAACGCATCAAATATTTTTATTTTGTCGAACGACATACACATAAATTGATCCGTAAATATAAACAAACGAGAGCAAGACAACCGGTCTAACGATCTAACTATATATGTTTTTTTAACATTCATTGTATCGAATTTCATTTGTCTCATGCGAAAATCGCTGTCTTTAAATGAGTTTGTTGTTTCATCAATGCAATCGTATCTTGTAAAAATCACAAAGTCATATTCTTTTTTACAATCATATAACAAATTCAAAACTTTATTACGTGAGTATAGTTGCGACACCATTGCTTCAACGGAATTTAGTTTATATTTTTTTTGCAACTTGCCTAATGTTTTTATGTAGTCCTGAAAAGGTTTCGTTTTTTTTATTTTCTTCGTAATTTCTTTAAAGTTTTTTGAAGGTTCAATCTTGAATTTTTTTGGATTGTAGATTTTTATTATTTTTTTATCAATATCTTTTTCTACAAGTTCATTTTTTGTATTTGACCAAGGTCCTACATCTTTATATGGATTTCCTACCTCGTCACCATCCCACCAGGCATGACAATAAAAATCAAAATCACAATCTAAATTATTTTCAACCAGTGTAAATATATTCTTTGCACCTTCTTCAAAAGCTCTCGGTTGTCCTGCTATACAAACTGCTATTTTCATAATTTTATTAAATTTAAATATCCCTTGCATTTTTCATTGTCGTGCAACGGAATCAAAGTAAATAACAAACTATTTGTTATTGTTTTAATATGCTCCACACATTCACCTCCATGCTCCTTTTTTACATGGTCAAACAAGCACGACACAAAAGTTTCTCTAAATTCATCGGAAACTGATTTGCTTTGCATTACTTCATCGTAACCCAACAAAGACTGATATACCTTGGCATAATCATAAAATACATCTCCGTGTATAGTTGTCGTGTCTCCCATTACACCACGTGGATCAATCAATTTAATTTTGCCGAACTTGTCCATCAAAATATTTGAAAACACAGGATCACCATGTATGATTCCTCGTTTGCCTTTTTTGTTTTCTTCGTACTCTTTTAACTGCGTTTCAAGTTTGTTGTAAATCTCAGAAGCATTTTCCAATGACGAGTAGTCGTATAATTCGTATCGTTGCTTCAACTTGACTGCATAATTTTCATAAATGTTGATGTTTGATTTTGACTTAAACGAATGAATGGTTTTCAGTGCGTCCAGCAGTTTTTGAAAACCATCGGTTGTCAAACTTTCCGATAAAAACATTTCCTGAAGTGTAAGACCCTCCACTCGTTCAATACAATACTCCGACCAATTGGCATCATCATACGAAATCAAACTTGGTGCATAATTACATAACTTGCGAGGTAGATTAAGATACCATTCAATTTCACCTTTAAGTTTGTTTGCGTTTTCCGACCTCTTGGTAATCACCGGTATCGTAGTATCCTCAAGTGAATTGAAATCTCGTTCGTCAATTGAAAAGTTGCTTATCCCAAGTTCCTTTTGATAATCGTCAAATGCGTTTATCACCAAGTCATCAATGTAAGTATGTGCATACGGTTTACCAAAGTACAGTTCGTCATACGGAATTTCAAAGTTCTCCAAAGTATCAATCGTAATCTTACCGACGTCGGCAGTTATCTTTCCCACATTGCCGGAGTGGGTCTTCATTCTTCTCGCAGTATAAATTATAATCGTACATCCAAGTTTCTTGAGAAACCGTGCAAACTCTATGTTCTCTGTAATCGGTTCAACACTCGTATAATCCGCCGGAATTTTCGGATAAGTAACCAACGTATTATCAAAGTCAAAGCAGATTCTATACTTCTTGAAATAATCAAGATTCTTGTTTTGCATAAACTTATTCTGAAACAACTTGTACTGAAACGGAGTTCCCACAACGTCAAAGTCAGACTCACTTATTACGTTTGCAACAAACTTCTTTTTGTCGTTTACCATTTCTGATATAACACGACTCATATAAAACTCACCACCGAACCGCAAATCATCGTCAATGATTTTTTTGCAATATTTCCGCAACTCACTCAACTTCTCAAACGCATAAGCACCCGTGTTTGCAAACTCGGTTATTCTTTTTTTCTCGGCAATCTTATTGATGATTTTGTTTTCGTTGAAACCAACATACGAATACACAGGACGTTCATCACTTTGCTTGAAACAAACGACCATGTTCTTTTGATTGCTCATACGATACATTGCAAGCAAGTCTATTCCATAAAAGGTATCACCATCAAGCAATATCGTTTCGGCATCGTGTTCAATGTCCTTAGTGCCAAGGTAAATGGTCTCGGCTGCGCCACGTGTATCGGCATCCAAATAGATTATATTGTAGTTCGGATACTTCTTTTTTATTTCATCCTCAAACCGATATTTTTTCAAAGACTTATTGCATATCAAATATACGTTGTCGTTGTTGGTGATACTGAGATTATCAAGCAACCAAAAAATAATTGGTTTGAAAAACAAACGAATAAGTGGTTTGGGTAGACGATAACCGAACTCAGAAAATCTTTTACCAAGTCCTCCTAACGGAATAATTATATTCACTTACCATCTCCATCTTTCTATTTTATACACCTGCTTCTTTAGAATAGTTCAAACTTGCGTCTTGTTTACCTTCTTTGATTTCGTTGTAAATCCAAGCATATGTTTTTTCCAAACCTTCTTGCAATCCGACACTAGGCTCCCAACCTGTGACTTCTTTGATTAAAGTGTTATCAGAATTTCTTCCACGAACACCTTGAGGTTTTGTCAAATCGTATTTTCTTTCAACTTTGATTTCCGCAATTTTTTCAATCATGTCAATAAGTTGATTGATGCTGACCATTTCACTACTTCCAAGATTCAATGGTTTGGTATAATCACTTGCCCACATTTTATCCATTCCCGTGATGCAGTCATCAATGTACATGAACGAACGAGTTTGTTCTCCGTCACCCCATACTTAAATTTCGTGATTTCCACTTAATTTTGCTTCAATGATTTTACGACATAGAGCAGCCGGTGCTTTTTCACGACCACCTTGCCAAGTACCATACGGACCATAAACATTGTGATAACGAGGAATGCGTACGTTCATGTCGTAATCTGATTCGTAGAAGTTGGTAAGAATTTCGTTGAAAAGTTTTTCCCATCCGTATCCACTTTCTGGATCAGCAGGATAAGCATCAGGTTCTGCTAATGCTTGATCGTCAGCACTCAAAATCTCGGTTTGTTTGAATGTTGGATACGCACACGCAGAAGAACTATAAAGAAAGTCTTTGATACCATGCTCTTTGGCTGCTACAAGCATATGTACGTTAATAAGAACACTGAGCATACACAATGCGTGGTTGTTTTCAATGAAACCCATTCCACCCATGTTGCAAGCAAGATTATATACCATATCCATGCCTTCGGCTGCTTTCATGCAGTTTTCACGCAATTCAAGGTCAAGAACAAGTTGCTCTGTTCCTTCAACTGGTTGATACCATTGATTAAGTGGTTTCTTGTCAACCACACGCACATTATGACCTTGCTCTTGAAGGTCTTTTGCCAAATGTCCGGCAATGAATCCACCACCACCACATACAAGTATATTTCTTTTATTGCTCATAATAATATATAGTAAATTTTAAAGGTTTTTACTCGGTATCACTGCATACTTTGTCAAAATCAATTTCAAGCATTTCTTCACGTGGTAAAACTTTAAGTTGCTTTAATCTTTCAATTGAATATTCGTCTTCTTTTACATCCTCGGGAATCAATTCAGTTTGTACGTAATCCGATGAACTAAGATTTCTTTCAAACTTTGCATTGTTGCAATAAAAATACAACAAACCAATTTCAGTCTGAGGATATGCAGTCTGCAATCTTGAAATAAAATAGTTTATATCCTCGTCTTGATTAGTTCCATGTACACGTTTGAGTTGTCTTTTTTCATCCGCACGGAAAAACAATATTTTGTTGTTGCTTCTAAGTTGTGAAGCAAGACGTTGTTGACGATTTTCAAATACACGAACAAAATCTTCCCATATTGGATCAATCGTTAAATCTTCTCCGAGTTTCCAATCGTGTAATTCGTCTTTGCTTAAGGTATCTTTGAACCACACGTCTGCAAAGTGAGGATAGTAAACTTTTGGTGTTTTTTTATGCCAAACAATTTTATTACGAATTTCAGTACTTCTTGGTGCGTATTCGTTTATCACCTCCCAATCTGCTTTATCTGCAAAATAATTGTCAAATCCGTCTGCCATTAAATTAGCACAATCAGTAAGACCCTCCACCGTATCCATGTTATCAAACGGACTCGAATAATAACGAACGTCTGCGGAACGAGAAATTCCTAACGTATTGCATTTAATTCCCAAATTAACGACCAAATTCCAGTCGATATCAAATATTTTAGATTGTTGTTCTCCCATGTAATATAAATATAAGTTAAAGAGTTTTTATAGTTCTTATGTTTTTATTAAAACACATTAAATATCCAATGTATCTTTCAATTGCGTGTTCTATCATACAATCAGGTAAACCACGAAAACCATGCTCCAAAAGTTCAAAATAATTCTTGGCATTTTTTCGTTGTCGCATAATTCTTGATTTCTTTGTCATAGATTGATTGTAAATGTCATTTTTCATTCTACGAAACTCTGAGTTATAATAATCGTCATCATCCATGATGTCGCACCAAAATTTATCGTTCTTGTTTTTGTCTGTTAATAACTCGTAAATTTGATTAAAGTTATTTAATAGAACATCAAAAAATTCGCATTTTGAAACAAAAATCTTACCCGAATTATATTTCCATGTTTCTAGATTTTCATGCGGAAACAAATGTTGATATGTTTTTAATATCTGAAGATTTTTATCAGTCTGCTCTATATCCACATATTTGAATTCCGAAATTAATGTGTCGCAATTTTCTTGGAATACATTGATGTTTCTTATATTAAGTAAATTGTTTCTCCATATGTCGTTACTCTTGGAATGTACACAAAATACATAGTCATATTGATTTTTAACAAAATTTAATCCGATTAAAAACGGACCAACATCCCATCCTTTGTTTGGAACAATTATTGTTTTGTCACGATAAATACTTTTGTATTTTTCAAGTAAATCATTTGAAAAAGTACAACCAAATTCATAAATTTCATTTTCGTATTTTTTGTATGAAAAATTTCTGTTGAAAATTTGCATTGAATTTAATGTTAACAACACATCAATTTCGTTTGCATAAGTTTGCTTTATTTCATTTACCAAATTTTCATAATATGAAACTTGCTCTTCATCTAAATTTGATAATGAAAGAATTAAAATTATTTTACTCATTCTCCAAATTTATATCCGAAATACTCAATGTCTTTTGCGTATTTTTCAGCAACAATTTGACGAGTTTCGTCATCGTAATATTCAGTATAATGTTTGTGTTTCGTTGAATTTGCATGAGGAAGTTTTTGTTGTGGAATTCCAATTTTGTCGCAGACGGTGTTGAAATCTTCTTGGAGGTTTTCGGTTTTGCCGATAAAATCCACACCAACTGAATCATTTATTTTTAAAAAATCATATTGGGTGGGCGAAGTATGCAGAGCAGTTCCATCCATTACTATTTTTTTAAATGAACCGAAAGATGCAATATGTTTTGCCTTATTCAGAAATTCTGGGGGGTGGATTCCGGTGGGATTGTTTTGTTCTTTTTCAAATTCGTTGATTAAGAAAAAACAGTTTGATACGAATCTATCCCACGGATTTCTTACAAATGCAAATTTAAAATACTCATCGAAGTTCCAATTTTGTGAATTGAAATGCTCTTTAAGCCTAGATGCAGAGCTATGATACCGATACGGAGAGTTTTCATCAGAACATCCATGTATATCAAAATATTCGTTTAATGCAAATGTAACGCTTGTTGATGCAGTTTTTGGAATTCTTATTGATAAAAATTTATATTTGTGACTGATCACGGGTATACCTTCATTTGTTGTTTAATTTGTATTATTGTACATTTATTTCTATTAATCGACAGGCCAAAGCTCGTAGATCAGAGCTCACTCCTTCATCTATTGGTCGTGGTGCTTTTGAAAAGAAAAGTTCTACATCCATATTAGAATCTTTGGGTATGTTAATTTTAAAAGTTAGTTCCTTGGTTGTAGAATCAATGGAAAACTTTTCTACCGAATTGTTTACGGTAATGCGGACCGATTGCTTTTGTATAAAATCTAGTGGATCTATTTTAAATACTATCTCAGAAATGTCCACAAGAGATTCAAGCTTTAACGAACATTTTTTTTCCATTAAGAGTTCCGCATAAAATCCTGACACAGAACCAAGTTGACGTGCAAATCCTATAATGGGAAGTCGCATATTTTTTTTATAGTTTTCGAGGGCATTGTCTTTAATTTGGTTCTGATGACTGAGACGATGCTCTTTTTCATAGAGACCCTTTGTCATATGTAGGCATGACCTTTGCATATTTTTAAGTGCCTCTGCATCAGAATCATTGATTGTGTATCCAGAAACATATTTTTCAATTGGTAACTCCGGAACATATGTTGTGCCGTGAGGAGGGGCAATTTCTTCTGCTGGTCTATCTTTGGTGTAAAGATAAATAGCAAAACTCTTTCGTGAAGTATTGTCAGGAATTGAGTCATTAACAGAATGAAATCCATGCCAGGAATATTCATTAGTTTCAAAAATAACAAGTCGATTCTTAATCGGCACTACAGTCTCTACTTGATCCGTATCTGGTTCCCACGGATTTGAGTGAAGCTCGAGGTTGCCTCCCCACGACTTTTCCCATTTGGGATTCAGGTATAAAATAGCATTAACCCTCCTATGGACTTTCCCCATACCAGGAATATCCAGATAATTAAAATCTACATGAGGGTTCATTCCCTGCCCCAAAAGATTATTATGAGTACCACCCCCAAAATAACCGGGATCATAAAGAAGGTCGGAAATTCCTGTCAATGTTTTCATATATGATAAGAATTCTTCAGACTGGATATACTGATCAAGATTCTGAAAGGTGGTTGCTAGTGAGGAGATGTCCGAAACCGTGTGTTTTTTACTCGGACCACCATACTCATTTATCATGTCGGCCGGAACGGGAACGGGAAAATCCTCCACTAAAGAATTACAAATGGAGTCATCAAGGAAATTATCTATTACCACATACTTGAATGGTTTTTGCTCTAAAAATTTTTGAGAGTGGTGACCCACTGATTTAAGGTTTTCTTTGGATATCATAATTTAGTCCTCGATGGTTGTATTTGATTGTTTTAATTGATTGTATAATTTTTGATCAGAACTCTCTGATATAATTTCACTAACTTTCTTTGCCAGTTTTTTATCAATAATTTTATTTTCATTGGTGTTGCGTGTAATTACATTTTGCTTACATTGAGCAATATCAAATTTTTCACAATAAAATTTGGTTATTTGTTTAATAAAATCATTCATATTCGAAACATCTCCTACAAAATCTATTTTGTGTATATTATCAAGTGCTTCATATAAATCATTTTTATTTGATAAATATTTCGTCATCGCGGATGACATTCTAATACAATATTCTTCTAACTGATTGTTTGGTAATTCATTCATATGAACTTTTGTTTTAGGATAATCAAAAAATTCATAATGACTTATCAATCTAGAAGTAGGATTTCTTAAAATAATGGACGATTTATGTTCACCAAATTTATCCGATATATCAGGTGAATTGTATTTTGTGTGACACAATAGTATTTTAATCTGACTTAATTGTTCTTCTGTTTTGCTATCTACGAATTCACCGAATGATTCCTTGCAAGCAAAATTGTATTTAAGTGAAGACTTCTCTGGACAATACATTTCATATTTTTTATATATCTTAGAAAAGAAATTGTGCAAAGTTGCACGAATCGTACTTCCCCCACATTTTGGTACATGATAAAAGCAAAAGTCGGGTTTTAATAATAATCTTTTTTCTTCAAATTTCATTTTACGTATTCGGCATTATTATAAAAAATATAATCATTTTTAAAAAAGTTCTTTACCGATGTTTGTAGATATTCACAATGATGTTTACTTCTTCTATCACTAATAGCATTTTGTAAAAATAGTTCTGAATTGAATTCGGATGCGTCATTCATTGTTTTATTTTTATTGCTCACACAATCAACATGATTGAATTTAAAAATTTTGTTTAAATTGTTAATTAAATTATCGTCGACACTTATTACCTTACAATGATCTAAAAAGTATTTGGATACTTGGTCAGTTATTGGTGCAAAGTGTGGATTTATTTCATATGAATGTTCTATGTTTCTGCAATGAAAGTCTATCAAATGCCTGTACGTAAGCTTTTTTATATCACTTGATATGTTGTCAAAAAACCAAAAATAAAAATTTGCAATCGAATTATTTTTTGTATTTTTAATAACATTTGGATAATGTTTTATGAATTTTTCGTCCACTCCACTTACAAATCTATCAAGTGGATCACGACCTATTATGTACAAATCATATCCATGATTTTTATGATAATCTTCAACAAGTCGTTCTTGTATCTCAGGTAAAAGTCTAGGTGTATGGCAATGCAGAGTTTTTGCATCCTCACCCAACTCACCACATGAGATTAGAAAATCTTTAATATATGATTTACAAGTACTACACGCACTCTTTGCAGGAGTCTTTATAATTATTTTTTCTTGTTTTATTTTAAATATCATATCTTAATTATTTAATTGTTTTATCAGTTTATCAACTTCAATAATTTTTTACTAAAATAATCGTAGTCCAAATCAGACTTATCAAAATTTAATAAGTATTCGTGTGTTTCGGCATATAACTCTTTAAGTTTTTCTTCATCTTTAAGTTTTTCCTCTACTTCCGATAAATCTGTAAAAAACATAGGATAATCATTTCCAACATACTCAAAAATCGCAGGAAGTTTTTTCACAAAAAACGGAATGTTTGCTGATATCATTTCAAGAACTGCATTGTTTGCAGACGCATCTATTAAATCAATCAAAACAATATTTGTTGTAATTAAATTATCATACTTTTTAAAACTCTTGGTAAACATCATTTCCACCGAATTTACATCTACATCCAAATTGAGCATCTTAATTTCTTCGTCTCTTCGGTGATACATTAATTGTTTGTCGGGATGACCATACATCCACACCTTATCATACGAAGACTTTAATTTGTATATAGATGATATGCTTCTCATTTGTTGTCCAAGTGCAATTACTTTTTTGTTTGGATTTTGAAGAAATTTATTCATTTCAAACTTTTTTATGTTGCCAATAACGGGATGTTTCAATGTTATTATATTAACACTATCATCAAGTTTACTTTCTATATATGCTTTCATATAATCACTTAAAACTACTAATGCTTTGCAATATTTTAAACTATTTAAAAAGTTTTCACTTTCGAGCAATTTATCTATGTGGCATATTTGTAAATGTGGAGGTGTATTTGGAGTCATGTGTGAAATTCCAACCCACTCACGTTCAATTACATCTCCACGATCCCAAACAAAATATTTTTCTAATATATCAAGAAGTGCAATTCCACAATCTTTTCTTAGATATTTATTTTTAAGCATATATTGTAGCAAGGATTTCCAACCACCACGATGTGCAGATGATTCACCATTAAAATATGCCCAATCATAAAGTTCATACGCATTAAATAATCTAAACATTGTATCACAATTTGCCAACCAATACTGATGACCACCAAATGAGTCTGGACTATAAACTCGTTCCTCAGAAAACTTTTTTGCAGTTTCTGCATCGGCAACTTTACCAATATTAAAATCTAACATTGTCTTGCTGAAATAAACGTCCTCTGGTGGATTATCAAGTTTTGTACTTTCAATATATCGTTGTGTGTCTTCGCTTAATTCCAACTCACTTGGTTTTATAGTCTCAAGGCACTTAATAAGTTTGCTTTTTTTTCTAAAAGAAAATCCACCGTTTCCCACACCAACTGAATTGTCTGTTTGATTTGGTAACCAGGGTGCTCCGATATAATCATAATCTAAAAATTCGTTTAGTTGATCATGGAATAACATAGCATCTTGTTGATAAATTAGTATATTTTCCTCATCAAAACTATTCCAAAAATCTTTACTTAAAAATAAATTGTTATATGAATTTTGAGTAAACTTTTCCAAGTCCACACTAACCACTTGTATACTTTCATTTATTGTATAACAAAATTCTTGCATAGATTTTAAAGAAGTTGATGTACATACTATTCTTATTGCAAATTGAGGAAGTTTATTCATTACATTTCTTATAACGAACTCAATGTGTGGCAAAATTCTATCTTCCGGAATAATTACAACAGAATCGGTTTTTATTGGGAGTATTTTATTTTTTGTTTTTTCTCTTAACTCATCAGTTTGAAGAAAGCATACAAATGAATGCATTAATTTTGGATTGTTGGAAATTTCTTCGTATTTTGTTTCTAAATTTATACTTAGTTTCTCACAAAATTCGTCTAACTTTTCATCAGAGAATAATGCGTATTTTATATTATGTCTATCTGCAAAATTACAAAATATTTGGTCAAACTTTCTTGATTTATTAAAATATTTTTTGTATCTGCGTTTATTTTTGTCAACGTACCACATTTTTTTATCATTAAAACATTCTCTGTGATCATGTTGCTCTTGAACATGGTAATTTACAGATAATAAATTATGTGACAAATTTTCTTTGTGAGTATTATAAAACCAATTTAAATGACCCTCGTCCCACCATACTGAGATAAAATCATTTTCAAGATCTTTTTCCACATTTTTTTCCAATGCTAAAAACATTTCTTTGAACTTGCTTGGTTTTGCTCCGAAAAATCTACCACCAACATATTCAGGGTTGACCCATGAGTCGGAAAAGCAAGCAGTAGAAATTGAGTTTCTTTCAAATGGTTTTTCGTCAATAGATTCATCAAGATGATTGTCGTGTAGTGTAAATGTATAATCATTTTCTAAATTTATATCACTGCAAGTTATTTGTGTAAAACAACGAGCATTGCTATTTAGAAAAAATAAGTAATCGTAATCGTTTATAGCATCGTTTATTTGTTCGTTAAAAATTTTGTATCTTAGCAAAGTGATATATGGAAATGGCATATCATCAATAACATACTGAGTTACTTTACCTCTTACGCATTTGTAATCCGATAGTTCTTTGTCGGTACAAATAAAGAAGTGTTTATCGCAGTCAGGAAGAAAATCAAATGCTATGCTTTTTACAAACTGCTTGTAAAACACAGAGTAATTTCCTGTGAATATTGAAAATATTGCAATTCGTTTTTTTGTATCATCTCCCATCATCTATAAATATCAAATCAACTTAGATTTGCTGTACTGAAATCGTATGTTACGACAACTTGTATCTATCCAAATAAGTGTCGTGCAAATGCGGATGTTCTTCCGCAAACCAATTTTCAAGTTTGGTTTTGGTCTCGGCGTCTAACTCTTGTTGATGGAATTTGAAATCTGCTTTACCTTTGGTCAACGAAGGTGCTCCACGTGTCTGAGAACCTACTTTATCACTTCCCCCACTTTCATACAATTTTACCGAAATATCACGATGTTCCTTGACATCAATATCATCCCATTCGTTGCGTACTTCAAGAAAGTCCAAGAATTGCTTCATATAGGTCGCAGGATCACTTACAAAGTCCTCGTAGTACATAACCATCTTATCACCCTCAAATGAATCATAAACGTATAAATTGTCCGTGAAATCACTCATTCTGCTTACCTTCTTGTCAAATGTTCTTCCACGACAATGACGAACAAAGCATTCACGATAATCACGCAATACACAAACCAATTTCCGAATGTCTCGTCCTTGTATATCTTCCTCTGATAATTTGTGTCGTTTGTACAAAGTTGCGTTGGTTTTCTCGGTGCGTTGTTCACCCCAATGGTTCATTTCCACCAAAACGTTTCTTTCACTTGTATTTTCATTTGAAAAATACTCAAACCAATAACGAACCCAATTTGAACCAGTTCTTGGCAACGACAATAAACAATTTTTAAACTTTTTCATACATAATCTCCTTATTTTTTATACAAAGTCCGACAAAATAAACTTTTTACCTCCATACCACGCACCAAATCTTCCGAAACTGCTTCCGTGGCATCCATAAACCTTTTGAGTTTTTCCAAGCAAAAGCATATCAACCAATCCTTGTTCGGTTGGTGAGTGACGATGACGATGACCTCCTGGATAAATTTCACCACCTTCCACGTCATCAAAGTCACGATCAATTTTGACCATCACATCCTCATACTTCATCATAAACTTTTCTTCAGTCCACTTGTTATCGGTTGCAAGTAAAAATCTAGCATTTGAATTTCGTTCAAGTTCCATCTTGATGTTTTGGTCAAACCAAGTATCTGGACTTTTATCTTGCTCTTTCAAGTCGGTTCGTCTGATATGAAGTCCAATTGTATTTTTCACATCAAGTTTATCCACATACATATCAATTTCACTTTGAATATGTGGAAGTGGTTTGATGTGTCGTTTTTGATTGTTTACGTATTCTTGAAATTCTTCTTTGGTTAATTCAAAGTTTCCGTTAATAAATCGTTCGTGGAACTTGTTGTTTGGATAATTTGCTTTTACCCACAATGTATTTTCATCTGGTTGATATCTTCTACCCGTTTCGTATTGCATATTATCAGGTATTTCAAACAAGTCTTCAAACTTCTTTTTACCACACGCATCGTCTGGTCTCCATTTCATAATAAACGGAACTTCCAAATATTCCGCAAATGCTGAGTTTGTAACCCACGCCCTCATTCGGTTTGCAAGACCACTCATAAACGAATGGTAAAACACCGACCTAACCTTACTTGGTAATTTATTTTCAACAATTTCTGACATTTTACATTGCCTCCCTTAAATTAAATTAATTTCATTTATAAATAGAAATTAATTAATACTTTTTATAAAAAAATTATAGATTTTCCAATCCGAGTTTCAACTCATCAAATTGTTGAATATTCGCACCAATCGACTCGTATAATGAGAACGGTATTTTACATGCAAACGGATAGTCCTCTCTGCGTGAGTTGTAACACTCCACCGTGTTACATTTATCCTCAACTAACCACTTATATATTATCAGAAAATCTGCCCAATTTATATCAACCGATGAATCTACACACATCTCATCAGTACCACTACACGCAACATCCGAATCCGGTGGACATACCGGGGAATGTCCCATTGAAAACCTAAACCCCAACGGGGCCATTGTTGAATAGTAACTACCCAATGGCCATTCCAGTGGTTTTCTGCTCCAATCAATTCTAGATGACCACGCATAATATATAAGTGCATCATTTGATGACAAAACACCATCTGCATCAAAATCCGCACACGGCATCACTGGAAACTTAACATTATCAAACTTAAATCCTGGAGGAGCCATTTCGGTGTAATACTCAATATCAGACACCCCGTCTGGTTTTGAATCCCAATCAATCATTGAAGCCCACGCATAATAAACAAGTGCATCCTTCGATGAAAGACGGCCGTCACCAGTATAATCATCATCACAACATTCCCCTTCATTGCACGTATAATTCGCAGTTACCAAATTCGGAACACGTTCTGCATACGGATATGTAAGTCTATTCAAATTATATTCCGATGGTGTTGATGGACCTCTCGTATACCCCCCTTGCAAACAATATCCGGCAAGAATGTCACGATCTAATTCAGAAACTCTACCATCCTGATCAAAATCCGACGTATGTTCCGCAGTCAAATCCACCGAGGACTCCAATATAGGGTCCTCCTCGGTTTCCAATATCATCGAACTATTCGGTGAATATTGACCAATTCTAGAAATACGAGACACGGGAAGTCTAACGGCCCGCGGAGCATATCCCCTATCTTTATTATAATTTTCTATATCCTGGGGTTTTCCCTGCATCAACCAATTTGCACAAATCCTATAATCTGCTCTTGTGATACTTCCATCTCCATCAAAGTCCTCTATGAACACATTATCAATAACTGACTGATCAAATTTGGTTTTACCGAGCTCGGTTATCTTTATTTCTTCATGCGCCTCAAGCAACTCATGGAAATGATTTAGATTCTTTGTGTCCTCGGATAATATTTTCATCGTCTCCGAAAATAAATATATGCCACGAATCAAAATTAAATCAAATCATCAAATCTTGGATATTTTAATATAAGATAATCCAAAAAATATTTCGGTGAGTTTGGTTCAGATGGAAAACTTGTAAGTGTTGTCATATTATCCGCAACCCAATACCGATATTCGTCATAATCCTGCCAACCCTTTGATACGTTATACTTTGAAACAACATGACCAGAACATCCATCATATGCAATGTATGATCCTGCCAAATTTGGATACACACCAGATATTGTAAACGAAGTGCGAGTTCTGTGTATAACCTCATGTGGAACTCCACCACCCATTATAGGAAGAATCACATTAGACTTTAATTCAGGTAAAACTGCACCCACAAGTGACACGGATGAAATCTCCGCCCCACCATCAATACGAATATCAAACGAATCTACGGCTCGTTCGGAAGACGACATTGTTACTATTGCGGTCTTGGTCACATCTTGATATCCATATGACCACTCACCAACCGGATTACCATCAATATCTTCCCACAAAATGTTTGAATTTTTTGTTCCATCAGAATTCTTGAAACGAATCCTCACAGGATTTTCGGATATGTTTTCAATTGAAATTACGTATCTTTTATTTTCAACCAATTCCAAATCAAGTCGTTGTCTTATCCAAAACGAGGATGCACCTGCTTGACGTTTTATTACACCCTCACGCAACTTTATCTGATCAAACGAATTATAATCAAGTTTCTCATTTGTATCCGAAACCCATTCCGATGGAGTCTCGGTTAAGTATCCAAATTGCAATGAATAAAAATCACCATTATTTAACAACTCCGACGTTCCCTCAACTTCAATTTCCGTTGTCGTAACTTCTTCTGATATAGTTCCAGATGTTGGACCAAATTCAATTGGTTGGTGGTCTATCGTACGTAGTACCCAATTAGAACCCCACCTGTATAACATATAACGAGTCTGACCTACAAACACCGGTTTTCCATTGCCATCGACATTAAAGTTTTCCGAATTTGTAAAAGTTATTCTCCAATTCCCATAAAAATATCCGGAATCAATTTCTCCATATGTAGCATCAACATTGACCGACTTCACTTTATGAGTACACCGATTCTTATACGGATTCAAGCATCCAACAACAATCGTATCTCCCACGACGTCACCATCCTCATTCAACATGGCAAACCAGTCTGCTCTACCATTCCAAGTTCCTGCCGATAGTTGTCTGTTTACATATACCTTATACTCATTCTCCGAAATTCTCTTAACTGGATTACTCAACACCGAACATACCACGTCGGATAACAACCAGTTTGGTGGTGGGTCTGCACTTATTCCTCCTGTGGCATTTTCCCGCATACCAAATCGCAATATATGCGGAGCATTGACATCCGGGGTTGGTGTGGGAGTTGGAGTTGGTGTGGGAGTTGGAGTTGGAGTTGGAAGCAACTCTCCCAAGGAAACCCCACTCAATCTCGTCCACTTGTTGCCGAAACCAATTTCAATGGTGTCCACCTTGTTCCAATCGGTCAACGTGGTAAAGGTTGCCGTTTGGGTGATGTTCTTGGTTGCAGTTGTTGTAGAATCTACGGCAACTCCGTCAATTGAATTCCAGGTGACGGAGCAATACTTTGTTCCTTGCTTTCTCCTGAGACGAATCTTAAGAGGTCGATTGAGTTTTAAATTATCAAGTGTTATGCTATATTGAGTTCCTGCCGAGAGTTCGGAGAAACTTTGCCGAAGGAAAATCGTCCCTGGGTTTGAAGTTCTCTCCAATATACCATCGTCCAGTTTGGACTGACTCCAGTCGTTGGGGTCGATGGCATTTCCTTCATCTGTCCAGTTTGCGGGAGTCGCAGTAGGATTCTCTCCACTTAAAGTAGAAAACTCACCATTAAGCAACAACTCATCAAATGCACCCACAATCAACCCTCCCAATCAAGTTGATTGTAAAAAAATTGTATATATGAAACTATATGATTTTTTCTTCCCATCGGTGATATGTCAGGATCATATGTCAACCACACTCGTTCGGTTGACATATTCGCACCAGAAACCGAATAGTATTGAGTCTTTCCTGTATACATGAATTCAACCACCTCGGAGTCGTCATCAATTACATGACTTTTAACCACTCGTTTTACATCAGTGGGTAGTACTCTGAAAACTGAAAAATAACTTCCGAGGCCTTGCTCAGAACCAATGAAATCTATATTATACGATAAACCCTGTGTGGTTTTATCAAACACCACACTATCACCAACCGACAATCCGGAAACATCACAATAAATCCGAGTTCCACCAAAACTTGTAAGTTTCGCAGTCAGTGCCGTATATTCATCAACAGTTTCAGTTGCTTCCATGTTCACAAAAACCGTAAACAACGTACTACTGCTAACTGCCGCCACAAGGAATTCCCCATCTATCTTACCATCTGACGAATTTGAAAATGTTACCGTGTCTCCCGCAGTCAACGTGACCTCCCCAAGAGCATAACATGACATAAGACCACGTTGTGACATCATTGTAAAGTTTATGTCTATTACAGTTTTGTCAAGTGTTGCCAAAAATATCTGCTTCACATTAATTTCAGAATTATATCCCAACTTTAAGTATCGTTGTTCCATTGGGGTTGCATATTTTTTCGGAATTATGCAATATCCAGGACTTGCTTCTGGAATCCCACCACCAAGCACCGACTCATTCAAATATAATCTATATTCATCGTTTCCAAGATATTCAATTGGGTGATTCTTCGTAGTAATTGTTTTTTCATACATCACATTGGAATCTCCAGACTCCACCAACTTAATTGAAAATATATCAACTGCATCGGTGGCAGGAGTAGGATCCGGATACACATTATCTGGCAATTCAGAACAACACGCATCAATGCTCTCATATGAATAATTGGTTATGTCACCCGGAAAAACAGGTATACTTGGATCATATTCATTCGGAAATGTAGAAATTTTATAACATGCAGATTCCTCACCATATTTGGCAGATACCACACCACCATACATATACCTTATCATATTAATATGTAATGTCTTACCATTAGTAATCTTCTTGAAAAAATCCTCGGTCAGGGGAACTTTCATAATTGGACTCAATAACACAGAACTCATCCTATCACACTCAGTTCCCATATCAATAATTGCATAGTCTGGAACCTCTGGGATCAATACTCCATCGGATGCAGTTTCCAGTTTGGTTGTAAAATTATTCCATGCATCCATTGCAGCTGACATTGACTCACCATCCAATGTCCTCCGTAGTTCTTCCAGATAATATTGCTCAAACACTCTACCGAATGTGAATAATTTATACCAGTTGGGTATGTATATTTCCGTATCAAGATTATTAACCCAACCGAATAAGTTTGCAAGAACTTCAGACACACTTGAGAGGGTTTCTGGAATCTGATGTTGGTTATATAACTTAGACAATAATTCACCGATGATCGTGGCATCCCCAAATTGGAACTCCGATGTACCGAAAAAAGTATTTGGATTAAATGAATTGGTTTTGCCGATATATTCGATAAAACTCATCAAAGCATTTACTATTATCAATTTTTTATACATCACTATATATTGCAAATTGCCTTGTAATATTTGATCTATTGGGTCATCGTTCAATAAATCACATTCAAAATTAATTCCAAGATTATATTTTAATGATTGTTGTTTTACATGAACACTTTGAGTATTTCGGCCGTACCTATTAAGCAATGTAGTTAGAGCATTGAGTTGCATTGCCCCATCAATAGTTTCATAGTTAACTCGTATAGGTACATTTGATAAAGCATCATGACCTTCCGTCAATGACATATTTCGTATTACATCAGTTGGTGCTAAACCAATTCTGAATGTACCTGTTGGTGTGGATGTGGATGTGGATGTGAACTCTTGTTCATTGATTTTATACGAAACATTCGCATCTTTAACATATCCGTATGAAATAAGTCTTCCATATTGATGTCCCGTTCTTATATGAATCTTACCCAACACACTTCCCTGTATACGGGAACCCCGAATGCTCGATGAATCCACACGAAGTTTATACGATAACTCATTTGGTGTATTTTCATTTGGTGTGAAATACAAATCATCGGTTACGGAAATTCCACTTCCACCCTCGGTAGATAAGTCATACGTGTTTGTATGTTCATCTAAAATATCTCCCTCAATTTTATCACCAACAACAGAAAACTTATATGTAGTTCCTCGCAAAAGAACGAGGTCGTGAAAAACATGGTCATTTACATAATACCAAGGACCCCACTTGTAGTGACCCTCCTTGAATTCAAGTAATATTTCAACAGGATCACTCGGAACATCCGAAGTCACGCTAATTTCAGGTAAATCAGATGCGACTGGTATTTTAGATGCGTCAATTCTACCAAATGACAGATATGACGAATATTCATCTGGAGTTTCTGTTTGCTCCGGTGTCAATCGTGATTTAGGTTGAATTATATGATCAACTGATGTGTCATCAAGTACTTCCTCATCAATTACAACTTCCTCATCAGACACGATAGACTTTTCTTCAAACTCAACCGTTATATAATAATCTCCCCCACGCATTTTTCCGTATCCAGACACTAACCAGGAAGCATTGCCTGTGATTCCTGTAAACTCATATCCATGCTTCGGTGATGCTACAAGTTGAACGGATGTTCCGACCTCAACCGTGTACTCCAAAAACTTATCAGATTTTTTCATTACAGAAAGGTCATTGGTTCTTAATATAAATGAACCACCTGTTTGATTTCTAATATTAAGTTTTCCATATTGCGGTGTGACTGAAACCTCCTCCGTTGCCAAATCCACATCTTGGGACTTTGGTAGTTCATATATAACTCTTTCCGGTTGTTTAAATCGTATACACAATTCCACGTCAGATTCAACTTCTCCAGTTAAAATCCTTCCATTTTCATAAATCGACTCCGTCATCCATTCCAAAACATCATCCCATCCTGCAAACTCATGTCCATAAGATGCGACCGGAGAAACAAGAATTTTGGTACCTGACCTAACATTAAAAGACTCATTTGAAGTGAGTATATGAGTTTCACCATCCAAAATCAACTCAACATAACCCTCTCCCACATGAGAACCAAACTCAATCTTCAAATTAAAAATATCAATACTCATTTTAAATAATTACCCAATAAGTTCAGTTTTAACCACTCGTTTCAGTTGTCGTTGGTGGTTCACATGCCCCACTTGTAATTTCTATATCAAACATACCAATTGGATCCGGTACACCCCCACCATCCTGTGTGATTGGGCTATAGAAAGATGCCTCATGTGTACCCAGTGGACATAATTGTTCATGTATTGGAAGAAGTTTAACTGTTGGTGGTAAAGCAATTGCCGACATGGTTAATCCGTGCCAAGGCCACTCATGTCCCAGTAGAAAAACTGCCTCATTAAAGTCACCCTCACCCGGAGCATAATAATAATACCCATATCCCTCACGAACTACCATGCCTCCAGGTAAAGTTTGTGTTTCGTTTGTCTCTGTTTCAACAAGTTTCTCTGCTGACTCGAAATATGTCATAAACTGACCACCGGACTCAAGAATTTCTTCCGCCCACACAAACGTTGCACCATTGAAAGGAGTCACCGAACTATAATCCCCTCCATCATTCGGTACGGTAAATGACACACAAAACTCATCACATTGTGGAATGGGTGGTGTTGGGGTTTGAGTCGGTGTTGGAGTCGGTGTTGGAGTCGTATCTACAGAACCACAAACTCCAGCATTGATTGCTCCCACTTCGTTCGCCCAACCTGAAAGTTCGGGTGAACTTACTGTAGCCGCAGAGTCAATGGTAAACACAAAACTAGATATAGTTCCTACACTCTCCCAAGTTTGTGTTAACTTTGCTAATCTCCATTGTGGGGTTGTATCACTCGTCTTTGCGATAAGATACCAGTAGTCATTGATTCCACCGGATACCGAAACGTGCGTTGGACTTCTCCAGTACGGATGTCCATTATAAATTCCTTGATATGACCATGTACCTACTTGCGATGATAAATAACCATATACAGTTGTAGTTCCTGAAAGGCAAATCGGAGAGTTTGTTGAAGCTGCAGTACCTGCTGGCATTTGTGTGGGAGTCAATGTGGGAGTTGGGGTTGGAGTAGGAGTCGGTGTTGGGGTTGGAGTTGCAGTCCAATCAAAAAGATAATCAAATTCAGGATATTTTATATTCACATAATGCAAAAACCAACGTGGGTCATTCAAATGTCCTGGGTCTGGACTACTAGTTAAATATGGTGCATCCGGAGAGTCCCAATACTTCCACATATCAATGTCTTGAAAATTATCCGATACATTAAACGTAAACGATGTCACCTCACCACATGAATCGTATGCAACCTTCGTACCCTCCAGTCCATATAACATCTCATTCACAATAAACGAATTATCCGTGGTCAATATAACTTCACTGGGTATCCCCTTTGCAGGATCGGAAAATATAACCATATCACCCACATTGGGAAGGTCACCTGAAACCGTCACCTCCGTTCCGAGAATATATGAGATTTCTCCTTGAGTTGGTCCAGAATCAATTGCTTGGGGTGATGTGTGGGACGTTCGTAATACCCAACCATCCCACCAATATAAAGTATATTTGACACCATCAATTCTAACCAAATATCCGTTGCCGTCTTGTGGAAAGTCCGATGAGTTTGAGAATGTAATATACCACTCATCCCATGTCGAGACACCAGATTGAATTGTACCAGTAAGTTCTTTTTGTGTGGATTCCAGTATGTCACATACACACCCAGAATCTGATGGTGGAACAAATCCGAGAGTAATTGTTGCAATAGTTCCTTCCGAATTTCTATCAAGAACACCAAACCAATCAACATGACCCGTTTCTGCACCAGGAGCAAGTTGTTTATGTGGGTATATCGTATAAACACTACCGTCCTTCACATACGGAAATTCCTCAATAGAACACTGATCCTTCACCAACCACTTTGCTCCACCTGCAATTCCATTTAGTGCATTTTCACGAATACCATACACAAAAACATATGGGTCTGGAGATGGGGTTGGGGTCTGCGTAGGAGTTGGAGTTGGAGTTGGAGTTGGAGTTGGAGTTGGTGAGGATGTGGATGTTGGTGAAGATTTTATATCACAACACTCATCTGTAAGTCTACCATTGTCGGAAGACCCCGAGGTTGTATACGTGAATCCTGGAATATCAAGAAATTCCGTACCAGATTTTAATATAACAATATATGATTTTCCACACCCCATCTCAGTAAAGTGTTGAAATCCATCCCACGCAGGTGGTAATGTCCCATCAAATCTACGATATGATTGTCCATCGGTTCTAACCTGATATACTCTGAATATCACGTCTCTTGGTGAATATGTCTTTAATTGATATATCCGCACCTCACCCACACAGGTTTGGCACGACGTATTTCCTGGTATCCCAGATATAATCCGAGTTCCATCCGAGTTGATTGCAACATGATATCCAAGTTCACCCGAACCAACGTCTCCCTCAACTAAGTCACCTATTTGCGACCACTCGTCACCAGTCCAATCATATACACGAATACTACCCGAATCTACCAATCCATTCCCATCACTTAATCTAGATCCCACGACAATACGGTCACCTGAGTTATCTATATCCACACTATTACCAGAATGCCCGAGTTCGAAAGTTCCCACAATCGGTTCACCCATTAAACTCCAAGTCTGACCGTCGAGCTCATATACACGTGTACTTCCTACCTGCGTTTCTCCCTCGTCAGGTGATCCAACCACAATTCGGTTACCCGCACTATTTAACGCAACACTTGCACCAAGTTGACTTACACCTACCCCATCAATAGAATCCCCAATCCGAATCCACTCACTATCCGACCAAGAATATACAACAACCGATCCTGATTGGTCTGACATATCCGCACCAATAACAAGAGTATCCCCCGCAGAATTCAATGAAACACTTGTTCCAAAATAATCCCCCTCGGATTCTCCAGTAAGATATTCCCCAAGTTGTTGCCATGTATCAAGTGATTGATTGTATGTGTATACTGCAACACTTCCCCGTGAATTATCCGTACCAACCAAACCAACGGCAACTATATCACCCGTATCATTCAGTGAAACACTTGTTCCGGACCATGCGTACTCATCAGGTCCATTAATATCTGCACCTAGTTGTGTCCAACCGGAGTTTGTATGCTTGTATATGCGAATATGACCCGAATCTGTTCCAGACCCGTCATTACCAGTTGCTCCGATTGCAACTCTATCTCCGGCAGAATTAATAGAAACACTAATACCACTATTATCGTCAGGGGACTCTCCTACGATGTCATCACCAATCTGATTCCATGTATTACCACTCAATTCATATACACGCACAAGTCCATAGTCATAATGAACATATTCCCACGGCTCCTCACCCGAAACAATTTCCCCCCAATATGGAGCACCCACGACTACACGGTCACCATCCGAGTTTATTGCCACACTATACCCAAGTTTATCTCCAGGAGCCTGACCAAATATACTACCCCCCACTTGCAACCACTCATGTATAGTTGCAGTTAAATCATAAGTATCACATTCCTCCGTACACATACCATACCACCCAGAATGTATGTTTAACCGATCAGATTTTTGTTGTAAAATTGCCATCTTACTTCGTGGGTCGTTACTCTACGTTACCTTCGTTAAAATATTCACCTCACCAGGATTGGTCAAATTGCCGATATAACACGCACCTGTTGTGGGTGACTGATAAGTTACTTGGTCACTATCATCAAATGATCCAATTATGGTAACCACTCCTTGTATCCCATCTTCACTCGTAGCAACAAAAAAGTCTAAGGGAGCTCCTGTTATATTAATTTTATTAAAACACAGTATCCCACCTTCCTCAAATGCGTTGGTGTCCAATCCATCAGGATTATCCTGCTCAATTTCCATACTACCTGTTGTCTCAATTCCGTGTGAATACCCATTCCCAAGACAACATTCTGGGAATGGGAACGGTATTGGAGTTGGAGTTGGAGTTGGTGATGGTGTCGGAGTTGGTGTCGGAGTTGGAGTTGGAGTTGGGGTTGGTGGCTCCTCACCACATCCATATTCACCAAATTTCATATTTTCAAAATACACAGGATTTGAAACACCATCCGTGGTCCAGACTTCATCATGTGGACACGAAATATCTTCAGATAATGGTGGGTGGGAATATACTACCGCATATTGACCAGTACCAATATCCTCGGTAGGTGGCCTCGTAGTAAATTGCCAACGAAATTCATTTTCCCAGTCAGTCTCACCGGCAATACCATAATTAACATTACCCACTCGGATGTAATGTCCCTCGGAAGTCTCATTTTTCCAATAGTGATATCCACCCACATCATATCCCCCATATGAGTATGTCCCATTGAAAACTGAATATCCCTCTGTTATCCCACTAACACAATATCTGTTTGGTTTGCACTCCCACCACTCAGGAGTCGGTGTTGGAGTCGGAGTCGGGGTTGGTGTCGGTGTTGGAGTCGGAGTCGGGGTTGGTGTCGGTGTTGGAGTCGGTGTCGGGGTTGGTGTTGGAGTCGGGGTTGGTGTTGGTGTCGGTGTTGGAGTCGGTGTCGGGGTTGGTGTTGGAGTCGGGGTCGGGGTCGGGGTTGGAGTCGGGGTTGGTGTTGGAGTTGGGGTTGGAGTCACGGTTTCGGAAGGTGTTGGACTAGAAGTTGGAGTCGGGGTTGGAGTCGGGGTCTGCGTTGGAGTCGGTGTTGGAGTCGGGGTCTGCGTTGGAGTCGGTGTTGGAGTCGGGGTCTGCGTTGGAGTCGGTGTTGGTGTCGGTGTTGGAGTCGGAAGTGTAACATCACCAGGAACACAAAATACCTTCCAATGAATAGACACACCAGGTTCATCATTCTCATCAGTTCCTTCCCACTCCATTGCACTCCAAACCTTACCATTCCAAGCAACAAGTTCATTTGCAACATATTTCCGTTGAATCCACGCATCATACCTCGTCAAATCACATACAAACGGAGTTGGAGTTGGAGTTGGAGTCGGAGTTGGTGTGGGTATCTGGTCTAAAGTCGGTGTCGGAGTCGGTGTCGGAGTTGGTGTTGGTGTTGGTGTTGGTTCTGACGGGCAATCGCAGATATATTCCCAATGAACTGATTGACCGGGTATGTCATCCGTCTCACATCCCTCGGGTCCAGATGCGATGTATATGGAATCATCATGTATTACTGCGGTACCTGGTATTTCATATCGTCCAGCAACCCATGTTTCATATAACTCACAATCACAAATAGCCTGGCCTCGTCCCTTGCTGGCAAGTGACCTAAACATATTATCAAAAAGATTGTGAATACCCCTCATATATATCTAAATATTTGAATACTGAGGTTTAATGGGAAAAAGACGTAATTTTAATAATAGGACCCTATAGATTTCTATAATCTCTGCCCACTACGAACCTACCCAAGTCAGTAACCACTCCTCGGTCTGCCTCTGCGGCCGCAACACTATCATATTTGCACGAAGTGCAATAGAACACCACACCTTGGAATGGAAACGGACATGATTTGTGGCCGTGTCCAGTGAGTGAATGTTCCGCCGGTGAAGCAACTACTGTATTGTTATTAAAGAAAATACCTGTGGGATTTGTGGTCCGGGGCATAATATTGTACCTATTCATCAATAGTAGCATATCCGCCGCAGATGCACGTGGTGTTAGACCACTCCGAACACTGGGGTGTGACTTTATCCAAAGTTCCCAACGACCTTTCCACGAAGACCAACTAAGTTTTACCCACTGTCCGTTTACTTCCTTTGTTCTATATGAATACTTACCATTCACCATATCATATCCGGTAAATTTTCCATAAATATCGGTCTTTGCGGTGAGTCCATACACACCATTCAATATCGGATTTTGAACAAACCCAGAAATTCTAATATTGTGACATGAAAAATACTCGGGAGGTTTTGGAGTTACATTAACACTAAATTGCTTCTCCGTATATTGATGACTATTTGCAATCGTGGCACGTACTCTGAATTTTAAACTCTTGGTAGAGTCATATGATATTTCCTGTGAACTTGTTATCACATTAAAGTTGTGCAAATTCAATTGAGTATTTTTTCCAGTCAATATAAAATTCTGATTATTGGTTGATCCCGACCCGGATACCAACGAATACACCACATTCGAATTGTACGGGGTACTCATCAAACCTCCAACTTGCTTTCCGTATCCAGAACCCTCCTGTATAGATGTTCCACTGAATGTTATGTCTTGTGGAGGACATTGGAACATGGATACCACAATCTTATCCGTATTCAATTCAACGACACGTCTGGTTTCCTTATGATAAAACCATCGGTTCGATCCATGAATTTCTTCATGTGTCTGATACGCACGTTCCAAGGACAATTTACTACCCTGTCTAAGTGCACCCGTCCACCACATTTGTACTTGCCACGGAGCATTAACATTGTCACATACCGAATACTCCGACCAACCTTCATAAACAGGAATCCCATCGGAGTTGGATGTTCGTTTCAAATAAACAAATGTTCCAGAGGTATCATGTGGTCGTGGAAGTAATGTCTTACACCTCTCAATTTTTATGTTAGTACTGTATGTGGTTGACTTTGTTTCCATGTACTTAAACGTTACATAAAACTCAACCAAATCACCATGAGACAATGTATCCGTGTCAAGGTACCTGTATGTTGATCTAACCACACCATTCACCTTCCACTCATACAATATATCCTGTACATCTCCATCGTATCTGTAATTTCCGTGGAGTCGTGTTCCTATACACCTTTCACCAACTATCACCACGGATGATGGATATAGTGTAGGAGCAGTCAATACACGACGACCCGGGGACGTAATGGTTTTATAATCGGCAGCTGCTATCTGTGTTACATTGTCTGGCAAGCAATCTTCCGCATCGCGACCTTCCACACGAATTGAATGTAGAACCAAACTACGACCACCGGCATCAGCACTTGTCAACGACTGTCTTGGCGTTCCACGATGTGTATTGTAATTCCAGTTCCCCACATACAAACGAATTCCGGAAATACCACTTGCGAATACATCAGATCCATCCAGTGGAGGTTTACTAGAATTGTAGTTTCCATTTCTAAATTCAGTAACGACATATGACTTCCCATCGGGGCCGGTTGTCGTAACCGGAGGATACCTTGGATCAGGTCTACCACTATTTTTCCACTCTTTTTGCGGGTGATTTATCCAACGTTCCACCAAAGTTTCAAGAGTGTAGTGATATTTTCCCCAAAAACCCAAATCACTTTGACTTGCATGACGACCCATCATTTGTAGATACAAGCATCTAATAATATCATGTCTCATGTAAGTCGAGGTATCCCACGGGAATGTCACGTCCCCACATACCAAACCATCATAACCAAGTCGTTTAAGTTTTACCCATGTTTGATTTTGTGTAGAAAATCCCTGCACCTCATATTCAAACGGTATATCTTGCTGAGTGGTCATTTTTAATTTAACCAAATCAATTGATTGTGTGAATGGAATTTCTATGATATGCTCATATGACCCACACGCATTTGGTAACTCTCCAGGATAATCATACCAACCCACTCCAGGAGGTGTGATGACACCAGGATTCACTCCAAAATTACCATACGAAGATTGTTTAATTACCTCAACTTGGTCTGGTGTTCCAGAACCCCTGTTGACCACCACCGCAAACTCGTCACCATATTTCTTATAGTTTATATTACAATCAGAATTTGATGCTTGTGAACTTGTTTGCGATACATTGAGTGTATTTTTACATGACGGTATATTAAACCATCCAGCATGAGAAGCATCCAACACATCGCATGGAATTCGGTCAACGTCCGCATCACCACAATTATTAAATCCATAAATAGTTACAAACTTAGATGACATTCTACCAGTAGGAGTCCAATTTACAAGTTCATATGGAGGACAATACGAATCAGGATCAAACTCCGTAGTATAATATAGAATTCCACTTTTATCACCAGATTCGGCATAAAATGCCCAAATATCAATTCCCAAATCATTTCTATCATCGGTCTTTGACATGAACGTAATGTATATTAAACTATTCCTAGATTGCCACTCGGTTTTATCAGACGATGACTGCAATGAGTAGTAATATCTACCATCGACCGGTCTGTCAAAACTTCCAGCAGTCTCACCAGAACCTTGTACACAGATATATGTATCTTTCTCAGGTGGGTCTCCACACCAGGGTGGTATAATTGGTTCTGGAGTTGGTGTTGGAACGTCATCACAATCACGAACCTCAACAATCACACCACCATTTAATCTAAAAAGTGCACCCGAAGTGTATATCCACTCGTTGTTAACTGCAAAATCATCGTAAAATCGGTTTTCCACCGACATAAAAAGTTCAGTTCCCACATCCAATGGACTATCATACACTCTATACAAAACCAAATGGTCAACTTTCAAATCTTCCTCTGCATCACGACACGCAATATGCAAGGAGTCTTCATCCCAACCAAGGTATTCCTTTTCCACGAAATCAATCTTTCTAAATACAAATCTTGTTGGTGTGGGTGGTGGGCATATTTCAGAACTGATCGTCATGTTGGAAAAATATTCCTGACCTATTCCAAAAGATTTCCACTCAAATTCATGTGGACACTCACGTGGATGTGTTATGGGTGGTTCGGAAATTGCAATAAAATAATCAAGTTCTGTTGTGGGCAAACGACTTGTAAATACATAATTGTGTTGGTAGTGAACATCACCACCGTGATTAAACTCCTGAGATTTTTCCCGTATAAACCTAGGCCTGCTAACAGTCAATCCATGCAGATCCTCTGTCTGTTGCCAATAATCCATTCCATCCAAATCCGTTCCACCAGGTACATATGTTCCATTGTATTCTGCATATGCTCCTGACACTCCACTCACACAGAACGACAATTCAGTGCATTCTGAAGTGGGTAGTGGTAAATCTTCATTTTTTATATACAAACTATAAATGTCACCAAGGGAAACCATTTCAACTTGAGTTTCAACTATCGTGGGCCACAATATAGATTTTCCAACACCATGTGAAAGTTGCCCATAATTGTCATTTCCAATTGCAATTAGTTCCGACACATCCGTGAGCATCAACGCACCATGAGTACCTGCCTCAACTTTACTTATACCAGATTTTACCACCCTTACAAATGATTTTCGTGTTGTAGTCGTGCCATCACCAAGTTGTCCAAATTCGTTATTGCCAATTGCCCACGCAGAACTATCATCCTTTACAATATACGCATGATTACTTCCGCAATGTACACTCTTCACACCAGAATCCAAAATTTGAACTGGGACGGATGCACTTTCTATTGCCTGACCCGTTCCATCTACTCCTGCCCCACCAAGAACACCCCACGTATTATCACCCATCCCCCAAAGTGAACCATCCGTCTTGACAAACATAATGAAATTAAACCCACACGAAACATCCTTGACATCATCCGCCAGTTTTACAAATTGAGATGAATTCAAACTTGGACCAGTTCCAGTTGTCCAAAGTGAATTATCGTTTTTTATAATTGCAGTACTATATCTACCTAATGCACCATATTTAACATCAGTTTCAATTTCAACAAGTGTGTATTGGTCATCACGGTTTCCGATACCAAGTTGACCCTTTTGATTTGCACCAACTCCCCATAAACTGTCATTATCCAATATGCACATAAAATGTTCACCTGGATTTCCGTCCGAAACACAAATATCCCGCACATTTCCAGTTATCATTCGTGTAAACTTTTCATAACGAACCTTCTTCACACCCATACCAAGTTGTCCATTGGTATTCCAACCAGATGCAAGAATTGAACCATCTTTCTTCAAGAAATATGCGGTGTACATATGACACACTATTTTAGTCACAGGATTGTCTGGGTAATCTTGGTGAAAAAGTTCTTTCTTTATAACTCCAGGGGATTCCCTTGGTTCTCCAAACGTTCCATTGGAGTTTGTCCCATTACCATAATACAAATACAATCCAGATGGTTGTTCAAAACACAGATGTTCATTATGAACAGGGTGCATAAATTCACCAGTTCCACATAATAGTGGCCATATCATAAATCCAGGTATCGGCATAGTGGATGTAAAATCATCACAATAGTCCTCACTCACACCAGGTTCATCTTTATCATAATAATATGCAATACGATCATCAAATGCCAAATACAATAAATCCGAATCTGGTTCATATTGCATAGACACTTCAACTCCCAACGCATCAAATGTATCACTTGTTTCAATCACCACATCCGCATCCAATACAATAGGTGTGTGCGTATTCCCAATGCTTACCAAATAGTCTGAATATGTATCCCATCTGTCGGTACTTCGATGCTCTCGAAAATCAAAATATATCGGTCTTCCATTTACCGAAACCGCATCACCAACTGCTGTATAATCTCCCTTCTGCTTTGTTGCACACACATCAACATAAAACGTTTTAGTTATAAATGGTGTTGGTGTAGGTGTTGGTGTAGGTGTCGGACACTCCTCCGTTGTGATAACATGAGTATAATTATCGTCACCATCCCAACTCACGTCGTATGGATATGCAGTTATATCACCCGGTTCGGCAATTTGACCCAACTTACTACCAACGGCAATACTTAACATCCAACGGAATTCTGACATACCGACTGGAATTTCATAATAAAAATATGCACCACTTGGGTTTGGACCCCAAACTGGTCGATTGTTGTGACGGGTTCCAGTATGCAAATATTCCCCATCATATTTATCAAATGTACTATCCGTTACACAAACCGACTCTGAAGGAACTTCAAACTCCGGGGTTGGTGTTGGTGTTGGTATAATGTCCTCACAATTAACGATTTCAACAATTGTTCTATCATCAATCCTATATAAAAATCCATTTGCAACAACCCACTGGTTTGAGACGGAAAATCCATCATCTTGATATTGACGTTCCTCAATGTACAATTTTGTTCCAACATCGACCGATGTAGTTGACATATACAATTCCATATTGGTTCCCTGAGCAAAGTCCATACACGCAGTTAACTGCTCAGTCCAACCTTCAAATACCTTGTTGTTGACATCAAGGTTTAAAAATATCAAATCAATCTTCTCACAGCCACAATCTTCTGGTCCTGGGCAAGTTGGACACGGATTTTCAAGTCGTCTGGATGATTGTGTCCCCAAATTAACAACAACCGCACCTGGTATGTCAAGTTGAGTTCCTTCGTTAAGTTTTACAATATAAGACTTTCCACATTCAAATTTCTCAAAACCCTGTGAGTCCTTGACAAATATTGCCTCCGACAGATTGTTTTTAATAATATCAGGTAATAACGTATATGCCTCACGATTTGCAACATCAGTTTCCCTAGACCAGTTTGAAAAAACAAAACCAGCATTTTTTATTTGGGATACCGAAATAACATTCTCAAATCCACTTCGCAAATTAGAACCAGAATAAAAACTATATTCCTCGCAAGTTTCCTTACATGAATCTCCAAACCAAATGAAGTTTAAATTTTTATCAAGCAATCCCATTTAAATTCAGTCCTCACAAATACAATCTGGAAAGGTAGGACATTCCTCACACTCAACGACACGACCTGCGTCACCATGCCCAAGTCCGGCAAGATGAAAATCATCAATCATGATTGAAGTACCTTCTATAATTTTTATTAAGTAGGGTCTACCACATTCAAGGTGAGTTATTCCCTGACAATCCTTTACCCACTCCAACTTTTCCATGTTAGTCTTTATAATTTGTGGCAGAGTTTCCCATTCATTTCGTTTTTCAACATCCTTCTCCATCAACCATGTTGTGTATACAAAACCTCCATCCTTTATCTGTGTTATGGACTCCACGTTTTCTACACCGGACACCAAGTTTGCGGTAGTCTGATCATACAAATCAAAGTCTACACAACTTCCACATTTGCCATACCACCCTATATTGATATTTTCGGTTAATTCTGCCATTTTATTTTTACTTATCCACACGCAAGTGGTTCTGACTCAGGAACAAATATTATCTCCTCAACTTCAGGAGAAATACATGCGTGATAGCAATCTCCATTATTAAGTGTGACTCGCATTTCACCCACATACTCAGCACCCAGTGCAATTTCCCCATGCTTATATGGATATGAAGTTAAACCAAGATAGTCTTGGTGTGTGGTAATGTCAATTGGTGACCTAGACGGAACTCCTCCAGTTGCACCATTATGACATAATGTAGCAATATTCCACTGCGGGTATTGTGCCTCAATTGTTGGAAATGGATTTTTTGACTTCTGCAACTCCACATCTCCGTATTGTTCTCCGGTTTGGGTCGGGTCATCCTCGGTTGATTTATCATGCGTGTATGTAAATCCGTCACAACATGGAATTACCACAGGATCGACACATTCAACTTGTTCAACATCCGCAAATCCCCAAAGGCTCTTAGGTCCATGTCCCTGGTCTGGACCCTTGCACCACGGATATGGTGGGATTGATGTATTCCACGGTGGACCTGCGGATGGTCCGTATCCCCAGGGTAATGCAGGGCCCGACACTGAGTTCGGGCCTGCCATCCACCAACAACCAAAGTCAGTATAGTCATCACTCGGATGATCCTCCACATACACAAAAAAGATTTCAACACCAGAACCATCTGCCTTGATCCAATGTGGTTTGGAATTATCCACGGACAGGTCTGTACTTGTAAATGCGGAATCGTTTGGATTGTATTCATATATTCCTGCCGCGTTTTGATACCCCTCGGCATCATAACCATCCTTCAATATAACTTCAAGACAACTATCCTCTACATTTCCACTTATGGGACAAGAAGAAACTGGTGTAGTATCGGCAACATCAAGCACCTCAACATTCAATGTCAACTCATCCGAACCAGCATCATTGGTCGCAGTGACTTTAACAGTGTATATGTTGTTCCCATCCGAATCCGATGGAGTTTCAAAATCCGGGGAGGATACAAATGAAAGTTCACCCGAAGTTGCATTTAAATTAAATTTTGCACCATCACCGAAATTTGCAATTGAATATACAATCGGAGAATCTCCAGATGCAACTATATTAGTCACAAGAGTCGTATTTTCGGAAACTTTAATATCAACAATATCGGTATCAATATGCCAAGGAGAAATTATGGTAGGGGGTGTAGGTAATGTAACGTCACAACACTCAGTTAACGATTCACCACCATCTGTACTGATAATATTAAAACCCGGAATCGTTACACTTCCACCAGTCTCATTTGAAATAATGTAAAACTTCCCACACTCCAGTCTATCAAAACTGGAACGCACCCTTGCGAAATAATAGGAAGCACCCGCAAAGTCGGTGGATATAAAAGTAAGTCTGCCTCTAGTTGTTGACGTATCAAACTGAGATACCATGACATCTTCACACCCACATCCTCCGTACCAACCCATAGTATATTTATTTGTTATTGTAGCCATGACACATATAAATATTTATAAATACCGATTTTGAGGAAATCCTTGCAACTAAACTGTTATTTTATCTCAATGCGGATAATCGACCCACCACATAATTGAGTGTATCTGCGGTTAGATGCTTAACTACAATGCCACCCCCCGTACTATTCAGACGCATTCCATGTTCAGTACCGACATCAACAAAATCGTCCACGAAATCAAATGCCCCTCTCCGTTTTAACCAATACCAATATAAATCAACAACATCACGTTCACACTCAATGAGAACCCCATATTTCAAAAATATCTTAGCATATAATGTAACATCACGAAACACGGCAGTCTCCGATGGAGGTTCTGTTAAATCCGCATCAACTATGAGAGTATTCATTCTTCGTCTAATGTGTCTTCGTCCTCGTCTCCAAACTCCAGTCCAAGTTTATCTATCACATATGTAAGAATATATGCCCAATCAGAAGGATTTGCCGTTTTCTTCATAATAAATTCAATTATAGCATATCCAATCTTATCAAGTTCTGGGTTAGATTTGCGTGACTTCAATTCTTCACTAACAATAAATCCAGGAATATCCGACCTCTTTGCCAGCATATCCGACACCTCAACCAACTCACCAATGTCGTCTGACGAATTCGCGACCTTCTCATAAATGTCCATAAATTCTTCAAGCGTTGTAATATTAACTATATCAAACTCAACAAGCACACCATACTTCTGCAAAAGATGTTCCCTACCGACCGTATTATCGTCCATGCTTATAAATATCAACCAAAATATTCTTTTGTCACACCAAATAGATTTCCATATACATTATGATAACAATTATAACAAACCATTTCCAAATTTTCCAAAACATGATTACTTCGGTCACCATCCTTAAATGCCAAAATCAACGGTACACGATCATCAGTAATTCTTTTCTCGGAATATCCACACACCTCACACACCTCGGTCTTTATACCAGATTTTAATATTTTTTTTCGCAAACGATGGGGTGGATAACTTGGATGCATTCCCATAAGAAGTTCTTCAAGTGGATACTTGCCTCTATACGGATTATGTACTTTTGGTCTACCTTTCTGGTCGGTGCATTTACATCGTTCCATAACACCATATAATTTTGCATATTTCTTATAGGTATTGTAACTGACACCCAGTCTTGTTGCCGTTTCGGCCGCAGAAGAACTTAAATCTTGTGCAGATATTATTTCACTCTCAAGAAGTGGCCTTGATTTTCCAATTGACATATATATACATATACATAACCACCACTTTTCCTCCGCAACGATATTGAACGAATTTTACCAATATACTCTCAATTATTCCGAAATATAATTTCTCGTTGTTTGTGTGAAATATCCGTATCAGAGTGTTCCTCAAAAAACCTAATCATCTTATCATACACCCCAAGCAACATCTCCACATCTGCCGATGCGGTGTGCCAATTATCCGAATTTATACCGAAACTCTTTGCAAGATCACCAAGTCTTGAACTAATATATCTGCGTTGATTAGTTTCTCTGTACAATTCATCCGCAAGTTTCTTTACCGACACATCCTCTGTCAATACCTCAAGTGCAGGTGATAAAAAATATCGGGATAGTGTAAGAGTATCGAGTGCCTTGATGCATGGAAAATCATATCCATATTTTGCACTTCGCTTCATTATAAATTTCATATCAAAACCAATATTATGAGCAACCACGACTTGATTTTCATATCTAGAAACAAAATTAGATAAATTGCGAAGTGCGGTTTGTTCATCAAGTGGGGTTGCATCGATTGTATTATATTTGGTCATCTTGAGAACATCATGTGGATTTGATATTGCGTGTTTACCTCTGCGACTCTGTCTATATTCCCAACCTTCTCGTTCAACACTATTAGGGTCGTCAAGCAACATTCTAGTTGATTCTAATAAATTTATCTTATAGTTTAATTTATCCACCACCTCAAGAGTGTCTCCCGCAATCGACCACGCAGCCATCTCCGTTATCTGCTCGCATTCATACGTCGGATTCACCCCCAATGTTTCAAGATCAACAAATATTAATACATTATTCTCAAAATCCAAGTAATCATCGAGCAGATTTCGCATAGTTATGTTGCACAGTTTCTTGGTGGCTGGCATAATATTTTTTAACATCATAGTTTGCTCAATTATATTTATATAGATATATATAAATACCATGACACTCTCAAATTCAACAAACTATTCAACGCAAATAGCACAACTTAAAAAAAGTATAGATACGTTAACAAAGGAGTTGCATATATTAAAACAACAACAAGCAACAAATAAAAACAACATAGGTCACAATTCAAATCAAATAAATTCATTAAAATATCTAGATTCACGTTGGAATCAATCAACAGGAGGAAGTTACGATCCACAATTGCCTTACTTCATCCACAGAAAAAATGAAAAATACGACTACTCAGTTGTTTCGTTAAAAGTGACGGTATCCAGTATAAACTCAAAACTAAACGAGTATGGAAATGCCGGTTGGATGGCAATATCAATGGGTCTTGTCAATGAATCCGATGGTATGTCTTCATTTACATTCAAACGACTTGAAAACTCAAACGTAACCTTCAACTACATATGCTTCAAATATGAAAAGAAGGCAATACGAAAATTTGAAAAGACCCTAAACGAGTACAATACAAACGGATATGATTTAACGGCAGAAGCAATATTCAACAAATCCGCATCATTCTGCTTGATGGTCAAGACGATTTACTGAGGATGATCCTCTAAATACTTTTCAAGTTTTGGCCAAATTTTTCTTGCAGTAACCTTTGGATTTTCCATATACTCATCGAGAACAATTCTGAGTAAATCTCCAATAACTGGTCCTGGTTTTAACTTCAACTTCTTTTTGATGTCATCACCATTGATGGGAAGTTTGAGTTTACCTTGTGGTACTCCCAACGAATCAAGTCGTTTGCGGATTGCTTCAATTTGATTCGGCATATCAAATCCCGATTCATGTGCAATGTTGTCCGCATGAATAAGATTGAGAATATCCTCAAGATGCTCACCCATATTTACTTTAAACTTCCGCAAAGTTTTATCAGATGCACCAAATGAGTCCGGACCACCATGCTTCAATTTCATATGATTTGCAACACCCTTTACAACCGCATCTACGATATCATTGGGATACTTTAACCGTTTCAAAATCTTTTCGGTCATTTCCGCACCAATCTTTTCGTGATTGTAAAAATGAATTTCATTGTCAATCACCTCCTTGGTTGCTTCCTTGCCGATGTCGTGAAACAATGCCATCAGACGAGTAACAAGATTCTTGGGAGTTCCCTTTACAACCGTAAGTGTGTGTTGCATCGCATCTTCCTTGTGATACTTGTTTTGTTCAAGTTTAATAAGTTTGTCAAGTTCAGGGAATACGTATTTGCTCAAACCCACAACTTGAAGCAATCTGATTGCTCTATCGGGTGAATCGGTCATCAGCATCTTGTTGAGTTCTTCTTGAACTCGTTCCACACTTATCTGTTTAAGTTTGCTTGCATTCCGTTTAAGTGCCTTTATCATAAACCAAGGCAAGTCCCAATTATACTTCATTGTAAAACGAACTGCACGAAGCATACGAAGTGGGTCTTCCGAGAAAATTATATCTGGGTCAAGTGGAGTTCTGATAATTCCCTTCTTGATGTCGGATTTGCCCATACCAGTCAAATCAAGTATTTCACCTGTTGACAGATTCTTGAGCAAACTATTCGTGGTGAAGTCTCTGCGTTCCACGTCATCTTCCAAAGTGCCACTTCCTACTTTTGGTTTGCGACTTCCGTCTTCATATTCCTCGGTACGTGGCATAACGCATTCCACGTCTATGTCATCAAGTTTGAATCCGTTGTGTTCAATTCCAACCAAATTAAACTTCGCAGTTCCGAATCTTTCAAAGGTAACTGGATTAGAACCCCGTTTGTGATTCTTCATCTTCTTGGTTGCCCAATTAGCAAACTTGATTCCACCATTCTTCATATTGATAACGAAATCCAAATCCTTTGCATCAATTCCCATTAGTTCGTCACGAACTGCACCACCTGCGAGAAACACCTTACCTTCGTATGGACTTTTCTTGATGAGATTCTTTAGATAGTCAAGTGCGGCGTTTTCCTTTGCACCTTCCATCAATAAATCTTTTAATTTGATAATCATTCTGCGTCCTTCAACTTAACCTTACTTGTATTCCAAACACACCCACTTGACACGTCCCAACTTTTCAACCACTTTGCCTCTGGCATCGTTTTCTTGGGAAACGGAAATACCTCAATTCCGTCATACTTCTTCGTAACGAGATTCCAGTCAATAAAATATGTTGCGTGTAAAGTCTTATCAGTTCCGTCAAAATCGGTAAACTCCTTGGTAAATTCAATAATGTCTTTTTCTGAATTCAACTTACGCATCTTGCAACCACTTACGTCAACTTTGTAGTACCAATTGTATTGCATTTCAAATCCACCACCAACACTTTTAATATAGTCCGTCCATTCGTTTCCAAATGCGTACCAAAGTCCGTTGGGTTTTTTATGCAACGATTGACTAGTTGCCTTATACTTACGAAGAATCGTCTTGGGTGCGACACGATTCATTTCAGCATGAACTCGTTCGGTTCTTGAGAACGTAGGTTTACTGAACAATCCCTCTGGTAACAAATCTTTTAATTTCATGGTCATTTCTTAAGATATCTTGCTCTCATCTTCTTAACGAAGGATTGGTCAAAATGCTTTATTCCTTCCAACATCTTCTTAGTACCCTGAACAAACTTCTTGTGATTGTATTTCTTCCCTCGCACGGAATCCACATATGCCATATTCCATGCGTTAACATAATCACTTTCACTCAAACTTCCAGTTCTGAACACGTGATAGTTTCTAATCTTTTCCATTATTTTTATAATCTTATCACGTTTTTTGGTGTCTGTCACGGAAGAAGAGTTAATTGCCTTAATTTCTTTCAGGCCATCGACAAATATCTTATTATTATATCGATACAAATCCCTAGCATAATGAGGTCTGCGTTCTTCGGATTTAATGTACCCCAAGGCATCCTTTAACTTCCACCTATCCTTTTGTACCGCAGGTTTCTTGGAAAACTTTGCCCTTGCTTCCTTGAATCCAGGTATCTTTGCAGTTTCTCGTCTTTTTTCAGGAGACTGAGTTTCGTAATTATATACCATTCTACGAAACTTTTTATTGAGTCGTATTGGTGCTTCGGATAACAACTCTGCCTTAATTACATCCCAATCTTCACACATAAACTTTTCCGATATTGATAGCATATGCTATAAATATATACGGATTTAGATTTATGTCAACGTAAGTAACGAATAATAAAGTGCAATGCGTCTACTAATCTGTCAATTTCTTGCTTGGTATTGTAGTGAAGTAATCCAATTCTGACCAAACCTCCTATATCCTCCAACCCGTATTGTTCAACCACACCCGGAGCATAAAAATGACCTCCCCATGCAAAGATTCCACGTTCCGCGAGTTTTCTTGCAATATGATATGCATCTGCATTCGCAACTTTTATTCCGAAAGTAGGTGTTCTCTCATTCACTCGGTCTGGATCAGTTATTCCATAAACCGTGACATCCGAAATCTTTTCCATTTCTTCCAAGAAATAAAGACTCAACTCATTCTCCCAATTGGTTATCTTTTCAAATGCGACCTCCAATGAATGTCTACAATACTTGTCGGTTCTTAACCAAGTAGTTCCCATAGAACCAATATAACCAATAGTTGCCTCAATTCCAGAGATTGCTTGAAAATCTGGAGTTCCAGTTTCCCAAGAACTTGGTGGATTTTCTGGAGAAATTGAAATCTTATATGGATTAAATTGTTCAAGCAATTCCTTTCTACCATATGTCGCACTTACGTGTGGACCAAAATACTTGTACACCGAAGTTACCAAAAAGTCACAACCCAAATCATGAACACTTATCAATCTATGTGGAGCAAAGTGTACCGCATCCACAAAAACCAATGCACCTTTCTTGTGTGCGATTTCGCAAATTTCCTTAATCGGACTGATTGTTCCAATTGAGTTGCAAGCATAGTTGACTGCAACCACTTTGGTTCTTTCCGTAATCTGATTTTCAAAGTCCGTCAAATTGTACGACCCAGTTTCCGTATCAAATCCAATCGTCTTGACAATTGCACCCTTGTCATTTGCAACCTCTATCCAAGGTGATACATTCGCATAATGGTCAAGTTTGGTAACTATCACTTCATCACCCTCAACCCAATCACGACTCAATGCACGACTGAATTGGAAAATTGATGTAGTTGCATTTGCACCAAAAATCACCTCCGATGCATGACAATCCATAAACTCCGCAACATTATATCTTGCACCCATTAGCATATTGGTAGTATGCTCACTTGTTTCAAACGCACCACCACCGTTTGCCTTGTTATCAAATATGTAACGAGTCATTGCATCATTCACGGATATCGGCATTTGAGATGCTCCTGGTCCGTCAAAATAAACCGCAGTTGTTCCTCTACCGTACTTAGATTCCTTACTAAGTGCAGGAAACTGCCCTCTTACGTCATGTGGGTTTAGTATATTCATGCGGTAAATACAAAAACATCTCTATATCCCAAATCAACTCCAGTTGGACTCAATTTGGTTGCGTTATGAAATACGTCCTTGTCGGAAACAATAAGCAATTCGTTTTCATTTAATGTTTTGTTGAGAATTGGTTCTTCATCATCTTTGTTTAAAAACACCTCACTTTCCCCACCAGAAACATTCACTCGTCTTGCACAAAAAATTCCGATGTAGTCAAATCCATCTTGATGTCTGCCCTCAGGAGCAGGTTCTCCGTCTATGTAGATTGAACTCAATATACGAATCTGATGGATGCCTATTTCGGTTATGTACGGATTTGTTCCGGATAATGTTGCAAATCCTTCCACGATTTTCAGAAAGTCATCCGAAAAAAGAAGTTCATCGTCCATTTCCTCATACTCACGTTCCACGTCACCAAGCAAATCATTAATCTTTGCGGTTTGAATAAACTTCTTATGCGGAAGTCTCTCATAATGACCATAATGATCTTTTCTGATAGAAGAATATCTTCGTTTTCTAAAATCACCCTTTACATACGGATCATACGGCATTTTTTCAAAGTAGTCCTCAAAGACACCTATATCAACCGATGTAAAGTTCCTAAGTTTATATTGCCAACTTAATTGCTTCATTTACACCTCCCGTTTAATAATCATCTCTGATTATAAATAGTCGGAAGGTGGAGTTTTTATAGTTTTCTATATCCCCCTAATTCAAAGTCTTCTTCAAAGATATAGTTCACCATTTCAATTGCGTGTTTATCATAATGCTTGTTCCATGAATCATCAAGTTTCGTGGGATCGTGGTAGAAAGGTATACCAGGAGCTCCAAGTTTATCAAAAAATCCATTCAATTCTTCAAGATGGCCATCAACGAGAAATTCATACTTAACCAATGTGTCAATTTCAATATCAAGGTCAACTTCAAAGTACTGACCATTCTTCGACTTCAAATAATCCACCTGCGTAATAATCGAATCGTCAGGGGCGCATTTCCAGTTATTCAATAAATTTTCATAATAGTTGCCGAGAGTCAGTCTACCTACACCAGACTTTCTCAACTTGGTTTGAGCTTCCAACCACATCTCAACTGCTCTGAGATACGGACTTTTTACTATAGCAAATAACTCGTAATCGTAAAATTGCTTTATAGTCTTAGCAAGTTGCTTGCCCTCCAATGGAAGTTCTTGTGCAAGTTTTTTAGTGTCAGTTGATGCGATGACAAACTCATGATTACGTTTCACATAATCTTCTTCCAGGAACTCACTTCCATTAAATGGTACAGGTACCATTATAAAACTAAATTCGTGTGAAATCATTCAGTTAGAACATTGGGGTTCATCTCTAACTAATAAATATTACAAACCCAAATCTTTTAACTGACCTATTGTCTTTGCGGTTGTTTTGTGGTGGATGCCAATTCCCCCGGACGCAATCCAATCCGATATGTTTGATTTCAAATCATCAATTAGAATTTTATTCTTTCCGGCAAACTCACGTTTCTTATCCTTTGATCTGACGTGCATTTTAGGATTTCCCAACCTTGAAATCCACATTTTCTTCCCCTTAACACACTCCTCATAAACTCGTTTGGATGGTGCAGTTAAAATCTCAGGATTATATTGTGAAATATACTTCCACAACTTCTTTCCACCAGGATTCCAACTCATGTCTGCCCAAAACTTTAAACCACCATTTCTAACTACATCCCAAAATGCCTCAGTTCCATGTGCTTTTTCGTATTTTGCGGCTGCGTTGTTTGGTACATCCGTCCGTTCCTCCAACTCCGACTCACCAAGTTGGTGGGCAAGTTTCATAAAATCACCACTAAAGTCGGTGAGTACACCATCCATATCACAATAAATGGTATATGCCGTTTCCTCAGATATTAAACTCATAAGTTGCATAATTCATAATTATATACAAACTACTTCTTTTCATCATTCTTAGTGGCAGGTTCTTTAGAATCTTGTTGTGATTTCTCCTCAACCGAATCGAAATGAACTTCTCCATCTTTCAACTTAGCAACTAACAACGTATTATTTGTATTCCCAATTTCTTCTTCAAGAATTGCTTCTGCCAACGTATCCTCAAGATGCTTTTCTACTGCTCTACGCAATGGTCTTGCTCCAAACTTTTCATCGTAACCTTCTTCCACAAGAAATTCCTTTACCTTTGCGGAAACACGAATTCTGTATCCCTTTTGACGAACACGTTCACGCAACTTCCCAATTTCAAGTTGAACGATTTCCGTAATATGCTCTTTGCTCAACTTACGGAAAATAACCATATCATCCAAACGATTCAAAAACTCAGGACGAAACATCTTCTTTGCTTCTTCAGTAATTTTATCTTTTGTTACTTCGTAGTCGTTCTCTGGATCAAACCCCTGAGAACCGAATCCCAACTGAACGTTTCGTTGTAGAATTTCCGCACCTACGTTTGAAGTCATAATAATAATTGTATTACGAAAATCCACTCGTCTTCCAACATTGTCAGTCAAATGTCCATCTTCAAGAATTTGCAATAATAGTTGGCAAATGTCAGGATGTGCCTTTCGATTTCATCAAACAATACAATTGAATATGGATTCCTGCGAACGGCCTCAGTTAGTTGACCTGCATCTTCGTATCCTACGTAACCAGGAGGTGAACCAATCAACCGAGAAACCGAATGCTTCTCCATATATTCACTCATGTCAATCTGAAGGATGCTGTCCTCATTACCAAAAATATCTTCCGCAAGACATTTTGCAAGATAGGTCTTCCCCACCCCAGTTGGTCCAAGAAACATAAATGAACCAATAGGTCGTTTTGGATCTTTTAGATCTACACGACTTCTACGCAAGGCCTTGGAAATTACCTTGCCGGCATAGTTTTGCCCAATTACCTTAGTGGCAAGTCTCTTTTCCAATCCAAGGAGACGTTGTGCCTCGGTTTTTTCCATCCGACTTAGTGGTATACCAGTCCAGTCGGATATAACTTTCAATATATCATCCTCACCAACTTCAATCTTCTTGGTATCTCGGTTGTTCTTCCAACGTTCAAGTACAGTTTCAGAACGTTCCTTCAATTTTCGTTCAATGTCTCTCCATTTGGCAGCCGACTCAAACTCTTGACGAGTAACGTGTTCATCTTTGTTGATGGTTGCCTCTTTTATCTTCTCATCAAGTTTGTCCAACTCTTTTGGTTTTTTCAAAGATTCAATTCTAACTCTTGATCCAGTTTCATCCAAAATATCAATTGCCTTATCTGGTAGAAATCGTCCAGTTATATACCTATCGGAATTCTTAACAGTTGATACAAGTGCTTCATCAGAATATTCGACATTGTGATGCTCTTCATATTTGTGACGAATTCCACGCAAAATCAAAATAGAATCATCAACGGATGGTGGTTCAACTTGCACTTGTTGAAAACGACGCTCCAATGCGTTATCTTTTTCAATATACTTGCGATATTCCTCCATTGTAGTTGCACCGATGCATTGCATCTCACCCCTACTCAATGCAGGTTTAATAATATTGGAAGCATCCATAGATCCTTCGGCCGCACCAGCACCGACTATTGTATGAATCTCGTCAATAAACAAAATAATATTGGGATTGGACTGCACTTCCTTCATTACCGACTTAATCCTCTCCTCAAACTGACCACGATACTTCGTACCCGCAACCATCAATGCCAAATCAAGCATATAGACTTTTTTATCAAGCATCATTTCAGGTACAGTACCCATCGCAATTTCTTGGGCAAGACCCTCAACGATTGCAGTTTTTCCAACTCCTGCCTCACCAATCAAAATCGGATTGTTCTTGGTACGCCTGCACAATATCTGAATGACCCGTGCAATCTCTTGAGTTCTACCCACAACTGGATCGAGTTTTCCCTCGGTTGCAAGTTCAACCAACTCACGTCCAAATGACTTTAGTGAAGGTGTTTTTGAATCCGACTTACCAGTCTGTTCAGATCCTGCCATTGCAGTTTCAAGATTATCTGCTTCATAGTTTGGATCAATTTCTGCCATCACCTCACCACGACACCGTTCCAAATCAATATCAAGTTTCTTTAAAATTCGACTGGCAAGTCCGTCATCGTCCCGGAGAATCCCAAGTAGCAGATGTTCCGTTCCAACATAACTATGTCCAAGTTCCTTTGCTTCTTTACCCGCAAGTGCAATTACTTTCTTCAAACGTGGTGTGTGTGTAATGTCATCCGACTTGCCTTTCTTATTCTCCGAAGCATCTGCTTTCTTTGACGCATCTTCAACCTCCGAACGAATTGTTACGAAATCAACCCCAAGTCTCAAAAGTGCGTTGACTGCAACCCCCTGTCCAAGTTGAATTATACCCAGCAATAAATGTTCCGTCCCCACATACGAGGATTCCAATTCCAATGCAACTCTCTTGGACAATGCCAATGCTTGTTGCGCCCGTGGTGTCAAATCACCCATCATAATGTTTTATCTCCATTTTGGTTGTTGTAGTGGACACCGTGAGGATGCGACCATGAATTTAAATCCAAGGCATCCGCACTGTGTGCATTTAAATATTGTTTCGTTTTCTTTACTATCATATTGTTCATACTTTTCACATTTTTTACATATACTAAGTCTATAGTTCCACTCAGATTTGTCAACAAGTTTCGTACCAGATTCACGAAGACTTGAAACTGCCCTCAAATAATGTTCAACTACAATATCTTCACTCATAATACTATTTACCAGTTAAAATATCCAAGCCACCCACACCATAATATATATCAAGAACGATGTATATTAGTGGAATGACCACAAAAATGGTGAAGTTATATAAAAAGTGAAGAACAGTTGTTGATAAAAATCCCCAACCCCATTCCTGTTTATCATAATACAAATAATAATTCCACTGAAACATCAATGCCGGAATAAATACAAGAATAGGAACAATCCACCCACTTGTTGTATGAGCGGCCGCAAATATCAACGCAACTGCTAAAATCGTAGTAGTCGGTCTACATTTCATCTTACTGAACAATTTAGTTAGTAACACATTTAGCAACAATGTCTCAAACCACGGAGCAAAAAATAAAGAGTTTAAAAATAAACTCAAATCGGAATTGTCAGATGACAGAGTATTCCACCCGTTTGTATAAATTCCATATGCAGTCGTCACGACTATCGGAATTAAGGAAAAAAAGTAAAATGCAACCATACATGAACCAGGTCCCCATGTTTTAGTTTTTTCGTATAGTCTTCCAAGCATACTCACTACAATATATATTCACGAAGCAACGGAATATAAACCGATAATTAAAAGGTTATAGACAAAATGAACCGCAGTTGAATATACAAATGCGTGTAGAAATGAAAATCTTCTGGCAATTACATATACCGATGAAAACACCACACCCAAATATAATCCAAGTATAAATGAAGTATGTGGGACTGCAAATACAATAGACGCAATCAGTACCACCACCCAAGACTCCACTTTTATTTTTCTAAGTATTTCAATGATAGGAACAAAGCATATCAATGTCTCAAACCAAGGTGCAATGCAGAACACATATAATAGTCTATCCACCGAAACATTGAGATGCACGGTGTCTGTGACAAATCTAACAAAAAATCTCACAAGTGGAAACGCAAGAGCAAGAAGCATGGACTCAACTAAAAGTTGCAAGTGTGAGTGTGCATAAAGCCGATTTAAAATCAAACTAATTGGATTTGCTACCATACACCAATCTTATAAAAAAAGAGTGGTGGTTGTCAACTTTTAAATTTTACTTGTATCGTAGAATTCAACGATTCTACTTCTACTATATCCGTCAAAACAACGATGCCTGAACCAGATGAAGTGGAGTTTCCGCTTGGAACAAAAAGTACCACATGAGTTTCACCCGTCCATGAGTCCGATAACATCTTGATCATTATATACGAATCATCCGAAACTTCCTCAGACAAACTCACCTCATAATCAAATGTTAATTCAGCACTTTCATGTGGTATATTTTTAACTCGAATAAGAGGGTTTGTGATGCTAAGTGACGAAATGCATCCTGTGAATTCTTCACCACAAGTACATTCATCGGTGATTCCTGCAAAATATAACTCCCAACACTCCGTACATCCATATGTCTCCGCAGCCGTGGTTGGTTCAACAACAATATCCATTGCCAACGAAGATCGGTCACCGATAGTTAAACTTGCGTGTGTTGAGAAGGTACTTGTATCACCTTCACTAATGTCGGTTGTTTGACAAATTAAATTTTCATTAGTGCTCATCGTATTAATCAATAATGTCAACGGGACCAATTCCGAACTCGATGAGCCTTCCATCAAGAGGATGCTCACCTTCAGACTGCCATGTAATTCTGAAAAATTCACCCCTCCAGGATGGCAAACTCCACCCACCACTGTCATCGTCTTCGGTATATCCGATATCATGTACCTGCTGGTTTTGTTGTTGTTTCTGTGCCAGACGTTGAAAACCTTGTCCGATGCGAGTCCGCAGTTCATCGTGATTTATTGGTCCCCTGTCCTGTGGCCAAACATCTGGATCATTCATCATGTTTTTCTCTTCGGCCGAATATTGCATATCGGCAACATATTCCGCATATTCTGTTATGTCAAGTTCATCAAGTTCAGTATATATGGTACTTGGCATCACAACCAGTTCACCATTTAAACATATCTCCCCACCATCCGCATCCGTAACCGAAAAAGATTCCAAAATATAAGTATAATCACCATCGCCATGGTTGATTGGTCCCATAGTAGTGGTCAGTCCTCCTCCGGCTGGTATATTTTCAGGAATTATACCAGCAATCATGAAGAAATATTGCCACTTTCTTGCAATTCCGTGTGATGTACCATTCTTCACGTGTTGTGAACTTACCCAGGATTGAACTTCTGCTAAAGTTTTGTGTTCTTCGATGGTGGACCACTCGGCACAATTCTGTATAAAGGTATAGTTGAGAATTTTTTCTGCATTGAGATTGGTGTCTGCAAATTTTGACCTCAAGTATATTCGTGACAATGCCTTGTGTATTTCGGCAAGTTTATCATATGCGGTATGTAAACGAGGTATATCGTAGTTAAAAAATTCTACACGCACATTATCCGAGTCTGTATAATTAATACTTTTTAACATACCTGGAAATGGTAAAAATGTCCCATCGTGGGCATACACCAAGTTAAATGTAGCTTCCCCGGACGGGGACCAATATGTTCCATGTGGAGTTTTGATTGGATGTGTAACTACACGCAGATCCTCGTTAGGTTCGTCTGGTATACTATGTGTGTATGTAAATCCAAAACAATTGGTCTTTCCACGGAAAGGAATTTGACTATTTTCCGCATGGAGATGATATCCACTATGTTCCGTGGGTGTGCTTGGAATTGTATGAAAACCATAGTGTGATGTTAACAATCTAACGTGTGTATTATATTTTTTAACAAATGCATCATATTTTACTCTGGTGTCGGCAGTAGCAAGATCCGTCTCGTTAAGTTTACCCTTGAGTTTGGTGATATATGTATCAATCTGATTATCTTGGTGAACAAACTCCTTTTCTAAAATATTTGCTCCTGTTTGGTATGTGAAGTAGGATGTGGGAATTGTATCGATATCCCCCGTCTTCACCGAACCCCCCATAGTACTCATGTCGTCAAGGTCCGTGGCCGCAATGATTTCGTCGGCATTGATGGGGGTTAACAATTTACCATCCACACATCGCAAAGCATATGCTTTAATACCATCAAAGAGTTGGCTGGAGTCGGATGTGACACGGAGTCCACTTTGGGTAATACTTACATCAACAACACTTTGGTTAAACATTGCAGAGGTTTGAGTCAACACCGTTTCTCTTTCATATTTATATGCCACTCGACATCACCTCCTTGACATTCAAGTCACCTTATCCCACTTTGGTGGATTTAATGGGCATTTGCTTGTTCCGAGAAGCAACTTCGCACTACTGCATCCGCATTTTCTGCATCTTGCTATTTTAGTTTTACCAATCTCACTCCACCACTCACACCCACGACATATTGCAAGACGTTCGTTCCATACAGTTTTTGTGACAATTGGTCTTCCCGCAGATTGCCAACTCTTCATTGCTCTGACAAAATTCTTAGCAACTTGGCCAAGATCATCTGGTGTTAATTCATCGTCCTTGTCATTTTTATTATCATCTGTCATATAACATAATTATTATATAAACTTGATTATTCGTGGCATTTTTTTAATTCTTTTTAAATTCTGTTGTGCATATTTTTCAAACGAAACTCCATTACGTTTTTTAAAGTAAGACACACCAATTTTGGCAGACTTTATAAAATTCTTTTTTCTGCACATCAATACTCCAACAAAGTCTGCCTCTGCTTCAATATCACGACCACGTTGGTTGTTATGTTGAAGTCTCAAATGAGCAATCTCATGCGATTCAATAAAAATAAGATGGTCTTTGCCATATCCGGACCGATCAAGTTCAAACTCATCGACAAAAATGTACTTGTTCTCATATAGAAATGCAAGTCCATGTGCCTTAAACAGTGGAGCAAACTCCTCATACTTTTCATGTTGTTTATTCAACAACACAACTAAAATTTTATTGTCAAATCTACTCGTATATGAACTAACAGTTTTCATAATATATTATTATACATATTGTAATTAAAACATTCAACATGAATTATATCGTCACCTTCGTTATTGCATAGTACCCAAACGTATAGTAATGCTTTCCGGATAATATTGCACTTTTCAGTAACCTCTTGTTCATGACAATTGTTTCGGCCGAGGGGTTCAAATATTCAATCTCCACATCAAATTCCGACCCCATATCATCATCCGTCACTATAAAATATGCACGATTTGGTGGAAATTCCACCCCGTTTTGTATAGATATAATTCCATCTTTATTTGACAAATATAATCCGGCATCGGGTGTGCTCTGAGATTGTCCTGTATATTCAAACATAATCTGCGTATAAAACTCTGCATATCCGTTGTTGGCAGAAATCACACCAAAATGTTGTTCTCCCTGCACCTCACTTGGAGTTCCACCCGCACCAATATCGCATGGCATTGATCCGGATACCCAGTGTAATGTTGTCTCAAACGGTATATCACCTTGCATCGTCTTTATTACCGCAGAAGGTTTGTTTCCAATCAATCCATTGTCATCATATTGCAGTGTTCCCACATTGTCCCACTCTACCTTGTAATGCTGATACGGATTATACAAAACCAAATTATCGGTAAACTCAACCGCACCTATATAATAGTATTCCGAAATAGTACCCAGTTCATGCTTTACAATAAGATTGTCATCCGACTCGGATTGCCATTCCTTGATACCATCCGTGGATTCGTGTGTATCATCAATGTTTGCAAGTATTATGTTATCTCCCGATATATGCTTATTAAATTCCGAGTCAGATTCCAATGAAAATGCAAGCCGTTCCGAACTCATCCACTTCAAATCATACCAATCATCAAAATATAACAAATCCCCACCATCGATACCAGTTATTTGCAATTTTTTCCACGTAGGGTTATCCCCCTTCAAATCAACTCCATCTGGATATTTTATTTGAACCACCGGTTTGTCCTCACGAAAAATAACCTTACCACCCGAAAGTCCAATTGGTTTCATAAGATTGTCAATATTTCCCCTGGATGCAGTTTGTACTAACCAATCCTTTGCTTCACGGGGAGTTGCAGTCGGTTCATGTTCAAGGTGCAATGCAAGCAATCCAGCAGTAATTGGTGTTGCAAAACTAGTTCCACTTTTCCACGCATATGTCGTTCCAACTGAATCCGACCAGGACCAACTTGGGGAAACCAAGTGTTCTCCCGGAGCATTTATAGTATTACCCTTACCATAATTTGAAAACGGTGCCATTTTGCGGGGGTCGTCATTGTATCGTTTGCTTCTACCAGACGTTGCACCGACCACAATTGGCAATCCTTGTCCTTGGTCGGCATTATCCACATCCGTTGGTTCTAAATTCATCTGTCCGTTTGTTAAAGTGGACATCATTGGTCCTTTCAACGAATTCCTCTTGAAAAATCCATTACCGGCGGCCGCAGTTACATGAACTCCCGATGCGGCTGCCGTCTTCAGTGCATCCAATGTAATGTAATCTCCTCCAGTTACATCTTTCACAAAACTTGGATAACTGACACTTGGCATCATACCAATGCTAAAATTAAGTATACTTGGGTCCGAGTGAGTGTTGTGTTTATTTGCATAATCAACTTTAGTCTTATGATGAGATATCACCGAATTTATTCCCATTGCAATCTGAGAATTATATCCATTGCCTCTGGAATCCATGACCTTAACCGCATAGATATTTGCATCTTGTGCAACTCCACATTGTGTTCCTGCACAGAAAAGTGCGGAATATGTTCCGTGACCATTGTCATCGGAATCCTTCTTGTTTGATAAATTGAGTGAAAATCCAGGAACTCTCTTGACCCTACCCGACAAGTAGGGATGGTCGAAGTTTACACCCGTGTCAACTATATAGCAATCTACACCTTTTCCTGTGCGAGTTGGGTTGTATCTATGTGATGTAGTTTGTGCGTGGTCTCGGCGAGAAATAAGTTCCAAGTGAGAGTAATACTCTTCAACACCATCAAACTCACCTACGGCAGTGCTTGATTGTGACCCATGATACATATATGAAGTGGATTGAACATCACTATCCTCATATTCATTTACAGAAATGTCCGACACACTTCTCTCCGAGTCTCGCACCACATAAGATAACCTACTGTCATTCGATATATCCTCGGCAGCCTCCTCTGGAGCAAAAAACACAATCATACCAATCTCCGATAGCACATCCTTCACCGAGACGTCATCGGAATCATATCCATCTATAAAATCAACGACATCATCAATTGATTCATTCTGATTTATCTTAAGTATCCACCTTGCCATATCAATAAATATAGATATACCACAAATTAGATGTCGTTATCGTCACTCTCCTCTAGCTGCTCGTTTGAACTCCTTTGCAAAGACTTCCATGCAGACATTGTAAACATAACGAACAATTTCCTCGTCCTCTGCCTTTACTTGAATTCCAAATGATCCTGTGCGGTATTTTCCTACTTTCACCGTCTTGGGATCATACATCTTTCTCTTTGCATACTCAATCGCAAGGTCTGCCTTCAAATACGACTCCTTCTCAAAGTGCATGGAAAACATATCTTGAAATTCCGCAAGTTTCTTGGCAACATCATCTGCCACACTAATCGGTATATCACCGATTGCGGGTGAGACATCATGATAACTTGCCATCTCAATGGATATAATATGCTTTTCTATTATATAAAAAATCTCATCCTTGTTCAGGTATGACTTTCCATTTAATTTTATCATCCCTCACCACACCTTTTTTACGGAAGTACCAGTTCCCACCCATGCATTGAGTTTTACTTTATCCCACTTCGTTGGGTCGGACTCTCCATTATTTCCCAAACTCAATATTGCCATTGTGCGATGCCACCCCTCCACCAATTTCAACTCTCTGCCATTATCAAGTACAATCACTGGTTCGTTTTTTCCTTGAGGTATTTCTCTTGCAAATTTCCTCTGAAGTTTTACCCGTCTTTCCTCATCTGGAATTTTACCAGGGTTCGCATCACCAAACTTCCTAGACATCATTGATCGTACATTCTTCTTGGTGAAGTCGGATGCGTTTACCTCAAGAATCTGCTTCTTCCATTTTATATCAACCCAGTCACGAAACTGATATTCAATATCTTCATCATCTGCGTCTGGATCCTTTCTTAAAATCTTATTCAGTTCTTTCTGAAAAAATCCCCTGTCCGACATAACAAAATCATTAAACACATATTCTGGCATATTATCAAATACCCCAAGAAGAATTTCATATGTCTCGTTGGATGTAAGTTCCGACAATATATCCTTCAACAAAATCACGACATTCAGTCTCCGAGTGCAAGAATAACATCATGACGCATCTCATCTGTAATTGGTGTTGGGATTTCATCTATACCAAAATATCCCCAGTCGGAATGCTCTTCATCTATAACCGGTTCAAGTTCACTTGGAATGTCGCACACATAATCATAAAATACTCCACGACCTCCGTGTGCGGGATACGCAGATAAAAACTTTACGTCATCCAACGACAACTCAATTCGTGTCTCTTCATATGTTTCACGTACCGCTGCGAACTTTATTTCTTCGTCTTGCTCAACATATCCCGCAGGAACACTCCAATATCCAGGTAAATATTCATCCCCAATATCATCCCGCCTCTTGCACAACAAAACTTTTTTTCCAACACGGATCATAACACCCGAGTATGCCGGATGTTTATCCTGATGTCTATTATCATCTAACATTTCCATATATTACCACACATTCTTCTGCAAATCAACTACGAATATTCTTCACATCGGATGAAGTGGCCACTTCATTCACAATGATTTCCTTATTTTTGTCCGAAGGTGGTTCTTTGTCTTTTATTTGCAATATTCTATCCTGTAGTTCACCGTTTGAATCGGCAAAATAAAAGTGTTTATAAAACAATCTGTAGTCATTTGATACAATAACCTTTTCGAGATCATCCGCATAATCCGTCAATGTATAACCGGTAGTTTTCTCAGATACTTTTCCCAACCACTCTTTGTGCTTGGAATAGTATTTAGGTTGTATGAAACCAGACGAACCACGTCTGTTACCCGATTTAATAGAATTGTTCAATTCATGCAGATTCATACCAATAATTATATATGTTATCGGTTTTACTTGTATCTTTTAATACATTCCGCAACAATATCTACTGCACGGTCCCTTGGTAACCATGATCCTATTTTCACCGATTTGCCCTCAAGATCCTTATAGTGTTGGAAAAAGTTACTTGCCATATCAAGAAAAGATTTATTTACGTTGTGTATGTCACGAATTCCCTTTTCGTGGGAGCAGGTGGGACGTCCAATCAATTTCCAATCCATTTCACCATCGTCCTCCATTTCAAGAACACCAATGACATTGCACTCAACAACTGCACCTGTCTGTACCGGAGTCCATGTATACAACATGATGTCGAGTGGGTCACCATCCTCCGCAAGAGTAGATGGTACAAACCCATAATTCGCAGGATACCTCATTGCAGATTTCAAAATTCTATCAAGTCGAAACGCACCAATTTTCAGATCATATTCATATTTTGCACTACTATCTCTTGGAATTTCAATTACACAATTCACCTGGTGTGGTGCATTATCTCCAACTGGTAAATTTTTCATATTCATCTCACGTATAATACTCCTTACAATTAAATATGGCAATGGAGTATCATTTCCCACAAAAATGAATTAAAAATAAACAAAAGTTAAAAACATCAAGTCACGATGTCAAGAGAGAGTGATGTTCCCAATAAATCATCATACTTATTAAGAAATACATATCCATACTCGGTATCACCATCATTTATCGTAAATTTTATATCAAACCTGCCTTGATTATTCAACCCGGCCTCGAAATTGGTAATCTGTGAATTTAAACCACATTTCGTACATTCCTCATATGAATCACCACCTTCACCACATTGGAACTCCGGACAGTCCTCCACAAATTCGAGTACGGTTTCTTCTCCGTTTGGCTTGGTTGCCGTCAACTTAAATGAAACTAAATTCTCATCCGTATCATAATCCGCAATAGTCGTTTCAATTCGGGTACCATCCCATAGATCAGTAACATATACTCCGTCAGATATTGGGTGATCATCAAAATCATCTGGTCCCATAATACCATCATCACTGAGATCCCACGCAACAATCTTCCAAAGGTCACTCATTGCATCTGCATCAATCATTTGCGAGGTCCCCTCACTGATGTAATCTCGGGTGTTAAGCAAAACGACTGCATCGTGAATTTTGTTTGCCAAGGCCTCAGACTCATACTCCTTTTCCAATGTTACTTCATCACCATTTGCAAGAAACAACTCGGGAACAAAAGAAATCAATTCGGTATGAGTTTCTTCATCGATCAAATTATTGTTTTTCATGTTGTCGAATGCCTTCGTATAATAGTTCTTGATAGTATCAGTTATCCATTCGTTGCTAATATCGTTGTCTTTCATGTGGTTATAAATTTTTTCGTAATGGGCATCCACCGCATTGTTCATTGATGTTTTTCTACCCGTGGCCCCAGGAAGAGCCTTATTGAGTATTTCGATTAGTTGCTTTGCCTTGTTTGCATCACCACCGGTAATCTCATCAACACTACCAGGTATTACATAATCAAGCCACTCGGTTTTACCGGTTGCTCTATCCCAAACTGCCTTCTTGACTACACCATTGATGTTCCTAACACCCAGAACCGTCTTGCCATCTTGGGTTTTTGTTCCACGCACACTGGATGAAAGCATCCCAATGACGTCCTTGTTCCCTAATGCACTTTCAGCAACATTTAGGTAAAGGCTACCACCAGTTCCGTCCAGTACACCTTGTAAAATCAATTTCTTTAAACTAGGTTCATCCGGATTAAGTCCATATCTACCAAGTGCAGTCTTGAATGGTTGTGGTAATTGCTGGCCAAGAGACTTGGTTTCATTGTATGCAAATTTAAGATGACCCCAACCTGCTTTTGAAACCCGTTTCGTACTATCCCACATTTTCGACCCGAATTGTCTGATCTTTCCCTTTTTCTCAGGAGTTTCAGTCCTCGGTAATTCTAGTCGGTTAGAAGTTCCTGCTTGCTCACCCTCCTGCTTGGTAAACTTGGATTTTATTTTTCCACCAAGGCCTTTGAACGGATTTGCTTGAATGCTGGACATATTATGTGGGTCATTTGAACTCACATTGCTCTGATTATTTTTATTGTTATCTCCCATAATATAATAAATATGGGAAATTATAAAAACTAACTAAATTTCAGTACACTTTTTATAAAAAGTATCAACAAACACTTCAATCGCACCAAGAGCATCATCTACTTCCCATGCGGGACCATCGTATCCGTTTTCTGGAAGATAATTTTTGTCTCCGATTTCCAAACATTCAACTCGGTCAAGATACTCGGAATGCTTCTTCTCCATCCAAGGCATATGCTCGTCCTTGTTCATCAAAATTATTTTCTCACTGCTCGCACAATCGTAGTTATCAAGCATTTGATTAGTTGCTCCAATCAAGCAAAATGGTATTTTGCGTTTTACAATTCGTTCGTAAGTTGGAATTGCAAGACGAACAGGAACCGTAAATGCTTCTTCGTGGGTATAATCTTCAGTTGGTTGTACACGAAGACCACGACTGAATGCTCTAAGATTAGTTACATTGTTTTGAATGCACAAATAATTAAAGCACGCCTCAGCATACTTGCTTCTGTACAGATTACCCGTACACACAAAACAGAATTGCTTTATCGGTACTCTTTCTTCAGCAGTTTCCATCTTCCACTATCCAAACGTTTCTTACCTGAATCAATATCCTTGATAATGTCCACAACTTCTTCAATACTATTGTAGATGTATTTATGTGGAAACATTGCAAGCATCCATAAAGGAGTTTTAACTTTTCCACCTTCAATTGCCACGAATACAGGTTTCTGCTCACGAACCGCAGTTACGATTTCTTCAGCAGAACCCCAACTTGCAATTTCTGGTTGAAGATTTGCAATAATGAAATCACTTCTATCAACTAGGTTCAAGTCGTAGTTCCGAACTTTCTTCATTCTACGAGTAAGTTCGTCATACTTTCCATCTTCCATCATTTGAAGCATTTCAACTCTTGCAGGTTCATCTTCGTCTACGTCTTCCACAAATGGTTTGTGGTATGGATCAAAAACGGTAACACCGAGAGGATTAAGTTCTTCTGTAACGTAACCTCTCCAGTCTCTACCACTTTTGTACTGCATATGACCAACCAAGTATGTTTTGGTTCGCCATAGATTGTTTTTACTTTTCTTCATCTTACTATATAAATATTATATTATAACATTTATTATAGTTTGTCAAATGTTTTTTAACGAAAACAATCTCGCAATAATTTCCATCTCTCACTATCAATGGGAATGTCACCCGAGTCGATTCTCTGAAGTTTCTTCATCACATCATCAACCGAGTCGTATACATACTTGTGAGGAATTGTCCAAAACACCCACATTGGTGTCTTATTTTTTCCACGTACGTTCACAAAGAAAATTGGTTTCTTCATTCTGTTCGCAGTAAAGAACTCTTCCCAACTTCCACAAGTCACAACCTCTGGGTCATAGACGAATATCACAAAGTCACTTCTATCAATCAAACTCAAGTCGTAACTTCTGATTTCCTTGTATGCCTCAACTTTTTCATAGTCTCCGTTCTGCAATGCAAGACGCAGTTCATAGTGAGTTTCTTCATCCTCGTTCACATCCATGATAAATGGTTGCTTGTAGTGGTCAAACAACTTGACGTTCATTTGCTTCAGTTGCTTGTTTATGTTTTCACGGATGTCACGACCATTAGCATACTGCATATGACCGATGACAGTGCAACGGGTTTCCGCAAGTAAATTCATTATACCACCTGAAACAGAACGTTGTGACTATCCCACAAATCGTTGATGAGTTCTTGTTCTTGTGAACCACCCATGCTATCACGAATCTTCTTGTCCTTGGAAATATCAACATACAAATAAACCACAAAGTCAAATTCACTTGCATATACCAAACTCTGACCTATACCTTCACGCAACGAACTTCCACTTTCACCCTTCTTAACTTCAACCGCAACTTTGAGTTTATCAATCTTGACCACGAAATCTGGACGATGCTGAGTTCCAAAGAAAGTAAAGTTGTTCACCGTTGTATTGACGTCACCTTCCCATAACAAGCAATCCTTTGCCTTTTGTCTTATCAAATCCTTATCGGTAGATTTACTCAATTCCAAATCCTCATACAATGCTTCCAACTCACTTATCAATGGTTGGTGCATATACTGCTTGATATAATCCTCGTTGCGATTGCGATAATCAATCACGTCAAAAATCTTGTTGCTTGAAATTGCGGATGCGATGCTTTCCACAATCTTGACTCTTTTTTTGCTTTTGCTTGTTCCCATTATTTATTTACCAATTCAATTATTTCCGTTGTTACCTCGTCCACAATACTACGAGTTTCCAAATTGTCAAGAGGATTATCTACGGTTGGCCAGTCCAATTGATAGTGTGCGGCCTCTCGCAACTTCGGATCGTTAATCCTCTCATGTTCATTTGGTGGTTTGACATAATCAAACTTTACAGTTCCGTCTGCTTCAATTACCGCAGATGAAGATTTTTCATATCTGCGTAAATGCACCAACAAACCTTCGTGCTCATAAATCACCCAACCGAGTTCGTCATTTGGATAGTGTGCATACCGAACGTCACTTACCAAGGCAACATCACAATCACTTTCAGCAATTTCAAAATCCATTGTTTCAATCCAATGTCTGCCATTTGCCTGCTTGCGTCTCAAATCACCATACCAAACAAGATACTCACGAAACAATGATTTCTGATGTGTGTCATCTGAATAAACATCCAACCCACATTTCGTTTCGAGAAACTCTTTGCAATCGTGTTTAAGTGCGTCTGCCAACGCAAACTGCTTTCCTATATAACCTTGTTTTCTCAACCGGTCAATTACCATGTCGCAAAACAAATTCTTACCACTTCGGGCAACTCCACTAACTCCTACTAAGAACATAACTTTTCAACTTCCTTTGATTCTTTGCCATATTTGGCACACAACTCTTCAAGTTCTTCTTTACCCTGTTCGGTTAACTTAAACAAAGTTGCATACTCATCTGCTTCCGACTTGCTGACTTCAAAATGAGATGCAAGTAGATCAACCAATGCCGAATTGTTTTCACTTTCCTTTGTAGATTTTATGTACTTGTGAAACGAACGTCCAGGAGGCACGACTTCTCGCAGTACACGATAATAATCTCTCGGTTTGAGTCCGACTGAATGAACCTGAAGTTGGTCTATAACCTCAACCAAATTCATATCCATTGATAAAAACCGATTTATCATATAGTTGACAAATGTTTTCTTATCCTCGTCCGTCAACGTATCAAAATAGTTTTCAGTCTGTTTCTCACGAATATGACCAATGTGGTCAAACAAAGTCTTTTTCTTGGGACCGAGTGAGTTCTTGCTCTTGGTTGTCTTTCTTTTGGTTTTCGGCATATTACGATTGTTAATACTATGCAAAGAAACCAAGTTTGTCAAAGAAAAACAATTTTTATTTTAAATAAGCAGAAATACAAGCAATGCAGTCAGTCCAACCGACAATATAATCTTCCAGTTTGTCCCCAACCAACGCATAATTTCACCTCCTATCAATGATGCCATAGATATGATATTTCCGAAATTCATATACTCTCACTTCAACCCACATACGTCAATTGCAATTTCCTTCCAATTCGGAATCTCTTCCAACAGAAAAGTGGGTTTCTTTGGAAAATATCCAATCGGATTTTCATAAACAACCACATTACCATCCTCGACCAAATTAATAAAATCTTGTTCAAACAACCCAACCTCTCCCATCACCTTATCCACAATATACAACCGAATTGCTCTTAGTGCATCATCTCTGGTTTCATGATAACCAACCGAGTGGTTACCCCATGTATCAATTACATTATACCCCATATCACTTAATCTCCCCTTACAGTAAATCACTATCAATCACCACTTCCAAGTTTTTTGCATGATACAATCCAACTGGACTGATGTATTCTCTTCCCAAACCAACAAAATCTTCCAAGTTTGCCTCAATCAAATTATTCTCGTATGACTGATAAACCAACTCACTACAATACAACGCATGTATTCCCAATGAAAAGTCCGTGTCATATGTTGCGTCTTGTAACGACTTGCATTTTTCAATTGCGTTCGTTAATTGTTCATCAGTAATCTTCTTGCAACGCATAATCACCACACGATCCGATTCTTTGCAAATATCAAAAAAGCAACTCTTGGTATAATCGGTGTGAGTCATTTCACTAACTTCCCATCGTCTGTCAAGACTTACGCACATTCCCGCATGAGAAAATTCTCCAGGAATCAGCAATGTCGTAAGTTTCTTTTTGTCAATCGTAAGAATAACGTCACCTGCTTTTAACTGCTCGTACAACGCATGATACTTTTTTCCACGAAGGTTCGTGTAGTAAGTTGTAAAACGAATATACGGAATTACGTGTTTCAGCAAATACCGATACGTCCGAGTCTGCATGACCCAACCGACAAATCTCCTATAAAGTTTACCCATCATCTCCCATTAATAAATATGGGAGCAGTGAGTTTTTATAAAAACTTAAATTGCCGAAAAATGCAAATTATGCGTATTTGCAACTGCTTCACAAGTCAACTTTCCTTGGTGTGTATTCACACCCAACTTCAAAGCATCATTGTATTTGTCGGGGGAAATCCCACTTGCGACTTCGAGTCCATACCGAAGAGTCTGATTGTTTAATGCAACGGTGCTTGTCTGTGGAACTACACCCGGCATATTTGCCACGCAGTAGTGTACGATTCCACCGACGTCATAAATAGGTTTGTCGTGTGTTGTTGCTTTACTTGTTTCAAAGCACCCACCTTGGTCAATTGCAACGTCAACCAATACCGCACCTTTCTTCATGCGACTAAGATGATGTTTGCGAATCAACTTGGGAGCAGATGCTCCGTGAACGTAAACACTTCCGATTACAACGTCGGCATCTGATATTTCCATTTCAATGTTTGCATCGTTGCTGAATAAAGTTTGAACAGACGAACCGAATACGTCATCAAGGTAGGCAAGTCGTTCTTGTGATATATCAAGAATGCTTGTGTATGCCCCGATTCCTTGTGCTATTTTAGCTGCATTGAACCCAACCACACCACCTCCTAGAATGACCACCTTGCCTCGTTTAACACCCGGTATTCCACCAAGAAGGATACCCGCACCACCGAAGGGTGTCTCCAAGTATTTAGCACCTTCTTGGACACTTAAACGACCTGCAATCTCACTCATTGGAGTAAGACACGGGTGACTATGATTCGGCAACTGAATTGTTTCGTATGCAATGCTGGTCAACCCAATGTTCACCAAATCCTCGGTTAGTTTTTTGTCGGCAGCCAAATGCAAATAAGTAAACAACGTATGGTCTTGATTGAAATGCTTCAGTTCTTCTTGTTGTGGTTCTTTGACCTTGACAATCATTTCCGAGTTTTTGAACACCACATCCTTGGACATTATCTTTGCTCCAACTGCAAGATAATCGCAATCTTCAAACCCCGAACCGAGGCCTGCTCCGAACTCAACGTTTACGTCATGACCATCCGCAATGTACTTTGAAACTGATGATGGTGTTAATCCCACACGATATTCGTGCTTCTTTATCTCCCTTGGTACACCTATATTCATATCTTATAAATATTACTTATTATAATAATTTAGTCAAATCTCTGGTGGAGGTAGCGGGAGTTGAACCCGCGTCTTTATATCCTTCTTTCCAAACGTCTACACGTTTATTTTGTCGTAAGTTTCAAAAAGTTACCCAACAAACAAATCTACCTTTTCTATTCGTTTTATTGTTATACAGAGTTTCCAACGAAAAAACAATCTCTGGTTCCCCGGTTAATGACGCCAACACCAAACTAGCCGAGTGATCATTTGGGTGACGGGGTGGACTTACTTATGCCACCAACGCAACCTCTGCGTCTTCCAAAGCAGAAAATTCTGCCTTAGCGTCTGCGATGAGGTCCGCAACGAATGTATCTTCGCCATTTAAACAATTTAATACATTTTGAGAAGGCCGTGTATTATCCTTCACGTGCAATTTGGATATCCAAACACAAATCGAATCCAGAATACCCCCAACAGAAATTTGACTATAAATGAACAAGTAAGCAATAAATATAATATAACGACTTCAAAAAGTCAAGTAATTTTACATTTTACTTTTTGCGTAATTGTAAACTATCTCAACAAGTTTACCCGCAATGCCGGTGAAATGTTCCACAAACATACCCACACCAATATACAATAATATCGTCTCCATGACAGCATCTCCCAATAGTTTTTATCAGTTATCTTACTGATTGTTAATATTCAGTCTTTATATTCCTTTGCGAACAAATTTCTCAAAAAGTCCATAAAACAGGCTTGCATACACTTTGCCCAAGGTGGTTGTGGGAGATTCCAACCAATAAACATCCCCAATAATATAAATAATATCGCCTCCATGATTATAATAAGTAGATTGTCTATGTTGTTTTAGATTACAATTAATCAAGTTTTTTCTTTTCAATACCAGCATACCAACTCTGCATTTGAATTGGATTTGAGTTGGGTCTAACGGACATTGCGGTTTGTGTGTGCAAGCACTTTTGATTATGACCAAATCCCCTTGCAAACGAAATGTCATCCCACCAAGTATCTGCACTTTCCTCAGGATACACCCCATCGAAAACTTCATCAAGTGAAACTGAGTGAAATAGTTGAAACCAACCAATTGCACCGTCTTCTCCACGACCCAACCCATTTACCCAACTCCCATCACAATTTGCATCCAAATCAATTCTCTGTGACATTCCATATAAACTTTTTACATCCAACTCCGTCATGCGAAGTTCCTTTCCAAAATTGAGGGGAAGTTTAATGTCTGCATCGATATGTATTAACCAATCCGTTTTATCACACACATCCAACCCATCGTTTATTGCCTTACCCTTTGCAAGTGGTGCACGTTCCAACAAAACTTTCTCTCCTGGTTTTAGGCCGTTTGGAGTCTTTAATCCGTAATGTGTAAAGATATACTCCCCACCTTCGTGAATTCTATCACTTATTACACACTCCAACCCACATTCCTCACATACACTTTGAGTTTCCGTGTCGTAGGAAGTGGTGACAATCACCCATCTGTCAAAGTGAAGTTTGTTTGACACAACTTCTCGCAAACTTTCCGCATAATTCACACACACCGTCACGGCCTCTATTTTTTGTGGTAGTTTGAGTGTATCATTGTACATGGAACTTTGTGGTTTCTTAGGTGATGCTATATTTGGTTCAATTAAAGTTTTCTGCTCCACATACATACTTGGAATCTTTGCACCCGTATCAAATATATGAACCCAAGCAAACATGAGATATTCAAGTTGATGTGGATTTTTCGTTGCCCAATTTAACAATCGTTCATAATAATCAGGTGGGTTTCTCAAAACGGATAACCGATTGATTGCATACACCGGCACTTTAGAAAATTTAGTCGGGATGGATTCTATTCCAAACCGGTCACACCATGCTTCAAACCCAGAATTGCGGTGTAATCGTGAAATTTTGCCAAATATAACGGTTTCGGACACGAACTTTATCCGACCCAATTCCCTTACGATTGAATCCCGAAGTGAATGATTCGGAGTCTTGTTTGCAGTTCCAGACAATTCTCGTAATGTGAACCCACTTACGCACATCACAATTTCTGGCAATTTCCAATAATTATCAACAATAAATTGCAAATACTCAATATAACAAGAATACCGTGTGGGTGATGTAGTTGCACTTGGAAGTTCAATCGTTGGATGTTCAAATAAATCAAAGTCAAATCCATTACACGCATTTGCATAAATTACCAGAGCAAAATCCAAACTACCACTTAAATCCTGCGGATTTTTGTAATCAAGTATAGATTTCACTCGCAGACCTCCGTAAAGTCTTGCACTACGTAATCCGTATATTCATGGTTAATTTGATTTTTATCTATATAGTTTTCAGGTCTTCTTAATCTCCACGTTCCATTTATTGCAATTTCCGAATTTCTATCACAGTACATTTGATTTGGTAATATAGACAGATCATTGTTGATTGCAAATTTCTTTCGATAATTTGAATTATGCACATGAATGCAATCTATATACTCTGCTACATTTCTAACTTTTATTCCATGATTGATGGCACTTGTATGTAAAAAATATTCAGCACTAAATGTTCCGAGTAAAATATCACTTGGAAATTTTTTTATATTCGGTGCAAATGCCCAAGCATCACATGAATCATAATCAAGAAATCTATTTGATTTTATTTCTTGTAATGTATTAAATTCATATGCGTCCGATTCAACCTCGGGATTCATTGGTCTACTTAATTTTTGTTCTTTTGTTAAATCTTTTCTTGTAATGCTTACAAGTTTATTCTCAAAATTTATTTTTTTTAATCGTGATATTGAATGATTGAAAAAGCAATCAAGATTACATACCACAACTACGTCCTTTTCATTAAAGTTATTGTTTGCATACTCAAAACAATTCTCAAAAGACAAACGTTTATTTATATTACTTTTACTAATTTTAGAAGAAGCAAATGAAAAGTTATTGTATGATTTTTTATCTTCAAATAATACATGGATTTCATCAATATGTTCGTTGTTTATATTTTTTTGAAAAGCAAAATCAATTTCTTTTTTACGAGTTTCGTTTTGCTCTATATAATACTGAACAATTAGTTTTATGTTTTCTTTGTGATTTGGTAACTCGGTAAAATTTATTTTTTTTGGTACAATATATCTAATATTATTGTTTTCTTCGTTTATACTATTCCATATAGATTTTATACGTTCTTCAATTTTCTTTAGATGATTTTCTCGTTGATTTTTTTCCACAAGAAATTCTTTATTTGCTCTTTTTTTATCAAACGAATTTGGAATTACAAAATTTTTTACATCATATTCCCACACACCGTGCAAATTCCAAGAATGTTCCAATTCTTTTGTAAGATGCTCCACCCATGCAAATTTAGTTAAACCATTCACATCATTTCCCATAATAATTAAATATTATAGAAACTCTACTTTTCGGACGAACATTAACATAGAAGTTTACCACAGATCAGCACCGGACTTCTCTATGCTTTTCACAATCACTTGATTGCACACCGGCAAAAGTTTCTCCGTAGCATCCTCATGCATTTCCGGTGATGGATAATAAGGATCTATCTTAAATCCATAATATTTTTTCCAACTTCTAAACCCATAATCAATATAATCATTAATAGGTTCACCAGTAAACCTATTCTTCAAAATTGCCGGTGATCCTCGGGATGTAACCGACTCCACATAATACTCGCAATGCTTTCGTAACTCGTTAACCACATCCAAATTAACCAATTGTGGAAATTCTCCAAATAAATTGTTCACCTGTGAATTTAATTCTATTTCATAATCAGGTGTTCTTGTAGAAAAATAAAATAAAATTTTTGGAACTTCAATCCTTTTAAAAAGTTTAACATATGTGGCAATATATGATTTCCGTGTTTCGTTGACAAGTTCTTGAATCTTTTTTTCGTTTTCCGTGGCCATCAGTTGTTTCCAAAACCCAACCGTATCTATATTTTCACCCGTTATTTTTGAAACACCACGTGTACCAGACGATTCAAAGAGACTATTGCTTTCCGATCTCCCTGGCATAACTTGAATTATAATGCCAGCAGATTTATTAATTACTTCAAACAAACGCTTCTTGAATTCATTATTTTTTCTAATATAATCACCCGGACCAGCACCACCCTTTCCAAGATTTAACATATGCACATTTAATCTTTCTTGCAATAACACAGGAAATGGTTTTTCACAAAATCTACCAAAAGTGTGGGCAGACCCAATACAGGTTATATATTTCTCAATCTTACTACCTTCACCTATGTTAAAATCCTCTGGGATATAAGTAGGTTTTGGTCCACGCAAAGGCCATGAATCTTCTCCCATCGGGGAATAAACCTCATAGTCCACAACATCATTATCCAAAACACTATAAAAATGTCCATATTTATGTAATGTTTTCGCATCGTTTCGAGTTGATGGAGTCTTACATATATCCAAAAAATCACTAACCACATACTCAGAATATTCATGAAACTCAGAATCCTTGTCAATATAATTATATTCATTCCGCAGTCGCCATGTACCGTGTATCCAATTTTTAGAACTTCTTGGAGAAGTTTCAGTTGGAAGCATTCTATTTATCGTTTTCTTAGTTTTTTCGTTTGACAACGCAGATTCTCTCCGAAAATATGTATTGTGAATATGAATACAATCTATAAACTCACAAGGATTTCTTAAATCTATTCCTGCGAGATGTGCCTGCTCATGAAAATTATATTCACAGTTAAACGTACCAAGTTGATAGTTGGACTCAAACTTATATTTTTTAATATCGTCAGTAAATGCCCATGCATCGGAACTACCGTAATCAAGAAATGACATTTCATCTCTCGATGGAGCATGAACCTCATCAAATTTATAATTAGGGTCCCATACCTTGGGACTTTTAGCACGAACTATTTTGCCATCGGGCAGCTCATCCTTGCGAGTCAAGCATACTAAACGTCTTCCTTGACGAAAATCAATTTTCTTCAATAACTCAACCGTATTATTAAAATAACAATCATTGTTACATACCAAAAATACCGTATCACCATCACCGTGCTTCTCCGCATATTCAATTGCTCTTGTGTATGTAAGTCTCATGTGCAATGGAACAAATGCTATAAAATTATTTCCATGCACATCTATGTCTGCTTTCAGTTCTTCAAAAGAACGAGTTTTGTCGGAAATTTCCAAAAATATCACTATATCATCAATAATCTTATTGCAAATATTCCTATCAATTGCCCTCAATAACTCATTTCGTCTTTCAATATTCGGTTCATCATAATATTGAAGCATTAAAGTTATTTTACTATTATCATTTGCTAATAAAAGTTCCGGTCTTGGCCAAAATGCCGTTTTCACTTGTGGGTGTGAATTACTGATCTCAATATTCTGCTTCTGAATTGATTTTAAATCATCTCGGAGAGTTTGTATTTGCGTTCGCAATTCCTGCTTTTCTTCGGGGGAAATATTTGTCTGTATCAATTTCTTTTTTGACACGATCTTTTCTTGTGTATCTTGGATGATTCTCCAATATGGTATAGAATTAGTATTTTTCATAAATTGTCTCCTAATGTTTTAAGGTATTTTTCTAATTTAGACCCAACACCTTTTCAAAAAATTCCTTGACACGATTAAGATCCAACAATGATTCATAGCCAAACTTTCGTTTCTTGTGCATTACTTTATTCTCCAAATTCATACCCAAATTCATACCCGAAATACTCAATGTCCTTCTTGTATTTTTCTGCAACCATAGATTTTATTTCTTCGTCATAGTATTCAGTATAATGTTTATGTTTGCTTTTGTTTTTATGTGGAAGTTCTTGACGTGGAATTTTAATTTTGTCGCAGACGATATTAAAGTCTTCTTGGAGGTTTTCAAACCGAATAACAAAATCAGTAATCGAATTTCCAGTTTCATCACATATCCACGCATATTGTGAATTGGGAAACCAGTTTCCTTCAATATTCCACTCTTTAAAACTACCAGGAACACTTTGGGTAAGATCACCTTTTGCTCGATTTCGTGGAATCTCAATTTCCTTTAAATAAAAATATCGTGACACACGCAATGACCACGGATTTCTAACAACTGCAAATTTATAATAATCCTCAAAATCTTGGGGTGGCAATTCCTTTTTAACCTCTTGAATCTTTTCATGATTTCCTCTATCAGAATTCCACATATTCATATCTGCATATGGTTGTAGTAAACTAACGAGTGACTCTCCCGCAGTCTTTGGAATTTTTACAAAGATAAACTTATTAGAATGTGACACAATCATTTTTTGTCTCCTATTAATATCTGATTACAAACTGGCAAAAGTTTCTCCGTTGCATCTTCGTGCATCTCGGGAGACGGATAGTACATATTTATCTCATATCCATTGAATTTCTTACATTTGCTCCCAACATATTCGATATCCTTCTCAATGGGACGACCCGTAAATCTATTTTTCAAAAGTTGAGGCATTCCTCGTGAAGTAACACACTCCACATAATACTCGCAATGCTTTCGTATCTCATTAACCATTTCTCTGGTCACCAGTTGTGGAAACTTTCCAAACAACTTATCCAACTTACCATTGGTTTCCATAGAATAGTCGGGAGTTCTCTCCGAGAACCAAAACAGAACAACCGGAGTCCAAAGTTTTTTTAAGAATTCTATCTGAGAATTAACATAGTTCGCCCGAGTTTCCTCTACAATTTCTTGAATCTTTTTGTTATCCCCATCTGCGATTAATTGTCTCCAAAACTCCATTGTTCCCATCGATTCACCACTATTGGTCAATGTGCCAAAATCACCATTTGATTCAAACAAACTATTATTTTCCGATCTTCCTGGCATGACTTGGAGTATAAGAAATTCAGAACGACTTATATATTTTACCAACCGATTATCAGTATATCTATTTTGTTTTCTATAATTCTGTGGTCCTGCTCCACCTTTTCCAAAATTCAATACATTTACACCTAACTTTTCTTGTAATAACGAAGGAAATGGTTTTTTACAGAATCTACCAAAAGTGTGGGCAGACCCAATGCAGGTTATATATTTCTCCTTCGATTTTACTTCCTTTTCACCAGTATGACTAATAACTATTTCCGGAAGATTCTTGGGCTTGGGACCCCTCAGATCCCATTTAATGTCCTCACCCCACGGAGAATATATTTCATAGTCTACTATCTCAGAATCTTCTGAATCGTAATAATGCATCCGACATCTTCCAATCGATTGCCACCTTTACCAAAGCTTTGCATTTCTGATAGCATCAAGTTCGGTTGTATCTTGGACATCCGAACCGTCTCTGTATTTCTCGTCAATTCTAACGACACCCGCAGGAATCAATGACACATCTTTGATTGCAACCGGCCACGAATTTGATCCAAGTCGTAACTCACAATTAGTCATACCTGCTTGTTTCAACTTTCCTGCATTTGCGTTATATTTTGCTTTAAAGTTTGCTCCTTGCAAGCAAGAGTTTCCATTAAAATACACATCGAATATATTGGAACTCTGCACAAGAGTAATATGATGCCAAGCATTCTGCAAATCCTTACCGTTTGCCATGAAATCGGACAGATCTTTTGTTGCCCAACGTGACGTGTACCCAGCATTTCCCCCATTTTGCAACTCAAACCTCAATTCTTTATTAGGAATTGAAACTCTTAAAAACTTATTGGCAGCTCCACCATCTATATAGATGATATTTTTTCCCTCTTTGGAAAATCTTGCCTTAAACCAAAAGGACAATGTAAAATCTTCCTCCAAATTAAAATTTTCATACTTCAAATAATTATTTTCACCATATTTTTGAGCATAATATGTATGTTCTCCTGTGAATGGAAATCCATTGTCAAGTCCCCAGTCGGTTTCGGTGAGAAAAAGAGGATCCCCGACCACCTTAAGTTCTTCAGCAGTATCTCCGTCAATCAATTTTTCACCACTCAAAGTATCCGTGTTATCAAGCATAAATCTAAACGTAGGTGGAACTGCAATTCGTACATTATTACCCAAACTTGTCAATGATTTTTCCTCCAATGCTTGATTAAGAAAATATCCATTGCTTATCCGCATTGTATTTGTTCCATTGGTTGGATCTGAAATTATAATATCTTCATCTACGTCTCCCTCTGCATACAATCCGGCTCCCATTGTAATTTTTTTCAACGTATGAAGTTCACCAGCTTCGTTCACAACATATATCTTAAGTATGTTACTTTCTTTTATAATAAACAAATCAACTAATGTGTCCTCATATTGTGTTGCATCTGATCCTGGCCATGGGATATTCATAAACCACTTCCCATTTAATTTTGCATAACTGGCACTCTTCAATACAATAAATGAACCACCCTTCGAAATTTTGATACGAAACACATCAGCAATCCTACAAGTTAAATGGAAAGTAAAATCTCCATCTTTATTCCATAAAGTTCCGGCCGGATCAGGAATATTCATAGCGAACCCCCATGACTCGGGCAATACTTTTAACCCACTTGGTGATAAATTCGCACTGGCGGGATCGTGATTTATTCGCTTGGCAGTAGTGAATTGCGTATCACCGACACGATTCCCAGTCAAATCTATAATATCCGCACCACCGGGAGGTATCTTTGCCGCGGGTTCGAGCATTTTCCAAAATGCCAAAACTTCAACATCTGATGGAAGTGATCCTAATAAACTAACTCCCAAAGGCAAACTGCTTACATCACCACAATCACCAACTGCAACAGTTCCTGCTACATTTAATGCGTGTTGTGCTTTAACTGCCGATAAAAACGTTTCATCGTTGGTGACAGTATAATCATTACTATTAATCGTAATCGTGTTCGTTGAACTTTCACTTAATAATGCTTTAACTTGAAGTGTTGCCCATGCCATATCTACTTCACATTCCGAAAACTCTCCATCTGCATTAAAATCAGTTGTTGCTGTATATTCTAAATTTGCCATCTTTATTATCTCCTAAAATTATTATTGGATATCCTATTATAAATAGCATCAAACATCTTTTTTATAATATGTTTTCAACCACCACATCAAATATGTTTCCACCATTTTTATAAATATGCGGAAGTTGCGGAAAACTGAACTTAATCTTGGATTCGACTTATCTGTGTTAGATATATCTTGTCAAAGTGTGTTATCACCCTGGGTATACCACCAAACACCACATGATCATCACGAATTCCCATATTTGGAAGAACTTGAATGTGGTCGTGGTTAAACAGAACTGGATCTTGGGTTTTGTAGTGCAATTTCACAACCTCATTTTTATTATAGAACTTTACTCGCATCGGTGCAGATTTATCAAGTCCCAAATCATCAAACCAAGTCACGGGAACTTTAATGAATAATTCATAACGTGCAGGATGTTGGTCGGTTGTGGTGATTGTAAGAGAATTTACATACTCAAACATGGTTAAAAATACGACTTCAGACGTTGTAGGTTGTGGAGCAGATAGAAGTGTTGCATCCGACAGAATTTCTTCAGTAGTTTGAATGTTTCTGGTACATTCTATAAGTTCAAGAGGAACTCCAACAAGATCCGTCTTATTTTGAGATAGTTTTTCTAAAAGATTAAACGAGTCTGTGGTATCCGTTGCACCCGTAGTTGGAGTTGGTGTTGGTGTAGGACTTGGAGTTGGTGTCGGACTTGGGGTTGGTGTTGGTGTTGGTGTAGGACTTGGGGTTGATGTTGGAGTTGGTGTTGGTGTTGGAGTTGGTGTTGGAAAGTCAATCGGTACATCAATACAATTATCGCAAATTGGAGTTGGTGTTTGTGTAGGAGTTGGTGTCGGTGTGGGGGTTGGGGTTGCAGTTTCGGATTGTGATGTGGTTTCAGTTTCAGATGGTGATGTGGTTTTCAGTTCCCCGATTATTAGATCGGTGATCGTTTCAGTTTCGGATATGGAAATGGTTTCAGTTTCAGATGGTGGTGTAGTTTCATGAACCACATCAATTGGAATTTCAATATCCACACCACATGAAGGGGATGTAGTTTCGGTTTCGGATACGGAACTGGTTTCTGTTTCAGATGGTGGTGTGGTTTCATCAACCACGTCAATTGGAATTTCAATATCAATTACACAATCTTCGGTTGCGGATTGTGATGTAGTTTCGGATACGGAAATGGTTTCTGTTTCAGATGGTGGTGTGGTTTCTGTTTCAGATGGTGGTGTGGTTTCTGTTTCAGATGGTGATGTGGTTTCACCAACCACATCAATTGGAATTTCCACGGATGTTACACAACTATCGGTTTCAGACGGTGATGTAGTTTCGGATATTGAAATGGTTTCAGTTTCAGTTGAAAATTGTTCGGTTTCAGTTGAAGATTGTTCAATCTCGTATG